>OBIA01000045.1_pt1 | contig 103763 bp, 78 predicted proteins | sample 1519911 | NCBI WGS metagenome assembly OBIA01 (sample SAMN04209236, study PRJEB22552) | human gut metagenome | biome: gut; material: feces | host: Homo sapiens | place: USA: Oklahoma | reverse complement strand
ACGCGCGGCGGTGAATATACATTGTGAAATCGCGTCCGGGATAACGACCAACACACTAAATAGCAAATTTGCGAAGAAGGAGACACACAATGGCTTTTACCCACCTCCACGTCCACACCGAATACTCCCTGCTGGACGGTTCCAATAAAATAAAAGAATACGTTGCCCGTGTAAAGGAGCTTGGGATGGACAGCGCGGCCATCACAGACCATGGGGTCATGTACGGCGTCATCGATTTTTACCGGGCAGCGAAAGCAGCCGGAATCAATCCGATCCTTGGCTGCGAAGTCTATGTAGCCCCTGGTTCCCGCTTCGACCGCGAGATCGGCAGTGGCGACGACCGTTACTACCATCTGGTACTTCTTGCCGAGAACAACCAGGGCTACCAGAACCTTATGAAAATTGTATCCAAAAGCTTTAAAGAAGGCTTTTACTATAAACCACGAGTAGACCTGGAGCTTCTCCGGGAATATCACGAAGGTCTCATCGCGCTGAGCGCCTGCCTGGCCGGTGAAGTAGCCCGGTTCCTTAACAGAGGAATGTACCCGGACGCTAAGAAGGCGGCCCTCCGCTATCAGGAAATTTTCGGCGAAGGCAATTTTTTCCTAGAGCTTCAGGATCATGGAATTCCGGAACAGCAGAATGTAAACCAGCAGCTTCTGCGCATGCACCAGGAGACTGGAATTGACCTGGTAGCCACTAACGATATTCATTACACCTACAAAGAAGATGCTGATCCTCACGACATTCTTCTGTGTCTCCAGACAGGGAAGAAGCTGTCCGATACAGACCGTATGCGCTACGAAGGCGGTCAGTACTACGTGAAATCCGAGCAGGAAATGGCGGCACTTTTCCCATATGCACTGGAAGCCTTGGAGAACACACATAAAATAGCAGAGCGCTGCCACGTAGAAATTGAATTCGGAGTTACCAAGCTGCCAAGATTCGACGTTCCCGAGGGCTACACCTCCTGGGAATACCTGAATAAGCTCTGCTTCGAAGGTCTGGAGCGCCTGTACGATCCGGTTACCCCAGAGCTACGGGAGCGACTGGAATACGAGCTGAACACTATCAAAAATATGGGCTATGTTGACTACTTCCTCATTGTGTGGGATTTCATCCATTATGCCCGCAGTAATGGCATTGAAGTAGGTCCCGGACGAGGCTCCGCAGCCGGAAGTATTGTTGCATATACCCTTGGAATCACCTTACTTGATCCAATCAAATATGACCTTCTGTTTGAACGTTTCCTGAATCCGGAGCGAGTATCCATGCCTGATATTGACGTGGATTTCGGATTTGAGCGAAGACAGGAAGTAATCGACTATGTTGTACGGAAATACGGCAAAGACTGTGTGGTTCAGATTGTTACATTCGGTACTTTGGCAGCCCGCGGTGTTATCCGTGATGTAGGCCGTGTCCTCGATATGCCATATGCCCAGGTAGACTCCATTGCGAAAATGGTTCCTGCCAAAATACCGAATGTGAAGCTTGTCACAATCGACAAAGCCATGGAAGTAAACCCGGAACTGAAAAAAGCATACGACGAGCAGCCGGATGTGCATCATCTGATTGACATGGCCAAACGTCTGGAAGGTCTTCCAAGACATACCTCCATGCACGCTGCCGGAGTTGTAATCAGCCAGAAAGACGTCTCCGAGTATGTGCCCCTTTCCCGCGCGCAGGACGGAACCATTGTCACCCAGTTTGTCATGACAACTCTTGAGGAGCTGGGACTTTTGAAAATGGATTTCCTTGGCCTTCGAACCCTGACTGTAATCAACAACGCAGTAAAAAATGTAAAGAAAAATTACGGCATATCCCTTGATATGCAAAAGATAGATTATAATGACCAGAAAGTGCTGGATTCTCTTGGAACCGGACGTACAGACGGTGTGTTCCAGCTGGAGAGTGGCGGAATGAAGGGCTTTATGAAAGAACTGAAGCCTCATAGCCTGGAGGATGTGATCGCCGGAATTTCCCTGTATCGTCCGGGACCGATGGACTTTATTCCCCAGTATATCCGCGGCAAGAACCGTCCAGACACCATCCACTATGATTGTCCTCAGTTGGAGCCAATCCTGAAGGCGACTCACGGTTGTATCGTGTACCAGGAGCAGGTTATGCAGATCGTACAGAGCCTTGCCGGATTTACCCTGGGACGAAGCGATCTTCTCCGCCGGGCCATGTCCAAGAAGAAACTTAACGTTATGGAAAAAGAACGCCAGGCTTTTGTCTATGGAAATGAAGCAGAAGGTGTTCCTGGATGTATTAAGAATGGAATTGACGAGAAAATCGCAAATAAGATTTATGACGAAATGATCGATTTTGCACAGTATGCATTTAACAAATCCCATGCGGCTGCATACGCCTATGTTACGTATCAGACTGCCTTTCTGAAATACTATTATCCGGTAGAATATATGGCTGCGCTGATGACCTCCGTAATCGACAAGCCTACCAAGGTTGCCGAGTATATTCAGGTCTGCCGCCAGATGAATATTCCGATCTTGCCGCCGGACATCAACAAAGGCGAGTATGGTTTTTCTGTATCAGGAGGCTCGATCCTCTATGCACTTTCCGCAATCAAGAGCGTAGGCCGTCCGGTCATCGAGGCTATTGTTGCAGAGAGAAAAGAACATGGCGAGTACCTTTCCGTGAAGAACTTTATTGAGCGGAATATGGAAGCTGTGAACAAGCGTGCCATTGAGAACTTTATCAAGGCCGGTGCTCTGGATTGTCTGGAAGGAAACCGTCATCAGAAGATGGTCGTTTTTGGTCAGATCGTAGATGACATTTCCCGAAACAAGAAGCAGTCTATGGCAGGGCAGCTCAGCTTATTCGACATTGCCAGCGAAGATGAAAAAAAAGAATTTGAGATCCGTATGCCGAATCTGGAAGAATATGACAAAGAGACGGTTCTGTCCTACGAAAAAGAAGTCCTTGGCATATACCTGAGCGGTCATCCTCTGGATCGCTACCGTAATATGATGGAGAAAATGATTTCCGCAAGAACTATTGATTTCCAGCCGTCAGATGAAGACGACCGTGAAGGCGGTGAACCGGATGAGTCAAAAGTACGGGACAATCAGAAAGTCATCATCGGAGGAATGATCACAGAGAAAAACGTGAAGTATACCAAAACAAACAAAGTGATGGCGTTCCTTACCGTGGAGGATCTGGTTGGAACTGTGGAAGTCATGGTTTTCCCAAGAGATTACGAGAAATGGCAGAATATGATCAATGAGGACGCCAGGGTATTCATCCAGGGACGGGTATCTGCCGAGGATGACAAGGCCAGCAAACTGATCCTGGAAAAGGTACGGCCTTTCTCCGATATTCCGAGAGAACTCTGGATCCAGTTTGAAAGTAAGGACGATTACAGCCAGAAAGAAAAAGGGCTTCTGGAGGATCTACGGAATTCTCAGGGTACAGACACTGTCGTTATTTATCTGAAAGATGTAAAAGCAATGAAAAAACTGTCTGCTGCATACCATGTAAATCTGCAGGATGAATGGCTTGCACAGATGAGTAAAAAATATGGTGAAGGCAATATCCGGGTTGTAGAAAGAGCTCTGAAAACGCTTTAAAGTGAAGAATCAGACAGGTATATGGAAAATTATGGTAAAATCACGGAAAACAGAGTGTAATTTCGGCAATTACTTAAGGAAAGAGTCTTGAAAAACCTTTGAAAATGCTATAAACTAATGCTGAATATGTGTATAGAAAAACGAGGGCGTTTCCACTGAAAATGGAGACACAGCTCCCGACGATTCATAAGATGGAGGAGATTATTATGGCAGAAAACAAAGTTAAGACCATTGGTGTCCTTACCAGCGGCGGTGACGCTCCTGGAATGAACGCTGCAATCCGTGCAGTTGTAAGACGTGGACTTTCCAGCGGACTTAAAGTAAAAGGTATCCAGAAGGGCTATAACGGCCTTTTAAACGAAGAGATCATCGATATGACAGCAAGAGATGTATCCGACACCATCGAGCGTGGTGGTACAATTCTTTACACTGCAAGATGTGCCGAGTTCCGCACAGCGGAAGGACAGCAGCGTGGTGCAGAGATCTGCCGCAAGCACGGTATTGACGGACTTGTTGTAATCGGTGGAGACGGTTCCTTTGCCGGAGCACAGAAGCTTGCTAACCTTGGAATCAATACAATCGGAATTCCAGGAACCATCGACCTTGACATTGCATGTACAGAGTACACCATCGGTTTTGATACCGCTGTTAATACAGCTATGGAAGCAATTGACAAGGTTCGTGATACATCTACTTCCCATGAGAGATGCAGTATCATCGAGGTTATGGGACGTGGAGCCGGCTGGCTTGCACTGTGGTGTGGTATTGCCAACGGAGCCGAGGATGTTCTGATCCCTGAGAAGTATGACTATGATGAGCAGAAGCTGATCAATAACATTATTGAGAGCCGTAAGATGGGTAAGAAACACCACATCATCATCAATGCAGAGGGTATCGGTCATTCACAGGCTATGGCAACTCGTATCGAGGCCGCTACAGGAATCGAGACACGTGCTACTATCCTTGGTCACATGCAGCGTGGTGGAAGCCCAACATGTAAGGACCGTGTATATGCATCCATGATGGGTGCTATGGCAGTAGACCTTCTTCTGGAAGGCAAGAAGAGCCGTGTTGTTGGATATCGTCATGGTGATTTCGTTGATTTCGATATCAATGAAGCTCTTGCAATGGAGAAGAGCGTAACTCCATATATGTGGGAGGTTTGTGAGTCCCTTTCCCATAACTATAGGAAATAACAGTGATAATACGGTTCACTTGTCTCAGAGCATATCTCCGATTGGGTTTTACAGTCTGTGATACACATTTTGCAGAAATTCTTTGAGCTATGTGTCGGCGTCAGGTGAACCGTAATTATAAAAGAGTCATTGTTCCTGACATTCTGCAGCAGAATATTCTGCGAAAGATGCTGAGGGGCATTGGCATAAAGGAAGCTTATGTTCATTCAAAACCTGCAATATAAATTGCATAAACTGAATACGGCACAGATTATTACCCTCAGCTTTGCGGGGGTAATTTTTGTAGGAGGATTAATTTTGTGGCTGCCTTTCTGTACGGCAGCAGGCCAGACCACTTCGTTCTCCGATGCTATGTTTACAGCCACCACCTGTGTATGTGTAACCGGTCTTGTAACTGTGACCACAGCCACTCACTGGAGCCTGATCGGCAAGCTGGTGATCCTTTTGCTGATCCAGATTGGCGGAATTGGCCTGATCGCTCTTGCAAGCATTATTTTTATTTCCTTGAATAAGAAGATCAGTCTGAAGAACCGCAGAATGATCCAGGAATCCTATAATCTGGAGCAGATGTCCGGTCTGGTAACAGTGGTGAGAAAAGTGGTTCTCTGCGTATTTGCAGCGGAAGGAATCGGAGCCGTCGGCTATGCATTCTGCTTTGTACCAGAGCTTGGACTGGTGAAAGGTCTGGGGCAGGCTGCTTTTACAGCAGTTTCAGCCTTTTGCAATGCAGGAATCGATCTCTTGGGAGAGAACAGTCTGGCAGACTATGTAACCAATCCTCTGGTGAATGTGACAACTATGGGATTGATTATTGCTTCTGGACTTGGCTTTAACGTATGGTGGGATCTTGGAAAAAGAATAAAGCTGGTTTTTCAGAAGAAGCTTTCTCCTGGCAGATTATTCCGGACCCTTCGTCTGCAGAGCAAGCTGGTTTTGACTACAACCGGGATTTTGCTCCTTGGTGGGACAATCTGTATTTTACTGTTTGAGTATAAGAACCCGGACACACTGGGAAGTCTGTCCTTTGGACAGAAGCTGATGGCAGCGGCATTTCAGTCTGTGACCACAAGAACTGCAGGATTTTTTACAATTGATCAGGGGGCACTGACCAGCGGAAGCGTAATAATCTGTCTGTTTCTTATGCTGGTTGGAGGTTCTCCTATGGGGACTGCCGGCGGAGTGAAGACGACTACACTTGCAGTGCTTGTGCTGAGTATTATTGCCAACCTTCGGGGAAAAAAGGATGTAGAGGTTTATGGGAGAAAGATTCGCAGCAGTTATATCCGTTCTGCGCAGGTAGTTGTGGGAATGGCGGTTAGTGTGCTGCTTATTTCCGTGCTGGGGATTTTTGCAATTATGCCGGATGCACCCTTTGTGGATGTGCTGTATGAGCTTACTTCTGCAATTGGAACCGTAGGTCTTTCCAGAGGACTGACCGCGGTCCTGAATACACCGGCCAAATGGATCGTTATTTTTACCATGTATCTTGGAAGAATCGGTCCGCTGACACTGGGCGCGGCGGTTGTATCCCGTGCGCAGAAGCGAACGAAAGATGTACATCTGGCAGAAGAGAATATTATGATAGGATAGAAAATGGCGTCTGTGGACGACATTATCCCGCATGAAAGTCCGTTGCTTTCATAGCAGATTTTAAAGGAGATTAGAATGAGCGGAAAATCCTTTGCAGTCATTGGATTGGGGCAGTTTGGAATGACCCTGGCAAAAGAGCTTGCGAATGCAGATTATGATGTTTTGGCAATTGATGATAAAGATGAAAATATTCAGGAAATTGCAGATACTGTCACTTATGCAGTTCGTGCAGATGTGCGCGAGCCTGGAATTCTGAAATCTCTGGGCGTACAGAATGTAGACGTTGCGATTATTGCGGTTGCAGAAAATATGGAAGCCAGTATTACTGCCACCATGCAGGTGAAGGATCTGGGCGTCCCGCTTGTTCTGGCGAAGGCAATGAATTCCCTTCATGGCCGGATCCTGGAGAAAATTGGTGCTGATCAGGTAATATATCCGGAGCGTTCCATGGGCATCCGCGTTGCCCGTAATTTTACAGCCAGTGGATTTGAGGATGTGTTTGAGCTTTCTACGGAGTTCAGTATGGCAGAATTCCGGATCCCGAATGAATGGGTGGGAAAAAGTCTTTCAGAGATCAGGCTCCGTGAGCAGCATCATATAAATCTGGTTGCAGTGAAGCATGGAGATTCTGTAAATGTAAACCTGAATCCTGCGGAGAAGCTGGAAGCGGGTTGTATTCTGGTTGCAGTAGGAAAGAACGAGGATTTGAATAAATTCCGAAAGCCGCTGTAACAGGGAGGATAATTTATGATAACCAGTGCAAATAATACACAGGTAAAAAATATCATACAGTTAAACCAGAAGGCCAAGGCCCGCAGGGAACAGGGGTTGTTTGTGGCTGAGGGCCGGAAAATGTTCGGGGAAGCTCCAAAGGACTGGATTTCCAGGGTTTATGTGACAGAATCCCTGACAGCAGATGAGTTCCTGATGAAGCAGGTCATGGAGCTTCCGGAAGAAAAAAGAGAAATTGTGGCAGATAATGTTTTCCGCCAGATGTGTGATACCAGGACTCCACAGGGAATTCTTACAGTTCTGAAGAAACCGGCGTGGACTGTGGAAGATATTTTAAAAGGAGATGCTCCTTTGGTAATGGTTCTTGAGGATCTTCAGGATCCGGGAAATGCAGGGACTATTTTCCGAACAGGTGAGGGTGCTGGTGTTTCCGGTGTTTTTCTTACGAAAACCTGCGTAGACATTACCAATCCAAAGGTCATCCGATCAACTATGGGATCTGTTTACAGAATGCCTTTCCTATATGTGGAGGATGTGGTATCATTAAAAGCAGAACTGGAGCAAAAAGGTATCCGTACCTTTGCAGCCCACCTGAAAGGAAAAAATTCCTATGATCAGGAGGATTATCAGGGCGGCACAGCATTTCTTATTGGAAATGAAGGAAACGGGTTGACGGAAGAGGCAGCAGAAGCTGCTGATTGTCTCATCCGGATCCCCATGTGCGGCAAGGTGGAGTCCTTGAATGCAGCTATGGCTGCAGGAATTTTGATGTATGAGGCTGCAAGGCAGAGACGGTAGGGTTAGCTGATCTGGAATCTGTCTGCTGAAGTATATCTGATGACGTATGGCAGATTTTGACAATCGCTTATCTGAAAGGGGGAGTCTTATGGAACCAATTATCTGGCTGGGAGTCCTGGCTGTGCTTCTGGTTATTGAAGGGCTTACCACGGCACTTACTACGATCTGGTTTGCAGGAGGCGCACTTGCTGCCGCTATTGCAGCCGGCATTGGAATGGGAATCGTGCCGCAGCTTCTTCTGTTTTTCTGTGTTTCACTGGTGCTGCTGTTTTTTACAAGACCGGCAGCTCTGAAGCTTATGAGAAAAGACACAGAGAAAACAAATGTGGAAGGTCTTCTTGGAAAAAAGGCTGTCGTGATCCAGAAGATCAATAATCTGGCCCAGACAGGCCAGGTTCGCATCAATGACATTGAATGGATGGCCCGGACATCCGATGACAGCGTAACAATTCCGGTTGACACTGTAGTAATCATAAAAGCAGTCCACGGCGTTAAATTGATCGTGGAGCCAAAGGAGGCGTAATATGGGAAGTATCTTATTTTTGCTGATCGTCATCATTCTGGTGCTGTGGATCCTGGCATCCTGCATCCGCATCGTACCCCAGGCATATGCGATCGTACTTGAGCGTTTAGGCGCTTACCAGGCAACATGGGGAACCGGCGTACACTTCAAACTTCCATTTGTAGAGCGTGTGGCAAGAAAAGTCAATCTGAAAGAGCAGGTTGTAGATTTCCCACCACAGCCAGTTATCACAAAAGATAACGTAACCATGCAGATTGATACTGTTGTATTTTTCCAGATCACAGATCCGAAGCTGTACGCATACGGCGTTGAGAATCCGATCATGGCTATCGAGAATCTTTCCGCGACTACATTGCGTAACATTATCGGTGATATGGAACTGGATGAAACCTTGACCTCCCGTGAGGTGATCAATACCAAGATGCGTGCTTCCCTTGACGTGGCAACTGATCCATGGGGAATCAAGGTAAACCGTGTAGAGCTTAAAAATATCATTCCTCCGGCTGCTATTCAGGAAGCCATGGAGAAACAGATGAAAGCAGAGCGTGAGAGACGTGAGGCAATCCTGATCGCAGAAGGTGAGAAGAAATCCACCATCCTTGTTGCAGAGGGTAAAAAAGAATCTGCAATTCTTGATGCCGAAGCTGAGAAACAGGCTGCTATCCTTCGCGCGGAAGCGCAGAAAGAGCGCATGATCAAAGAGGCAGAAGGTCAGGCAGAGGCAGTTCTGAAGGTTCAGAAGGCGAATGCAGAAGGTCTTCGTATGATCAAGGAAGCAGGTGCTGACAATGCAGTTCTTACCCTGAAGAGCTTCGAAGCTCTTGCGAAAGTGGCAGACGGCAAATCTACCAAGATCATTATCCCGTCAGAGATCCAGAACCTGGCAGGACTGGCAGCTTCTTTGAAGGAAGTTGTTGTGGATGAGAAGGATAAAAAAGAAGAGTAACATTCTTGAAACAAGAAATTAATGAGATGAAAGCCGGCTATGGTCAGTCTGAAAAGTGAAAAATTCAAAGACTTGTACGACAGTTTACTGTAAAGCATGACAGAAAGAAAAATGGTGCCAGGTACTATACCTGACACCAGAGGAGGATTATTATGAACTTAAAAGGCAGAAATTTTTTGACACTGAAAGACTTTACACCAGAGGAAATTCTGTATCTTCTTGATTTATCCGCTGAGTTAAAGGCAAAGAAAAAAGCCGGTGAGCTTACCGAGTATTACAAAGGCAAAAATATTGCCCTGATCTTTGAGAAAACCAGCACCAGAACACGTTGTTCCTTCGAGGTGGCAGCCCATGATCTTGGAATGGGAAGCACCTATCTGGATCCAACTGGCTCCCAGATCGGCAAGAAAGAGAGCATTGCAGATACTGCGAGAGTTCTTGGAAGAATGTATGATGGTATTGAGTACCGTGGATTTGGTCAGGAAATTGTAGAAGATCTTGCAAAATATGCAGGAGTTCCGGTTTGGAACGGTCTGACAAACGAATATCATCCAACACAGATGTTAGCAGATATGCTTACCATCCGTGAGCATTTCGGATATCTGAAAGGAATCAAGCTGGTTTACATGGGCGATGCCCGTTACAATATGGGTAACTCCCTGATGGTAGCCTGCTCCAAGCTTGGTATGCATTTCGTAGCCTGCACAAGTAAGAAATATTTCCCGAATGAGGAGCTGGTTGCTCAGTGCAAAGAGTACGCAGCAGAGTCCGGCGCAACCATTACTCTTACAGAGGATGTAGAGGCTGGAACGAAGGACGCAGACGTTATTTACACAGATGTATGGGTATCCATGGGTGAGCCGGATGCAGTATGGGAAGAGAGAATCCATGATCTGACACCATACAAGGTAACATCTGCAGTTATGAAGAATGCAGGGGAGAAAGCAATTTTCCTTCACTGTCTGCCAGCATTTCATGATCTTAAGACAAAGATTGGCAAAGAGATGGGCGAGCGCTTCAATCTGACAGATATGGAAGTAACAGACGAAGTATTCGAGTCTCCGGCTTCTAAGGTATTTGATGAGGCTGAGAACCGTATGCATACCATTAAAGCGGTTATGGTTGCTACACTGGGAGAGCCTGAGAATAAATAATTCGGCTTCCAGATAACAATGAATTAATGAAAGAAAGGGTATCTGAAATGATTTCCGAAAAAGAATCATATGAAGAAATTGGCACGGGCAGTATCTATAACGAAACCACAATTGCAGATCAGATACATACAAAATGGGCGGGCAAAACCGTCCATTTTGCAAGAGAAACAGATTCTACCAATTTGTGGATCAAGCGTCTGGCGAAGGAAGGCGCATCAGAGGGAACTCTTGCACTGGCAGAATTTCAGTCAGCAGGAAGAGGAAGACTTGGCAGATCCTGGGAGGTACCAGAGGGTACGTCGGTTATGATGAGCATTCTTCTCAGACCGAAATTTGAACCTCAGTATGCACCAACCCTTACCCTTGTAATGGGTATGGCTGTGGCGAAAGCAGTGAAGAATCTTGGATTTGACGTAAGTATCAAATGGCCCAATGATGTGGTGGTTTCCCACAAAAAAATATGCGGAATCCTTACCGAAATGGGAGTCCGCGATGGAAAAATTGACTATGCAGTCATCGGAGTGGGAATTAATGTAAATATCAGAGAGTTTCCGGAGGAGATGGCAGACAAGGCTACATCCCTTTATCTGGAGAGCGGCAGGGAATTTGACAGAAGCCAGATTCCCGGGCTTGTGATGGAAGCTTTTGAGAAATACTATGAAAAATTTGCAGCGACCTGTGACCTCAGTGGGCTGAAAGAGGAATATGAAAGTATTCTTGCTAATTACAATCAGCCGGTGCGTGTGCTGGCGAAAGAGCCGTACGAGGGCGTGGCCAGAGGGATTACAGATGGCGGAGAGCTGTTGGTAGAGAAAACTGATGGAACGATTGTAGCTGTCAGCGCCGGTGAGGTTTCGGTTCGCGGGCTGTATAGCTATGTGTAAGGCTATTGTTTAGGCACATTTTCGCAAATGATATTCCCCACTGATTGCGATAATCCTACAGTGAATGGGGCATATCACTTGCGAAAATGTTGTTGACACAGATGAAAACAGAAAGGTGGGACTTAATTGTATCAGGAGAATGTAGTGCTTTGCGGCGCAAGCGCCTATGAACAGAAATATTACTTTAATAAAGACTTTGATTCTCTGCCAGATCATGTGAAGAAGGAACTGCAGATCATGTGTGTTCTTTTCACAGAAGAGATTGGCGGAATTTTCACACTGGAATTTGATGATCACGGAAACCTGCAGTTTAAAACAGAGGCTACGGAAGCTGATGGATTTTATGATGATATTGGCGGTGCATTGAAGATTAAAAAGCTGCGTGTGGAGAAAGAGGAGCTTCTGGAATCTCTGGAAATGTATTATCGTGTGTTCTTCCTTGGGGAAGATGTGGATAAAGAGAAGACAGAAGAGTAAGCTGTGTGGATAAACTGATAAACAGGGAAAATAGCAGCTCATCAGATGTGACATTTGAGCTCACGAAGCGAGTAATTGTTGAAAGGATTGAATAGTTACACATCAAATATGAAAGTAATTAAGGTGATATGAGTAGTAATTTAGATTCTAAGTTGAGATATGAGCTTCCAAAGGAGATGAAGTGGAAAATCGGAAATGTAGAGATCCCTAACCGGTTCGTCCTGGCGCCAATGGCGGGCGTTACCGACCTGGCTTTTCGCAGGCTTTGCAAGGAGCAGGGCGCTGGGCTTCTCTGCATGGAGATGATCAGTGCCAAGGCTATTTCCTATAAGAACAAAAATACCAGGGCTCTGATGGAAATCGACCCGGTGGAGCATCCTATTTCCATGCAGCTCTTTGGAAGCGAGCCGGAGCTGATGGCGGAGGTAGCGAAGGAAATCGAGGAAGAGCCTTTTGACATTCTGGATATCAATATGGGATGTCCGGTGCCGAAGGTGGTAAATAACGGTGAGGGTTCAGCTCTTTTGAAAAATCCGGATCTGATCGTGAAGATTGTGAAAAGCGTTTCTTCTGCCATTCAGAAACCATTGACCGTAAAGGTCCGCATTGGTTTTGAAAATGAGCCGGTGGATATTGTAGAGATTGCAAAGCGCGTGGAGGATGCCGGGGCAGCAGCTATTGCAGTTCATGGACGGACACGGCAGCAGTATTATTCCGGGATAGCAGACTGGGAGACCATTGCCAGGGTTAAAGAAGCAGTTTCCATTCCGGTGATTGGAAATGGGGATGTGGATTCGCCGAAAAAGGCGGAGAAACTTTTCCGGCAGACCGGATGTGATGCGGTGATGATCGGGCGTGCTGTGGAAGGAAATCCGTGGATATTTCGGGAGATGAATCACTATTTTGCAACAGGGGAAGAGCTGGCCAGACCGTCTCTTGCCGAGGTGAAAGCGATGATTCTGAAGCATGCGCGAGCGCAGATAGAGATGAAGGGTGAGTTTATCGGCATTCGGGAGATGCGTAAGCATGTGGCATGGTATACAGCCGGAATGCCCCACAGTGCAGGGCTTCGTAGGGAGTCCAATAATATTGAGAGTTATGCAGATTTGGAGAAGCTGCTGGAGAGATTATAATTATGTTCAGAGGATCTGATTCTGCAAAAAAATCATTTCAAATGTAGTGTTGACCAGATGAGTGGAAAACCGCTGTATGGTGATAAAAAGATAATAATCAGACGTATGAGGTCAGGAGGTTTGGGCTGGGCGGGCTGGAACTTGCTGACTTTTCTATAGTTGAAAGGGAACGATTATGGATAAATTACTGAAATATAACGGTGTGCAGGAAGCATTAAAATTTCTGCGCGAAGATGATGAAAGAACTTTGCAGGAGCACCTGGAAATGTGCCAGATTCCTGCGCCTTCCTATGAAGAAGGGGAGAAAGCGGAATATGTCCGAAAGAAGATGGTGGATGCCGGTCTTTCAGATGTGCACGTTGATGAGGTGGGAAATGTGCTGGGAACCTGGAAAGGGACTGGGAATGGACCGCGAATTATGGTTGCGGGACATACAGACACTGTTTTCCCAAGGGAGACAGACCTTACTTTGAAGAAAGAAGGCGAACGCTACAGCTGTCCGGGAATCGGAGACGATACCAGGGCGGTAGCAGAACTTCTCAGTCTTGCAAGAGCAATGAATGCTGCAGGAATTCGCGGCGAGGGAGATATTGTGTTCTGTGCGAATGTGTGTGAAGAAGGGCTTGGCGACCTGAGGGGAATTAAGCATGTGTTTAAGAATATGGCAAATACAGAAGGGCACTATGATGGTTTCGTTTCCATTGATGATAAGAACACCTCCGGAATCATCTACCAGGCAGTGGGCAGCGAACGCTATCTGGTAACTTTCCACGGAACCGGCGGACACAGCTTCACCGGCTTCGGAATTCCCAACCCGATTCACGCAATGGGAAGGGCGATTGCGAAAATCAGCGATTTCCAGACACCAAAGAATCCGAAAACTACTTTCAGTGTAGGCGTAGTAAACGGCGGCACGTCTGTAAATGTAATCGCGGCAGAGTGTTCTATGCTGGTGGATATGCGCTCTGTGGAGGCAGGGGAACTTGAGAAATTATCTGCAAAACTCCACCAGGCAATAGAAGAAGCCGTGAATGAGGAAAACGCCCGCTGGGGATATGGAACTTTAAGTTCTGAGAGTACAGGAACCCTTGACGACAATAATATGACGGCGAAAAGCAGTGTGGGAGATACAGCTGGTGCAGTGCCAGTGAATGCTGATAATGGAGACAGGGAAACCTCAGCAGAAGATGACCGCATTACAGTCACCTTCGAACAAAAGGGCAGGCGCCCTGCTGGTACCCAGGAAAAATCCTGCCAGATTGTCCAGGCTGCAAATGCTGCAAATCAGGCCATTGGCATGGAAACCCTGTACATCGGTGCCGCCAGCACAGACGCCAACATCCCCATCAGTCTTGGAATTCCTGCCATCACCGTGGGCTGGGGAGGAAAAGGCGGTGGAGAGCATACCATCCACGAATGGTACGAACCTGCAGAATCCTGGAAAGGACCACAGCGTGACTTGCTGTTGCTGTTGGCGTTATCGGGCTATGAAAATATACGAGAGTATCAGCTTCCACGCATAAATCCGAAAGGAAAATAAAAAAACATCCCCCGGAAAGAATAGTCCCAATAAACGGACATTTCCCTTCCGGGGGATGTTGTATTAACTGAATTAGTTCTGATGTTTTTTTCGAAGAATTACATAAACCAGAATCAAAGTAAACAGCACAAACAAAATGGAGCAGGACAGTACATAATTCAATGCTGCGCCCATAATTCCCCACTGCTGCACCAGAATCCGGGCAGCTGCGATGGTAATAATTGCGGTTATGGAATAAACTGGAAGCAGGCATTTTCCCCAGCGGATAGCGATAAGGATATTGTAGATCATGTAGACTTCCGCGCTGATTCCTCCGCCGATAAGCAGAACTACGAAATGCAGCTTATATGGGGAAAGATCCACGCCGTAAATAATCTCCAGCAATGTTCGACCGATGAGATGCCCTCCAGCCACAACAGCTACACAGCAGACCAGGATGATGCCAATGATCCGCAGTATGTACAGTGTGAACTTTTTCACATTATTTTCCCACCATAATTCTGCGATGGTGGTGATGGTAGGCTTAAACACGAACTCGCACATCAGCGAAATCACAAAAGAAGGCATAAACAGAATGCTATAGTAAGTCTGATATTCATCTGTCATAACGCCAGCCATTGCGTATTTTGGAATGTTGTAGAGCAGCAGGGAAAGAAAAGTACCGATAAACATAGGGGTACAGGTTCGAAGTAACTCCCACACATGAGACATCTGAAGCTTGCGTCCATCCTCTTCATGACCAACGTATTTTCTGGTCATCTGTGAGTTAATGATAAGACACAGAATAAGGGAGGTTGTAGAAGTAGCAACACAGGTGCAGTACAGGTTCTTGGTGATAATAAGCATAGCGGTGAAAAAAACTGCGGAATACAGATTTCTCGCCGCCAGCATTTTTCCCATCTGCTCAACATGGTACTTTTGCTGAAGATTTCCGTGGAAAACATCCTCCACCGCATCAATCATCTTCATCATAATAATAAAAGTGCTGATGATAATATATTCGCCTTTGAAGCTGAAGGAACTGTAAATAATTCCAAACAGCATCATCAGTGCACAGGTGATAATGCGGGAAACCTTATACTCGGAAAAAATATATTTGTGCTCCAGATCCGTGGCCTGATAGGTGCGGACACCATAGCGTCCCACCTGCAGAAGCAGCTGTGCAGTAGCGTAGCTTAAGGAATAAAACCCTGCCAGCTGTGCGCCACACACACGAGTTACCACCAGGAGATACAAAAAGGAGGAGCCTGAGTAACAGGTACTTCCGATCATATTCCATAAAAAGGCTTTTTTTACATTTTTTTCTTTATTCATTTGCTAAAAATCTCCATTTATTGGTAATCGCTGCTTAATCCTCAGATGTCATCTGGCGCAGCTGTTCCATAGAGTGCTCACGGAAGCGGGCAATCTGCTCATTTGCATAAGTAAAATCAATTTCTTCGGTAAGCTTCTCGTAAGAAACATCATCCATAGTTCTATCGGTAAGCTTCACCAGATTAAGAAGCTGCTGAACACGGCGGTTCATGTGATGACCGTTTACCTTGGCGAAGAATTTGCGGTTAAAAATAAGGGCAAAAACAACACCATGGAAAGAATCAGAAACTACATATTCTGCATTTTTGAAAAGTCCCATCCACTCTGCAGGACCAACTGTGATCTTGCAGTCACATTTCAGAAGTCCGACTAATGGGAAAGGAATGTATACAATACGGTAGCCGGTCTTATTGTGGAGTCGGCGGGCGAAGTCTACGATTTCTTTGTTAATTCCCAGCTGGTAAACCAGAATGTATTTTTCTTTATATTTTGGCTCAACCAGAAGCTTATCCCACTCTTCCGCAGTGAGAAGAAGGGTAGGATCGCAGACCACTTCAGGACGCTTCTCTGTGAGATTCTCTACAATGTCAGCCCCATAGTCTTCACGAACCAGAATTTCATCAAAATCGGAAAGCAGTTCTTTGTATTTCTGCTGGTATTCTTCCGGCGGAAGATTTTCACCGATACTTGCGGCATAGCTGCATTTCTTTTTTCCCTCTTTTACAAAATCAAGGAAATAGGTAGTGTCAAAATTGGTAAGCTTGTAATCCCAAATCTGGTCGCTTCCAGCAATATAAATATCGTATTTGCCAGCTACCGGCTGCATTTTACCCTGAATGACAGGCTGGCTGTAGCGCATATGCTTACGGAATTTGTTGCATTTGAAACGGCGGGGAATGTAGCAGATATGGCCGATTGCCCCGTAAATATAGTTAAAAAGTCCTTTCTTTTTCAGGTTTACAAGGCGGAAAGGATTGCTGATATAGTCGCAGCGGTAATCAATAATTTCCGGCTGAGTGCCGATTTCTTGCAGCTTTTTCTGAAGCGCATAGCTCTGCAGGATGGCACCGTAATTGTCGTAGTTATGGAAGGTAATCACACCTACTCTTTTTTTCTGCATAAAGTCCTCCTGACTAATATAAGGTAGATATAATATAACACATAAACGAGAAAATAAACAGTTTTTGCAGGTGGATTTATCAATTAATTCTAAAGTGGTTATGGAAGTTAAAGTTGAAATTGTTAAGGAGTACGCTATAATAGAGATAATGAAATTTACCTGAGAAAGTGGAGGCGTAAAGATGGCGGGATATTTAATCGCAGAAACTACCCGTGAGGAGCGGGAGAAGATTGTTGCAGAATCCCTTGGAAATATTGAGGCGAACTGCGACGGTTGTATGGCAGGGCTGGCTGAGATGTATCAGGAATACATTGATGGGAAGAAAGAGCTTCGCCAGATCAATATGGAATTTAACGCAAGATACGTAAAAAGCGAGGACATGCCGGTGAGAAGCCGGTGCCCGGAGTCCTTTTGCTAATAGAAATCAAAGAGGGCACCAAACTGAAATATGAATTGAGGCAGTACGAAGTAACAGAATAAAGAAGCAGTAAGAGCAGAAGTTTTCAGTACATGTAACGAAAACTTCTGCCTTTTTTTAACCAAATGTTAATAGTTCTTTTTTTATTCTGGTGTTATTATGTAAAAAAGTCGTATTATAATTAATAAGGAAATAAAAGGCTATTGCTAATTACGTCTGCAATAAATACGTTCTAGAATTATTTTAGTTATGGAGAAAAGTATATGGAAAAAAACGTATTAAAGGTTCGCATGCTTGGAACCTTTTCGTTGGAATATAAGGGAAAAGAACTGGTACTGGATCGAAATAAAGCATCGAAGACTACACAGCTTTTTCAGCTGCTTATGTTTCATACCGAAGACGGCGGAATTTCCAAAGCTGCTATGATAGATGCCCTTTATGGAAGAGTTGAGGTGGAGAATAAGAACGGAAGCCTGAACAACACCATTTTCAGACTTCGTAAACAGCTGAAGGATATTGGACTTCCAGATAGCAAATACATAAATATCCAGTCCGGAATGTGCTGTTGGGACGGAAATATTGAAGTTCAGGTTGATGTAAATGAGTTCCGGAAACTGATAGAGAAAGAAAAAAAGGAGAAACGGGAAGAGGACAAGCTCCATCTCTGGATGCAGGCCTGGAAAATTTATAAAGGTGAATTTCTCCCGGATATGATCGGGGAGCAATGGGTCGCTGTGGAGAATGTCCGGTGCAGAGATGAGTACTTCCGTGTTACAGAGGAGCTGTGCCGCTGGCTGAAGGGGCATGAACGGTATGAAGATCTGCATAAAGTGGCGCACAGAGCCGCCGAAATTTATCCCTTTGACGAGTGGCAGGTCTGGGAAATCGACAGCCTGATCGGAATGTCACGATATAAGGAAGGCCTTGAAGTTTACCAAAACACCGAAAAGCTTTTATTCGATGAAATGGGAGTGGCCCCTTCGGAGAGATTGTTAAAGCGTTTCAAGCTGATGGGAGAACGGACTTCACAGGCAGCAGGTGCCCTTAGCGATATCAAGGAAAGACTTCGGGAAAAGGATGCTGCAGTAGGAGCATATTTCTGTCCGTTTCCCAGCTTTGTTGACATCTATCATGTATTCAGCCGTATGGTGGAGCGCTCCGGTTTATCCGTGTTTGTTATGCTTTGCACACTGGACTATAAGGCGGATCATGTTTCGGAGGAGAAGGAACGTGAAAAGTCCGAACTTCTCAGACAGGCTATCCAGTCATCCATACGAAAAGGTGATTTTTACACCAGATACAATGTCCGGCAGTATATTGTCATGCTGATCGAAATCAGCCAGGAGAACTGCCCCATCGTTTCCAAACGAATTGCAAAAAAATTCAATAAGCTCTCTGGCGATAAGAAATTCACTCAGGTTGATTTCTATGTGGCATCCATTGGAGAGATGTGTGAAATGGAGGGATAAATTATGGTCTACGATGTGATTTGTGATGAGTATGAACTCATTTGCTCCTGATTTATGGAAAAGACTTGAAAAATGCTAAAAATGCCATAGGAAATCGCTCGTTTTTGCAACTCTTTCGGAAAATGAAAGAGTTGGAGAAAGAGGCAAAGTGATAGAATATATTTAAAAATCATATACTATCTATCATGCAACCGAAAATAATTCCCGATTCGGTTAAAATAAATCTACATATCCAAAGAAAGGAATGAGACATTATGAAAAAGAATGGGTATTTAAGAAGATTTCTGGCACTGTTTCTCGCTCTCGTGATGATCATGGCTGATTCATCTGTGACGACGTTTGCGGCGACGGTGGGAAGGGTGAAGCAGAAGAGTGCGGCCGCGGAGACGGAAAATCAGCAGACGGTATATACCTATGAGGATTCTAAGGTAACGGTAACTGCAACGTTGGAAAATGCCGATGCAGTACCGGACAACGCCAAATTTGTTGTCACAAAAATGAATAAAGCAGATCATCAGGATGGTTATGCGTATGCAGAACAGAAACTGAAAGAATATGAAGAGTTAGAGAATGTTCTGTATGATAGTTATCTGATTTATGATATGCATTTTGAAGATGAGAACGGAAACGAAATCGAGCCAGCAGAAAGTCAGGTTTCCGTAAACATTTCTTATAAAAAGGCTCAGAAATTATCAAATGAAACAACAGAAGACAGTGTACAGGTATTACATTTGGATGAAAACCTGGATCAGTTGGAAGATGTAACGGATAATGTTGAACTGAATAAAAAAGGAAAAATTAAGGAAGTAACATTAACAACGGATAGTTTTAGTACTTTTATTATCGCAGATCAAGGTCTGAGTAGTTTTAAGCTGAGATTACAGTTTGTGGATTCGCAGGGAAACGTTGCAACAAGTCAGAATGGTACATACTATGCGAAGATTGAAAAAGATGGATTACATCAGTTTAAAAAAATAACTGTAGAAAATGGAATTGGCGAGGCAACATTTGATGCGCTGTATGATAATAATGGTAATCGACAGAAGAGCATAGAAACTGGTGAATATAAAGCAGTGCTTGCAATTGCTCGTCCAGATCAAAATCCAAACGTAGAAGGTCAGAAACAAAATAATTGGGATACAAATAACGCTTTGTCAGAAGTCGATAATGGCCAGACATTTGATTATCAGTTTACAATTGCAATTAATGACAGATACACAGTAGACTCTTCACATGACACAGTTGTTATTAATGCAACTCAGATGGGAAATAATTCTATTTCTTATGCTGATATAAAAGATGGCTTGAAAGATGCAAGCCAATTTATGGTTGTTGCGAATTATTTCGAGCAATCCATGCATTTTGAGGGAAATTTTGCTGTAGATAAATTTAAAGGAAATGGAAACCCGGTTGGAGCACAGGGAACTGAAAAGAAAATTAATCTTACAATTAATATTGAAAAATCAGTTAATCCAGCAGCTGCAAAAACTTTTAACTTTAGAATAGTTGATGCAAACAAGAATAAAGTCGCAGATGTAACCATTACAACTGATGCTAACGGAGTTGGCTCTACCTCGTATACAATTAAGGATGCAAAAAGTGCATATGAAGTATATGAATTAGATGAAAAAGGAAATATTCTTGAAGATGGAGGAAAAATAGGAGACTATACAGTTTCTTATGATTATTCAGAAGGTTTAAAAGGCTTAATGAACTATGATACAACTTCATTTGCGAAAGTGATTGAAGGGGTTACAAGTTTAACTGCAAATAGCTCAAACAATTTATTTGTAACAACGTCAGAGGTGACGACCGATAAGGGGGCTGTTAAGAAGGTTACCGCAGCAGAATTCGATTCTCTGATTAACATTACTAATATTTTAACAACAGTATCTGGATTATCAAAGAAACTTGCTAAGGCGAAATCTACAGATTCAGCACAAGTTGTTTATTTAACCCCAAGTGATCTGAAACAGCACCGATTAAATCTTCCAGCAGTTAGAGATAATCAAGCTCTTGTGATCAATGTTATGATTCCAAGTGGCATGAATGAACTTGATGTTGCGACAGAAGTACTTTATGTTGGAAATGAAATAGTTGATGTTGCTGGTAAAAAAGAAAGCGAACTGGATCCGAATAGTAAAGGTCAACAAATTGCAAAAAGAACAATTTGGAACTTCGTAAATGAAGATGGAACTCCATATAAGGGATATGTGAAAGATACTGGAAAGAAGATGGGCGGATTTGCCCTTGTTCCAGAAGGCTCATATATGAATAATAATGGAATGTGTTCCATTTATGCTAAAAACGTTTATCAGGGCGGAGCCGAAATTCACAAAAATAGTTTCCCTGGTGATCAGGAAAAATCTGGAACTGTAAAGATTTCTAATAGAAAAGATACACCAGAAGAGACCAGTGTAAGTGTCAAGAAGGTATGGAATGACAGCAACAACCAGGACGGAATCCGCCCGGATTCCGTCACCGTACAGCTTTATGCAGACGGAAAAGCAAGCGGAGCCCCGGTAGACCTGAATGCGGCGAATAATTGGAGCCACACCTGGAGCGGACTTGCGAAGAAAGCAAATAAGACCGACATTAAATATACGGTGGACGAAGTGAGCGTACCGGCAGACTACACCAAGACGGTAAGCACAAACGAAGCGAAAACGGAATATGTGATCACCAATACCCATGTGACCGAGACAACAGAAGCAACGGTCAAGAAGGTATGGAACGACAGCAATGACCAGGACGGAAAACGCCCGGCAGAACTGACCGTGAACCTGATGAACGGAAACACGGTGGTACGGACGGTTACCCTGAATGCTGGAAATAACTGGACAGCGAAAGTGACCGGACTTGCGAAGAAGGCCAACGGAACCGATATCGCATACAGCTGGAGTGAGGGAAGCATGCCGACAGGCTACAGCCTGACTGATACTTCCGTGGATGGAACGGTAACCACCCTGACGAACACCTATGCACCGGAAGAAACAAGCGTAAGTGTAAGGAAGGTATGGACAGACAGCGACAACCAGGACGGAATCAGACCTGCAAGTGTGACAGTACAGCTTTATGCAGACGGAACAGCAAGCGGAGCCCCGGTAGACCTGAATGCAGCGAATAATTGGAGCCACACCTGGACCAAACTTGCGAAGAAAGCAAACAAGACGGACATTGAATATACGGTGGACGAAGTGAGCGTACCAGAAGGTTATACCAAGACGGTAAGCGCAAATGAAGCCAAGACGGAATATGTGATCACCAATACCCATGTGACCGAGACAACAGAAGCAACGGTCAAGAAGGTATGGAACGACAGCAATGATCAGGACGGAAAACGCCCGGCTAAACTGACCGTAAACCTGATGAATGGAAATACAGTAGTGTCTACGGTAACCCTGAGTGAAGAGAACGGCTGGGAAGCAACTGTATCCAACCTGCCAAAGAAGGAAAACGGAACGGTCATCAGCTACAGCTGGAGCGAGGGAAGCATGCCGGAAGGCTACAGCCTTGAAGGAAGTGTGACAAGCGGAACCGTAACCACGCTGACTAATAAATATGCGCCGGAAGAGACCAGTGTAAGCGTAAGAAAAGTATGGACGGACAGTGACAACCAGGACGGAATCCGTCCAGACTCCATCACCGTACAGCTGAAAGCAGACGGTAAAGAGAGCGGAGAGCCGGTAGAGCTGAATGAGGCAAACAACTGGACCCATACCTGGAATGGTCTTGCGAAGAAGGCAAGCGGAACCGAGATTGAGTACAGTGTAGACGAAGTAAGCGTGCCGGGAGGCTATACTAAGACGGTAACAGCCAATGAAAACAAGACGGAGTATACGATCACAAATACCCATGAAACTGAGAAGACAGAAGCAACGGTCAAGAAGGTATGGAATGATAGCAACAACCAGGACGGAACCCGCCCGGTTGAACTGACCGTAAACCTGATGAATGGAAATGCAGTAGTGGATACTGTAACTTTGAAAGAAGCGAATGACTGGAGCGCAACTGTAGGGAATCTGGAAAAGAAGGCTGGTGGAAAAGATATCGAGTACACCTGGACAGAGGGAAGCATGCCAGAAGGCTACAAACTGACCGACACCAGAAAGAACGGAACTGTAACCACCCTGACTAACACCTACGCTCCGGAAAAAGTTTCCATCACTGGAACAAAGACCTGGAACGACGCGAATAATCAAGATGGCAAACGTCCAACCAGCATCAAGATCAGCCTTTTTGCAAATGGAAATGTAGTGAAGAGCCTTGATGTAACAGCAGCAACCAACTGGACGTATAGCTTCACAGACCTGCCGAAGTACGAAGCAGGAACTGAAATCAAGTACACAGTAGGAGAGGAAGCAGTTGCAGATTATGAGACTAAGGTAGAAGGCTACAACATCACCAACACTCATAAACCAGCAACCCTCGACATCACCGGAACCAAAACCTGGAACGATTCCAACAACCAGGACGGCAAACGTTCAAAGAGCATCACTGTTAATCTTCTTGCAAATGGCAGAATCACAGACACCAAGACCGTAACAGCTGATGATAACTGGACCTACAGCTTCACCGATCTGCCGAAATATGCAAACGGTCAGGAAATTACCTACACGGTAAGCGAGCTTACAGTACCTGGTTATACAACGACTATTGATGATAATTACAACATCACCAACAGCTACACCCCAGGTGAGACCAGCGCGTCTGTAACCAAGATCTGGGATGATGCTGACAACCAGGATGGCATTCGTCCAGAGAGCATTACCGTAGCTCTCCTTGCAAATGGAACGCCAACTAACAAAACTGTTACTCTTACTGCTGCGAACAACTGGACACAGACGATAACTGGTCTTCCGGAAAAAGCAGATGGAGAGTATATCACCTACACCTGGACCGAGGTTAATGTTCCAGAAGGCTACAGCTTGACAGGAACTTCCAAGAACGAAACGGTAACCACTCTGACCAACACTCATACTCCAGAGCTTACTTCCATCACCGGAACCAAGACCTGGAAAGATGCAGATAATCAGGATGGAAAACGTCCAGAGAGCATTACCGTAAACCTTTTTGCAGACGGAACTAAGCTTAAGAGCCAGAGTGTAAGTGCTGATGCAGACGGAAACTGGAGCTACAGCTTCACAGACCTTCCGAAATATGCAAACGGACAGGAAATCACTTACACCGTAACTGAGGATGCAGTCGATGGCTACACAACCGAGAGTGATGGCTATAATTTCATTAACACTCATCAGCCAGAGACCACCGAGATTACCGGAACCAAGACCTGGAACGATGCAAACAACCAGGATGGCAAGCGTCCGGAAAGCATCACTGTAATCCTTCTTGCAAATGGCACAGAGAAAACTCGCCAGGCCGTAACTGCAGACGAAGTAGGAAACTGGACTTACACCTTCAAAGATCTGCCGAAATATGCAAACGGCCAGGAAATCACCTACACCGTAGCTGAGGAGGAAGTAACTGATTACACTACAACCTACGATGGCAGCAACATCACCAACAGCTACACTCCAGGAAAGACCAGTGCAACAGTAACCAAGATCTGGAACGACGCTGAAAATCAGGATGGAAAACGTCCGGAGAGCATTACCGTAAGTCTTCTTGCAGACGGTAAAGAAACCGGAAAGACCGTTACCCTGAGCGTCGAGAACAATTGGAAACAGACTATATCTGACCTTCCGGAAAAAGCAGACGGAAAAGCAATCGAGTACACCTGGACAGAGGAAACTCTCCCAGAAGGTTACGAACTTACCGACAACAGCAAGAACGGAACTGTAACTACTCTGACTAACACCTACGCTCCAGAAACAACTTCCATCACCGTAACCAAGACCTGGGATGACGCAGACAATCAGGATGGCAAGCGTCCAGAGAGCATTATCGTCAACCTTCTTGCAAACGGAGAGATCGTAGCAAGCCAGACTGTAAAAGCAGACGAAGCAGGAAACTGGACCTACACCTTTAAAGACCTGCCGAAATATGCAAATGGCAAGGAAATTACCTACACCGTAACCGAGGAAGCAGTGGAAGGTTATGAAACAAGTGTAGACGGATTTAACATCACCAACACTTACACAACCGAGACAACTGAGGTGAAGGGCTCCAAGACCTGGAACGATGCCGACAATCAGGATGGCAAACGTCCGGAGAGCATCACTGTAAGACTTCTTGCAAACGGCGAGGAGAAGGACAGCCAGACCGTAACCGCAGACGAAAATGGAAACTGGACCTACAGCTTCGAAAAACTGCCGAAATATGAGGCTGGAAAAGAAATTGTATACACGGTAACTGAGGATGCAGTTGCAGATTACACAACTGAGATCACCGGCTACGATATCACCAACAGCTATGCGCCAGGAAAGACCAGCGTCACAGTTACCAAGGCATGGGCTGATAACGATGACCGCGGCGGTCACAGACCGAAGGAAATCAAGGTTCAGCTGAAAGCCGATGGCGAAAACAGTGGCGAGGAAATTATCCTGAACGCAGAGAACAAGTGGACTTACACCTGGTCCGAACTTGATGAGAAGAAGGCTGGAAAGGATATTGTCTACACAGTAGAAGAAATTGGCAAAATAGCTGGCTATATTTCCACAGTAACAGGAAATGCCACAGAAGGATTTATCATTACCAATACAATCACATCTGTTAAGATCAGCAAAGTGGATATTACCGACCAGAAAGAACTGGCAGGTGCTCATATCCAGATCCTTGACAAAGATGGAAATGTAGTAGACGAGTGGGATTCCACCTGGGAATCTCATGAAGTAACAGGTCTTAAGACCGGTGAGAAATATACCCTTCGTGAGACCGTAGCGCCAGATGGCTATACTATTACAGCTGACACAGTCTTTAGCTTGAAGGAGGATGGAACTCTTGACAAAGATAATACCAGCACAACCATCTCAGCGGATGGAACCCTTCTGGTAGAAGACAGCAGAACTTCTGTAAAAGTAAGCAAAGTAGATATTTCCGATGGGAAAGAGCTGGAAGGTGCTCACATCCAGATCATTGACCAGGATGGAAACGTAGTAGACGAGTGGGATTCCACCAAGGAAGCTCATGTTACCGAGAAACTGAAAACCGGTAAGATTTACACTCTTCGTGAGACTGTAGCTCCAGACGGATATTTACTTACAAGCGACACTACGTTTGTTCTGAAAGAAGACGGAACAGTAGATGCAGAAAAAACAACAGCTGTTTCCAAGGATGGTGTTTTACTTGTACAGGATAAACTGGCAACCTCAGCATCTATTGCAGTGACAAAGAAACTTACCTATATTGGTGAAGGTCTGGCAGCAAGAAATCAGACCTTCTATGTAGCCCTGTATTCTGATAAAGAATGCACACAGAGAGTTTCTGATGTGAAAGCTCTTGTATTCAAGAATGCAGATGCTTCCACCGTAGTATTCTCAGAGAATATTAAGGCAGGCAAGACATACTACATTGCAGAGTGTACACAGGATGGAACTTCTCAGACGATCGGCGCTCTTGCAGATGGAACTGTTTATGAAGCTGTATTTGGCAATGGTAACTCCACAACAGTAACCGAAGCCGATGGAACAACAACCGTTTCCTTTGAAAACGTGTTCAGCAGCTTCCCGCCAGATGGATTCTACAAACAGGGTCAGCTGACAATTACCAAGAAGGTTCTTGGTGCAGATGGAGGCACCAGAAACAGCAACGAGGTATTCTATGCAGGTATCTTTGATGATGCAGCTCATACACAGCTTTCCCAGCAGGTTGAGCAGAACATTATCAAGCTTGATATGGACGGTGGCTATGAAGTAAGTGAGATCATCAATGTTGGTCTTGCCCAGTCAGGAGCAAAGGTAACCCTGTATGTAACGGAAACTGATTCCAACGGAAAACCAATTGCAGGCTCCGAAGGCTTTGGATATAAAGTTACCGTAAGTGCAGATTCTGTTACATTTGATGAAACGAATATGACAGCAGAAGTTGTCATCACCAACCAGGAAGAAAGCACAGTAACAGAAACACCAACACCAACACCTACTCCTTCTTCCGATGGTGGAAATAGCGGTGGCTCCGAAGATCATTCCGGCGGCTACGGCGGAGGCAAATCACCGAAGACCGGAGATGATACCCCGATCGGAACTTATCTGATGCTTCTTCTTGCAGCTGCAATGCTTGCAGCCGAGACTGAAAGACGCCGCAGAAGAAACAAAAGACAGTAAAGCAAAACAAGGTTTTTGACCAGATCGGAACCATAACAAAGCAAGTACAAATGAAGGCGGTCCGCACACAAAGCGGATCGCCTTTTTGCAGGTGCCCCTTAGCTTCCTGCGCAATTAAGGAAACTACAGAATAGTCCTGTGGTTCTGGTTTTGCAAAAAAAGTAAAAAAACTTTTTTGAAAAGTGGAAAAACATCCCGAAGAAAGAGTTGACGAAACAGCCCTACTGGTATAATGAAGTCAAATTAAAGGATATTACATTTGGGAATGACTTTATAGATTTCAGGAGGTTTCCATTATGAGAAAGAATACATTAAAAAAAGCAATGGCAGTTATGATTTCAGCGACAATGCTGGTGACAGGATATACAGTAGTTTCCGCAGAAGGATTTACAGATGCGGAGGCACTTGCAGAGATGGATGCTTTTACCACAGGTGATGAAGCTGTATATGTGGAAGAAGTTCAGCCGGAAGCTGCACAGACTGAGGAGGTTCAGCCAGAGCAGACTCAGACAGAGGTTCAGCCGGAGGTTGCACAGACCGAGGAGGTTCAGGTAGAAGAGCCTCAGGCAGAAGAATCTCAGGATGAGTTCCAGACTGGAGAATCTGCTGAAGAAGCCGCTTTTGTTGATGGATTCACAGATAGCTCTGCAGAATCTGATCCAGCTGAGTTTACCGATGGAACCGGCGAGGTTGGAGATGCAGTAGAAACTACCGTAGATTTCGATTTCCGTTTCGAGAACGAAGAAGTCATTATCACTGCAAAAGTGTTTGATGAGACAGCTCTTCCAGAAAACGCTGAAATGAACGCTGTAAAGCTTGAAGCTGGCAGTGAGAAATATGAAGAAGCAAAACAGGCTTCCATCAGAGACCTTGGAACAACAGAAGACGACGAGTACACTTTCTACGACGTAACCTTCATCGCAGATGGTGTTGAGATCGAAGTTCCAGACGAAGCAGTCGTAATTAATATGGAATTCAAAAACGTTGCACCAGAGGAAAACGAAACCCAGAGCGCCCTCCACATCCAGAAGACTGAAGCTGGCGTAGTTGCCCGGGACGTAACCGCACAGTCCGCAGACGGAACACTGAAATCCGTAGGATTTAACTTCTAAAATTCAATAACCGCAAGCAGATACAGGACTTTCTGAGAAATCGGAAGGTCCTTTTTGCATAATCAGAAATTCATCTATGCTGCTCCCGCCACGCCCGCGGTGAAACCCCATACACATTTTTAAAAGCCCGGGAGAAGTGGAGGGCGTTTTCGTAGCCTACGGCAGAGCCGATATCTCCTATAGATAATGTGGTCAGCTTCAGCAATTCCGCCGCTTTTGTCATGCGGTAATGAATGAGAAATTCCTGTGGAGAGCGTCCTGTGCTGGTGCGGAAAATTCGTCCCAGATAGCTTCTGTTAATACCGCATACAGCTGCCACATCCTCAATAGAAATATCATTCTGGAAGTTCTGTTCGATAAAATTTATCGCCTCTTTTATATAATAATCACTCATTTTACTGGTGGCGGCAGGCTGCGGTCTGGCAACAGATTGCGCAAGCAGATCCGCAAAAAGATAGAAATGTCCCATCAGATGAAAAGGAGATTGCTCTGAATTCTGAGAAATGTAAATCAGTTCATCCGCCATCTTTTTTCGTGCCTCCCTGGAGTGGGCCATATAGACTGGCGCATCCTTGGAAAAGCCACAAACGTTGAGGATTTCTGTGGTACGCAGCCCGTCAAACTCCACCCAGACGTATTCCCATGGCACCTGAATATCTGCCACATAAGTGGTGATCTGTCCTGGAAAAATCATAAATCCCTGTCCGCTCCGAACCTGATAATTTACATTCTGCCCCTTGGAATTCGTGGCCATCAGGGTGCCTGTTCCGGAAAGAACATAGTGAAAAAGATAGTGATTCCGCGTTGCCGGACCAAATAAATGTCCGGGAGTACACTTCTCATGTCCATATTGGTAAAGGCATAGATCAATGAAAGTTTCGCTCGGAAAAATGTGAAAGTTGTTATCCATATCCGGAATCCTCCTGTTACATTTGCTGACAATATATCATAATGCGATAATATATTTCATTATACCATAAAAAACCATCATAAAGGCATAAAATAAGAAAAATTAAGCTATTTAAGTGTTGATTTTGGTATGCTATACTTAACACATCATAGAAAAAGGAGGCCCCACTCATGGCAATCACCTTCAACGAAACAACCCGGATCTTTACCCTCACCACTGCCCACACTACCTATCAGATGCAGGCGGATGCTCAAGGGTACCTTTTGCACCTGTATTATGGTGCCAGAACTGCAGGAGAAATGGACTATCTTCTGAATTATGGAGACCGTGGCTTTTCTGGAAATCCGAATTCAGCAGGCAGCGACAGAACCTATTCTCTGGATGCATTGCCACAGGAATATCCATCACTTGGCACAGGAGATTTCCGAAATTATGCGTTAAATATAGAGAATGCAGATGGTTCCCAGTGCTGCAATCCGGTTTACATAACGCATGAAATTGCGGCTGGAAAATACACTCTGAAAGGTCTTCCATTCGTCCGTGCAGAAGAAAATGAAGCGGAAACTTTGAAGATTATACTGGAAGATCCTGTTACAAAAGTAGAGCTTCATCTGCTCTACGGAGTACTGGAAAAAGAAGATATTATCACCAGAAGTGTGATAATTAAGAATGCTGGAAAAGCCCCTGTAACAGTAAAAAAAGCCCAGTCTGCATGCCTGGATTTCCTTCACGGAGACTATGATCTGATCAAATTTTATGGCAGACATGCTATGGAAAGAAACATGGAAAGAATGCCGGTTTCCCATGAAAGCACCCGAATTGGCAGCCGCCGTGGAACCTCCAGCCACCAGTATAATCCAGGGGTAATCCTTGCAGGAAAAAACACAAATGAAGACAGCGGAAGCTGCTACGGAATGCTGTTTGTATACAGTGGAAACTTCCTTGTAGAAGCAGAAAAGGACCAGTATGGTCAGACCAGAATCCAGATGGGTCTGACTGATGAACTGTTTGCATATCCCCTGGAAGCCGGAGCTGAATTTACCGCGCCAGAGGTTATTTTATCCTACACAAACAAAGGTCTTTCCAGGCTTTCCCAGCAGTACCATCACTGCATTATGAATCATATCTGCCAGGGAAAATACGTCCATGCAAATCGTCCTGTCCTGATCAACAGCTGGGAAGCCGCATATTTTGATTTCACCGGAGACACCATCGTAGAGCTTGCGAAGGAGGCAAAAGCGCTTGGAATCGATATGGTGGTTATGGATGATGGATGGTTCGGAAAGCGAAATGACGATAATTCTTCTCTCGGCGACTGGTATGTAAATGAGGAAAAATTAGGCGGAACTCTGACAAAATTAATCGAAAGAGTAAACGCAGAAGGCGTGAAATTCGGTATCTGGATTGAGCCGGAAATGGTTAGCGAGGACAGTGATCTTTACAGGGAACATCCGGACTGGGCAATCACAATTCCAGGCCGCAAGCCTGTCCGTTCCAGAAACCAGCTGGTTCTTGATTTTTCCAGAAAAGAAGTACGTGATGATATATTTAAACGTATCTGTGCAGTTCTGGATCAGGGAAATGTGGAGTACATTAAATGGGATATGAACCGCAGCCTGGCAGATATTTATGCACCAAATGTGACCTATGATTATGTTCTTGGGGTGTACGATTTCCTGGAAAAACTTATGAACCGTTATTCGGATATTCTTATTGAAGGCTGCAGCGGAGGCGGCGGAAGATTTGATGCCGGAATGCTGTATTATACCCCTCAGATCTGGTGCAGTGACAACACAGATGCTATTAATCGTACACGGATTCAATATGGAACCTCCTTCTTTTATCCGGTAGCAGCAATGGGTTCACATGTGTCAGCAGTGCCAAACCATCAGACCGGAAGAGTGACCAGTATGCATACAAGAGGCGTTGCAGCTATGTCTGGAACCTTTGGCTATGAACTGAATCCCGCACTTTTAAATGCAAAGGAAAAAGCAGAAATCCGTGCCCAGCTTGCCCAATACAGGGAGTATCAGGAATTGATCCGTGAAGGAGATTATTACCGTCTTTCCAATCCTTTCCAGGATAATTTTGCGGCCTGGATGGTGGTATCAGATGACAGATCCAAGGCACTGGTAAGTGTGATAAGACTTACAGCAGAAGCCAATCCGCCGGCAGCATACGTTACCTTAAAAGGAATGGAAGAGGATGCTTTTTATCGGGAAAAAACTACCGGAAAAGTATATCCGGGAGCTGCACTTATGGAGGCTGGAATACTGCTTCCTGCTGCGGTGAGCGAATATGAAGCATACCAGATAGAACTGGAGCGTGTTTGAAAAATCAATGATTATGTTTTCATAGCCGTTAAGTTAATTTTATCATTCTTTTGTGAAGAAAAAAGGCGAAAAAGTTTATAAACCGGAAAGATTGTTTTTTTATATGTTCTGAGATATACTTGCAGTATTCGTAGACGGAACAGGGTGTGATTGCAATGGTTTCAATGATTCCTTTCGGGCTTCTTGCCGGGGTTGTGGGGGGACGGGAGGTTCGGATTACAGAAATTGATGAGAGTGGATTTTGTTTTCGGACAATAGAAGAAAATATCTCTGATTCAGAAGCTTTGAAGGTGTGCTTTTATGACATAAAGAATGGGTGTTATCGTGAATTGGAAATTCCAGAATACGATATACAAAGGTTTGATATGGTGGACGCAGAACTCTCCGGATTTTATGTGAAATATAAGGTGACGGTGAAGCAGAAAGCGTATGCGGAGGCGGTTCAGAGGCTTCTTTATCAGTATAATCACTACATTCATCTGAAGCTGGAAGAGGACGACAGCGCGTTGGCGAAAAGCCTGACAGGGTATCCGGGGGAACTGGATGAGGTCAAGCGTGGCAGTCTGGAAGAGCAGGTGGGAATATGGCGGAGAGAGCTTACGCCAGATGGATTGGAGTCCGCTTATAATGGGAAACGTATAGATTTAACTGATAATTGTTCTCAGTACGGAACTGGCTTTGAGCCTGGGTATAAGTGCCAGGTACCGCCTGAATCAGGTGTTGCGGAACTGGCGCTGGAGATAGATCGCCCGGAATTGTATCAGGAATATTTGAATAGTTCCCTGACAGAATTTTCCAAAAAGTATGCCGGAAAATGTATCGGTATCTGCGGCAACATTATTCTGGAACATAGAGTACCGGATCACCTTTATATTGGAAATCAGTTCTGTCATCTTCTGTTTCCGGAACGTAAATTGTTGTTTGAAATAATAGAAAAAGCAGCGGCAGAACAGGTGAAAATCACACTTGTTTTTTCTTATATCCGGGAATATATGCTGGATTATATAACAGAATTGCTTGATGAAATTAACCGGTGGTGTGAAGAAAAAAGGCAGTCTGTAGAGATTGTTGTAAATGACTGGGGAATGGCTTCTTTAGTAAAAAAAAGCAGAAGGAATCTGATTCCCAGCCTTGGAATTTTGTTAAATAAACGCAGAAAAGACCCTCGGATTCCGTTCAAAAAAGGAGAACAGAAATGGTTTGAGAGGAACAGCCTGAATGCTGGATTTTACCGTAATTTTCTGGAAAGAGAATATGGAATCCAACGCTTTGAATGGGAATCCTGCGGTTACGAACAGAAGATTCCACCTGGAAAAAACAGCTTGCATATTCCGTTCTATCAGACCAATACATCACAGTATTGTCCTCTTGGTGCAGTATGTGAAACTGGCGAGAGAGGACGACAAAAGCTTGCAAAAAAATGCCCGGGATATTGTGCGGAATATGCACTTTTGTATCCGGAACATTTGCATATGATAGGGCGGTATAATTCGTTGTTTGGGATTGATATGAGGATATTGAAAGAGGAAGAAATACTGAAGAATTATATCCAAAACGGTGTGGACCGGGTTGTAATAAGAGCATGGTAATGTCGCCGGCAGGTGACATACCCGTGTTGAGGCAGAAGCGATATTTTATTCAGGATGAAGTACATGGCTGCTCAAGGCTGGAATTTATGGAGATAAGTGATGAAAATAGTAGCAGGATTAGGCTCAATAGATGAATATATAAAGTTCGCGGAGGCTGGTGCAGATGAATTTTTCTGTGGTTATGTTCCTTATTCCTGGTCCCAAAAATACGGAACGGTACTGCCCTTAAACCGCAGGGAAGTACTTTGTTATAACGTACAGCTTGGTGCATTCAGTGAGCTGGAAATCCTGTCTGGGATGATGAAAAAGTACGAAAAACCAGTCCATCTTACCTTCAATTCCCTGTATTATATCCCGGAACAATATCCAGAAATTGCCGGGATTATAAGCCAGTGTATAAAAATCGGTTTTCACAGTTATATTATTGCAGACCCGGCGTTGATGGTATATTTACGTGAAAATGGTATAAACTGCGAAATCCATCTCAGTGGAGAATGTGGAGAAATTAACAGCCAGATGGTGGCTTCATTGGGAAAACTGGGATTGAAACGTGTGATTTTTCACAGGAAAAATACATTCGAAGATATGAAAGCGGTTGTTGCTAAATGTGGAAAAAAGGATGGGACAGAAGGAATCCCGGAATTTGAGGCTTTTGTATTGAATGAAATGTGCCAGTTTACAGGTGCATTTTGTAATTCTTTGCATTGCGATGAGATGGGGTATCTTTGTAAAGTGCCCTATCAGATCGGAACCTTAAAAACAGGGAATGCCGGTCCTGAAATCTTCAATCAGGAAATAAACGGAGGGCATTTGCTGCCAGACGGCTTTGTTCCTGATGATTTTCACAGTTTACATGATTTTTCCTATGATTCTGCGGGTTATCTTTGCGGTGAAACTGGCTGTGGTCTATGTGCACTTTATCAGTTAAAGCAAGCCGGAATTACGCACTTGAAGCTGGTTGGCCGTGGAAATTATACGGATTACATGGAAAAAGATATTCGAAATCTTCGAATGGCGTTGAATATATTGAGAGAATCCGCTGACGAAATGGAATTCCGGCGAAAATTGAAATTGCAGATTTTCCCCAGAGGGTGCAGCAGGAATTGCTATTACCGGTAATCAGGCAGCACAGGATCTGGATCCTGCGCTGCCTTGAGAAATTTATCTGGTTGTTTTTTATCCGATGGGCTCGAAATCTGCAGCTCCATGTTTGCACAGCGGGCAGATGAAGTCATCCGGGAGCTCGTCACCTTCGTAGATGTAGCCGCATACTTTGCAGACGAAGCCTTTTTTGCCATCGGTTTCTGGCTTCGGTTTTACATTTTTCTGATAGTAGGTGTAAGTCATGGTGTCAAGATCGTTCATGACGCGGGCTTCGGTGACGCTGCAGATGAACATTCCATGGGTACCAAGGTCTACATATTGTTCAACCTTCAGAGACATAAATGCATTAATATATTTGTCCAGGAATACCAGTCCATTATCGGAACGGTAGACCTTCTGACCTGCAAATTTATCTACGCTGCGTCCGGTCTGGAAACCAAACTGCTGGAATACAGAGAACGGTGCATCTACAGACAGGCAGTTTACGTTGAGAACTCCAGTCTGTTTGATCACATGGTGGGAGTAATTTGCCTTATTGATATTTACCGCAATACGGTTTGGAGTATCAGTGAGCTGGGTCACAGTGTTGACGATCAGTCCGTTGTCTTTTTTGCCGTCATTGGAGGTAACTACATAAAGACCGTATCCGATTCTGAAAAGGGCTGTCATGTCATTTTTGTTTGCCAGCTCATCATTCTGGGCAATGTATTCTTTGCAAAGTTCGCTTGCCATAGCTTCCAGCTGATCCTTGTTTTCCTGGTTTACTGCGGAAAGCACTTTTACAGTAGTGTCCAGCCAGTTGATCTTCTTGCAGCCAGAAAGCATTTCTTTCATAATTTTTGCTGCCAGAGGTGCCCAGGAACCATTTTCGATGATGCCCACGGTGCGGTTCTGGAAGTTGTGCTCGGTCAGACGGGTGATATAGTCGTGCATGAACGGATAAATGCTTGCATTATAGGTTGTGGTAGCAAGAACCAGCTTACTGTAGCGGAATGCGTCGGACAGAGCCTGTGACATGTCATCTCTTGCAAGATCATATACAACAACTTTGGGACATCCCTTGCTGCGAAGTTTGTCAGCCAGCAGCTCTACAGCCGCTTTTGTATGACCGTATACAGATGTGTAGGCGATGACAATTCCTTCTGTCTCTGGTGTGTAAGAGGACCATGTATCGTAAAGACCAATGTAATGTCCAAGGTTTTCTGTAAGAACAGGTCCGTGAAGAGGGCAAATGATCTGGATATCCAGGCCTGCGGCAACTTTCAGTAATTTCTGAACCTGTGGTCCGTATTTTCCAACGATGCCAATAAAGTATCTGCGAGCTTCATCGTCCCAATCTTCTTCTACATCCAGTGCGCCGAATTTTCCGAAGCCATCTGCAGAGAAAAGTACTTTATCGGTGCTGTCATAGGTTACCATAACTTCCGGCCAGTGCACCATGGGAGCGAAAACAAAGGTCAGGTTGTGGTTTCCAAGGTTGAGGGTGCCGCCATTTGTAACCTCCAGCTTCTGTCCTTCCAGGTCGAGACCGAAGAAGTTCTGGATCATAGTGAAGGTTTTCGCGTTGGCTACGATGGTGGTTTCCGGATAAACTTTCAGGAAGTTTGCCACATTTGCTGCGTGGTCCGGCTCCATGTGCTGTACGATCAGGTAGTCTGGCTTGCGGCCTTCCAGGATGCGGTCCAGATTATCCAGCCATTCGTGAGTGAAATTTGCATCTACAGTATCCATGACTGCGATTTTTTCATCCAGGATCACATAGGAATTATATGCCATACCGTTCGGTACTTTGTACTGACCTTCGAAAAGGTCTATCTGATGGTCGTTTACGCCTGCGTAGCGGATGGTGTCTGTAATTTTCATAGAGGTTCGTCTCCTTTTTATGAGATATTGTTATTGATGTAATTGTTTGTGATTTTTGAGGGAACTATGTATTTTTTACTGCTTTGTTATTTCTTTAACATGGCTTTAGTATAACCAAATTTTGAAATAAAGTCTGTTGCAAATACAACAAAATGGTGTAAGATATAAGAAATTATTTTTTTGAACATGTTCTGGATAAATTGATAGAAAGGGATTGTAGAAATGACACCAGTGACACTTTTTTCATACATAACTCCTGAAGAACAGGAACGTATGCGCATCTGTTTCGATATGCATGAAGCAGTCTATCGGAATAATGAGACTGTGATGGAATATTCCAGTTCCATGAAAAAAATAGGTTTGATCCTGGAAGGTCAGGCAGTTCTTTATTGCATTGATGAAGATGGAAATCAATATATGATAGATAACCTGAAAAAGGATAGTGTTTTCGGCGAACCATTCCTTTTACCTGAAGAATCCCAGCACTATTATGTCTGTGCAAAATCCGAAACAAGAGTGCTGTTTATCGCCTATGAGCATGTGATTAAACGCTGCGAAAATGCCTGTAAATTCCATAGTCAGCTGGTAAGCAACCTGCTTCAGATGATTGCCCTGCGTGCCAGCCAGCAGGCCAGCCGGATCTATGTGCTGTCAAGAAACAGCACTCGAAAGAAGATCATGGCCTATTTAAATTCCATCGCCGCAGAAAAACAGACGAAAACTGTTATTTTGCCCATGTCCTACACCACTCTTGCCGAATACCTTAGTGTAGACCGCAGTGCCATGATGCGGGAGATGAAGAACCTGGCAGATGAGGGGATTATAGAACGGGATGGGAAGAAATTGCGGATTTTGGATTGAAAATAGAGTGGGATATATAATTTTTACCAGTAAACGGTAACATTCTGATGGAAAATGTAGTTGACGAGAAGAAGTTTGTACAACATAATAATAGAAGTATAGATGCTGTCATCTGAAAAGGTTTGTGGGTGGCGGTATGAGGGAGAACAAACAAATTGGAGGTTTTTACATGAAAGTACTAAATTACGGTTCATTAAATGTAGACTACGTGTATTCCGTAGATCACATCATTGTAGGCGGTGAAACCCAGCATTCTTCCAAGCTGGAAGTTTTTAGCGGGGGAAAAGGACTGAACCAGTCCATTGCACTGGCGAAGGCTGGGGTGCCGGTTTATCATGCGGGAATCGTGGGAACAGATGGAGATATTCTGTTGGATGCTTGTAAGGAAGCTGGTGTAAACACTAAATATATCCGCAGACTTCCGGTAAAGGGTGGTCATACCATGATCCAGGTGGACAAAAATGCCCAGAACTGCATCATTTTATACGGTGGAACCAACCAGATGCAGACAAAGGAATTTGTAGATGAAGTTCTTGCTGATTTTGGAGAAGGAGACTATCTGATCCTGCAGAATGAGATCAATATGCTGGACTACATTATTGACCAGGCTTATGAGAAAAAGATGAAGATCGTTATGAATCCGTCACCTTTTGATGACAAGCTGAGTACCTGTGATCTCAGTAAGGTTTATCTGTTTCTCGTAAACGAAATTGAAGGTGAGCAGATCACTGGCTGCAAGGATAAAGATCAGATTCTGGATGCTATGGCTGCCAGATTCCCTAATGCACGTTTCGTGCTTACACTTGGAAGTGACGGCGCTGTTTATTACGATGGAAAAGAAAAAGTTTTCCAGGACATTTTCAAGGTAAAAGCCGTGGATACCACAGCGGCTGGTGATACATTTACAGGATATTTCATTGCTGCAGTTATCGAGGGCAGATCCATCCAGGAGGCACTGAGAATGGCTGCAAAGGCATCCTCCATTGCTGTTTCAAGGCCAGGCGCTACACCGTCCATTCCGAGAGCGGATGAAGTGAAGAAAGAGCTGGGAATGTTGTAAATTATGAGCAACATTGCCAGTGAACAGTAACGACATATTCCATAATTTATGCGAGGCAGTCGCCAAAGTCCATGCTTGCATGAGAACTTAGCGGCTGTCTTGTTTTTTTTGTAAGTAATAAACCTAATTACACACCAATTAAACCAAGCCAAATTTGCATGACAGGTTTTACATACTGTTTATAAATGTTTATATAAACGTTTACATAAATGCACTAATAGACGGTTGGGAATACATAGATTTTATAGTAAAAACTTACTAAAATCACAACAAAAACCTTGTGCATTCATACAAAATAACACATAAAACTAAAAAGATTATTGAAATATTTATGCAAACGTTTATAATCAAATTATCAACAGTTCGGAGAGAAAACCGAACAAAAACAGATCTTAATTATATTTCAAGGAGGACGTATTTATGAAAGCAAGAAAAGCAATGGCATTGGCTATGACAGCAGCGATGGTTGGAGGTTTAATGACAGTTCCGGTAATGGCTGAAGAGAATGCAGAATTACTTCCAGGCGGCGGAAGCAAGATCATTTACTGTATCACACCTTCCACATCTAACCCATTCTTCAACACAGAGCAGGTAATTGCGAAAGAAAAAGCTGAAGAACTTGGATACGAAGTAAAATGTGCTTCCCACGATGACGACGCTGCTACACAGCTTGAGCTTTTCGAAGCAGCTATCAACGATGGCGCAGCAGCAATCATTTGCGATAACGCTGGTGCAGATGCTTCCATCGAAGCAGTTCAGAAAGCATATGACGCTGGAATCCCGACTTTCCTTATCGACCGTGAGATCAACCAGTCCGGACTTGCAGTAGCACAGATCGTTGCAGATAACGCACAGGGTGCAGCAGCAATCGCAGAAGTATGGGTTGAGGCTATGAACTACGAAGGCAAATACGCAGAGCTCCTTGGACTTGAATCCGATACAAACTGCCAGGTTCGTTCTGATAACTACCATTCTGTAATTGATGAGTATGAGGATCTTGAGATGGTAGCTCAGCAGTCCGCTAACTGGGATCAGACAGAAGCTTATGAGAAGACAGAAGCAATCCTTCAGTCCAATCCAGAGATCACCGGTATTATCTGCGGTAATGACACAATGGCATGTGGTGCTGTTCAGGCTTGCCTGGATGCAGGACGTAACGACATTAAGATCATCGGTCTTGACGGATCTGACGAAGCAAACGCTTACATCAAATCTGGTGACATGGTTGGTACCGCTCTTCAGCAGATCGCTCTGATTACTGAGATGGCAGTTGAGCAGGCAGACGCTTACCTTAACGGTACAGCTCCGGAAGAAGAGAAACAGCTTGTTCCTTGTGTAGCAATCACAGCTGACAACACAGATTGCCTGAACGCATTTGTTTACACAGAACCAGAAGCTAAATAATCTGGCTGCCAGGAAACAGATTTTTATAAAAAAATGAACGAGTGTTTGAAAAATTATTCGCACAATCTGCATGCCCCGCTTTGTGGTATATTTTGCAGAAAGTCTTTTTAAACACGCTTTGGAAGGCGGTGCGCCAGCGCCGCCTTTTATAATAGAAAGCAGGGAGAGATGATTATGAAAAGCAGAAGAATTTTGGCAGTTCTGGCCGCATGTACAGCAGTAACCTTTACCGGCTGTGGTGTTGTAACTGTAGTACCCATTGGCGAAGAAGCTTCTTATACAGGAAAACAGGAATTTGATTCCGCAGCAGAGTCCCAGGGTGACTGGGGAGCCGTTGTAGCGGACATTTCCGACAAGGCACAGGATCTTTCTGAATTATTAAATGGTGATGGCATTACAGAAACAATTGCAGTAAAAGGCACAGGAAAAATCAAAGAATACAATACAGACACCCCGAAACATTATCTGATAGTAGAACTGGATGGATATACCGGAACTACAGAGGTTCAGGTCCGGACAGATGGACCGAACTCCAGTACCGCCATCCGTGACCTTCAGTCTCTGAAGAATTTTGAAAGCTTTACCAACCAGACGGAATGGTCAAGCTATGGAAAAGAACTGAACAAGCAGGCGCTTGCACAGGTAATTGACCCACTTGGAATCGACGAAAATGTAGTTGGCAAGACTGTTACATTTACAGGCGGCGCAGAAGCCGGTACAGATGCAGTATCTGTTACAGCAGTTGAGCTGACGATTGAATAAAAGGAGGAAGCATTATGTTTGATGATCCGAATGTTGTTCTCCATTGTGAAAAAATTGATAAAATTTATCCCGGAACCAAAGCTCTGGATCAGGTTTCCTTCGATCTTCTGAAAGGAAAGGTAAACGTTCTGATCGGTGAGAACGGTGCCGGAAAATCCACCCTGATGAAGATGATTGCCGGAATCGAGCAGCCTTCAGCAGGTAAGATGTACATGGACGGCCAGGAGGTTTACTTCAAGGATACCAATGCAGCCCGTGCAAAAGGTATCGGAATCATCCACCAGGAACTTTCTCTTTTCCCGAATATGACAGTTTACCAGAATATTTTTATGGGACATGAGAAAAAGAAAGGCTTTTTCCTGGATGACAAGGCCCATTCAGAGGGTGCGAAAAAAATCCTGCAGCGTCTGGAACATGAAATTCCACCGGAAACCATGGTCGGAGATCTTCGTGTAGGACAGCAGCAGATGGTGGAAATTGCACGAAACCTGAACCAGGATGACTTACGTGTCCTGATCATGGATGAGCCTACGTCTTCTCTTTCTGCCGCAGAGGTTAAGGTACTTTTCAAGATTATGAGAGAGCTTCTGGAAGCCGGAATTTCCATTGTATATATTTCCCATCGTCTGGAAGAAATCATGGAGATTGGCGATCACGTTACCATTCTTCGTGATGGAAAATACGTTGCAGATGCTGATGTAAAGGACATTGAGCTCAGCTGGATCGTAGAGAATATGGTTGGAAAGAACACCCAGTATCACCGTTTTGAGAGAAGCATTGACCTTGCCAAACAGCCGAAGGTGCTGGAAATTAAGAATATGTGCCTTCCGAAAAAAGGCGGCGGCTGGACTCTTGACCACGTAAGCCTGGATCTGAAAAAAGGTGAAGTCCTTGGTGTTTACGGACTTCTGGGAGCTGGACGAAGCGAGCTGTTTGAGTGCCTGATGGGACTTCATCCGGAACACACCGGTGATGTACTCTATGAGGGCAAAAAGTTAAATATCAAAGATGTTGCCGCCCAGATCAAAAACGGTTTTGCTCTTGTACCTGAGGATCGTCAGAGCCAGGGCTTGATCCAGACTCTTGATATCGGCAAGAATACCGCTATTTCTTCTATGAAGGATTATGTAAAAGGTCTGTTCCTTGACGAGAAAGCAGAGAATGCGGCAGTTGACGAGCAGATCAAGGATATCCATATTAAAGTGGCGGACAAGAGACTTCCAATCCTGTCACTGTCCGGTGGAAACCAGCAGAAGGTTGTAATCGGCAAAGGACTTTTGACCAAGCCGAAGATCTTACTTCTGGATGAGCCTTCCCGTGGTATTGATATCGGTGCGAAGACTGAGGTCTTTGAGATCATTCACGACCTTGCGGAAAAAGGACTTTCCATTATCGTTATCTCATCTGAGCTGAAAGAGATCATGGCAATCGCAGACAGGATCGTTGTATTGTCAAATGGCAAAAAGACCGGCGAGCTGACCGGAGATGAGATTACAGAAGACACACTTGTACGTACATCTTATGCCGGACTTGGAACCGGAAGAAATGCGTAAGCCGGGGAGGAGCAGAACAATGAATAACAAAAAATCAAATAATAATCAGTTGTTAATGACACTGTTAAAAGGACGTACCTTTATTGTACTGGTACTCCTGGTCATCTTTTTTACCATTGTAAAAGGAACCACATTCCTGTCAGCATCTACACTGACCATGGTTGCCAAGCACGTAGCCCTGTATGGAATCCTTGCACTTGGTATGACGTTTGTAATCATTACCGGCGGTATTGACCTTTCCGTTGGTTCTGTAGTCGGACTTGTTGGTATGCTTGCCGGTGGAATGATCCAGGAAGGTATTACACTGAAATTTGCAGGTGTAACCCTTTATTTCAGCGTTCCGGTAATCATTATTACCATGCTGGTTGTTGGATGCATCATCGGTGCAGTCAACGGTCTTATTGTAACAAAATTAGGTGTAGCACCATTTATCGCTACCCTTGGTACCATGTATATCTGCCGTGGTTTTGCAAACCTTCGTTCCAACGGAGCAACATTCTCCGACATCAAAGGTTATGACGGACTTGGCAACACAGGCTTCAAGATCCTTGGAAGCAATATTGCCGGCATTCCTACTGGTGTTTACATTTTCGCAGTGCTTGCAATTATTTCCGTTATCATCCTGAAGAAGCTTCCATTTGGATGGTATGTACTTGCAGTCGGCGGCAACGAGAAATCTGCCCGTCTTTCCGGTATCAAAGCAGATAAGATCAAAATTATCGTTTACATGATCTCCGGCTTCTGTGCAGCATGGGTTGGTATGATCAACACCGCACAGCTTTCCGCAGCACATCCTGCATCTGGTGATGGCTGGGAAATGAACGCCATCGCAGCTACCGTACTTGGCGGTACTTCCATGAGCGGTGGTTCCGGAACTATTATCGGAACTGTAGTCGGTGCATTCGTTATCGGTGTTATCAACGATGGTATGACAATGTGTGGTGTATCCGAGTTCTGGCAGAAGGTTATCCGTGGTCTGGTTATCATCCTTGCAGTCGTAATCGACCAGACACAGAGAAATCTTCAGGCGAAGATGGCACTTCAGGCAAGAAACGAGAACAAATAATTAAGTAACCAAAATCTTCCTTAATGTTAAAATAATTTGAAAAGTTGAAAAAAATCCGAAAAAGATTTATAGTAATAATCAGAGATGCAGGAGGAATAGCATGAAAAAATCAGGGATTTTAAATGCCCAGCTGATCCGTTGTATCGCAGAGCTGGGACATAAAGATCTGTTTATGATCGGTGATGCAGGAATGCCCATTCCAAAGGGCGTGGAGATTGTAGACCTGGTTGTATGCGGAGGGGTTCCCACCTTTAAACAGGTGATGGATGCAGTGCTGGCGGAGACAGAAGTGGAAGCCTACACCATTGCAAATGAGATTGAGGAAAAAAATCCGGAGCTTCTTGCATATATTCAGCAGAGCCTTCCTGAGGCAGAGGAGAGCAGAATTGACCATGTAGATCTGAAAAAGATGTCTGCACAGTGCAAATTCGCAATCCGTACAGGTGAGTTTACACCTTATCCGAACATAATTTTAAGAGCGGGAGTTGCGTTCCCGGCATAAAATGATCAGAGAAGACGCTGCGAATAACAGGTGATAGCTTGTTTTTTGCAGCGTCTTTTTTCGCAGATGTATGGCATTATTTTACCGACAGAGGAGGAACTAAAATGAAAGTGAGTGTGAGAAAAATCAGTGAGATCACAGGATTTTCTCCGGCAACTGTTTCAAATGCACTAAACTACAAAAAAGGCGTGAATGCTGAGACATCTGCGAAGATTTTTAAAGTGGCGCAGGATCTTGGGTATTTTGAGGAAAATCATATCCGCAAAATAAAATTTGTCATGTTTAAGCGGGATGGTGCTGTGGTTGAGGATTCTCCCTTTTTTATCCAGCTGATTTCCGGGGTAGAACAGGAATGCCGCGCCTGTGGAATGGAAATGCAGATGTGTAATCTGGACAAAAGAGATCCTGGATATCAGGAACAGGCGAAGTGGATCATGAATGACAAGGCGTCGGCGGTGATCCTTCTGGGAACAGAGATGGTGGATGCGGACATTGACCTGATCCGCGGGATGACCTGTCCGTTTATTGTGATTGATTACTGGAAAGAGGATATGAGCTTTGATGCCATGCTGATCAATAATGCAGATTCAGCGCGTATGGCTACAGAGTATCTCATTGCCAATGGGCATAAAGAGATTGGTTATCTGCGGGGAGATTTCAGGATCAAACCTTTCCGGTCTCGTTTTGCAGGATATCAGACAGCGCTGCAAAAGGCGGGACTTCCCCTGAATAAGGACTATATTTTTACAATGGCAACTACCATCGACGGTGCTTACGAGAATATGAAGCGGTATTTATCTGAGAAGGTGAAGCTGCCTACAGCATTCTTCGCAGACAACGATATGATCGCCCTGGGGGCTATGAAAGCTATGGCAGAGTTTGGAATCCGGATTCCGGAGGACATATCTATTGTGGGATTTGACGACCTTACTTTTTCCTCAATTTCTTATCCGCCTCTGACCACACTCCGGGTGCCGAAGCAGGAGATGGGAAGAGCTGTTGTAAGGCGATTGCGGGATATTCTGAAAGATAATGACGGGATTAAGATCAAGATGCAGATGTGTACGCAGTTTATTGAGAGGGAAAGCGTGAAGAAGATATAGGAGGTACGCAGTTGGGCAAATGATATTCTACGCAGGTCGGTACCGCGCTCCGGTGAACTAACGGTCAACTCTGGCTAAGACGTTCGGGAAAGCCCTCACGCCTAAGTCTATGCAGGTTGTGGATTTTACCTTCGCTAAGAGCGCACCTGAAATGACATGCTTAGGAATAGCAGTTGCCCAACTGCTATGTATTGGCGGAAACTGGATGGAATCCAAGTTTTACTTTACATTAATTTTTAATTGCCTTCATAATTGCGTCATACAGCTCGCCATATGTTTCATAAGCCGGAATTTCCGGATATTCAGCCTTGATAGCATCCGTGCTCTTGAACAGGAATCCTGCTTTACTTGCCTGGATCATGCCAAGGTCGTTGTGGCTGTCACCGCTGGCAATGGTGTCGTAGCCAATGGACTGCAGGGCTTTCACAGTGGTGTATTTGGACTTTTCGCAGCGCATTTTGAAATCAGTAATTTCGCCATTTTCGCCCACTACCAGTGTGTTGCAGAAGATGGTAGGATAGCCCAGCTTTTTCATAAGAGGACCTGCGAACTGGGAAAAAGTGTCACTGAGGATGATAACCTGGGTCTGTGCTCTTAATTTGTCCAGAAATTCCCTGGCGCCTGGAAGCGGGGCGATCTTGGCGATGGTCTCCTGGATTTCTTTCAGACCAAGACCATGCTCTTTCAGAATGTTCAGGCGGTATTTCATTAATTTATCGTAATCAGGCTCGTCTCTTGTGGTTCGTTTCAGTTCCGGAATGCCGGTTTCTTCGGCAAATGCGATCCAGATCTCTGGGACAAGCACACCTTCTAAGTCTAAGCAGACAATTTCCATAATCTCCTCCGTTCTGCAGCTGTAAAGATTGCTGCAATTGAATTTTATAGTGTTTTTCAAATCTCAATGTCAGATAAAGGGAAAGCGGTTAGGATGGTCGCTTTCACACACTATCTTATTATAGCGTAAAAAAGCCGGGAACGCTATACCTAAATTGAAAATGTGAGAATGGAATGTTCCCTGTGGTTACTGTTCACTCCGTTCACAGTAACGCGCTTCGCGATGCACAGAAATCATGCTTTGCATGATTTCGCGCCGCAACTCTCGGGTTTTCTGTGAACTTTGTTCACAAAAAACACCTCGCGGAACGTTACCAGTGAACAGTAACTCCCTGTGAACTGCGGCTGAAATGTATAATTGTCGGAAATTAGTGGAAAACAGAGAAAAAATGTCTGGTAGAAATTTGTTGCTTATATTGCCGTTCCGTGAAAAATGTGGTATATTATTAATATCTGTAGTAATATTAGACAAAATAAACAGAATAATAATGGCAGGAGTGGTTAAAATGTATAACGAAGAGTACAAGCGCTGGATGGCAGCGGATCTCGAGGATGCAGATCTGAAACCAGAATTATCTAAGATTGAAGGAAACGATGAAGAAATTAAAGATCGTTTTGCAGTAGCTCTGAAATTTGGTACAGCAGGACTCCGTGGAGTTCTTGGAGCAGGTACCAACCGTATGAATATCTATGTAGTGCGTCAGGCTACACAGGGTCTTGCTAACTGGGTGAAGACTCAGGGCGGCACTCAGACCGTTGCAATCAGCTACGACAGCCGTCTGAAGAGTGATATATTTGCGAAAACAGCAGCAGGAGTTCTGGCTGCCAATGACATTAAGGTCAGAATTTATGATGCATTAATGCCTGTACCGGCCCTTTCCTTTGCGACACGCTACTATGAGTGCAACGCGGGTATTATGGTTACCGCATCTCATAACCCTGCTAAATATAATGGATACAAGGCTTACGGCCCGGATGGCTGCCAGATGACAGATGATGCTGCGGCTATCGTTTATGATGAGATCCAGAAGACAGACGTTCTGACTGGTGCGAAATATATGTCCTTTGCAGAGGGCGTTGAGGAAGGTCTGATCCGCTTTGTTGGTGACGACTGCAAACGTGCTCTTTACGATGCAATCGAGTCACGCCAGGTTCGTCCGGGTCTTTGCAAGACAGCAGGACTGAAGCTGGTTTACAGCCCGCTGAATGGTTCCGGACTTGTGCCGGTAACCCAGATCCTGAAAGATATCGGAATCACAGATGTAACAATTGTTCCGGAACAGGAATACCCGAACGGCTATTTTACCACATGCAGCTACCCGAATCCGGAGATTTTCGCAGCTCTGGAGCAAGGACTGAAGCTTGCCAAGGAGACAGGAGCAGATCTTATGCTTGCTACTGACCCGGATGCAGACCGTGTTGGTATTGCCATGAAATGCCCGGACGGTTCCTATGAGCTGGTAAGTGGTAATGAAGTGGGAGTTCTTCTTCTTGACTATATTGCAGCTGGCCGTATCGAGAAAGGCACAATGCCGAAGAACCCGGTTGCAGTGAAATCTATCGTTTCCACACCTCTTGCAGACGCAGTTGCAGAGCACTACGGTGTAGAGCTTAGAAGCGTACTTACCGGATTTAAGTGGATCGGTGACCAGATCGCACAGCTTGAGGCTGCTGGTGAAGTGGACCGTTTCATTTTCGGATTTGAAGAGAGCTACGGATACCTTGCAGGACCGTATGTACGTGATAAGGATGCCATTATCGGATCCATGCTGATCTGCGAGATGGCTGCATACTACAGAAGCATTGGAAGCTCCTTGAAGCAGAGACTTGAGGAGATTTACGCACAGTATGGCCGCTACCTGAACAAGGTTGACAGCTTTGAATTCCCGGGACTCAGCGGAATGGACACTATGGCAGGAATCATGCAGAAATTCCGTGACAACCCGCCGGCAGACATTGCAGGCTACAAGGTAGTGAAGGTTACCGATTATAAGAAGCCTGAGGAGACCGGTCTTCCAGCAGCAAATGTTCTCATTTACAAACTGGAGAATAACGAGACAGTAGTTGTTCGTCCATCCGGAACAGAGCCGAAGATTAAGATTTATTACACTACACTGGGTAAAGATCTTGCAGAGGCAGAAGCTGAGGAAGAGAAGCTGGCTAAGGCATTGGAGCCGATGATGGCTTAAGGCTTAAGCGAAGTATATAATCGTATAGTGAATAATCGCCCCTTGCGGAATGATTCTGCAGGGGGCTTTTTGCGCTGTTTGTAAATTTTTTCTTTATTTGAAGTGAAAATCCCCATTAAGTCGTTGATTACAGTAAAGGGCAGACCATATTGTATAATGCTTGAAAAGAAAACGAGGTGACAATTTATGCTGACGCTGTTATTTATCATTTTAATGTTTGGTATATTTGGCAAAATGATCGGACTTGCCTTCCGCGCAACCTGGGGAATTACGAAAATCTTTTTTCGTCTGATATTCCTTCCCCTTGTCCTGATCGGATTAGTTCTGGGAGGTCTGATCTACATAGCACTTCCCCTTCTTGTGATAGTTGGGATTATCATGCTGGTATTGATGTAATATATTGATAGAATAAAAAATAGATGAAAATACAATCGAAAATATGTTCACTTTGCCAGATGACAAAAAGCGACAGATATGGTAGTATAGATACATCAACGAAAGAGAAATACGAAAAACACTTAAGAAATCTGAAATACGAAAGAAAGCAATAAAGCACAAAAGAATCTGAAAATACAAAAGAACTTAGAAGTACGAAAGTTCTGTGTTTCACCAAAGATTTGTAAATTACTAAAGATTCATAAGCCGCTAAAGATCAACCAAAATACCTAAGATCAATAAGAAAACGAAAGATTTTCGAAACACATCCGATAAAATTATAACAAGACACATCAGAAAAAATGGCTGGGAACTAGTTTCCCAGCCATAAATCATAACAATATCTAACCGATTCCCATTTATAATGACATCTACTCAGAGTAAGTTAAATTGGAAACTTATAGCCCTTTTACTTGAAATAATGTATACTGAAAGAATATGAAGACAAAAACGAAATAAAAATATCGGGAATATATAATGAATACACAAGATGCAATAGAACTTCTGGGGATTGCCCCAGAAGATGATGAAAGGGAAATTAAGCGAAAATATCATAAAATGATCAGCCGTTTTCATCCGGACTCATTGAATGAAGTAGGGGAAGCCCATATTCAGCGCGCACAGGAGATAAATGAAGCGTATCGGATACTGAGCCAGAGCGATAGCCGGGAAATGCAGAACGTATATGGAACGGAAGTTTATGGAACAGAGGCTCATGGCGCAGACAATCATAAATCTGGGAAGAGGGAACAGCATCAGGAATGGTCTGGTGAATGGAACGAGGCTGCTTTTATACCAAGGAATATTTATCTGCACTATAGTATGAATCTTTCTGAAGAAGAACGAAAGGAAGCCCAGGGGAAACTGTATTATCAGGCTGCCTGTGGAAAATATATGTGGGATCCGGAGGAAGAGGATTTCGCGCTTTTTCTTACCAGTATTCGTCATGCAGCCGCAGCCCTCCTTGAGAGAACGGAGAATGCCGTAAACGCAGAAGACTTATCTTCTGTACCAGATTTGAAAGAATACCGTTTCCGCATCCAGGCGAAGCTGTTTGAATATCTTTCTATGCAATATGTGAACCCATTGCTGGTTCTGGATTCCCTGATGAAACCAGAGAGCACAGATAGAAAAGGTCAGAGAATTTATCGGGTTAAAGCATTTCTGGCGGCAGAAGCCGCATCCCCGGAAGGCAGGCTTATAGCAAGTTTGCAGTCTGGCGAATATCTGTTTCCAAAAGCTTTCCATGGGAATCAGATTCAGCTTATGAATAAAGACAAACAGGTATTGGGGTATCTTCATATGGAAGAGGACCGGCTGTATTTTTGCATTATTCCTCTTCTGAAGAGGCATGCAGCGCAGGTGAAATTTCTGGTGCAGGAAGAAGGCGGTGGAACAAATGAAAAAAATGAAGGAATTAATAATACGACGAATAGTAGTAACTTTAGAAATAGCGGCAGAGGAATAAAGCGTGGAAACAATAAGCTGAAAGTTAATATAGATTTCTATTTTCGTTTAGAGGATGAGAACTATACGTATAATAGTTCAGAGCTTAATTTGAAAATTGCAGAAATATTGAATGGATATGAGAAGTATTTGCGAAAATATGATCCGGAACAGGACCAGTTTTGTGATCTGTTTGCCCGCCTGTCCCGCTCGAATTTTCGCAGTCGTTTTCGTCTGAAGGATAAGGATATACAGTATATCCGGGAGAAAGGAATGGATACCATCCGCAGTCATGCCTCAGATTTTGTGCGAACACGTCTGGCTCCGGCTCAGATTCCCAATGATGGCAAACAGACTCCAATGCGCGGGCACCCTGTATTCCTGGCTCAGCATGCTACTGGCTGCTGCTGTCGGGGATGCTTGTATAAGTGGCATAGAATTCCAGCAGGAGTGCGGCTCACAGAAGAGCAGCAGGAATACATAGTAGATGTGTTGATGGCATGGATTGAGAGAGAATATAACAGAAATGCATAGGGCTATGAAGTTGGTTTTATATATACAATCGGTAATAGTAAGGTATATGAAATATATAGTTTAACTGGAATTTTGAGAAGATAAGAATGGGGAACGGTTTATGAGAATATTTCACTTATCAGATTTACACATTGGCTTGAAATTAATCAATCGTGATCTCAGAGAAGATCAGGAATATATACTGGATCAAATAATTCAGAAGGCCACAGAGAAAGTACCTGATGCGATCGTGATCGCAGGGGACATCTATGACAAAGCAGTTCCGTCTGCAGAAGCAGTGGAGGTGTTTGATCATTTTATCGGAAAGCTGCGAAATGCAGTTTCGGATTCTGTAATTATGATGATCAGTGGAAACCACGACAGCGCGCCCCGCGTGAACTGCTTTCGGAGTGTACTTGATCGTCAGAAAATTTATATGATCGGAATGCCGCCGCAGACAGAAGAAGATCAGATTGAGAAAGTGGTACTTCAGGATGAATATGGTCCGGTGAATTTTTATTTGCTTCCCTTTGTGAAGCCTTCCATGGTGAAGCTGATCACTGGTACAGACGAGAATGGAAATAATCTTTCTTACAATGATACGATCCACAGACTGATAGAACGTGAACAGGTTGACATAAACCAGAGAAACATTCTGGTCAGCCATCAATTCTATCTGCCTATGGGGGAGAGTGCAGAAGAAGTTGAACGAATGGACTCTGAGATCCGGACAGTAGGAAATATTGACCAGGTGTCAGCCGATATTCTGCAGAAATTTGACTATGCGGCACTGGGACATATTCATAAGCCAATGAAAGCAGGCGGCGAGTTTTATCGCTATTGTGGAACGCCGCTGGCATGCTCTGTAAGTGAAGCAGGTCAGAATAAAGGAATTATAATGGTTGACATAAAACAAAAGGGCGAAATCACTACAGAAGTAATTCCACTGGAACCGCTGCGCCAGATAAAAGTGATCAAGGGAGATTTAGAGAGTGTTCTGGCACAGCGCTGTAAAGATTATGTGACAGTAATTCTTACGGATAAGGTGGATCTGGACGTAATTGATATGCAGGATCGTCTGCGTCTGGCTTTTCCAGGGCTTCTAGAGATACGCCGTGAGACTGTGCGGCAGGTTGATTATACCAGACATGCAGACAGTGAGCGTGAATTGAATCCATTTGAACTTTGCTGCCAGTTCCTCGGAAATGCAGATGCGGAAGAGCAGGAAATTCTTCAGGAGGTTATCAATACAGTACAGGAGGTGACGAAATGAGACCTGTGAAACTTATCATGCAGGCGTTTGGTTCCTACGGAAAACTGACACAGATCGATTTTCAGGAGCCGAATCAGAATCTGTTTCTTGTGACCGGAGACACCGGAGCAGGAAAAACAACTATATTTGATGCCCTTGTATTTGCTCTTTACGGTGAAGCCAGCTCCAGTACAAACAAGAAAGATGGTGTTGTACTGCAAAGCCAGTATGCAGAGTTGAACGTTGAACCATTTGTAGAGCTTGTTTTTTCCGAAGGGGCAGGAGAAAATAGCCTGCTGTATACTGTCCGCCGTGTTCCCAGACATCTGAAGCTTCTGACAAGAGGGGCGGGGAAAAATACAGGAAGTCGTGAAGTACCGGGGTCTGTCAGCCTGATCATGCCAGATGGTACCGAATATCCACAGAAGGAAGCTGACAGCAAGCTGGGGGAGATCCTCGGTCTTACCAAAAGCCAGTTTATGCAGGTTGCCATGATCGCTCAGGGAGAATTTATGGAGCTTCTTCGTGCAAAATCTGATGATAAGAAAGTCATCTTCCGGAAGCTGTTTAACACTGAATTATACCAGAATATTGTGGACGAGCTGATGAATCGCAAGCGTTCCCTGGAAAAAGAGATTGCCCAGATCAAAACTGCATGTCAGACTGAAGCTGCCCATGTGGTAATTCCCCAGGAATATGACCAGTGGCAGGAAATAGAAGGGCTAAAAAAGCAGGTTTTGAATGGGGAAATTGTAGTGATGGATTGCTTTCTGGATCATCTGGGCGAGTTATGCAGAACACTGGAGAAAAGTGTGAATTTTACCTCGAAAGAATTACAATCCGCATCAAAACTCCGCGACGAAAAAAGGGATATCTACAACAGTTCCATTCAGCTGACGAATTTATATGCGCAGCTGGAAAACGCTGAGGTTCAGCTTTCTGAATGTGGGAAAGTGGAAGCACAAATAGGGGAAAAGACCATTCTGTCAGAGAAAATTAAGAAAGCATACGAAATAAAAGGCGAATACGCACGCTGTCAGGATGCCTTGCGTAATATGCAGACATGTGAGAGTGCCTTAAAGGAGCAGCAGGAACGAGCTCCTTTATTAAAAGAACAGTCACAATCTGTCATTCAGACAGCGAAGGCGGTGAAAGAAACGGCAGAGAAGGAGCTTAAGGCGTACACCACTATTTATGAGCGCGTGAATAAAGAAGTGAAGCTCCTTAAGCAGATCAAGGAAGCAGAAAAAAGTGTAAAGACCAGCCAGCAAAATCTGACCGCAGCGCAGGCCGCAGACCGCAAAGCCAGAGAAGATCTGGAGAAAATGGAGAAGCAGGAAGCAGACTGGAGGGCTCAGTCAGAGAAGCTGACCGACACTAATGAGAAAATTGCTGTCTGGAAAGGGAAAAATCAGGAACTGGAAGTACTTGGCATTGAAGTACAAGAAACGGAAGATCTTCTTAAAGGTGTAGAAACACAGAAAAAACTGGCGAAGAAAGCACGAGAGACATACCAGAAGAATAGAATCAGATATGACGCAAAGAGCCAGGAATATGAGTCTATGCGGAGAATTTTTCTGGATGAGCAGGCTGGTTTTCTGGCACGCGAGCTTCAGCCGGGGAAACCATGTCCTGTATGCGGCGCAATAGAACATCCGAATCCATGCATAGCTTCTACCCTTCATAGAGATCTCACCCGTGAGCAATTGGAACTGGCAGAAAAAGAAGTTTCTGAGCTTCGAAACAGGCAGGAACAGTCTGCCGGTGAAGCAAGGTCAGCTGTGGATATAGTTGCAGAAAAAGAACGACTTTTGGAAGAGACAGGAAGGAAGCTGTGCACGCGTATTTTAAATGATCATGAGCAGTTCCCGGAAGCAGGAATGCTGGAAGTATTTGATTCTTTGGGAGACAATATAAAAAATTTCCAGGAGAGCAGAAATTCAGAAGTCCCTGGTGCAGCCCAGGATCAGATGGCGGATAAAGAGTGTAATTGGAATGCCTTGCTGAAGCAGATACAGACACTTCTTGGAACCTGGAAAACTTTATTACAGGAAGAGGGTACAAGACTTAATACAGCCCAGAAAACATTGCGTAATCTTCAGGATGCTCTGGGACAGGTAGAAGAGCGGAAGAAATCAGGAAAAACTGCCGTAGAGGAATGCGGACAAAAGCTGACTGAGGCAGCAGCGTCAGCCAAGAGCGCAGAAGCTCTTCTGAAGCAGTTGAATGATTCCCGGGAATATCCATCAGAAGAGGCGGCTATGACAGAGTTTAACCAGGCAAAAGGAAAATGGAAAGCTGCAGAAGCTGCTTCCAAGGAAGCTGAAAAGAAAGAAAAAGCGTCTTCTGAAGAGCTGGTTAACTGTACCAGCTTGATTAAACGATTTGAAGGGGAACTTCCAGATCACCAGAAGCTTTACCAGGAGCGGCAGGCCTTTTATCAGACTTTGATGAATGAGAAAAATATGACAGAGGCAGAATGGGCGGACATAGCAGAGAACTATACTCGTGAAACAGCGGAGCTTTTGCAAAAAGAAGCAGACAGCTGGCAGCGAAAAAAACTAGCCGCACAGACCACTGCAGAAACAGCTGGAAAAGCCATAGATGGCAGGAGCAAGCCAGATATGGAAGCTGCCAAGTCCCAGATGGAGGAAGCTGAGAAAGTACGGCTTCAGACTCAGACGAAACTGGAACTTTATAAAGAACAGTATAAAGCTGATAAAGAGGCATATGATATTCTTAGCCCTCAGATGGAGAAGCGAGGTAAAATCATTGAAAAGCATACCAAGCTGGAAACTCTTTATAAGCTGTTGTCTGGAAATATGTCCGGAAACCGTATGGATCTTGAAACCTATGTGCAGAGATATTACCTGGAGAAGATTCTTTATGCGGCCAATCGCCGCTTTGCGAATATGTCTGCCGGACAGTTTGAACTTCGTATGGTAGACGAGGAGAATGCGGGGAAAGGCAAGAATCGTGGTCTGGATCTTATGGTATATTCTAATGTTACCGGCAAAGAGCGTGAAGTCCGTACCCTTTCCGGAGGAGAATCCTTTATGGCAGCCCTGGCATTGGCACTTGGAATGGCAGATCAGATCCAGGAGAGCTCTGCAGCGATACATCTTGATGTAATGTTTGTGGATGAAGGCTTCGGTTCCCTTGATGAGCATTCCAGAGAACAGGCGGTAAAGGTTCTTCAGGAACTGGCGGGAGGAAGCAAGTTGATTGGAATTATTTCTCATGTGACCGAGCTGAAGCAGGAGATTGAAGATCAGCTGATCGTCAGCAAAGACGAGAAGGGAAGTCATGTGAAGTGGCAAATAAGCTAAAGACTGCCGCGTAAATAATATCGGGAAGCTTAATAGCTTCCCGATAGAGAAAAATTATAGATTTTTTACAAAATTAATAAATTCCTCCAGCTCACTGTAATCACGAATTCTACAGTTTGCCAGACGCTGTATTTCCTCTTGATTTTCTTCATGAGAGTCGTACACAGCAGTGGTATAGAAGCCATCTTTCTTAGCTGTAGTAAGGGCATGAAGAGAATCTTCAAAGACCATGGTATTGGTTCGGTCAGTACCAAGAAATTTCAAGGCTTCCCGATAAATGGCTGGTTCGTCCTTTCCGGCACCCACAGAGGAGCAGGTAAAGATTTCGCTGAAATAATCAAGCACTCCGCAACGTGCCAGGGCAGCTTCCACGAGAGAGCGCTCTGTAGCAGTGGCAATACACATTTTGACTCCGGTCTCATGAAGCTGAGCCAGAAATTCTTTCAGATGAGGCTTCAGCTGAGCTTCATAGCGGTAGAAATCATCTACAATTGCTACAGCACTCTTGATCAATTCATCTCGGGTCTGTTTTACATCATAGTGCTCAATAAAATAGTCAGCTGCCTGGTGGAGACTCATAGTGGCGATTGCTTCATCCAGATCCGGTTCGGGTTCAATTCCCTGGTTTCGCAGGTAATTTTCGCCTACATGATCCCAGGCTGACATAGAATCCAGAATCGTACCATCCAGATCCCAGATGGCACCCCTTAACATGAAATTCCTTTCCTGGAAGATGCATTGTCTTTGGAAATACAAGTAGAATCTTTCATTTTGAGAGTAAGCTCTTTAAGCTCTCTGGTTGCTTTGGTAATATCTTCAGCTGCAAAGATGGCACTTACAACTGCAATTCCGCAGATACCGCTTCCAGCCAGCTCCATTACATTGTCATGTGTAATTCCACCGATAGCAATAACGGGAATATTTACAGCCTTACATATTTGTTTTATAGTTTCATGGCTGATATTGCCGGCATCTTTTTTGGTTCCGGTTTGGAATGCGGCACCTACTCCCAGATAATCTGCGCCATTTTTTTCAGCAAGAACAGCCTCTTCAACTGTATGCGCAGAAACGCCGATGATTTTGTCAGAACCGAGGATGGCTCTGGCATTACCAGCAGCCATATCCTCCTGTCCTATATGAACGCCATCGGCATTGATTTCTTTTGCAATTTCTACATTGTCATTGATCACGAATGGTACATGATAGCGCGCACATAACTCTTTGATTTCCGCAGCTTCTTTGAGAAAACTATCTGTATCCAGATTTTTTTCGCGTAGCTGAATGAAGGTAGCCCCACCTTTTAAGGCTTCTTCGACCTGGTCATATAAAGTTCTGCCATTTAACCAGCTGCGGTCAGTAACGGCATAAAGTAAAAGATCTTTTTTATTGCAGTTCATTGGTAAAACCTGCCTTTCACATGTAACTTGTGCGTCAAACACACTCTAATACATTATATAAAGCTGAATCTGGAAAGTAAAGGTAATTATTAAGCTAGAGCCTGTTTCTGCGAAGATCGAGAATCGTAACCCATAATGTTTGTTACATGAACAGGAACCTGTACATTGAAAAACGAAAGGTGATATGTTAGACTAATATTAAAATTGTGTTTTTGTTGGTTTGCAAAAAAAGAGAGGCAGGTCTGATTATGGATCAATTTGAGAGGATGAAGGTGACACGGCAGGCGATGAATGGCAGGATGTGTCTGATGTTTGGCGGTATTTTCCTGATGTTTTCAGCCATTACCTCCACGATCATGTATGGAATCAATTTCTTTATGACAGCTCTGGAAGCAGATAAAGGAACTGCAGAGTATGTAGAACTTCTTGAGAATGCCGGAGTGGGAAGTGGACTTCTGAAAGGGATTGGTATTTGTTTTATTGCAGTAGGAATCTGGGAAGTTGTAGTTGGATTTCTATCTGTAAAAAATTCCAACAGAGTAGATAAGAGCAGATTTTCTGTGAAACTGGCCATATCTCTTCTTATAACAGAGATTGTCATGCAGGTAATTCTGTTTTTTGCAGGATTGATGAATCTGGGGCTTCTTTTTACAGCCATTGTACTTCCGCTGTTTTTACTTTGGGGTGCCACCCGTTTAGGCAAAGTTGCCAAGGCTGAGCCGGAACGCAAATTTGCAGTAGACCCAGCCAGGAAGAAATCCTCCCAGCAATCTCAACCGGCCGCCCCGAAGAAGAGCATTCGTGAGAGAGCCGCTATGCAGGCGCGAGAAGATGCAGTGGTACCAGAGAAACAAGATACTGTAGATGAGGAAGATATTGCAGATTCAGAAGAGTCAAATTAGAAACTCAAAGTATGAATATAAGCATCATTGGAAAATGCAGTGGGTATAAGCGTCATAGGAAAATGCAGTGGGAAAATTGTTAAAGATATATAACCTGTGAAATTGTATGAGCTGTAGTTAGTCGTTGTTGCCGATAATATGATTTGCATGTAGCTATTAAGGTATAAGAATTAGAGACTGTTTATGATTCAACACCGGATAAAGGAAAGAGAACCACAGTATATGGACATGAAAGAGATTATCGCAGAAGCAGCCCGTAAGCTGATTCTGGAGAAAAAGGTAAAGAAGCTTACAGTAAAGGATATTGTGGAAGAGTGCCAGATCACCAGGCAGGCATTTTACTACCATTTCGAAGGAATACCGGATCTGATCCAGTGGAGCATAAAGCAGGGAACCAGGCGGCTGCTAGAGGCGTGCAAAGAGCAGGGCGGCGCAGAAGCAGCGCTGAAGTATCTGTTTGTTTTTGCCATCAATGCTATACCCGAAGTGCGAAAAGGAATAGAAAGTAATTATGGAAAAGAATTGGAACAAACCCTTATGCAAGGAACCTACGAGTTGTTTGAGAGCATTGTAGAGGAAGAAAATCTGTACCGGAACTACAGCCGCCAGGAGCTGAAACTGATCCTCCGTTACCACAGCCATGCTATCTTTGGTATTTTCCAGGACTGGACATCGGAGGATACGAAGAATCTGGATATGATCGTACACGAAGTCTATTTGATTATGATGGGAAAGAATGCTACAGAAGAACTATAAAATATCGTTTGACTGTATTTACAGGAAATGGAGGCGGCAAAGTATGGGCTATGATCTTCCGGAAAGGGTTGTAAAAGATATTGTAACGTTTGCTAAGAGGTATTCTGTCAGGAAAGTTATATTGTTTGGATCGCGTGCAAGGGGAAACAATACAGAAAGAAGCGATATAGATATAGCGGTATATGGCGGAGACCAACTGGGAATAGAATCCAGAGGCCGGATGCAAATACATGGAGAAAACTAAATAAGAGATCAAACGGGCGAGGTGTATTTTTTACACTTTGCCCGTTTTGTCTATACACGGTGAAATTTCTGACTATCGACACTTTCTTTTGCTTGTACTAGAATAAAATCATCAGGATTACGGAGCGTGATTGTGACGCACATTTTGCAGAATGCCTTTTTCAAACACGCTTTAGAGCCTGTTTGAGGAAGGCTAGTACATCGAATATTAAGTAACTGCCATATTGACTTGTCTGATTTTTCATCTGCTGCGTTGTCGTCGGTCGCCGTAGCCACCGCTACGCCTCCTTCCTCCGCCTTGCATATGAAGAAATCATTCTGCGCCAATATAGCAGAAACTTAATTTTCGATGTACTAGAAATGATAACGTAATCCGCAAGGAGAGGAGGGAACCATATATGGCACATGAAATTTTATCCGTAAAAATGTACGAGCTGGATAAAAAACTGGAACAGATCCACAGCCGGATTCAGCTGGCGGAGAGTATGGATACGGAAAGACTCCACCAACAGATCCAGAATCTCTGGCAGGAATGTCAGGAAAGCCGTATCACTTTGGAAAACAGACTTCGCCATTCCAAGACAGACTGTGTAATGAAGCTGGCAGGTGTCTACGACCAGGTGGAGGCAGCAGTTGGAAAAGTGTTGGAGGAAGAAAACATAAAATTGAAAAATAAGGAGCCAATATTTGGAAATGTGCTCCCGGGAACGGAGGAGAAAATCCTCACCGCAGAATACGCCCTTGATTTTGCCATGCAGGCAGTAAACCGGGCACTTCTGGTATCGCTGGAGGCTATTGAAGCCCAGCGCCTGGAAGAGAAGAAAGAGGCAGAAGAGTAGACACTACTGGTACATCGAATATTAAGTAACTGCCATATTGACTTGTCTGATTTTTCATCTGCTGCGTTGTCGTCGGTCGTCGTAGCCACCGCTACGCCTCCTTCCTCCGCCTTGCATATGAAGAAATCATCTTGCGCCAATATAGCAGAAACATAATTTTCAATGTACTAGTTTACATAAGAAAGGACTACAACCATGAAAGAAGTAAAAACCCCAAAAAAGCCGTTGATCTATTACTACGGCATTGTGCTTCTGGTACTGATCGTCTTTAACCTGGTGGTTTCCCCAATCTTGATGGAGCATCAGGTAGAAGAAACCGATTATGGTACCTTCATGAGCATGATCAATGAAAAAAACATCGGTAAAGTAGAAGTAGAAGATAACCAGATCGTCTTTACCGACAAGAACAATGAAAAAATTTACAAAACCGGTCTTATGAATGACCCGGATCTCACCGACCGTCTGTATGAGTGCGGTGCCACCTTTACCAAAGACATCGACCAGCAGACCTCCCCGATTCTCAGCTTCCTGGTAACCGGACTACTGCCGCTGATCATTTTCATAGTTCTTGGAAATTATATGGCGAAGAAGCTGATGGAACAGGCTGGAGGCAAAAACTCCATGGCATTTGGCATGGGAAAAAGCAATGCAAAGGTTTACGTTCAGTCCAGTGAAGGAATCCGTTTCTCAGATGTAGCCGGAGAGGATGAAGCCAAGGAAAACCTTGCAGAGATTGTAGATTACCTTCATAACCCAAAGAAATACACAGACGTGGGAGCCTCCATGCCGAAAGGCGTTCTCCTTGTAGGCCCTCCAGGTACCGGTAAAACAATGCTTGCCAAAGCCGTTGCCGGAGAAGCGAATGTTCCATTCTTTTCCATGTCCGGCTCTGAATTCGTAGAAATGTTTGTAGGTATGGGTGCCTCCAAAGTTCGTGATCTTTTTAAGCAGGCGAAAGAGAAAGCCCCATGTATCGTATTCATTGATGAGATCGATGCCATCGGTAAAAAACGTGATGGCCAGGTAGGGGGCAACGATGAGCGTGAGCAGACACTGAACCAGCTGCTTACAGAGATGGATGGTTTCGAAGGCAACAATGGGGTTATCATTCTGGCAGCTACCAATCGCCCGGAATCCCTTGACCCGGCACTTACCCGTCCAGGACGTTTCGACCGCCGCGTACCAGTTGAGCTTCCCGATCTTGCAGGACGTGAAGCAATTCTGAAGGTTCATGCAAGAAAAATCAAAGCATCCGATGACGTGGATTTCCACACTATCGCACGTATGGCATCTGGTGCATCCGGAGCCGAGCTGGCAAATATTGTAAACGAAGCAGCACTTCGTGCAGTCCGTGACGGACGTACAATCGTTACAGAAGCAGACCTGGAAGAGAGCATTGAAGTGGTAATCGCTGGTTACCAGAAGAAAAACGCAGTTCTCTCTGACCAGGAGAAAAAAGTGGTTTCCTATCACGAAATCGGACATGCCCTGGTGGCAGCCCTTCAGAACCATTCCGCTCCTGTTCAGAAGATTACTATTATTCCGCGTACTTCCGGTGCACTCGGCTATACCATGCAGGTAGAAACTGGTGACAAGTATCTGATGACAAAGAAAGAACTGGAAAATAAGATTGCAACCTTCACCGGCGGACGTGCTGCAGAAGAAATCGTGTTTGGCGAGATCACCACAGGCGCTTCCAACGATATCGAGCAGGCAACCAAGATTGCCAGAGCTATGATCACTCGCTACGGAATGACCGACGAGTTCGACATGGTGGCTATGGAAACCGTTACCAACCAGTACCTTGGCGGCGATGCATCCCTTTCCTGCTCTGCAGATACCCAGAAGGAAATCGATGAGAAGGTCGTAGAATTAGTAAAGCGAGAACATGAAAAAGCCAAAAAGATCCTGACAGACAACCGTAAAAAACTGGATGAACTGGCTATGTTCCTTTATGAAAAAGAAACGATAACTGGCGAAGAGTTTATGAAAATTTTAAATAACAAAGAGGAGAGTGAGGAAAAATGAGAAGACGTTCACGTTATGGCTGGCTGGAACTCATTGAGGGAATCCTGCTGATCCTTCTTGGAATTTATACGTTGTGTAATCCGGGCGGCATGCTCCGCGGAATTACCTTTGCGTATGGTTTTCTTGCTGTCATCACCGGAATTTCAGATATTGTATTTTATGCAAAAACAGAGCGCTATATCGGCTTCGGACCTACCATTGCTCTGGTGACTGGAATTTTAAGTCTCCTTGCCGGACTAATGCTTCTGATGTACCCAAATGCCGGAGAGCTGATCATGACCCTGCTTCTCCCAATCTGGTTCATCGCTCATTCTGTTTCCAGATTGACCCACATCCCTCTGGTCCGTCTGGCAGGAAAATTTTACTATTACTTTACCTTGATTGTAAATATCCTTGGAATCACCCTTGGTTGTCTGATGATCATCTGGCCGTGGGTAGCGTTGTTTTCAACGGGCTTTATTATTGGCGGTTATCTGATCCTTCTTGGAATCGACTGCGTGGTGATGGCCTGCAGTGACATGGATGCCGGGTGGATGTAAAAATAGAATATACTTAACGGCGTGAAAACGGAATATATTTATCGGTTGACACAAGAAACTACGAGGTGATAAAATCAAGATGAAAGTCAAGCGGAGATTCCAGGTCCGCTTCACTATTTGATTCGGTAAAAAAATACTGCAGCTCGCAATAAAGGAGATTTATATATATGGCAACACTTAAGGATGTGGCGAAGGCCTCAGGCTTGACGGTAGGAACAGTTTCCAGAGTCCTGAATAACAGAGGATATATCAGTGATAAGACCCGTGAGAAAGTATATCAGGTAATGAAAGAGCTGAATTATCAGCCTAACGAGACAGCTCGTGCTTTGTCCAAACAGAAGAGCAATACCATCGGAGTTATTCTGCCGAGTATTGAACATCCTTATTTTTCCAAGGTCTTAAGCCGCCTGGAGAGAGAAGCTGTGAAACGGGGATACCGCATCATGCTTTTTGTTTCGCGATATAAAGAAGAGCGTGAAGAACAGTGCATTGAGATGTGCAAAAGTGAAAGAGTGGCCGGTGTTGTTCTCTGCAGTGGAAGCTTTGAGACTGAGAAGTTTGAAGGACTGGATTTTCCGCTGATCACATTGGAGCGCTCCATGGATGAAGGGACGTCCGGGATTGAGTGTGATAACTATCAGGGCGGAGTGTTGGCAACGGAGCTTCTGATTGAGAAGGGCTGCAGGAAGCTGATGTTTATCGGCGGAACAAGCGCAGGGGTTGATATCCATATGCCCGGAGATCTCCGTGAAGTTGCATTTAGCGATACCTGTAAGAGATTAAATAAAGATAATGTGGTTATGGTAACGGATAACCGTCTTTTTGATTCTCTGGAATATTATGAATTTGTGAGAAAAGTACTGGTGGATAATCCTGATGTGGACGGTGTATTTGCCAGCTCAGATGTTATTGGTGCTTACGTACTGCAGGCATGTGCGGATCTGGAAATCAAGGTTCCGCAGCAGTTGAAGATTGTAGGTTTTGACGATGTGAACATTGCGCAGTTTACCAGCCCGGGACTTACGACAATTCATCAGCCCGTGGAGCAGATGGCGGAGATGGCAGTTGCTGCCATTGCACAGATTGATGAGGGAAAAGTGGTACCCACCAAGACTGTATTTCCGGTTACCCTGGTTGAGAGGGGAACAACCTGAAAGAAACAGGAATTTCTTTTAGACAATCGGGAAATCTCCAGAATAGAAAATTACAAGTCAGCTGTTATAGCAATTGCCTCTGGTTTTTGCGTAGCAGCTGATTTTTTTATGCAATAGGAATCTGTTTGTTAAAGCAGAGTGCATCTGACGCGCAAAGCGTAACAAGTCTCTAAAAGCTTGATGGATTTAGGAAGTATGAAACATACTTGTTCGCTTTGTTTTGTACGATAATAAATATGATATGCGGTTGCGATATTGAAAAGAGCGAATTTCAAGAAAAAACAGAAAAAACTGAAATAACGCAACATACCAGTATAAAACACATGTAAAATTGCATAAAATAAGGCGCTTAAAATAGTGTAAAACTAACGAAATAACTTTGAAACCACGGAAAAACATGACAACCGCTTGACACATTCAAAGCACAATGCTATCATACAATCATCAAGAAAACGTCTCAACAAGAACGTAAAAAACAGGAGGAAGCAAAAATGAAAAAACGTATTTCAATGGCAATTGCAGTTGCAACTGCAGCAGCAACAATGGCAAGTGTATCTGTACCGGTTATGGCAGACGATGTGAACATCACAATTTTTAACTCCAAGATGGAGGTTCAGAGCCAGTTCGAAGAATTAGCTGCTCAGTATGCAGAAGAGACCGGCGTTGGCGTAGAGGTTTATTACAACAGTGATACAGTATCTGCTCATCTGGCTACCAGATATTCTGCGAATGATCCATATACAATCTCTATGGTAGACCCGAAAGATATCTATTCACTTGCAGCAGACCATGCAATTGATTTAAGCGATCAGAGCTGGGTTAATGAGACTGATTACGCAATCGGAGTTGACGGACAGATCAATGGTTTCCCGACCTGCCTTGAAGCACGCGGTGTTATTTACAATGCAGATGCAATCGAAGCAATCACAGGCGAGACATTCAATCCGGATGATTACAAGACACTTGATTCTTTTAAAGAGCTTCTTGAGAAACTGAAAGAAGGCGGAATGGAAACACCTACCGGTATCATGAAAGAGGACTGGTCCCTTGCAGCTCACTTCCTTGCTGAGGTTTACGAGCAGCAGCCAGATGTAGAAGCATTTGTTTCCTCTCTTTATGAAGGAACAGCAGACCTTGCAAACAATGAGAAATTCAATTCTCTTATGGACTTCTTCGATGTCATGATGGAGAATAATTACGCAAAAGATTCTGCAATCGCTGCAGAGCGTGAGACAACCGAGATGATGCTTGCTGAAGGACAGATCGCATTCATGTTCGGAGGAAACTGGGACTGGTCCGTAATCAATGCATATGATTATACAGAGAATATGGGAATGATGCCGGTACCGCAGAACACAGATGACGGATCCAATGAGAAGCTTGTTGGTGGAGGTTCCAAATTCATGATGATCGATTCCTCTGATGCAACAAGTGATGAGCAGCGTCAGGCAGCTAAGGACTTCCTTACATGGCTTGCTGATTCCGATGAAGGACAGAGCTTCATTGCTGAGACATGTGCACTTGTACCTGCATTCTCTAACAATGAAAAAGAAGTATCCGATCCACTTGGAAAATCTGTTAAGAAATATGCAGATGAAGGCTCTCTGATTGATAACTACAATTACCTTCCGGATGATCATCTTTCCATTTGTGGTGCAACCTTCCAGAAATATCTCGCAGGACAGATTGACAGAGCTGAGTTTGCAGCAGAGATTGAAGACTACTGGAAGAACACAACTCCTGTAGAGCACTAAGAATTATCCTTTGGTAACAACTTATTAATTTAACAAACATACTGTAGTTTTATAGAAATTTGCCACCCCTCAAGAGGCTGCACGCCTGTGCCATGCGGCGTGCGGCCTCTTTCCCTCACAAAAAGAAAAGTACTGGATTATAGATTTTCGGAGGCAGCGGGAAAAGGGTGGAGACAAAAAAGAAAAGGGAAAGGGGATCGTGATTATGGAACAAAACACCATGAAATATAAAGTAAAACAGTACTTGATGTTCGCTGGCGTTTCCACTGTCCTGTTTAGTGCAGTTGTAATCCTTCCATTTATCTACGGATTATATCTTACATTTACAAGCTGGGACGGTGTTTCAAAAGACAAACCATTTGTTGGACTGGCAAACTACATTGCTACATTCCAGGATGCAGCTTACTGGCAGGCACTTGGACGTACCTTGATTTATTCTGTTATCGCTGTAATTTTGGTAAACGTGGTAGCATTTTTCCTTGCATACCTTCTTACCAGCGGAATTAAAGGTCAGAACTTCTTCCGTGCAGGCTTCTTTGTTCCGAACCTGATCGGTGGTATCGTACTTGGTTATGTATGGAAATTCGTATTTAACCGTGCATTTGTATCACTTGGAAAATCTCTTTCTGTAGGTGCTCTTTCCACCTCCTGGCTGGCAACCACCAACGGTGCAATGGCATGTCTGATCATCGTATCTGTGTGGCAGTACGCAGGATATATGATGCTGATCTATGTAGCCGGATTTATGAGCGTATCCAAGAGCCTTATGGAAGCAGCCCAGATCGACGGCTGCACCAAGACACAGGCAACCATTAACGTAACGATCCCACTTATGAGATCTTCTTTTGTACAGTGTCTTTTCTTAACGATCACAAGATGCTTTATGGTATATGATGTAAACCTTTCCCTGACAAAAGGTGAGCCATTTAACTCTTCTGTAATGGCAGCTATGCACGTATACAATCAGGCATTTACTTACAAAAATTACGGTACCGGCCAGGCAGAGGCATTAATTCTGTTTGTTGTCTGCGCAATCGTAGGAGTTACTCAGGTTTACATTGGTAAGAAAGGGGAGGTGGCAGCATGATGGATGAAAACAAAAAAGCAGCTCAGAAGAAAAAAGTCAGCCATTTTATTACAATAGCAGTGCTGGTTATCCTGTTTCTGGCATTTATCTTCCCGTTTATCATGGTAATTTTCAATGCGTTTAAGACAAAAGGTGATATCACGGCAGATCCGCTGGCACTGGTTGGCTCTCACGGCTTTATTCTGACTAACTTTACAGATGCCATGAAAAAGATGAACTTTGCAACATCTTTTACAAACTCTCTTTTGATTACTACAGTTTCTACGATCCTTACAATTATGCTTTCTGCAATGACAGCGTTTGTAATTGTTCGTAATAAATGGAAAGCATGCGGTATTCTGTTTTCCCTGATGATTGCATCTATGGTTATTCCGTTCCAGGTACTTATGATCCCGCTGGTTTCTCTTTACGGTGGTATCTTTGGAGTACTGAACAGCCGTATTACTCTGATCCTTATGCATGTGGGATTTTCCCTTTCCATGGCAACATTCATGTTCCACGGTGCAATTCACACCAGCGTTCCGATGGAGCTGGAAGAAGCAGCATTTATTGATGGATGTACCAGATGGCAGACATACTGGAAAATTGTATTTCCGCTTCTGAAACCAACCATCGCAACAGTTGCGATTATTGATGCAATGGCATTCTGGAATGATTACCTTCTTCCAAGCCTTGTTCTCGGACGTAAAGAACTGTATACTCTTCCGATTGCAACACAGGCATTCTATGGTACTTATTCAACAGACCTCGGACTGGTAATGGCCGCCCTCCTTCTGGCTATGCTTCCGATCCTGGTTCTGTATCTGTTCCTGCAGCGTTACATCGTTGAGGGTGTTACCTCCGGAGCAGTAAAAGGTTAAAACCAAAATGGGGTCCAATGATAGTAATATTTTTGGACCCCATAATTACTATCTTGAAATGTGTTTTGATTAATAAATAACAACAGGAGATATGATTATGATAAGTCAGACTTTAAGAGATGCCAGAAGATACGAAGATGCAATGGCTCAGAATATTACACCTTTGGAGAGACCGGAATTTCATTTATCTCCAAAAGTTGGATGGATGAATGACCCCAATGGTTTTTCTTATTACAAAGACAAATTTCATTTATTTTACCAGTATTATCCATATGATTCCCAGTGGGGACCAATGCACTGGGGACATGCGGTAAGTGATGACCTTCTTCACTGGGAATACCTTCCGGCAGCCATTGCCCCGGACATGCCATATGATTATGTGGGATGTTTTTCAGGAAGTGCCATTACGCTTCCAGATGGAAAACAGCTTTTTATGTACACCAGTGTGCGAAAAGAAGCACAGCCGGATGGAGGTGTCCGCGATATACAGACACAAAGCCTTGCAGTCGGTGATGGGATGGATTATGAAAAGGATGTACGAAATCCGATTCTTACAGCAGAAGACATGCCGGAAAACAGCAGCCCCTTTGATTTCCGTGATCCGAAAATGTGGAAATGCGAGGATGGCACTTACCGCTGCGTGATCGTAAATGACAGGGCGGACGGAACAGGCGGCCGTATTCTTCTGTATAGAAGTGAAGATGGATTTAACTGGGAGTTTGAATCCGTAATGCTTTCTAATGATGGCAGATTCGGAAAAATGTGGGAGTGTCCAGATTTCTTTACCCTGGATGGAAAAGACGTAGTACTTGTAAGCCCTCAGGATATGCTTCCAAAAGGCTTTGAGTACCACAATGGCGATGGAACTCTTTGCCTGATTGGTAAATTTGATGAAGAGACCAAAACCTTTATTCCGGAAAAAGACCAGGCAGTGGACTATGGTATCGACTATTATGCAATGCAGACAGTGGAAGCACCAGACGGAAGAAGAATTATGATCGGCTGGATGCAGAACTGGGATACATGTGCGAATAACAGAATTCCGAAGGGAAAATGGTTTGGACAGATGAGCCTTCCAAGAGAGCTTTCCATTAAAGACGGCCGCCTGATCCAGAAACCGATTCGGGAAATTGAGAATCTTCGCACAAATAAGACAGAATATAAGAATGTTGCTTTTGAGGATGTAATTCGTCTGGATGGCGTAGATGGAAGATGTGTGGATATGGAAATCACCCTTCGCCCGGCAGATGCGCAGAATATCTATAAGAAGTTTGCAGTGCGTTTTGCCCAGAATGATACGTACCATACAGCAGTAAGCTTCCGCCCTTATGAATCCGTATTGAAAATTGACCGTAAGTTCTCCGGTTCCAGACGCGCAATTATCCATCAGAGAAGAAGCCTTGTGAATAGTGAAAATGGAGAAATTAAGCTTCGGCTGATCCTGGATCGCTTTAGTGCTGAGATTTTTGTAAATGATGGAGAACATGTGATGACTGCAACGATTTATACAGATCTGGAGGCAGATGGAATTTCCTTCTTTGCAGATGGCAAAGTGGAGATGGATGTTACAAAGTACGAGCTGAAGTTTTGAGAATTGCCAGTAGATACGAGGAGGATATAAAGTGAAGCAAAGAGAGAAAACAGATAAGATCTTTCAGGATCGTATGGCAAAGAAAACAGATGAATTACGCTGGCTGTACATGGAGCTTTATGGAAATGATTCCATGTTTTTCGAGTTATGCGATCAGCTGCACCGCTTCTATGAAGAACGAAGCAGCACATTGAAGGCACTGGATCAAAAGCGTGAAGCAGATCCGGGCTGGTATAAGAAAAATGACATGCTTGGCATGATGTTTTACATAGACAATTTTGCAGGAAACATGAAAGGTGTGGAAAGCAAGCTTGACTATCTGGAAAAAAACAACGTAAATTACATTCATCTGATGCCGTTTCTGGATACGCCGAAAGGCCGTTCTGATGGCGGTTATGCAGTGGCTGATTTCCGTAAAGTACAGGAAAATCTGGGAACGATGGATGATCTGGAGGCACTTGCCGGTGCCTGCCACAAAAAAGGCATCAGCCTGTGTATGGATTTTGTTATGAACCATACTTCGGAAGACCATGAATGGGCAAAAAAAGCCCGCCAGGGCGACGGGGAATATATGAGCCGTTATTTCTTCTACGACAATTCGTATATTCCATCCCTCTATGAGAAAACAGTGCCTCAGGTATTTCCGACCACAGCTCCGGGTAACTTTACCTGGCTGCCGGAAATCGGGCATTATGTAATGACCACCTTTTACCCCTATCAGTGGGATCTGAACTATGGAAATCCTCGGGTTTTCAATGAGATGATGTATAATTTCCTTTTCCTTGCAAACAAGGGAATTGATGTAATCCGAATTGATGCAGTTCCCTATATCTGGAAAGAGCTGAACACACCATGCCGGAATCTTCCGCAGGTACACACCATTGTGCGTATGATGCGCCTGATCAGCGAGATTGTATGCCCGGGAGTGATTCTTCTTGGAGAAGTAGTTATGGAGCCTGAAAAGGTTGTGCCATACTTTGGAACTGTAGAAAAACCGGAATGCCATATGCTTTACAATGTAACTACAATGGCAACTACATGGCATACCGTTGCCACCAGGGACGTGCGTCTTCTGAAAAAACAGCTTGATATTGTAAATGGTCTGCCGAAGGATTACGTATTCCTGAATTATCTGCGCTGCCACGATGATATTGGCTGGGGACTGGACTATGCCACACTTCAGCAGGAAGGCATTGAAGAACGTTCTCATAAGAAATATCTCAATGACTATTTCCAGGGCTTTGCAGGGGAGAGCAACAGCCGCGGAGTGCTTTACAATGAGGATCCGGTAACTGGAGATGCAAGATTCTGCGGAACCACCGCTTCCATGTGCGGTATTGAGAAGGCGGGATTTGAGAAAAACAAAGCGGCAATGGAAAAAGCAATCCAGCTGGATGTTATGCTTCATGCCTATATGTTCATGCAGTCAGGAATTCCTGTGATCTACAGTGGAGATGAAATCGGACAGGTAAATGATTATTCATACAAAAATGATCCGGACAAAGCACCGGATTCCCGATACATTCACAGAGGGGCTATGAATTGGGATCGCGCAGCCATGAGCGGCAACGCCAGAACTGTGGAGGGTAAATTGAACAAACGTCTGCTCCAGCTGGAAAAAATCCGCAAAACAGAGAAGGCATTTATGACAAATGCGGATACCTGGACTGTGGATACATGGGATAACAGTATTCTCTGCATTGGCCGTTATTATGAAGGAGAGAAAATTTACGGCCTGTTTAACTTCAGTGAATATGATAAGACCGCATGGATTAATGAACGTGATGGAATTTATAAGGATCTGATCACTGGACAGGAGATGGAGGCTGCAGGTGTAAATGTGCCTGCATATGGCTTCTTCTGGCTGAAAAAAATTAACTGATGAAGAAACACCCGGGAACAGAGGATTGTCTCTGTACTCCCGGGTGTTTTTTGTGAACAAAGTTCACAGAAAACATGAGGATTAAGTTTGCGCAGCAAATGCTACTTCTTGTGCTTGTCACAAGAAGGTTCGTCTTTCTGTGCATCGCGAAGCGTGTTACTGGTCGGCGTGAACAGTAAATCATAAACAGTAACAATCTCCACTGGTATATGGTTGACATTGCTTCATAGGACTGTTAAATTATATTTACATATCTTAATATTTTTGAACGGCTTGCTGACAAGAAAGGATAACCATATGATAAAGCGAGACTTAAAAGACAATTTTCAGATATCCATCAGCGGCCAGGACACCTGGTATGACATGAATGTGCCCGGCTCCGCCATGGAGACTTTTTGCAAAGAAGGAATTCTTCCGGATCCATATTATGGAATGAATGAGTACAAATGGACAGAATTCTGGAAAAATGATTTTGACATCAGAAGCGCTTTTTCTGTAAGCGCAGAAGAGATTGCCAGTGAGGAGATTCTTCTTACCTTTTACGGAATTGATACTGTGGCAGATGTCTTTTTAAATGGAAAGAAGCTTGGACATACTGAGAATATGCACCGCACCTGGGTCTACCAGGTGAAAGAGCTGGTAAAAGAAGGCGAGAACCTTCTGGAACTTCATATCGCCTCCCCGGTAAAATTCATTGAGACTTACAAGCCGGAGAAAGGAAGAGAGATTCATTTTACCAACACCGGAACTACCTCTGGAAGCCAGTACATTCGTAAAGCACACTCCATGTTCGGCTGGGATTGGGGCCCAAAGCTTCCAGATGCGGGACTTTTCCGCGGTGTGGAGCTCTGCTGCTTTGATACTGCAAGACTGGGCGAATCCCTGATCCGCCAGGAGCATATGGATGGAGCCGTGACACTTCATATTGGAAGTGAAATTGAGAAAGCAGATGGACAGGTTGTAAAAGCTGGAAATACTGCTATGCAGTCAAATGGAAATTCTGCAGCACAGCCAGAATCTGGCGGCAGCGCACAGCCCGGAGTCAGCGGCTTACAGCTTTTCTACGAACTCCGTGATCCATCCAGTGCTCTCATCTACACTGGCACCGACTCTGATATAAACGTAACAAACCCTGCTTTGTGGTGGCCAAACGGCTACGGCAAACAGCCTTTATACACCCTGACGATCCAGCTGAAAGCCGGCGAGACCGTTCTTGATACCAGGGAGTACCGCATCGGTCTCCGCACCGTCACGGTATCCCGTGAGGATGACCAGTGGGGCCAGGAATTTGCTATCATGGTAAACGGCGTAAAGATTTTTGCCCGGGGCGCAGATTACATTCCAGATGACTGCTTCTACCCAAGAATCACCAGAGAAATCCTGGAGCGCGATGTAAAAGCCTGCGTATTTGCAAACTTTAACTGTCTTCGCGTATGGGGCGGCGGATATTACCCATCCGACGAATTCTACGATCTCTGCGATGAATACGGAATTCTCCTTTGGGAAGATCTGATGTACGCCTGCAACATTTACGACGTAACACCGGAGTTTGCAGAGAATATTGCAATTGAAGCAAAAGATAATATCCTCCGTTTCCGCAATCATGCCTGCCTTGGCCTGATCTGTGGAAACAATGAGCTGGAATGTGCATGGACAGACTGGAAGGATGTCCAGGGACATGCACCGTCTCTTAAGAGAGACTACCTGTATCAGTTCGAATTCCTCCTTGCAGATGTGGTAAAAGAAAATGCACCAGATGCATTCTACTGGCCGTCTTCCCCGTCATCAGGAGGAAGCTTTGATAATCCATGTGATGAGAACCGCGGCGATTGCCATTACTGGGATGTATGGCATGGTCAGAAACCATTCAGTGAGTACATGAAGCACTATTTCCGTTTCTGCTCCGAGTTCGGCTTCCAGTCTCTTCCATCTATCAAGACAGTAGAGACCTTTACCGGGGAGAAAGACCGCAACCTTTTCTCCAGAGTTATGGAGAGCCATCAGAAAAATCCGGCGGCAAACGGTAAGATTCTATATTATTTATCTGAGACCTTCCGTTATCCGAAAGACCTGGAAAGCCTGATCTTTCTAAGCCAGATTCTTCAGGGATACGCCATGAAGGAAGCAACGGAGCATTGGAGAAGAAACCGCGGCAGATGTATGGGAAGTATTTACTGGCAGTTCAATGATAACTGGCCGGTTGCGTCCTGGTCCAGTATGGACTATTACGGAAGATACAAGGCCCTCCATTATATGGCAAAAGGCTTCTGCGACAATGTGGCAGGAAGCATTGAGAAAAAAGAGACTCACTTGGGCTTCTGGATTTCAAACGAGACACTTGACCCGGTAACGGTAAAAGCGAAAATCGCGGTGAAAACACTGGACTTCCAGGTGATCGAGGAGCAGGAAGTATCCAAAGAAGTATCTGCACTCAGTGCGGAATGCCTGTTTGAGAAAGAATACAAGGAATTGATCGCAGGTCGTGATGACAGCGTATTCTTTGTTGTCGAATATGAGTATGAACAAAACGGACAGAAGGTTTCCAAGAAAGAATTCGAGACATTTGTCCCAGTCAAATATCTGGAACTGAAAGATCCTGCATTTAAGGTAACTGAGAATGCAGACGGAAGCGTTTCCATTCAGACAGATACTTTTGTTCCATATTGCATGCTGGAGGGAATCAGCGCGGATACCATCTGGGATGAGAATGTGGTTGCATTTACAGACAAGGAAGCAGTCACACTTGTGCCGGTGGAAAACCAGAAGATTTCCAGAGACGGCGTCCGGATTTACGATATTTATCATACATATCATTAATAAAATGATATGGGTGTCAAAAGGTCTTTTGCCACTCATTTGATACCCGGATTGCTACGCAGCTACGCTGCTCCCGCAATCCTCCAAATATTCGAAATCCGCAACAAAACGTCAGATACGTAATTTTTGCTGGTAGACAGAGGTTTGTAGAATTAAGCAAAAGTAAAAATAGAGCGATCGCATAAAATGTTACGAGACATAGATCAACCAATCAGGAGAATCGAAACACGCATTTGAAAAATTCTCCCCTACATAATAGAGAAAGGAATTACACCATGGGATTTAAGAAAGATTTTATCTGGGGCGGTGCAACCGCTTCCTACCAAGTAGAAGGCGCTGCTTATGAAGACGGAAAAGGCCTGAATATCTGGGATATTTTCTGCAAAGACGGCGGACACATTTATGAGAACCAGACAGGTGATGTAGCCTGCGACCAGTATCACCGCTACAAAGAAGACGTTCAGATCATGAAAGAAATGGGCATGAAAGCATACCGCTTTTCTCTTTCCTGGGCGCGCATCATGCCGGAAGGCACAGGCACAGTCAATGAAAAAGGTCTGAAATACTACGACAACCTGATCAATGAACTTCTGGACAACGGAATTGAGCCATTTGTTACCTTATATCACTGGGATCTTCCATACGCACTTCATTTACAGGGCGGCTGGATGAATCCAAATTCTCCATCCTGGTTTTACGAGTATGCAAAAGTAGTGGCAGAGCATTTCTCAGACAGAGTAAAGAATTTCTTCACCATCAATGAGCCGCAGTGCATAGTTGGCCTTGGATATCAGACCGGTGAGCATGCACCAGGACTGAAGGTTGGCCCATCCGATTATTTCCGTATCTGGCACAACGTACTGAAAGCCCATGGACGTGCAGTAGAAGCGCTTCGTGAGTTCAGCAAACAGCCTGTAAAGATCAGTATGGCACCATGTGGAGCCCTTTATGTTCCGGAAACAAACAAGCCGGAAGATATTGAAGCCGCAAGAAAAGCAAACTTCAGTCTCCCGGAGAACTCCATCGGAGCCTGCAGCTGGGACGTTGCTCTTTGCTGTGATCCGGTTTATCTGGGACAGTATCCAGAGGATATTCTGAAAGAATTTGGACAGTTTTTCCCGAAAGTAACAGATGCCGATATGAAGCTGATTTCACAGCCACTTGATTTTTTTGGACAGAATATTTACAATGCCGTAACCGTTCGTGCCGGTGAGGATGGAAAAGCAGTCCGCGCAGCACGTTACGATGGTTTCCCACAGACTGCAATTGGCTGGCCGGTAACTCCGGAGGTTCTGTACTGGGCACCAAAATTTATGCAGGAGCGTTATAAGAAGCCGTTTATGATCACAGAGAATGGCATGGCTTCCCATGACTGGGTAGGTGTGGACGGAAAGGTTCACGACCAGGCCCGCGTAGATTTTATGGCTCGTTATCTTGGCGCTTACAAGCGTGCAGCTGAGGACGGTGTGGATCTGGCAGGATATTTCGCATGGTCCGTAATGGACAATTTCGAGTGGGCATACGGATATTCCCAGAGATTCGGACTTGTTTATACAGACTACAATACACAGAAGCGAACCTGGAAGGATTCCGCATATTTCTACAAAAATATTATCGAAACAAACGGAGAGAATCTGTAATTCAGGAGGTTGCCCATGACAAATCAGAGGGGCAGAAAGAAAAGTGTAGCAGCAGTTTTTACTGGTTGAAAAAGCAGTAGAAAACGTATATAGAAACAACTAAAAACCTTAAGAGTTTAAGAGGATACATATATGTTTGAGAATAATCTGTGGACGATGGAACCAATTGGCAGACCGGAGAACACCATCCAGGGTGATAAATACCGCTTCACCCTGCTGACTCCCTGCCTGATCCGAATGGAATACAGGGAAGACGGCAAATTCGAAGACCGTCCTACCCAGGTCGTATGGAACCGTAAATTTGATCCGGTAGACTTCCGTGTGGAAAAGAAGGACGAGGGCTTCGAGCTTTTCACCGACAGAATGCACGTCACCTACACTGGCGGACCTTTTACCAAAAACAGTCTGAACTTAAACGCAGTAGGCGGTCAGAACGCCTATGGTGCAGTATGGTATTATGGGGAAAAAGGTGACAATCTTGGCGGAACTGCAAGAACTTTGGACGAGGTAGATGGGGAATGCCCGCTCCAGGAGGGAATTATGTCCAGAAGTGGCTGCTCTCAGATTGATGACAGCCATTCTCTGGTGCTGGATGAAAACGGATGGACTCAGGTGCGCACAGGAGATGGGGTGGACATTTATGTTTTCGCTTATGGAAATGATTACAAAGAAGCTTTGAATGATTTTTACCGTCTCACCGGAAAAACTCCTATGCTCCCAAGATATGCCCTTGGAAACTGGTGGAGCCGTTATTACGCTTACACAGAAGACAGCTACAAGGCGCTTGTAACCCGCTTTGAGAAAGAAAAGATCCCATTTTCTGTTGGCGTTCTGGATATGGACTGGCACCTGGTAGAGGAAGTGGATCCAAAATATGGCAGCGGCTGGACCGGATATACCTGGAACAAAAAGTACTATCCGGATCCGGAGCGTTTTATGAACTGGCTTCATGACCATGGAATGAAAATCTCTGTAAACCTTCATCCGGCTGGTGGAATCCGCGCCTTCGAGGAAGCCTATCCGGCTATGGCGAAGGAACTGGGAGATGTAGATACCGAACACGAAGCTCCCATCGATTTTGATATCACAAGCCGCAAATTCCTGGAAGCATATTTCAAATGTGTGCTTCATCCAGAGGAAAACAAAGGCGTTGATTTCTGGTGGATCGACTGGCAGCAGGGCAATATCACGAAGGTCCCTGGTCTGGATCCACTGTGGATGCTGAACCACTATCACTACCTGGACAATGCCCGCGATGGAAAACGTCCTCTTACTTTTTCCAGATATGCAGGACCTGGTTCACACAGATATCCGGTAGGTTTTTCCGGTGATAGTATCGTAACCTGGGAGTCCCTAAATTTCCAGCCTTATTTTACCAGCACAGCTTCCAACATTGGATATGGCTGGTGGAGCCACGATATCGGCGGGCATATGCTTGGCTATCGAGACAATGAGCTGGCACTTCGCTGGGTACAGCTTGGCGTATTTTCTCCAATTAACCGTCTGCACAGCAGCAAAAATGAGTTTATGGGAAAAGAACCGTGGCAGTTCCCTATGGAGATCGGTGAGGTTATGAAGGAGTTCTTAAGACTTCGTCACCAGATGCTTCCGTATCTGTATACCATGAACTACAGAGCATATAAAGAGAACACGCCTTTGATCCTGCCAATGTACTACACATATCCGGCAGAGCAGGTGGCTTACACAGTGAAGAATGAATATGAGTATGGAACCGCATTTATTGTAGCGCCTGTTACGGAGAAATCTGTCCAGGGCGTTGGAAGAGCCAGGACTCATGTATGGCTGCCAGAGGGTACTTACATTGATTTCTTCACAGGTCTGGTATACTCCGGCGACAGAGAGATGGATATGTACCGTGACCTTCATTCCATACCGGTTCTGGCGAAAGCAGGTGCCATTGTGCCGATGACTGAGGAAATCTTTGGACAGGAAGCGGCCAGAAATCCGGAAACTATGACCATCCGTGTATACGGCGGTGCAGACGGCAGCTTCCAGCTTTACGAAGACGACAACGAGTCCAACGCTTACCTGAAAGACGAGTGCGTTCTCACAGACATGGATCTGAAGTGGAGCACTGGCCGCTTCGCCATTCACAAGGCAGCGGGCAGGCTGGAACTGATCCCGCAGAAGAGAACCTGGACTGTAGAGTTCTGGGGTGTGAAGGACACCGAGGTTACCGTAGAAGTGGAAGGCACAGGGGTAGAAGCCTCTAAAGAGTACGATGAAGCACTTGGCTGCCTGGTGGTAAGTGTTCCGGAAACCTCTGCAACCTCTGAAATCATCATTACTCTGGGAGCTCCGGAGCTTCGTGAGAATGATGTGAAAACCCAGGTATTCAACCTTCTCAACCAGGCTGAAATCCCATACATGGAGAAAGTAGCCATCATGGAAATTCTGGACAAGAAGATTTCCAATGCCGCCAAACTCACCCAGCTTACCGCAATGCATCCGGAAGAAGGAATTGTGGGAGCAGTGGGAGAGATTCTGACTGCGATAGAGTAAGATATAAACAGAATATGAAAGACAGTAAAAAGCCCGGGAGTATTTGCTCCCGGGTGTTTTAATAAGCTGTTATTTAAGGGAGAAAACAGTCCGCATACAGCATTGAAGTGTTTTTTTTCTGTTAAGCATTTAAAATCAGCAGTAAATCTCTGGAGGAATCTGTGCAAAGGGAATCACATCGGGCTGTCTGTCGGGGTGATCGGCGATGATCTTCTCCATCCAGACCATATTGTACCAACGCCCGAACTTGTAAGCGCATTTGTGAAATTCTCCTACCATGGAATACCCCAGATGCTGATGAAACTGAATGCTGTTATGGTTCAGATATTCGTCATCCACTACAGGACTGGCGATGCAGGCATTCAGGTTGGTCATATTCTGGGCGGCAAGCGCTTTTTCCAGAGAAGCGTAAAGCGCCTTGCCGATTCCGGATTTTCTTTCGGATTCTCTTACATAGATGGAAGTTTCCACAGACCAGGCATAGGCTGCCCGGGCGTGGAGCGGTCCTGCGTAGGCGTAGCCTGCAATTTCAGTACATGCACTGCAGTTCCCTTCATCCTTGATGCCTGGTGTGGAGCTGTTTATTTCCCGTTCAGCTACAAGATAAGGATAATGCTGTAGTGTGTGTGCAATCCGCTTCCGGAATTCTTCGGCAGAGGGAACTTCATATTCGAAGGTAATTGCAGTGTGCTTTACATAAGGTGCATAAATGGAAAGGAGCGCCTCTGCATCCTCTGGGGATGCCGGGCGGATGATAACTGGTAATGACATGGCAAGATTCCTCCTTTGTAGTTGCAAACGAAAATTTTAGTTATAGCACATATGATGAAGTGCAGTCTTATTTTCGTAAATTTCGTTTTAACAGATTTTCAGCATGTTTTCCAGAGCAAACAGCTTATCAGCAGCAAGTAAATCTTCAAACGCATTCAGGTTCAGATCTGAATGCTCCAGCTCTCTGGAGAAACGGTAACAAATATCTATCTGGTCTTCCAGACAGAACACCCGTCCATTTTTCAGGTAAGCGCCCATATCCAGCTCATGAATCAGCAGGGTACAGACCACAGCCATTTTTACCTTTGCGAAAATTTCGCCGTCGTAAACAGCACCGCAGAAATATGTGTAAATCCAATACACAAGCAGCTGCTCTTCCTGAATATTCCAGTCCGGGTAAGCCTTTTCGAAATCGGCACGGTTCTGAGAGTAAACGGAATCGGGGAAGACACCGGAAGACTCTGCGCTGCCATAAAGCGACTGTAAATTTTTCTTCAGAAATTCCTGCCAGCCCGGTCTGAGAACCTCCATTTTGGGAATAACCGCCTTCCACATGGCCTTCAGAAGTTCATCTGGCGCATCCTTTGTATTCATGTGCTTCTGCACCTTGGAGGTAAAGGCTTCGCCATATCCGGAGGCTTTATGGCGCTCCCGGATCTCTTCCCATTTGAAAAGTTGATTCCGGTCTACGCAGCGCTGGAAATCACTGGCTGCAGCCAGTATCTTCCACATACGAAGCCGCATGGGAATCTGCCGGTTCTGCAGCACCTCAAGAAAGTATTCCCTGGTATCTTCAAGGGCAGTGAAAAGCATATAGTCAAAATCATCATAAGTTTCTTCCGGGGAGGGAACCTCCGCTGTCTGGAAGGTTACCTTTTCCCTTCTGCCAAGCAGAATCCTGGCTGCCTCCGGACAGGAAAGAGACAGGGAATATTCCCGCAGACCTTCAAATTCTTCGATGTGCCGCGGATATTTCCGACAGGTGTCGCAAAGCATTCGTTTTCCAACCTCGCTGTAGATGTCGCAAAGGCTGTCCTCATTTAAAAATGCACACCGCTTCTCATACTGACGGAAAACCTTCTCCTTCCAGTCAATATCATTATGAAGGCGATTCCGGAAAGTACCCTTCACACGCTTATATTTTTTCAGGCTTTTGTCATCAATGACGATCTGCCAGCCGGCACAGCAGGTGTCGGGACAGGCACCTGCAATACAGGAAAACTCTTTATAATAATCAGGTCTTGTAATCTCCATAAAAAACCTCCTGGTAACAGTGATCAGTATATTTCAAATACAACTATTGTAACGGTATTTCAAAGCTGTGTAAATCCTCTGGACAAAAAAATTATAGATGGTTGACATTAATGCGGCGGACTGTTAAACTCATATAGGTAAAGTTAGGATCGGAAAGAACTTAGGCAGCTATTGCCCAGTCCGCGAACGATAGCTTTCTGATACCTGCACTGCGATAATTAAATCTTGACAGTTCTGTTGAAATTTCCAAAACAAATTAAGAATTTCAGACCGAAGAAAAATTCACATGAAACGACAGAAATATCAGGACATGATAGCACCCATATTATAAAAGCTGTCAGCTTAACAGTAAAACGGAAACTGGCGTGGGGGGGACCTGCACCAGCGAGGGAAATTATAAAATGAGTGAAGTTATAACTAAACAAAAGATTCTTATAGCGGATGATTCAGAAATGAACCGCGAACTTTTAGCTGCAATTCTGGAAGAGGAATATGATATCATACAGGCGAACGACGGTGTGCAGGCAGTTGACTGCTTTCAGAGGCATGCCGAGGAGATTTCCCTGCTTCTTTTGGATATTGTCATGCCCCACATGGATGGTTTCGAGGTTCTTTCTTATATGAATAAAGAACACTGGATTGATTCTATTCCAGTTGTGATTATTTCGTCAGAAAATTCACCTATTTACATAAAACGTGGGTATGATCTGGGCGCTACTGATTTTATCGAAAAGCCCTTTGATGCAAATATGGTATTACGCCGTTCGGCCAATGCCATACTTCTGGGAGCTAAGCAGCGCCGAATGACCAGTATTGTTTCTAATCAGATTTACGAGAGAGAAAAAAGCAGCAAGCTGATGATCAATATCCTCTCTCATATAGTGGAGTTCCGCAATGGGGAGAGCGGACTTCATGTGCTGCACATTCAGACAATTACAGAAATGCTGCTTCGCCAGCTGGTTCAGAAGGAAAATAACAGATATGCCCTGAGCAAGGAGCAGATCCGGATGATTACCACAGCCTCTGCGCTTCATGACATTGGCAAGATCAGTATTCCGGATGAAATCCTGAATAAGCCAGGCAGACTTACAGCCGAAGAATTTGCAGTAATAAAGGGACATTCCATGGCAGGAGCCAATATGCTGTCAGAACTGCCACTTGACCAGAAGGAGGAGCCTCTTGTCAAGACTGCATACGAGATCTGCCGCTGGCATCATGAACGCTACGATGGGGGCGGATACCCGGATGGATTAAAAGGGGAAGAAATCCCTGTTTCAGCACAGGTTGTGGCGCTAGCTGACGTATATGACGCATTGACCAGTGAGAGATGCTATAAAGATGCTTATTCCCATGAAAAGGCCATCGAAATGATACTGGCAGGACAGTGCGGTGCATTTAATCCGTTGATGCTGGAGTGCCTTCTGGATATTTCTTCTTCCCTGAAGAAAAAAATGGGCTATAAATCCAAGGAAAGGTATGAACAGACAGATCTTTCTGATATTGCCAGCAGATTTCACGATTTTGAGATGGATTCCTCAGAGAAAATTGTGCAGCAGCTGGAATTTGAGAGAATGCGCTATAATTTTCTGGCAGAGGGCAGCAGAAATATTGTTTTTACTTATACCATTTCACCGCCGCTACTCACCTTTAACCAGGCTGGCTGTAAACGAAGCGGGATTACAGAACCTTCATTTTCCCCGTTGCAGAGCGGTGTGCTGAAAGACCTTGTGGAGGAGCAATCCCTGAAACGGCTTATCCGGAAGATTACCCAGGCCACCCGGGAAACGCCGGACGTGACAAGCAATCTTTTTCTCACAGATGGAAAAAATCCCTGCCACTACCGGTGCAAATGCAGGGTAATCTGGACTGATGGTGCTGAAAAAGGCTATACAGGCGTTGTTGGAAAGCTGACAGATATTACGGATGACTATATGGTTATGGAAAACGTCCGGGAGGAAGGTTTGAAAGTCCTGGAAAAAGACCGCAGCGCAGAATTTTCCAGTTTTTATGACCGATTTAAGAAATGCGGCTTCTCTACAGATGGAACGGAAGCATGGCTTTTGCTTCAGTACCTGCAGATCTCCTATGATCTGGTTCGATATGTAGATCCTATAACGAATAAGGTTATTCATATAGAAAAAGACGGAAAAATGTGGGAGAGTGAAACTGCCTGCTCAGACATATGGAATTGTCTGGAAAAATGTAGCAACTGTATTTCCAGACTCAGCATGCAGACCAGGAAGCGCATGACAAAGCTTGAGGTTGCAGGGGAAGATCCATATCAGGTGGTATCCATGTATGTAGAGATTGATGGGAAACCCTGCTGTCTGGAGATGGCTTCCAGGATAGATGGTGATTTTATGCCTGATGGGTATTCCAAAGATGAGATTTTGTCATCTGTAAGGATTCATAAGGAGAAGGTTTATATAGACCCGGTAACCGGAGTTTATAATAAACGCTATTATGTGGAGAAGCTGAGCAAGATGGACAATGCAGCAGCTCTTATGTTTGCAGATATTAAGAACTTTAAAAGAATTAACGAGAATTTCGGACATCAGGCTGGAGATGATGTGCTTCGTCAGGTGGCTGGTGTGCTTCGGGATGTTGCGGCTGGCAAAGGCGATGTGCTCAGATATTCCGGCGATGATTTTGTGACAGTATTTTTTAAGGCTACGGAAGAGGAGCTTTCCGAAATCCAGAAGGAAATGTGCGGAAGAGTAGAGGCTCTGAGATTCCCGGAGCTGCCTGGAGTGCAGCTGAAGCTTGTTACTGCCGGTACCAGTATACCAGGCAGGGTAGAGGAAATGCTGGAGCAGGTAAGAATATAAAAAGAAAGTCCCGGCGGGCAAAACCGCTCGGGACTTTTGTTATTTCCTAAGTGCGTTTGATTTTCCAAACAGGCTCTGGAATGCAATATTTACAGAATATCTCTTCTCTTAATGTATCCAGGAAGTGCCGGATCTGAGACAACCTCCTTCACATGAAGGATTTTGACCATCTTGTCTACTACCTGATTCTCTACATGTACGCCCTCACCGATTTCAGCACCGGAAAGAATCACACTGTTTTTGATCACGGCATCCTTGTGAATAATGCAGCCACGACCGAGAATGGAATTCTCAATGGTTCCCTCCACCTGACAGCCGTTGGAAACGACAGAGTTGCGAATCTGGGCGGTCTTATAATAGTGAGTCGGACAGGAATCATTGGTACGGGTATAAATTGGCCATTCCGGATCGAAAAGTGTCTGTGCAGCCTTGATATCGATCAGATCCATATTGGCATTGTAATAGCTCTGGAAATCTGTGATGGAAGCGAAGAAGCCGCGGTGGGAAACTCCTCTTACATCCAGCTCATCATGCAGCTCATTGATAATGTCTGCAAGAGTAAAGGCTGAAGAAATTGCCTTTGCCTTGCGAATCAGCTCGATAAACAGATCCTTCTTCATAATGTAGGTGTCCATGAAAATATTGCGGTTCTTGGCATTTCCGTGGTTTGGCTCAATGGAGATCACACCCTTTTGCTTATTCAGATTCAGGATATTACAGTTCAGATAAGCATCCTTCGCATTGTCTACTGCGTGATAAAGCAGGGTAATGTCAGCCTCAGACTGGATATGCTGCTCGATCAGCTTGGAAAAATCAGCAGTATAAACCATGTAATCTGGTGTGATTACCACATACGGATGATGCATTTCTTCGATGCATTCCATATTTTCGTAATAGGAAGCAATATCGGTGTTATAGATATTGTTTCTCTGGTCGCTGTCAGTGAAAAGAATCTGTAGCCGTCCGCTCTTTGAGTTAATGTTATAATGACGTCCGGTGCCGATATGGGAAACCAGAGTCCGTGGTTTCTCTTTCACGTAGATCTGGATGCGGTCAATGCCGCTGTTGCTTAGGTTGGAAATCGGGAAGTCGACCATACGGTATCTGCCCAGGAATGAGAAAGCTCCGATTGGACGGTAGTCCTCAAGTCCCTCTACACGGATATTTCTGGATGATGAGTTTACAATTCCAAATGCTTTATACATATTATTCGGCCCCCTTTACTCGTTTCGCGATCAGCTCGATGTGCTCACTGTCAGCACTTCCTACAAGAGCACCCTTGCCGATGTTTACGCCATTGGCAACAAGGGCACGTATTACGACAGCACCATCTTCCACAATAGCACCTGGCATAAGTACGCTGTCAATTACCTTTGCACCTGGTCTTACCTTAGCGCCGGTAAAGATTACAGAATTGGTGACCTCGCCTTCAATTACACAGCCCTGGGTTATGTAAGCATTCTGGATTCTGGCCTCTGTGCCAATATACTGCGGAAGTGCGGTTACATCTTCGGTGTAAATCTTCCAGGTAAGGTCGCTTAAATCCAGCTCATTATCCGGGCTGAGAAGATCCATATTTGCCTCCCAGAGAGAATCTATGGTTCCAACATCCTTCCAGTAGCCCTTGAAGCGGTAAGCGAAAAGACGTTTCTCATCGCCAAGAAGAGTAGGGATGATGTCCTTGCCAAAGTCATGGTTGGAATCCGGGTTCTTCATATCTGCAAGAAGCAGCTTACGAAGAAGCTTCCAGTTAAAAATATAGATACCCATAGAGGCAAGATTGCTCTCAGGTACCGGCGGCTTCTCAACAAACTCGGTGATACGGTCTGTCTCGCCGTCAGTGTTCATAATACCGAAACGGCTGGCTTCCTTAAGAGGAACCTCGATAACGGCGATGGTAGCATCTGCCTGTCTCTCTTTATGGAAGGCAAGCATCTTGTCATAATTCATTTTATAAATGTGGTCACCGGAAAGTACCAGAAGGTATTCCGGATCATACTGATCTATAAAATCAATGTTCTGGGAAATCGCGTCGGCTGTTCCGCGATATACGTCGAGTCCGGTGTCTGCTTTCTCACGAGGCGGAAGTACATATACACCGCTGTCCTTGGAATCCAGTCCCCAGCGTCCGCCAGCTGCAACATAACTGTTCAGCTCAACTGACTCATACTGTGTCAGTACGCCTACTACGTCGATGCCACTGTTGGCACAGTTACTGAGGGGGAAATCAATGATACGGTATTTACCGCCGTAGGAAACTGCCGGTTTAGCCACTTTGTTGGTAAGATCGTGAAGACGGCTGCCACGACCGCCTGCCAGAATCATTGCTAACATACTGTTCTGTTTCATGGTGAACCCTCACTTTCATTTCTTTAAGGCTGCTGTTCGCGGAAATGTATTTGCAAACAGGAATGCTTTAAGCTATATTATACAATATTTTCGATAAAAATACAATTTTTTTGTGCAAAAATATTGTAAAATCCAGATGAAATTTAGCCAAATATTTACTGGTAATTCTGTAGACTTTTCACAGCTTCAATGTCTTCCTGCTGTACTTTCAGGTTGGAAGTGAAAGTTCTGCCATCTGGTATGGTGATCTGAACTTCGATCACGGTTCCTTCGGAAATGCCGGCCTGCTGTACGGCGGAAATAAATTGTGGGAATTTCGGGTGACGCCTTGTAAAAGCGTTCCACAGGTTCTTAAGTTCAAGTAATTTCATGGGGTTAATTGCCATTTTTTTATCCTTCCTATCAAGCGCCAGAGTGTGTTTGGAAAATTGTTCCCACAAATTGTGACGCACATCTTGCAGAAAGCCTTTTTCAAACATGCTCTGGGACGATGAAAACGGTTCCCTCTATAACCGATAAAGTCCAATTCTTTACTGCTTTAATTTACAGATGTGCGCTTGATGTCTAAAGTATACCAGAAAAAAATCTGCACTGCAATGAAGGGCTCAAATATTCACATATTTAGCGAAAGTTCACAAAAGCGACTTTACATGCTATAGGAAACATTGTTATAATAGACGAAAGCCAAAAGCTGATTTTGGATAAAAAAGAACGTGAAAAACAGATGAAGTGCGATATGAAGGAGAAAGAAAAAATATCAAATTTTTGCAGCGAGAGGTGTGAAGATGGAAGAAAAAAAGAGGTATAATCTTGGAGTTCTCATCGGAGGAGTGCATACCTATTTTCCAAAAGAGCATATCAAGGGGATTTCTGAGGCGGCGTCAGAGCTGGATGTAAATGTCTGTTTTTTCCTGGGAACCCGGACGAAGGACTTTTTTGAAGATGTCCTGGGCAGCAAACAGAAAAATTCCTATGACTATCAATTTAATACCATACATGACTACAGCCTGATCGGCGGACTGGATGGTCTGATCATTAATTATGGAACACTGGGAATCCAGCTACGGGAGGTTGATCCCAACGAATTTGCCCGGAAATATAATGGGATCACCACGGTTTTTCTTACAGAAGTCGTGGATGTACCCAATTGTCACTCCCTGATCTGTGACAACAAAGGTGGTATTGCGATGGTCATTTCTCATCTGGTGGAAGAGCATCATCTGTCCAGAATCCTGTTCATGGCAGGACCGGAGCATAACACAGATGCCATTGAGCGCAAGGAAGCTTATCTGGAAACCATGAAGAAATACGGGCTTCCTGTAACCCATGGAATGATTGCCCAGGGGGACTATTCCGAGTTTGTGGACAAACAGGTGGAATACCTTCTGGATAGCAACCCGGATGCCCAGGCCATTGTATTTGCCAATGATGAGATGGCTTTTGCCGGCTATCGTGTCTGCGAGAAGCGTGGGCTTGTGGTTGGCAAGGATATTATGATTACCGGATTTGATGACTGCGAGCGTGCATCCGGGATGGAACCGCCCCTTACTACAATTCAGCAGGACGGAGAGCTTATGGGTAAAATGGCAGTCTACGATCTGGTAAACCGCCTGGATGGAAAAGATCCCGGAAAAGAAGCGGTATCCAGACGCGTGCCGGTTTCTTTTGTAAAAAGAGAGTCCTGCGGCTGTGTGTCAGAGGATGTTTCGAAGAAAGAGACACCCATGGGGCTTGGTGCCCAGGTGCACAGGCTGAATAAGACCATTGCCGGAATGAAGCTGGAGCTGATCAGTTTCCAGAGGAAATCCTGGTTTATTCCGGTTCTTGCCCGGGATTTAAACGACTGCATGGATGACGAGCAGGCTTTTCTGAAGGAAATTATGGAGAAAATGCGGGAGCTTCATACAAGATGTACTCATCTTTTTCTTCTGGATGAACCGATTGTTTACGATGGCAAACGGAAGTGGACCTGCCCTTATAACCTTCATCTTGCTGCCAGCTATGAGAATGGCAAGATCATTACCAAGGCGGCTTATGAAAGACCTCTGGTTATGAAGGAAAACGGAATCTGTGATCTGATGGAGAACGAAGAGCGCCACCAGTTTATGGTCTTTCTTCTTTTTTCCGGGGAGAAGCAGTATGGACTTCTGGCCTGTGACATTGACCAGGAGGATTTCCCGTTCTTCTATGTGATTAGCCTGCAGATTGGTCTGTCCCTGCATTATCTGGAGATAAGCAAGGCAGAGGCGGCCAGACGGCTGGAGATGTCCAGGGATATAGAAGAGATTAAGGAGAAAAACCGCGTTCTTGGTATTATTTCCGAGTATGATGAGCTGACCGGGCTTCTGAATCTGCGTGGGTTTATGGAGCACACCAAGCGGGTTTGCCAGGCTGGGAATGGCCAGAGGGCATATATGATCTACGGTGATCTGGATCACTTAAAAGAGATTAATGATACCTGGGGGCATCCGGCGGGGAACTTTGCCCTTAGGAGTGTTGCCGAAATATTAAAGGGATGTCTGCGCAGCAATGATATTCTGGGCCGTGTGGGCGGTGATGAATATATTATCATGCTGGAATGCGAGGAAGCCGACTTCGGGGAGAAGTTCCGGGAGCGTGTGAAGATGGCATGTAAGCTGTTTAATGAAAAATCCGGCAAGCCCTTCCTGGTGGAGATTTCCCTTGGAATTGCCGAGTTCCGCCCAAATATTTCAACAGACATTCAGCAGGTGATTTCCCTTGCAGACCAGCAGCTTTATGAGGCGAAGAAGCATAGGAAGAAGTCGGTGAGCAGGGCGAATAATGAAGGCGCGTGAGAATTGGGAGCTTGTGATGCCACCCTTTAGAGCGGTATCACAAGCCCCTTTGTCAAATCAAAGAGAAACCACCAGCTGAACTGGTGGCTTCTGATGAGTCAATGCTTAAAATGAGAGAGCAGTTTTTTTAATACACCTGACCGTTTAGAGGTACTATCTGTGGCGGGGGCTTCCTGTATACGGTGGCGGAAGTCAGCCGGGGTGGTGCACTGGGGCATGATTAGTCTGGCTTGTTTTTTGAATTGGGTAATATTGTTATAATTTTTTGTAAGGCTCTCAAATTCTGGAAGAAAAGTGAGATAATCGTAGTACCACTTGAAAGAAGGCGGGAATGCTTCAAGAGGCGAAATATCAAGCTTCTGCGCAAACGCCTGGGTCTGCGCAGTAATCTCTTCTGAAATTTCCGGAATTTTCTTGTATTTGCGATACCAGATAAAAATGTCAATCAGTTCACGCTCCATTACGATGGCCAGCTCGCGGCCCTGAATATTGTACTTAGTACATTGGTTCATGATCAGCTGCCAGGAATCAAATTCACAATGGAAGTTTCTGGCACGGTTTCCGACAAGGGATGCGCTGTTATTTACACGGTAACGGACAATCTGCTCGTGGGTGAGCCAGATCCTGTCGGCAGTGAATACGGCTTCACTGTAGAAGGAACGGTCGTTGACACAGACCAGGTTGTTGAAGCGAAGTCCCTTTTCCAAAATGAAATCCCGTTTGTAAATGGCATTCCATGGAACTACACTGATGTGGCTGAAAATTTCGGGCGCCTGGTGGAAATTCAGAACCTTGTCGAAGCACTCAGCGGGCACATCAGACAGTGCAAAAAGCGGGGTATCGGAAAGCTCGCCGGTTTCATTGTCAAAGCAGACGGCGCAGCCCTTTACCATGTCGGCATCTGCCTGTTCAGCAATGGACAGGAATTTCTGGTAGACGCCTTTTTCTACAAGGTCATCTGCATCAAGAAAGTGAAGGTAATCACCATGGGCTTCTTCGATTCCCTTATTTCGACAGGCTCCTGCAAACCGGGTCTTTTCGTTGAGGAAAAGGCGGATGCGGGAGTCTTTTTGCTGGTAATCTTTTATGAGGGCAACAGAAGCGTCGGTGGATGCGTCATCCACACAGATCACCTCCAGCTCCTCTGGATTTCCAAGATCCTGCTGCAATACACTGTCCAAAGTGGCTGTGATGTATTTCTCAGCATTGTGAACTGGGATGATAGTGGTTAATTTCATAGGTAAATCCTTTCGTAAGGAATGGGTTATAAAAAAGCATTCCCACAAATTGTGACGTACATCTTGCAGAAAGCCTTTTCCAAACACGCTCTAGAGCATTCCCTTATCTTTATTTTTGCCAGAGCTTTGCGTCAGCTTCAATCCGGTAAGCTCGGCAGGCAATTCCAGACTTCCTGTATCCTTTAACATTCTGCAAAGAAATGCAATCTGGTGCCTGTAAGGTCTTGAGGTACTGTAGCGCTCTGGGTTAAAGGTGTCAAAAGTATAGGACGCTTTTGGCGCAGCAGCCAGAAGCGTAGCAACCGTTTTTATACTATCTGTGGAAGTGATTACGACTTCATCGAATCTCGTCTCTCCCATGCACTTCTTATATTCTTCCTTCCCCAAGTCCAAAATATGGGATAAGGGATAAAATGAGAAAAGTCCCATCCGGCTGGTGAGCACACTTGCCAGCTTCCAGCGGTTACCTTTCTCGGGATCCGGCTTCAATGGCAGGCTGGAACAGTCAGGTGATAACTGTGCCAGATATTTGGCAGAGTCTGTATTGCGGAAATCATTGTATGCAAGCCAGAATTCTTTTTCCGGTGCCTGTGCTGCCAGGGCATTAAAATCCCGAACCAGATTCTGGGAAAGCTTCCGCCCTGTAAAGAACAGGACGCGTGTGCGCGGTGCCGGTACATCATCGGAAGAAGCTGGAGCATAATAGGGCAGCGGTCGTCCGTTTAAGAGAGAATCTGCAATATCTGTGAGAAGATATTGTGGGGATTCCTCGAAAGTAGTGGCTTCTCCGGAGGAATTCTTTGTGGTCTGTAAATTATGATTATTTTCCATTTGCAGAGAGCTTTTTTTCGAAGAATTCCAATTGTGCTCCTGGGAATCGAACACACGGTCTGTATCAGAAGTAAACTGGTCAAAAGGTGCTGAATGTAAAGCTTCATTTGTGGCCATCTTCTCAGACATCAGTTCTAACTGTCCGATATATCGTACTAACTCCGGTACATTATCAAATGCAGGATATTCCGGGTGAAATATATCGCAAAGTGTGGAGTGCAGATTGCAGGAATGATTTTTCAAACAGGCTCCAGAGCTCTCGGGCAGACAGGAAGTGGTTTCCAGCAGGACAGGAGCAGCTGGTACAGTCTGATGGTCACTGGTTGCATTTTCGTGTCGAAGAAATGTACCGCACAGAAATCGCAGAATCTGTGTGCCTGTGGTGAATCTGGCAGAAAGTGCATTGTGATAATCCGATATAAAAATATCACACGCCGCAGCGAAATCCGGTACATCGAAATCTTTTGGCATTTCTTTTATATGTCTAAATTCAGAAAAATCAATTTCCCTCTCATGATCCAGATGCAGATACAAAACCTGATGATCGGAAAGTTCACAGTCAAATATGTAGAGGGCTGCCATGAAATTCCGGAATGTCTGCTCGGTGTCCGCAATATAGGACCCTGGAAGCAGCGGCGCATACAAAATAGTCTGCATGGAATCCATCTGCAAGCTGCGGCGGAGCTTTTCCCTGTGTGATTCATTGGGAATCAATGGAATGTGGGTGGAAGAACCGATAATGTAAGGCGTTTTGCAGATATTAGCTGTCATACATTCCTGCAGGTAAATATCCCGGTTCTGTACATTGTTAAAATACAGGCAGTCTGCCATAAACATAGTATGCTGCCAAAGCCCTGTATCAGCGGTGGAATCCGGTGTGTTCAGAACGGTTTCCGGATACAGATTGTGTCCGCAGTAAAGCAGCACAAACTGTCCCTCTTCCTTCCGGAAATAGTAGGGTAAAGGTCCGTCTGTGATCACGTAGCCGGAGAGTGCAAGTGCCTTGCCGTATTCTTCGCTGTCCGGGCACACCAGAGTAATATTCTCAGACAGTGCAGTGCTGTCAGAAAGATAGCGGTTCAGAAGAGCCTGAAACAAGGCATGCTTCTCCTGAGTCAGGGAGACAATGATCTGGTGCTCTCCAAAATTCCTCAGAAGATGCACAAGTAATTTCAATATCCAGGTGGGAATTTCTTTTCCACGGCTGGCTTCCAGAAGAATCTGCTCCGGATCAGGAGCAAGGCTTCCGGTATAGGCAAAGCCATAAAACTGGGAGGAAGTTTTTTCCCGGTGGATCATCTCGGCAGGCTGATAGCTGGGAGATGTTTTGTGAGAAAGCTTGTAATTCTTTATCCAGGCTTTCTGCTGCTGTACGGTCATTCCGTTGCAGGCCTCTATGAAAGAAATCATTTCCTGTCTGGAACCATAAAGACAGAGCAACCGCCCAATATGTGGCGGAAGTGAATATCGGACATAATGATTGTTCTCCCAGTCCGGAATATTGGACTCCATATAATCGAAAAGCTCATTGATCAATTGCAGCTTCAGTTCTTTCTGGTCAGTCTCATAGTTGGTGAGAAGCTTCCAGAAACGGTAGAAAAAATGACGCACAGCAATGAAATCCAGCTCTGTCTGATATTGTTCAAACAGCCCCAGCTTCTCCATTTCTTCCTTCATAAAAATAATGGCATTCCGGATGTGAAGGGTGGAAGGCGTGAGACGGCTGAGGAATCCTACATTTTTTCTGTAATTATAGAAGCACTGATCCACGTATCCGATGGAACGGGCTTTCACAGCCAGAAGATAGGCCACCGGAAGATCTTCAAACCGGATTCCTTCCGGGAAACAAAGTCCGTTAAACAGGTCCCTGTGAATGAACTTGATCCATGGGTATGGAGAAATCGCAGGTAATTCATAAGGCTTGTCTGCAACGTGGAAGTTCTGATTATGGCAGGATGCAATGTATTCCTTACGGACTCCGGTCTCAGAGTCTACATTATAGTAACGGAAAAGAACCAGGTCGTTTCCGTCAGCGGTAGCTTTTTCATAAAGAAGTCTGCAGGCGTCAGGCTCTACGAAGTCATCGCTGTCTACAAACCAGACATATTCTCCATGGGAATGGGCAAAACCGTAATTTCGTGCCCTGCTGACGCCGTGGTTCTCTGTGGAAAATATAAAAAGCTTCTCCGGATTTAACGACTGATAAGCCTGCAGAATCTGCAGGCTTCCATCTGTACTGCCATCATTGACAGCTACGATCTCTATTTCCTCAAGTGTCTGTGCCAATAAGCTGTCCAGGCACGCGCTCAGGTATTTTTCCACGTTATACACCGGTAAAATGATGCTGACTTTAAAAGACTTCATCAAAAACTCTCTACCCCATTCCTAATTCCGATATTTCAAGTCAAAATTGCAGTTATTTCGTCAATCTTTTACCTATAATAGTACCAGTTCGACAGGGGGATTTCAAGGGGAAAAGGAAGGGAGTGAACAGTAATTTATTTGTTACTGTTCACTCCGTTCACAGTAACGCGCTTCGCGATGCACAGAAATCATGCAAAGCATGATTTCGCGCCGCAATTCTCGGGTTTTCTGTGAACTTTGTTCACAAAAAACGCCTCGCGGAACGTTACCAGTGAACAGTAACATTTATTTTCTGTTTATTTCGTTCTCACCAAATGAACACATTTATATAGTACCATGGGAAACGAGAAGGAGGGTTTTTACTTATGACTGACAAGGAGTATTATGAGCTTATTCAGCCGTATGAGGATGCGATGAAGCTATTGCTGACACGTCTGGAAGTGCTGAACCACTCTATTTATAAAACAAAGACGGGGAAACCCGTTCATAACATACAGTACCGGATCAAAAAGAAGGACAGCATTGAGGAAAAACTGGTGCGTCATGGCTTCGAGCCAACCTTGGAAAATGCCAAGGATCAGTTGCAGGATATTGCGGGGGTGCGTATTATCTGCTATTTTGTTGGGGATGTGAATAATCTGGTAAACATGTTAAAGAAGCAGCCCGACCTTATTTTCATCCGTGAGAGAAACTATATTGAGAACCCCAAGCCCAACGGTTATCGCAGCCATCATGTCATTCTCGGCGTAAATGTCTGCTGTCTGGATGCAAACGAATACTATCCGGTAGAAATCCAGCTGCGAACCATCTCCATGGACTTCTGGGCCGCCATGGAACACCGCGTCTCCTACAAGAAACAATACGACAACAAAGAACAACGTGTGGCCGAACTCCTTCAATACTCCAATATACTGGAAAAGATGGAAAAGGAGTTTGAGAAATATAATGATCATCCGGTTGAAATGTGAGTAGCAATCTGATAAAATAAAGAAAACATTTGTTCGAAGGAGGCTATAAACATGGTGTTTGTAAATGAAGCATGGAACGGAACTGGTGAAATTGTAGTTTACAGTAACTATCATAAATATTGGCTGGACAGAGAACGAAAGATAAAGAATCCATTGTTTGATGTGTTTAGCGGGAAAATATTGGATTTGAAGGATAAGAAACCATCGGCGATTAAATATTTTTACAATTTACTGGATTGTGAGATATGCCCCGGAGTAACTATTTGTGTGGTACCTTCCAGTAATGCGGAAAAAAAGAGAATCCGGAATTGGAAAACTAGGAGAAATGCTTGCTGCCAATGGAAGGGATAATAAAGTATATTTTTTAAGAAGAAGCCATTCAATCAACAAGCTTGCAACAGGAGGAAGCAGGAATCTGTCAGTTCATATGCAGTCTATTGATACGGTAGAGGATATAGACATAAGCGCAGACATTGTATTATTGATGGATGACGTAACTACAACTGGAAACTCTCTGTATGTCTGCAAAGAAATTTTATTAAATCGTGGAGCCGCTAATGTAGAAATGTTTGCATTGGGTAAGGCAATATAAAATGGAAAAGCTTATGGAAGAAAAGAAAACAACACTATGGCAGGAAATAAAAATCTGTCGAGTTGATGAAACAAATTATCCACATGATTTGAAAAAAATAAAAGACCGGCCAGAGGTTTTGTACTATAGAGGAAATATTGATATTTTGAATGAGCATAAAAGTATTGCGGTTGTAGGATCACGTAAGATATCGGCTGTAGGTGCTAAGTTGGCTTATAATGCGGGCAGTATTATAGGCAAAAATGGTTTTAATCTTGTAAATGGTCTTGCACTTGGCTGTGATGCAGAAGCTCTAAAGGGGGCTCTGGCAGCAGGGGGGAAATGCGCAGTGGTTCTTCCTTGCGGAATAAATGAAATATATCCGAAATCTAATCAATGGATTGCAGAAGAAGTTTTAAAGCAGGGCGGATGTCTTATTAGCGAATATCCCGAAGGAACAAGACCTGAGAAATATCGTTTCGTGCAGCGCGACCGACTTCAAAGTGGCATGTCTCAGGGGGTTCTGGTAGTAGAAGCTATGGAAAAAAGTGGTACTATGCATACTGCAGAGTATGCAAAAAAACAGAATCGCCGCCTGGCTTGTTATTATCACGGTTTGTTGAAATATTCTACAGGAAATAATGTTTTGGAGAATTTATATCAGGCAGCAGTGATTAAAACCAATGAGGATTTAGAGAACTATTTATGTGAAATTGCAGATATAGAAGAATATACGCAATTGAGTTTTGATTTTGTATAACTATTTCCCCACGAGAAACAGAAAAGCAGCATTGTTTCTCGTGGGAATTTTTATGTTCTGTTTTAGTACAAATTTTATTGAAAAATATTCTACATCATTTCTACTTTTTTATCTTATTTTTTGTACGGAATAAATGGCAAAAATGCCGTAGTTCGCATACTCTTTTCATATTCTAACAGTTGCGAAAGACCCTGACTTTTGCAGCTAAATGGATATAAAACACCCGTCAAACCCAGTAAATACAGGGCTTGGCGGGCTTTCTGCTTTGTCAGATTTTCATGGTGTTTTTTCTATTTTTGGGTCTTTGCTAAAACTTTTTTTATTTCCCCTAGCGTACGGATACGTTTTCCAAAATCAATATCTGTAACTCTTTCGATATCTTTTAAAACTTCATCGTAATAATCAAACAGATAATAGTTTTGCTGGATTAGGCTGCATTTGGCTTTTGACAGAGATTCCAAAATAGTTCCGATGCTGTATTTTCGCTCCAGTTTATTTTCCAGTATTCTAGCGATTGTCAAAGCTACAAAACAGGTAAGGAAATGTGCTTCGATATGTTCTTTTGTCCAGACATACACGGGTCTGGCTTCCAGTTCACTTTTGGTTACTTTAAAAGATTCCTCAATTCTCCATAAACCTCGGTACATATCGATAATCTCGTCGTCAGATGTCTCCATTTCGCTGGTTAAGAGCATGTAGTAACCATCCAGTGATTCTTCCTCCCGGATTTTGTCCTCATCAATGTCCAGCCCAGAAGAGGCGGTAAGGATTTCTCCGGTTTCTTTGTCATAGTCTATTTTTTGACATATTTTGCAGCACCATAAGACGTGGCTCTTATATAATTCCCTGGATTTTTTGCCAGGTCTCTTGCTTTTGTCAGTGCAGCTTCACGCTCTGCTTTTGCTCGTTTGGCATATTTTTCACTCCAGAAGACAACCTGTTTCTCATTTACCTGCTTTTTTATTTTTTTGCCCGAAACAGAGGATACTTGGATTGTTCTTGGAGACTTGCGGGATTTCCGCTTGTATTCTGTACCAAGCCATTCATAACCTTCCTGTTCCAGAACATAGTCCTTGATGCTTTTTTCTGCGCCCCGGATGGACATACTGAAAACATATCCGTCATGAGTGGGCGTGTTGATCGTGTACCAGATGTTATCACCTGTTGTCATTCCTTTGTCAGCAACGGAAATGACTCTGCCAAGATCAAACTGCTTTTTGATGCGTCCAAAGTTAGGTCTGTAGGTCAGACAGTCATTGGTATTTCCGGGAAAAAGTTCATAAGTAATAGGAATTCCCTGATTATCCATGAAAAGTCCCATCTGCACAATTGGATTTGGACGATGTTCTTTTGAAACTCCTTTACGGAGAAAATCGGTTTGCTCATCTGTCTCAAAATAGTAGTTTGTAACATCATAATAGATGAGGCTGGTATCCCTGCCATAATTCTCTTTGATATGGTCATTTAGCCAGATCTGCAAGTTTTCTTTATGTTTGTCAAGGAAAGACAGACAGCGGTAAACATCGTCTAAAGAGTAGTCTGTTTTCTCAAAGAAATGTTCCCGATCATCATAGGAAGATTTCTTTGAAGCAGGGAAAAGAAGTCTGGAATAGACCAGCATCTTCATGATGGTATTGGCATCATACTGTTCTTTTGAGCGGCGCTGCCGGTTCGTTAGGAAAGTATGGAGACCGAGCTCATGGTAGATCTGGCTCAGTGCAGCATAGCCAAAGTTTTTTCTCAGCTTGTCACCTAAACAAAGGCGATCAGAATCGTAAAAAGTAAAGTGGATGGGAGCCTGTCTGGCTGCTTTTTCAGCTTTTAGCGGCTCGACTCTTTTTTGAAAGTGAGCAATAGGGTCATCATATTTTTTTTCTAATTCGTCTAGCCGGCCAATAGATTCTACTGTTTTCTGGCGGGAGCATTTCTTAGCTTTATCGTAATAGGTGTCAACAATGGAAAGGCGAATCCGACCATTCAGGTTTGGTGTTTTTTTGAGGTACATAGCAAGCACTCCGTTTCGTATAATATTTATTGCACCACAAAACGATACAAAACGCTAGTAAAATATGACGAAATTTAAAAATAAAAAAAGCCTGAAAGCAAGGAAACAAAAGGCTTTCAAGCGATAAGTGAGCATATGTTACTGCAAAACTGTGGTGCATGGCGAATTTCGTTGGGCTGCGGTTTCGGTCGTTCGCATCCTTCAAAATGAAAAGTACAAGGGAGATCTGCTTATGCAGAAGTATTATATCCGGGATTTTCTTACGAAAGAGCTGGAAAAGAACGATGGAAAACTGACACAGTATTATGTGGAAAATGATCATGAAGCAATCATAGAGCGGGAAATATGGGACGCGGCACAGCTGGAAATCAACAGAATCAAAGAGTTTAAACGGAATCATCAGATCCGGGAATTGGGAAGCAGCAGTCTGGAACCTTTTTATGGAAAAATTTTTTGTGGGTGCTGTGGCGGAAGGATGGTGAAGAAGAGTAGAAAAAGTGTGTGGCGTTGCATAAATTCCGGCAAAGAAAAGGGTGGATTTTGTAAAGCCAAGCCTGTTGAGGGGCATAAGATGGAAGAATACGTAAGCGCTGCCTGGGCACAGCTGGTATCCCAGAGAGAAAATCTTCTGTCAGGTTGGGAGAAAGATATTGCTCAGGGAAATGCCCTGGAGCGCTTACGCGCAGCACAGATGAAAGAGCTGACCGAAAAGTATCCTGACTGGTTCCAGGTGGCGAAGAATACGAGAATGGTGATCGGGGAAATTATAATTGGGGGTGATAAGGGGTGTGAGATTTTGTTTATGGATGGCGTAAGGCTGGTGACGGATTAGAGCGTGTTTGAAAAATCATTCCCGTTACCAGGGGAATAGGCTGTGAAGAAAGAAAGCAAAAGAATTTAGCAGACTTTCGAAAAATACTTGTAAATCAAGAACTTCAATGTTATTATGATAAAAAGCATATTTCTCATATAGTTCAAGGCATATCCGCCATCTGATTTATCTAATCACACATCAGAAATCCATGCTTTTTACCCATTAACGAAGAAGAGCAGGAGTTCTGAATGAAAGGTATGTATGCTTAGCTTGTCTTTTCTGACTCCTGCAAAGAAAAGGAGGACCAGCCTATGGTAAACAGAAACTACAAGGTCACGATATTCCGGATGCTATGAAGGCAGTAACAGGGAATTGATGGAACAGTGCCAGATACTAAGGGAATATGCAATATATGTAGCGCGGGTTCGTAAATATGCAAAATATATGCAACTGGAAACAGCTGTAAAAAAAGCTGTAGATGAATGTATTCAGGAGGAAATTCTGGAAGAATTTCTTCGGAAAAATAGAGCGGAGGTTATCGCAGTGAGTATATTTGAATATGACAAAGAAGAGGAAGAACGTAAACTGAGAAAAGCTGAGTTTGAGGCTGGTGAGCAAAGCGGAATACAAAAAGGAATACAAAAAGGAATACAAGAGGGAATACAGGAAGGAAAGGAATTGAAAACAAAAGAAATTGTCAATTCGTTACTTCAGGATGGAATGGGCATTGAAAAGATTGCGGCTTTACTGAAAATTAGCAAAGAACATGTTTTGGAATTAGCAGGAAGGAGCAAAAATTTATGAAAAAGAATTACCACCTCCACCGGCTGATTCGTTTTTGCCTGATGATTTCCCTGCTTCTGCTGTGCAGTGCAAGCCAGGTATTTGCTGCAGCAAAGGTAAATCTGAAAAACACCAAAATCAAATTATCAGCCACCAAACTCACCTACAATCAAAAAGTCCAGCGCCCGAAGGTAAGCGTCACCTATAAGGGCAACGTCCTGAAAGAGAAGAAAAACTATGTTCTGAAATATTCCAAGGGCTGCAAAAAGGTAGGCACCTATACGGTTCAGATTATTGGAAAAGGTGCTTATGCCGGAAACGTGAAAAAGCAGTTTACCATTTTGCCTCCAAAGACCCAGGTAATGGGTGGTTATGTTGGAAAAAAGACTGTCAGTGTGATAATAAAAAGGCAAACCGCTCAGACCAGCGGTTACCAGCTGCGCTATGCCACAAATTCCAAATTAAAAAATGCGAAAACCATAACAGTCAAAGGAAACAAAAACAACACCGTTTCCCTCAATGGACTGAAAGCCGGAACTACATATTATATGCAGGCCCGTACCTACATGGCCATTAAAGGAAAGAAATATTATTCCAAATGGTCTTCCACGGAACATTGTAAAACAAGCGGAAAGTCAAAAGGAAATACTTCAAATACAACGCCTACCCCTAAGCCGGTTCCGAAATTAACGCTCGAAGAGGGAAAAGCAAATATAACCCTGGAAAGCGGAAGATATTATGAGATTGAAACGTCAAATGGAATCAAAGACATTAATATTTCTGATCCGGCTGTTGTATATTCCACAGATGAAGCTGAAGGCGGAAATAGCCGCTTATTTGCGACACTTGAGCCTGGGAAATGCGTGATTACCATCACGGATATTTATGGACAAAAAATTACTTCCACGGTTTCAGTTACCCAGAAGCTATACAATCCGCATATTGAGACTTCTTATGTAGTGACATCTGAAACCGTTGACAGCACACTTCCTGTTCCCACCATCAAGTCAATAGATTATGGTGACGGATGGGTGGATGTGAACTGCCCGGGAACTTTTTCCCAGTCAGATCCCTATGTTGGTTACGAAGGTTATCTTTCTTACAATGATAAATTTGCATACAGTGTTCAGGATATGCGAACAATCGGTGAAGATGACGGGATAGGAAGTGTGAGTTTCTATTATTTAGACTCAGGCCGCAGTTACTATACAAAAGTACGTTCTTACACCATCCGCAATAATGTAAAAGTCGTTGGACCGTGGAGTGAAATCCGTAAAGTGGATTTGCCAATATATGATACGAAAGGCACAACACCTGCTAAATATACATATGAAATTTATGGTCTGGACAAGCAGAAAGCAGATATCTACACGCATTGTATCAAACCTCTTTTTATAAAAACAGACAATCCGGATTTAAATTCTTTTGGCTTGCTCTGTAATGGAAAAAGCCCTTTGATAAATGTGTATTCAGGTGGAACAACGCATATATATGATGATATTCCTTATGAAAACGGCGATTCCGAGACAACTTCCCTGAAAAAAGTAAAAGGCGGTTATATCGGATATGTAGATTTTGAAAAAGCAGGAACATACAATATTGAATTCCGAGAATACTCCATGTCTGGTTATACGGTTGCAAAAACAGTGGCATTAAATGTGGTGGACTATGACCAGGCTGAGAAAGCATGGATGACTGACATTATCAATAAAGTTACAACTTCCGGTATGACTCCATTTGAAAAAATGGATGCTGTAAGTGATTACCTCACAGAGCCAGGTCGCTTCAAATATGTAACGGTACATGGAAATTATCTGGTATCTCTGGCAGCAGAACCTAATACTCCATTTTTTGTATCTTATCGTTGGGATTCCTGCACATCACCGGCAGCTCTTTGCGATTTTGCAAAGTTAATCGGTGGTTTTGATGATATTCACAATTGTTATGGCGATTATCAGAGAGGCACTGAGGAATGGTCACGCTGGCATTATGTGGCTAAACTTACGATAGGAAGTGAAACACGAAATTACGCCGTATGCCCGATGAGCCCAACCGGTGAAGTCGGCGAAACACAGATGATCGACCTGACAGACCTTAGTAATATGAGGAAATTTGGGTGATTTCAATTTAAATAATCCTTTTTACCGGGCAGGCCAGAAGGCATTTCTGGCCTGCTTTTCTGCACAATTCTTACGAAAATCATATACATAATCCTCAATTTTTCTGATTGACATTGCCCTTCATTAAGTCGTATACTTAATTTACTTTTACAAAAGAAAAATCTAAATCTGACCATTCGGTCAGGTAATTCCATTTCGTTATGAATATTTTGCGTGGGTATGAAATAGTTGTTGTAAAGTTATAGTTTTGTATACTAATACTTGAAAAATACAAAATATATGTATATACTAATGATAGTACAAAATGTTCGTTCTTGTATTGTACACATGACTTTATATAACTTTTTCATACAAAGAAAGGAGTGTGCATGCGGGAAAAGAACGCCACATCAATTGAGTACTTTAAAGATCCACGGCGGATAGTTGATCTTCTGAATGGAATTGTTTTTCATGGCAGGCAGCCTTTAAAATGGATGATCTGACCGGAGCAAATGATTTTCCAGAAGAACTGCAGAAATTATTTTTCGAGACACCAATGCTGCTTTTTGAAGTGTATTATTTCAAAAATATACACTGGTTCCAGACCGATTTACAACAGGTTTGTGGATTTTTGCAAAGAACGAATGACAAAACGGCTTTACGGGAGTATGTAAAGGCAAATGAAGAGGTTTTCTCCAAACTAGAAGAAGACACATTTGACCTACTTACTGTAATGTCGGGAATTAGGGCCATGAAACTTATAAAGAGAGATGTTGAAACGGTGGGAGGTGAATTTGATATGTGCAAGGCGTTTGATGATATGATGAGAGACAGCAAACAGGAAGGTATTCGTGAGGGCAGACGTGAGGGCGAACGTAAGACAGAAGAACGAATGAATGAATTAATTCAAAAGTTAGTCTCTGCTGGGCGTATTAATGATTTATTGCAGGCAAGTAATAATAAAAAGTATCGAAAAAAACTGATGGCGGAGTTGGGAATTGCATAAGGGTAAAATTGGGTGGCAGCCTTTGATAGCAGCCACCCAATTTAATTCCAGAAGAATTACAATTCTTTGGGTAAATATAGTTCAACCTCAGTATTTTCATTTATTACATTGTACTTCACGAGCTTATATGTTACTCTATTCTAAGAATCGCAATTGTATTTGACTAATTCAGGCATATACAGTACTGTCGCCGATAGGAGACATGTTCGTTTATGGAGCAAAGGAACTATGAAGAAAAAAAGAAAAGGTTTTACACTGGCAGAGCTTCTCATTGTTGTTGCCATAATAGCAGTATTGGTGGCAATAGGTATTCCCATATTTACCAGTCAGCTTGAAAAAAGCCGAGAAGCAACCGATGCCGCAAATATAAGGGTACAGTATGCACAGGTTATGGCTGAAGCAATTACAGTCGATGGAAATGTAAATATAGATGGAAAAGATTTTGAAAAAATCAATCTTAGGCAAAAACAGCCAGACTGGCAAACTGAGACAATCCCCAATAGTCTGGGAAATTTTTCTGTTATTGAAGGAATTCCCGGGACACAGGCGTGGGTAGAATATCATGCTGATACAGAAACGGTTTACATTAAGTTTGAGGGGGAAAGCCAAAATGGTGATAGCGACTCAAATGGGGAAAATAATATCCTGATAGATAGCAGTTCCTGGGATAGCACATCCGGTTGGGAGGTAATAAATGTGAAGTTTGAGAATGGAAAGGCAATTCTAACGCCTTTTTCTCATAAGGATAGTGTGCTAAAACAGGGTGGCGATGGAACGATTATGTTACAGGCGAATAAAAAATACAAACTTGTTGTTAATATAGAAGAGTGTGGCGCGAATCTAAAGGTCAGACTGTCTAATAGAAATGGCAATAATACCTACCTCGAACAAAATATTCAAAAATTGGGGAAATATGAATTTGATTATACACACGAAGAAGGGCGCGATGATGATGTTCGGATTTCTTTTGAAATTCCGAAAGGTCAAGAGGGAAAAGATTCTGTATGCATTACGTCAGTCTCTTTTATACAGGTAAATAATTGAAAACACAGTTTGAGCAGATGTTTAAAATTTGCAAACATAACCGGAAAGAGGAAGAAGAGCTTGGCATAGGGAATATGATGTTGGAAATACGGAAAAGAAAGTGACAAAACTGATCTCCTGTCAAGTCCATTGCAGTTTAATATTACAATGGACTTGAACAGGATATTTTTTTACTTCCATTTTCAGTTTTTATTATCTAATACTTTTACCCATTGAGAATTACCAACTCCATTAGGGACGCTTTGATTTGTACTAGTAGCCTTATAAATATATGTGTAACCCTGTGGATCAATATAAATATCCCCTTTTGACAAGTTATATATAACTCCGTTTATTGCATTTTTCCACGTATGGGGTGGATTTTTTGTAATCGCTATTAAATCGCCGTTTGCTCCATCAGGCGTCCAATAGTAATGTCCCTGATCTTGAGATGATCCAAGTTCTCGCCCTTTATATCCGTTTTCATTGGCTACGACATAATATTTAACATTGTTATTACTATCATGATAGCTAATAAGTTGACCATAATCTAAATCTATTTTTATTGTTATTCCTGCTCCAGATGCAGGTTCGCTTGGCCAATTATAACTTCCCCATTTATTTACAACTGAATCAACGTCTGTAATGGTATTATCTGGTATAGTAGGAGTTGGAGTTTCTGTAGGAAATATCGGTTGTGTTGGTACAGGAGTTAAAGTTGGATTATTACCATTATCCGTTCCCCCAGTCCAATAAAATGAAACATATTCATTCCCTGTACTTGTCTGTGGATGATATGTAATTTCACAATATCCTTTTGGTCCAGGAATACCTTTCCAATATGTGTCTCCGGCATTCGAAGATACTCCACCGATGGTAATCGGCAACGGTGTTTGCCAGTCATCTTTCTGTTGCTTTAGAGGCGTTACCATAATAGAATAGGTACCATCCATTTCTTTGTATATTTTCTGTCCGCTGTCTTTCGTATACGTAGCACTGGTATCCCCCGTAATCGCCGCCATCATCACTTCCGCATAAGCCGACCTAACATCAGAAAGATCCACCGCTTCACGGCTTCTTTCAAGTTGGCTTGTAAAGATGGGAATGGCGATGGCAACCAATACACCAATTATTGCCACAACGATTAAAAGTTCTGCCAGCGTAAAACCTCTGTCAGACTTCAATTTTCTTTTCATAAACATCCCTTTTTCTTATATATTTGGTGATAAAAAGCATATTCTTTCTTTTTAATGATAGCATATAGCCTTTTAGAAATCCATTTGCATTTTCGACAAAATAAGTTGTAATTTTCGTAACATTTGCGAATCAAACAAAAAGACAATAATTATCCAAAACAAGATATCAACTAATATAAAATTTTTTGCACAAGCTGTGCTTGAAAGCCAGTAATTCATATTTTTTGATGCTTTTGAGTGAAACAAAATAAAGCACTTGAAAACTTTAGAATACAATGCCATTATAATAAAAAATATATATTTAATATAATCTATAACATATCTTATATCCGATTTATCTAATCGCATTTCAGAAATTTATGCTTTTAAATCCGTTGAAAATGAAAAAAGCAGGAGTTCTGAATGCGATTGCTGAATGTTAAATGAGGTATGTATTTTCAGACGCCTGTCAGAAGAAAAAACACCGGGCAACCTATATGCCGAACATACCGTTGCGAGATTTTTTTATATATCAGCTGAAATTGAGCAAACAGGAAGTACGATCCAAAGGAGGCGGATTTGACATGTGTAAAGCGATTAAAGAGATGCTGCGAGTTAGTAGACAGGAAGGAGAACAGGAAGGGCGCCAGGAAGGGCGTCAGAAAGGACGATTGGAAGGGCAAGATGGAATGGCGACCTTGAGTGAGAAACTTATTTTGGCAGACCGTGTCAGCAAGCTGTTAAAAGCAAGCACCGATCGGGAGTATCGAAATAAGTTACTGGTGGAGTTTGGTTTGGCGTGAGAATGGCGCTAAATCATGTGAATACATGATTTCTGTGCGTCGCGAAGCGGCTGTTGGTCTCGGCGTGAACAGATAACCTGAACTAAAATAATTTAAAACGTGGGACAGTGATTCATCTTGTGTTCTGTGATTTGTCATGCTACTATAAATCTGTAAGTATCTTTTGATTCAAGTTATAGCAGAAGCATATCAAACATAAAATACATGGAGAGAAGAAAAATGCAAAAGAAAAAGAAGAGGACATTTGCAGCCCTTTTGACCGCAATTCTGGTAGTTGCGCTCACTGGCTGCAGTAAACTGGGGTCCATTATTAATGAAATTCATGGCTCATTGATCGGAAACAATTATACCGTATATACCTATGATAATTATGGGAATCAGACCTTGAAAACCTCTGGAAAGAAAATCAGCATTACCGGAAATAAAATCGAAACCGTCAGCTATGACAGCGATGGAAGAGCAGTAACCGGCTATGATCTGTCTTCAGTAATCACCATTACCATTGATGGAAAAGAAATCGAAAGCTGCGGAGATACCTGTGTATTTGTGCAGAATGGGCTGGAACCGGAGGTGGATTTTTCATTAGACGAGGTCAACAGTAACGGCGGAAACGGGATTACGGATAATGCAGCTCTGGCGAGGGTTTTGAACCGGTATAAAAATGATTTTGGCAAATCCAGGGTTGTGGTCATCAAATCCCAGCTTGGACAGCCTATCGCCGCATTTTCCGGGGATAATGTCTATTGGGAAATTCCGGACGATCTGCCGAAAATGACAAAGCTTATGGTCGATGGGAAGGCATTGTACATACATCGGGCCAACTACCAGATTATTGATAAAGACCTTCTTTAAAGCGTAGCAGGAGTGGCTTGTACCACTCCTGTTTTAAAAACAAAATCATATGTTTAATGATGTCAAGCGTTTTTGAAAATGTCCTAAAATAATTGAAGTATTAGCCCCGGCTTTT
>OBIA01000041.1_pt1 | contig 106886 bp, 99 predicted proteins | sample 1519911 | NCBI WGS metagenome assembly OBIA01 (sample SAMN04209236, study PRJEB22552) | human gut metagenome | biome: gut; material: feces | host: Homo sapiens | place: USA: Oklahoma | reverse complement strand
TTACCGAATAAGAGCGGAGAAGTGGGAAAATGTCCTTTGAAAAAGCAAAAGCAGATCTGGAAGAAAAAGGTCTGGGAGACCATGTCATTGTGCTGAACGAGTCCTCGGCCACCGTGGCGGAGGCAGCCCACGCCTTGGGCGTAGAGCCTGCCAGCATCGCCAAAACATTGTCGGTTTTGCAGGGCGAAAAGCCGGTGCTCATCGTCACCGAGGGCACGGCAAAGCTGGACAACCACAAGTACAAGAGCCTGTTCCACATGAAGGCTAAAATGATCCCCTACGATGAGGTGGAAGCCTATGTGGGTCATGCGCCCGGCGGCGTGTGCCCCTTTGGGGTGAACGAGGGCGTGGCGGTCTATCTGGACGAGAGCCTGCGCAAGTTCGATACCGTCTACCCGGCGGCGGGCAACGGACACACCGCCGTCAAGCTGACCTTGCAGGAGCTGGAAGCCGCCGCCGGAGCCGAGGGCTGGGTGGATGTCTGCAAGGAGCCGGAAGGCGAGTAAGGTATCACAAGATAAACGCAAAGGGAGTTCTGCCCGGGCCTTCGTCCGTGACAGAACTCCCTTTTTGCCGGAGCCATGCTGTATGTGGTGGTGGAAGAGCTGATCCCGGAAATGTCGCAGGGACAGAACTCCAACGTTGGCACGGTGTTTTTACGGTGGGCTTCAGCGTGATGATGGTGCTGGATGTGGCACTGGGGTGATGGTTGAGGAATTCCGAAAGCGAAATCTACTTCAAAATCTCCGAAAATGCCGAAACTTCTTGACAGAGACAGCAGCAGGGCGTATTATTTTGGCAGAGAGACCGCTGAAAAGCGGCTTTTTATAGGATCGTAAGTTAGCACTATCTAACTTACGACACGAGAATTGCCGGTCTGTCACCCGGAGCAGTGGGCGCATCTGGTAAAAAGCATTGCATTGTGAATGGTAAACAGAAAGAGGGTAGGGCTATGTCCTTTTTTGAAAACACCCGCAAGCCCGTAGGTCTTGGTGGGAAGATCATGGTTGCTATGATGAACTTTGGGCACAGCGCAATGGCAGCGTGGGGATTGCATTTTTTGCAGCCTGCCCCGGATGCTATGGTGCTGGACTGCGGCTGCGGCGGTGGGGCGAACATCAAAACGATGTTGAAACTTTGTCCCAACGGCAAGGTGCAGGGCATCGACTACTCAGCCGTCAGCGTGGAAAAAGCGCGAAAAGTCAATGCGGGCGCCATTGCGGCGGGACGGTGTACCGTGCAGCAGGCAAGCGTGGCAGAACTGCCGTTTGGACCGGAGCAGTTTGAGGTAGTGACCGCCTTTGAAACGGTCTATTTCTGGCCGGAACTTGCGCAGAATTTCAGAGAGGTCTATCGGGTGCTGAAGCCCGGCGGAATCTTTTTCATCTGCAATGAAGCAAACGGCGAAACAACAAAAGACGACAAATGGACGCAAATCATTAACGGTATGACCATCTATACGGATGCTGATCTGAAAGTGTATCTGGAGCAAGCAGGCTTTGGCAGGGTTCAGAGTCACAAAAATAAAAAGGGATGGCTGTGCGTCACAGCACAGAAATGAGGTGCGATCATGTCGAAAAAAGCAACGGAATTTCAAAGAAAAGCAATGAGCCGGATGTACCGGGGCAAGGAGATCTTCAAGCCTTTGAACACCGGCTGGATCGATGAAAATGTCGTCTGTGTGCGGGAGTGGTGGCAAATATCTTCTTCTACCGCAAGGGCGATACCACCATTATGATCGATGCCGGATACAACCATGACCAACGAGAAGATGAACTGGCTGGGGATCATCAATCATCCGGCACTGCTTGCGTCGGAGATGGAGCACTTTCTGGCAGACGGCGAGACAGTGGCAGATGCGCAGCAGAATCAGGAAAGTGAAATACAATGAAAGTTACAACATTAGACGAGAAATCCATCCGTGATATCGGCCATGCCTTCGGCTATTATGACTATGGAGAGGAAACAGGAATGTCCGCTGCCTTTTCCGGGAAAGAAGCCACGGCAAACTATATCTGCGCTTATGTGCGCGGGGTGCTGCGGGGCGGCTTTCTGCACACCACCAGCGAGCGGGGCGAGGGCTATATCGCCTACAAGCTGCCGAAGGAGAAGATGGGGCTCAAGACCATGTGGCCTATTGCCTGCGGAATGCTGCACAACTCTACTCTGAAGCGCCTTCTACGGTTTGGAATCGCCATCAAGCGGGGCGGCGCTTCCCTGCAAGACCGCATGGACAAGGAAAAGAAGCCTTATATTTTCGTTGGCCTTGTCTGTGTGCGGGAGAAATATCAGGGGCAGGGTTATATGCGCAAGGTGCTGAACTTTGCATTTGCCGAGGGTGACCGGCTGGGCGTGCCGGTGATTCTGGAAACGGATGCCAAAAGCAAGTGCGACAAATATGTGCATCTGGGCATGGAACTTGCCGGGATGCACGATCTTGGTGCATTTGGCAAGCTGTATGATTTGATCAGGTACCCGGAGCCGACCAAAGCAAACGGGACAGTGTGAGGAAAGGACGGCGGCGCAATAAAAAAACAAAACTGTTCATCCGCTGGTGCATACGGTAAAACCAAAGGGAGTTCTGCCAGGACCTTCGTCCGTGACAGAACTCCCTTTTTTACTTCATAAATCTCAGTGCGAAGGTCTGCCGGGCAGCAGGAAAAAGAGGTTCATAGCGCTGCCTGCTGCCACGCTCAGCGGAGCAAAAACCACACGCCCAGCAGGATCGCAAGGAAAATCAGATTGGACAGGGTGAACAGCCCGAAATACTGTCTCTTCCCCTGTGGCAGCTCCCGTGCGATCTGCCGGTAGGAAATAAGACTGGCCATGGATGCAATCAGAGTGCCAAGACCTCCCAGATTGGTGCCGATAATGAGGGCTTGTGTCTCTGCCGTGAACCCGGACAGCAGCAGGGCAGCGGGAACATTGCTGGTGACCTGCGAAGCAAGAACCGCTACCAGAACTTCCCGACCGGTCAAAAACTCCTGCAGCCAGCCGGAGAAAGCGGGAATGCGGCCAAGATTGCCAATGAAGATGAAAAAAGCTACAAAGGTCAGAAGCAGGGAATAGTCCACCGTCCGCAAGGTGCGTGGGTCTGCAAAAAGGGCGCAGACGAGCACAGCGGCAAAGGCAATGCCATAGGGCAGCACCCGGATCACGGACAGCAGGCAAACGGCAAACAACACCAGATACAGCAAGATGATTTTCTGATCTCCCTGAGATGCAGAGGAAGAAACAAGCTCGTCCACGGAGAGGGCGGCAGAGGTTTTCCGGCAGACCATTGCTGCCCAAGCCAGCAGCAGGAGCAGAGAGACCAGGGTGTAGGGCAGCATAAGAAGCACAAAGCCTCCGATGCTCATGCCGCTTTTTCCGTAAAGATAGAGGTTCTGCGGGTTGCCGATGGGAGTCAGCATACTGCCAAGGTTTGCCGCAACGGTCTGCATACAGACCACCGGGATCAGAAGAGCGCGGCGGACATCTGCTCCCAGACGGTTCAAGACCACGAATGTAAAGGGAACGAAGGTCAGCAGGGAAACATCGTTGGTAATGAACATACTTCCGAAAAAGCACAGCCCGACCAGTACCATCGTCAGCTGAAAGATGCTGTGAGTGCGGGACAGCAATGTGCGTCCCAGCCCATCAAAAAAGCCTTGCCGCCGCAGCCCGGCCATGACCGTCATCAGGGAAAACAGGATCGCCAGTGTGCGCAGGTCGATGTAGCCGATATACTGCACATCCGGCGGAACAAAGAAGGCGGAGACAACGGCCAGAACAGCGGCTGCGGTGAGGACCGTTTCCTGCTGGAGAAATTGTTTGAGTTTCATAGAGACACATCCTTATAGTTGCAAAGGCAGTCCTGATGCGGTGCCGGACGGCCTTTTTGGTATTTCAGAACAGCAGCTTTTGCAATTCATTTTTGCAGCACCATCCTACTCCATTAGCGGGGCATCGTCAAGAGAAAACAGAAAAAACGCGATTCGAGCAAGAAAAAACGGATGGCTCCGCAGAACCATCCGCTAAAACTGGTATACTTAGTCTTTCCGATACTTATACGCACCCTCAATGGCGTCAATTTCCGTGGGAATACAGAAGTTTACGTCCTGATACATGGAAGAGTAGCCTTTTAAGCAAGAATCCCGGTGGACTGCAAAAACAGCACCAGCATCATCACCGGGGCAACATAGCGGATCATCACCCGGTAGAGCTTCTTGCGGCGGAAGGTCTCGCCGCCCCGCTGCATCTCGTCAATGACGTAATCCGGCGTCATGACCCAGCCGATCAGGATGGTGGACAGCAGGGCAATGAAAGGCATCATGACGCTGTTGCTGACGTAGTCCATGATATCCAGCAGCTGAGCCGCAGAGCCGTTGGGCAGCTGTACCTCAAAATAGAAGATGCTGTAACCCAGCGCAATGATGGCGGAAGCGGCCAGATAAATGACCGCCAGCACAAGCACCGTCTTTTTGCGGCCCGAGTGGAAGATCTCCATGCAGTTGGCGGTGATGGATTCCAGCACCGAGATGCAGGAGGTCAGGGTGGCAAAAATGGCGGTAACGAAGAACAGGATGCCCACGAAAGTGCCGGCCTTGCCCATAGCGGCAAACACCTTGGGCAGAGAGACGAACATCAGGCTGGGGCCTGCGCTCATGCCCTCGGTGCCGGAGAACACATACACGGCGGGGATGATCATAGCACCGGCCAGCAGAGCCACGCCGGTATCAAAAATCTCGATCTGATTCACCGCCTTGTTCAGGTCTACGTCCGGTTTGACGTAGGAACCGTAGGTGATCATAATACCCATGGACACGCTGAGAGAGAAGAACAGCTGGCTCATGGCGTCCAGCAAAATCTGCAAAAAGCGGCTGACGGTCAGCCCTTCCATATGCGGGGTCAGGTAGTAGCGCAGACCTTCCAGACCGGTGCGCATCTGCCCGGAGGCGTCCTCGTGGCGCAGGGTGAGGGCGTAGCCCGCGATCACGACTACCAGCACCAGCAAAATAGGCATCATGTAGCGTGACACCCGCTCAATGCCGCCCTCCACGCCGTTGTACACGATGAAAGCTGTTACGCCCATGAACAGCAGAGCGAACACCACCGGCGACACCGGCGAGGTGATAAAGCTGGTGAAATAGCCGTCCTCGGCAGCGGCGGCAGACTGCCCGGTGAGGTAGACCACCGCATATTTCGTGATCCACCCGCCGATGACGGCGTAGTAGGTCATGATCAGAACCGGCACCAGAAAGGTGAGGATGCCGAGAAATTTCCACTTGGGGCGCATGGTCTCGTAGGCGCGGATGGCACTCTGCTTGGTGCGGCGTCCGATGGCAATATCCGAGGTGAGCAGGGTAAAACCAAAGGTCAGCACCAGCACCAGATACACCAGCAAAAACAAACCGCCGCCATCCTTTGCGGCAAGGTACGGAAACCGCCACAGGTTGCCGACACCCACCGCACTTCCGGCGGCAGCAAGGACAAATCCGATTTGTCCGGAGAAACTGCTTGCTTTCTTTTCCATGATTCTCAAACTCCTATCCTAACTGCAATCCAGCATTTTGATTCGTTGGCAACAACGGCTGGATTGCGTGTCGCAAAGATGCTGCTTGGAGCAGGCATCTTGTTTATCTTGCGACGAACTATTGTAATATAGGATAACATGAAGTATCATATCAGTAAACCCAATAAAATTACTACGACCTATAAATTTTACTTATGGAGCGTTTGCAATGCGGGAACAGAAAGACCGATACGAGATATTTTTGAAAGTATGCGAAACAGGCAGCTTTTCCAAAGCAGCGGAGGCACTGAACTATACCCAATCCGGCATCAGCCAGATGATGGCAGGGCTGGAAGAAGAACTGGGGGTGCAGCTGTTCGCCCGCATCAACCGGGGCGTGACCCTGACCGACAACGGGACACGTCTTTTGCCCTATATCCGGGAACTGGCAAACCAGAAGACCCGGCTGCGGCAGGCGGCGTTCAACATCAACCACAAGGTGGAGGGCAAACTGCGGGTGGGCAGCTTTTCCAGCATCACAACGCTCTGGATGCCGGAAGTCGTGCACTATTTCAAGGAGCATTACCCGAAGGTGAAGATTGAAATTCTGGACGGCAACTATGATGAGATCCTGGAATGGATCATCCGTGGACAGGTGGACTGCGGTTTCCTCTCGTCCATTGTGGCAGACGACCTGAAATTCTACCCGCTCCGGGATGACCCGTTGTGTGCCGTGTTCCCGGAGGGGCATCCGCTGGCTGCACAGCCCAGTGTGACCCTGCCGCAGCTGTTTCAGGCTCCGCTCATCATCGAAACCCCCGGCTGCGACAACGATATCCAGCACCTGATGCTCAAGTGCCCGGTGAAGCCGAATATTGCATACAGCTTCCGGGACGATACCCTCATCATGGCCTTCGTGCGCAGCGGGCTGGGCGTGACCATCTCGCAGGAGCTGGTGATGCAGGCATTCGGCTGCCCCGGTGTGGTGTCCCGCCCGCTGGAGCCTGCCTGCTGCCGGACGCTGGGGCTGGCGTTTTCCAAGACGGCAAGCTCGGTGGTGAGCCGGACACTGCTGGAATATCTGAGATCCACCCGGCAGCGAAAGGATACACCGCAGATAAAATAAGAACGAAAAGCGTGATATACTGAGTGGGAAAACTAGGAATTGCGGGAGAGAACACGATATGAATTTAAAATACAAGAGAGCAACGCTTGAAGATATCGATATATTGACAAAAACGAGAATAGAGGTGTTAAGAGCGGCTAATAAACTTTCTGCTGATACGGATATGAGCGAAGTTGAAAGACGATCCTATAATTATTATCAAAAAGCGCTTTGTGACGGCTCTCATATTGCATATTTGGTTTTTGACGGAAATCGTTTTGTAGGGGCTGGTGGTGTTAGTTTTTTTCAAGTAATGCCGACTTACCACAATCCAAATGGAAACAAGGCTTATATCATGAATATGTATACTGATCCTGAATATCGAAGACTGGGAATTGCTTATAAAACATTAGATATGCTGATTAGAGATACTAAAAGCAAGGGTATTACAGCTATTTCATTAGAAGCAACTGAGATGGGACGACCATTGTATGAAAAGTATGGATTTGTAAAAATGAATGATGAAATGGAATTGCCAGAGTGATAACTTCGCGTTTGTAGAGCGAAGCGGAACATGAATGCCCCAGTGGAAGGCAATTACTCTGCGTTCTCCGTTTTCTGTTCCGCAGGCTTTATGGTCTTGACCCGCAGGGTGAAGTACAGCAAATGGCAGACCCACACCATGGCAATGCAGACCCTGCCGATGGGCGCATTTTTCATGCAAAGAAAGCCGATGGCCATAACAGCGGTGACCATTGCGATGATCTTGCATTTTGTTCCGGCGGTCATGGCTTTTTTCTGAACGAAGCTGTCCAGATGTTTTTTGTATAAGTTCGTACCTACGAACCAATCGTGCAGTTTTTGGGAGCTTTTCGCAAAGCAGAGCAGGGTTGCCATGTAGAAGGGGACGGTGGGCAGAATGGGGAGCACGATTCCCACGGTGCCCAGAACCATGCAAAGAAAGCCCAGTACGATCCAGAATGCTTTTAAGAGTTTTTTCATCATCTTCTCCTGTTGATTTTTTGTGTTGCTGCACGGCAGTGCAGAGCGAGCGTCTCCGTCACAGTTTCAAAACGGAGATCTTAAATGTTAGCGATAACTAACTTCCTGCCTTGTGAAAAGCCGCCCGTTGGCGACTTTTCTGGAGAAATAATACGATATTCTGGAAACTTTGTCAAGATGTACTTTGCGGAGCGTTGCGCCTGTTACCCGTATATTTTCCCTACGATCTTTCCGCGCGCAGCAGCGGGCAGAAGCTTGCACAGCAGGCTCAGGAATTTATACTGTGCACCGGCAACATAAACGACGGCGGGTTTCTTTTTCTCCACAATGCCGGCAATGTACCGTCCGATGTCTGCCGGGTCCATGCCGTTTTGCTCGTCGTGCTCCATCTGACTGACGCTCCGGGAGATGCGTCCGCCATATTCATCATCGCCGAGAATACTTTTCTGGCGTGCTTTTGTAAATCCGGTGCAGATGTCTCCCAACTCTACAACGGTAACAATGTTGATCTGATTAGAGTATACCGCATTGCAAGACAGCTGTCTATATTGCAGCAGAATTATCACAGAGCACGGGATGTGATGCAACAGCTGATGGAAGTACAGCACACCGAAGAATGTGATCATCGGCTTGACCGCCGTTGCGGTGAATGACTCCTGAAATCGGGGGCGGAAGGCGTTGCACGTCTGATTATGATAAAAGTCTTATGCGTGAAATGCTGCTGACTTATGACGGCAACCAGAAACGCTATGCGCAAATTGGCAGAAAAGCTTGCCGCAAATCATGAATAACAGATAGCTTTTCATAAGCGAGTGACCTGAAAAAGGCTGCTCGCTTTTTTATCGTCATCGCAGTATTTTTGAGGGAACGGCTTTTTGCCGGTAAGGGATAAACACGTGTCGTAAAAATAAGTGCTCTCTACGAGAAAAAATTCTTGAAACGCTTTTGCTATAATGTTACAATGTATACTATATAATGGTATATATTCAAAAAGCTGCTGACAGCAGAACGAGAATGATATTGCAAGCACCTTCCTGAAATCGGTGAAGTGAAAATAAAGCCGGAATGAGACCGTCTGGGGCGGAGAAAGATTGGATAAAATGAAAAACTCTGGAATGAGCGAAACCATGCAGACCCTGCTGCGGAAAAGTGTCTGTGCGATGCTGAGCCTGCTGCTGTTGCTGTCAGCCGTGCTCCCTGTGAAAGCTGCCGCAGAGACCGCCCCTGCAAAGGTCGTCCGTGTCGGCTCGTTTGAGGATACTTTCAACTATGTCAACGAGAAAGGCGCAAGAAAAGGCTACGGCTACGAATTGCTGGAGACCTTATCCGGCTATACGGGCTGGCAGTTCGAGTATGTGACCTGTGACTGGTCAGACTGCTTTGAAAAGCTCGAAAACGGCGAGATCGACATCATGGGCGATATTTCCTATACGGAGGACCGCGCCGGGGAGATGCTGTTTTCAGACGAGCCGATGGGAGTGGAAAAATATTACCTCTACGCCGATCTCTTACGCGCAGACATCTCCGCCTCCGATTTCAAAACGCTGAACGGCAAAAAGATCGGCGTTCTGATGGGAACGGAGCCGGAAGTGATGCTGACCGAGTGGGAAGAAAAATACGGCCTGAAAACGGAACACGTCAACGTCTCCAACAACGAGGATGTAAAGCAAAAACTGGCAAACCACGAGATCGACTGCTTTGTTTCGCTGGAAGAATCCTTCTGGGCAGAGCTTGGCATCTCGACCATAACCCGTGTGGGAGAATCCGGCATCTACTATGCGATCAACAAAAACCGGCCTGATCTCAAGGAAGAACTGGACAGTGCGATGCGCGCGGTGGAGGACGAGGCTCCTTTTTATACGGCAGATCTGTACAAAAGATATTTCTCAATGGATTATACGCCCATCCTTACGGGGGAGGAAAAGGCGTGGCTCAAAGAGCACGGCACCATCAAGATGGGCTTTCTGACGAGTGACAGCGGCGTCAGCACCTTTGACCCTGCCACCGGGAAGCTTACCGGGGCAATCACGGACTATATTCAGTTTGCAGCAGATTGTCTGGGCAATCAGGAACTGGAATTCCAGCTGGTCGGCTATGACAGCAAGGAAGCAGAACTGGATGCGCTGAGATCCGGCGAAATCGACATGATCTTCCATTGCGACCAGAACCCCAATCTGGCGGAAGAGTATCACATTGCCCGTACCAACACAACGTGGACCTTCAACCTGATGGCGGTCACGAACAAACAGTACTTTAACGGAAACAATGTAAACCGTATTGCCGTTCCTCAAAACAAACTCTCCCTGAAAAAGTACCTTGCGTTTTATTATCCGCAGTGGGAGATCGTGGACTGCGATACACAGGAGGATGCCGCAAAGCTGGTCAAAGACGGACAGGCGGATTGCTTTGTTACCGGGATCAGCAGTGAGAATAAATACAGCAAGAAATACAGCTTTTACAGCGTTCCGCTGGTAAACCCTGTAAGATCCTGCTTTGCGGTCAATAGCGGAAACCGCAGCCTGTTGTCCATCCTGAACAAAACGATCAAGGCAATGCCTGTTAATATGCTTGCCGGCGCGCTTGCGATGTATAAGAGCTCTGCGCGGAAGGTTACCCTGAGCGATTTTATAAAGGATAACTTCTTTATGGTTATGCTGATCAGCAGCATTGCTGTTGCAGTTGTTCTGCTCACGATTTTGATGCTGCTCCAGAAGGCGCGTAAAGCCGAAGCTGCTGCAAGGAAAGCCGCAAACGATACGCAGGAACTGAATGCAAAATTGCAGGTCGCCGTGGAAAAAGCGGAGAGCGCGAACCGCGCCAAATCCACCTTCCTGTTCAATATGTCCCATGATATCCGCACCCCCATGAACGCCATTATCGGCTATGCAGACCTTGCCTCCCGGCATCTGGACGACCCTGCAAAGCTGGAAAAATACATGGAGAATATTCAGGTATGCGGACAGAACCTGCTGATGCTGCTGAACAATGTGCTGGATCTTGCCCGCATTGAAAACGACAAAACGGAGATCGAATATTCTGTTTCGGATATCGAAAAAGATTTCCGCAACTGCATTGCGATATTCCAGAATCAGGCAGACAGCAAGGGGCAGACGCTTATGGTGACGACACAGCTGCTGTATCCGTATGTCTATGCGGATATCCCGCACCTGACCGAGGTGTGCACGAACCTTGTCAGCAACGCGGTCAAATACACCGGTGCCTGCGGCACGATCTGCTGTGATATCACACAGAAGCCCGGCGAAAAAGAGGGCTGGTGCAATACGGTGATCACGGTTGCCGATAACGGCATCGGAATGTCGCAGGAGTTCCAGAAGCATATCTTTGAGCCCTTTGAACGGGAGCGCACCTCCACCGTCAGCAAGGTGGAGGGCAGCGGCATCGGAATGGGCATCGTGAAAAAGCTGGTCGGGCTGATGAGCGGCACCGTGGAAGTGGAGAGCAAGATCGGTGTGGGCTCCACGTTTACTGTCACCATTCCCAGCCGCATTGCATCGCAGGAGGAAACACAGGCGAAACGAGAGACCACTCCTTCGGACGAAAAGAGCCTGTGCGGTGTAAAGATCCTGCTGACCGAGGACAACGACCTGAATGCAGAGATCGCCACCGAACTGCTGCGGGAAGAAGGCTGCGCGGTAGACCGCGCAAAAGATGGCGTGGAATGCGTGGATATGCTGGAAAAGGCTGCGAACGGAACTTACCGGCTGATCCTTATGGATATCCAGATGCCGGTGATGAACGGCTACGATGCGGCAAAAAAGATACGGCAGATGGACGACCCCCAAAAGGCAGGCATCCCCATCATCGCTATGACTGCAAATGCCTTCTCCGAAGATAAACAGGCGGCGCTGGATGCCGGGATGAACGACCATGTTGCAAAGCCGATCAATATGAACATCCTTGTGCCGACCATCCGGAAATACCTTTGATGCGGACAGAAAGCTTTGCATAAGGATGCTTGCAGACCGCAATACACTCGCTAAACGAATACCGCCGAGGATGCTTCCCGTTTTGGGAGACATCCTCGGCGGTCTTTTGTATATTTCCGCATTCTCGCTGGTCTATCTCAAAAAGGCCTACGACCACTGTCTGGAGCTGGGCATCACACGCAAGGAACTGAGCAACGTGATCAAATCCAGCCTTATTTTTTCCGTTGTGCCCAGCCTTTCCATCGTGGTGGGCCTGTTCGTGCTCATTGCGGTGCTGGGCAGCGTGTGGGCTTGGTGGCGGCTGTCGGTCATCGGCTCGCTCTCGTATGAAACCATGATCTCCAGCTCCATTGCGCAGGTGCTGGGCTACGCATCCTCTGCAGAAATGCTGGAAAGCGCCACCGGACGGCAGTTTGGTGTGGTGATGATCCTGATGAGCGTGGGTATGCTGAGCGGCTTTCTGATCCTGCTGCCCTTTGGCAAAAAGCTGTGCAAAAGCGTGGACCGCTCTGCAGCCGAAAACGGCGGCAGCACTTGGAAAAACGTGCTGTCCGGTGTGTTTATGCTGGTGATGTTCTCGGTGTACATCCCCATCCTGCTGTTCACCGATAATGTGCAGGCTGCCGTTATGATCACCGGTCTTGTGATCGCCATTGGTGTGGGTGTGCTGGCAAAGCGCCCGGGTCTTGCATGGCTCAATAACTTTGTGATGGCATTTTCCATGCTTGGCGGCCTTGTCTCGTCGCTGGCATGGGTACGGATCTTCGGTTAAGGAGGGAAACGGACATGAGTAAAGCAAAGACTGAAACCAAAATGGACTCCTTCCAGAGCTGGGCGCACTGCTGGGGACGCGTGGGCACCCTGATCGCCCTTATTTACATGGCGGCGCTGCCCTTTGTGGTGCTGGCTGCCTATGACAGCATCCCGTCTCTGGGCGAGGTGTTCAACGTGAACACCTTTTCCATCCTGCTCATCTACATCCCGGTGGGCTTTTCAGAAGCACTGAGCTACACCCCCATTCTGGGCTGCTCGGCGTATCTGGCGTTCATCACCGGCAACATCATGAACCTGAAGCTTCCGGTGGCGGCAAACGCCATGAACCTGACCAAAAAGCAGCCCAACACCCCGGAGGGTGAGGCCATTGCTTCGGTGGCTGTTGCGGTCTCTTCCCTGATGACCGTTGCCATCCTGACGCTGGCAGCGGTGTGTGTCTCCTTCATCAGCCCGGTGTTCGAGCTGCCCGCCGTCAAAACTGCTTCCGGCTACCTGCTGCCGGCTTTGTTCGGCTCCATGGCGCTGGGTCTGTTCGCCAGCTCGTCCAGCGGCAGCAAGGTGGTCAAAGGCGGCATCAAGGGCGTGCTGCCGGTGCTGATCATCATGACGGTGCTCTCCCTCGCCGCACGCCTTGCAGGCTACGGCTCCGTGCTGGGCGGGCTTGTGGGCATCTTTATCATCGTGATGCTGCCCATCGGCATCCTGACCTCCTATGTGCTGTGGAAAAAGGGCAAGATCCAAGTGGTGGACAAGGAGCAAAAGGAAAAATAAACTAAAAAGTCTCCTGACGAAAAACAGTCGGCGGATGACTATACTTTAACAAACGAACGGACTTCTGCGCGTGTTTGGACGCCTGCAGAAGTCCGTTTTGCGTGCAGAGACTTTTCTGCGGGGAAAAAGCATGGTATACTGAAGGCAGTGAACCGGAACGGATCAATGAAAGACGAGGACTGTAAAATGAACATCGAAGAACGGGCGGCACAGGCTGCCGCATGGAAAGCAGCCGGACAGTGCAACTGCGCACAGGCAGTGCTGAAAGCATTCGAGGACAAGCTGCCGGTGGACACCGACACCCTGATGAAGCTGGGCGCAGGCTATGCCGCCGGTATGGGCTGCATGGAAAGCACCTGCGGCGCATTGATCGGCGCAGTGATGGTGGCAGGCGTCGTCACCAACGGCAAGGGCACGCCCCGTATCTCCAAGGAATTGCTGCAAAGCTTTCAGGAAAAGTGCGGCGCTACCATTTGTAAAGATCTGAAGGGTGTGGAGACCGGCGCACCGCTCTGCCCCTGCCCGGAATGCGTCCGTAACGCCGTGCTGGCACTGGGCGAGGTGCTGGGAGAGTAAAATGAAGAAGGTGCTGTTTGTCTGCCACGGCAATATCTGCCGCAGCCCTATGGCGGAATTTGTGATGAAGGATTTAGTGGAAAAGGCCGGGCTTTCCGCGCAGTTTGAAATAGCTTCGGCTGCCACAAGCACCGAGGAGATCGGCAACCCGGTCTATCCACCCGCCCGGCGCAAGCTGGCAGAGCACGGCATCTCCTGTGCGGGTAAGACCGCCCGGCAGATGACCCGGCGGGACTATGAGACCTACGACTATCTCATTGCCATGGATCACAACAACCTGCGGAACATGGAGCGGTTTGTGGGCAGCGACCCGGAGCACAAGGTGTCATTGCTGATGGACCACACCCGCCGCCCCGGCGACGTGGCAGACCCGTGGTACACCGGAGACTTTGAAGCCACATGGCAGGATGTGCTGGAAGGCTGCACCGCCTTGCTGGAAGAGCTGCGATAAAAGAAAGCACTTTCAGAAAGATCGCCTTAAAGAAAAAACAGCGCCCCGGAGAGTTTTTTATCGCTCTCCGGGGCGCTGTTTTATTGCGGTGTTTCTTTTGTGCGCAGACGCCGGCAGGCGTCCTCTTTCACAAGCTCGATGACCACCGCCGTCAGGGGGATAAAGAAGATGATGCCGATGATGCCAAAGAGCTCTCCGCCGATCATGGCGGCAACAAGGGTGTAAAGCGGGGAAAGCCCTACGGACTTTCCCACCACACGGGGATAGATGAACTGGTTTTCAATAAACTGTACGGCAAGATACACGATAAGGCAGCGCACGGCCAGCACAGGGTCAACCAGCAGCACAAGGAACACGCTGACTACGCAGGAGATCAGTGCACCCACATAGGGGATGATGGCGCAGATGGCGGTCAGCACCCCCACCAGACTGCCGTAGGGGATCCTGAAAATGGAAAACGCAAGGGCCATCAGAACGCCAAGGATCACCGCTTCGCTGCATTGTCCTGTCAGAAAGCTTGCGAAGGATTGACGGAACAGCCGGCAGAATTTCAGGACTCCGGCGGCGTGGTCGGGCTTCAGGTAGGCACACACCAGTGTGCGGGCGTGATGGCCAAGGCTCTCCGTCCCAAGGGACATATAGATGGAGATGATCAGCGCAAACGAGGCAGTCACCACGATATTCACCGTGGCGGATACTGCCCCTACTGCATTGACCAGCACAGTGTCGATGCCTGCGGTGATCTTGTGCAGCAGCTGTTCCCAGTTGATGCCTTCCAGCCAGCTCATCAGCCAGCCCATGTCGGTATTCTGTGCGCTGAGATAGGCGGTCCAGCGGGGGATGTTGGCTTCGATCTGCACATAAAGGCTGTGGAAGGACTGTACCAGCTCCGGGATCAGCAGGGTCAAAGCCAGCACCAGCACCAGAGCAACACCCAGCAGGGTGATGAAAAAGCTGAGAAGATGGATGGCTTTAGCCGAGGGCTGCTTTTTCGCCTTGCGGAACAGGCTTTTCAGCCGCTTTTCCAGCCCGGTCATGGGCACATTGATGAAAAGCGCCAGAATACCGCCCGCCAGAATGGGCAGCACCAGATCTATGAGCTTTGCGGCAAAGGCCAGAACGGCAGAGAGCCGCAGCAGCGCTACAAAAAGCGTTACCCCTACAACGGTAACAAGCAGATACTGTTTTGTTTTTGGTTCCATGCAAAGATCCTTTCCCGGAGGTTTGTGGCAGCAGGCTGCAAAAAGACCGTCTGCGGACTTTTTATCGTATTTTTAAAAAATAGTGCCTGTCAGAACGGCATACTTGTGAGATGCAGTTTGCGGATGCTGCTTGTGTATTTATAGTATTGTAATCAGAAGAAACAGACTTGTCAAGACGATGCAAAATGGCTGCGCAGCTTTATGACAGTACCATTCCGCTCTCTTGGGAGGAAAATATAGCTGCGGTACTGTTTTTGACGATATTGCTGCCGGAGCAGCGCGAATTTTTTTAAAGCTCCGCCTCCAAAACTGCGTATTTTGGATATGCAGCTTTGGGGCGTTTGCGTGAAAAAATGCAAACTGCTGCAAAAAGCCGCGGTACCGTAAAAAGGGGAAATAAAAGGACTGAAAAGCAGGCTGCGGAAAGGTATGGGGACTGCTGTGCCTGTGCTGCAGATGCATAAAAATCGGCTTTTTTCGGCAGGGGAACAGCCTGAACGGCGGCGTGGACAAAAGCTCCCCAAAATAAATGATAGGGACAGATTGTACAAAAAGGTGCTTACCGTCAATATCCCGCTGGGGCCGCTGAATTTCCTGCGCACCCTGGTGGACATGATCTAAGGAGGGAGCACAGCTATGGATTTTAATCTGCTTCTTTCCAGCTACGCTGCTGTCTGGTCCAACCCTGAGGTCATCCTTATGACCTTTATCGGAGCTTTGGGCGGCGTTCTGCTGGGCGCGATCCCGGGCATGACCGCCACCATGGGTGTGGCGCTGCTCATTCCGTTCTCTTTTGGTATGGATCTGATCCCGTCCATCGGCCTGCTGCTGGGTATCTACTGCGGCGGTATGTACGGCGGCTCTATCTCTGCCATCCTGATCCATGCCCCCGGCACCCCGGCTGCTGCCGCCACTCTGCTGGACGGTTACCCCATGTGCCAGAAGGGACAGGCCGGCAAGGCTCTGTCCGTTGCAATGTTCGCTTCCTTCTGCGGCGGCGTCATCGGTGCTCTGGTCATGACCTTCCTCTCTCCGCTGGTGGCTGATATGGCCATGAACTTTGGCCCTGGCGAAATGTTCATGCTGGCTGTCTTTGGTCTGTCCGTCATCGTTGCCATCTCCGGCAAATCGGTGGCAAAGGGTCTGATCAGCGCCTTCTTTGGTATGCTGCTGTGTACCGTAGGTCTGGATCCCACCAATGGCATCCCGCGCTTTATCACCACCAAGCAGACCGGCCTGCTGGACGGCTTCCAGTTCATCCCCACACTGATCGGTCTGTTCGCCGTCTCCGAGGTCATCGCCGGCGTGGAGCGCATCATCCGCGGCGAGGAGCAGGAGCAGAAGTCGAAGGAAAAGATCACCAATGTGCTGCCGGATCTCAAAACCATCCGTCAGATCTGGCCCAACATCCTTTCCGGCGGCCTTATCGGCACCTTCATCGGTGCTATCCCCGGTGCAGGCGGTGATATTGCGGTGTTCGTCTCCTACGGCGCCAGCAAGTCTGCCAGCAAGCACCCGGAGCTGTACGGCACCGGTATCCCCAACGGCGTTGCTGCTACCGAGTCTGCCAACAACGGCTGCTCCGGCGGTGCTATGATCCCGCTGCTGTCTCTGGGTGTTCCCGGCGACTCCGTCACCGCGATCCTGCTGGGTGCCTTTATCATGAAGGGCATCACCCCGGGCCCCATGATGTATGTCACTGAGCTGCCCACCGTTTACCGCGTGTTTGCGGCTCTGATGCTGGCAAACCTCTGTATGCTGGCTGTAGGCTGTCTGGGCGTCCGCTTCTTTGCCAAGATCGTTTCGATGGAGAAAAAGATGCTGTACCCCATCATTCTGGTCATCTCTCTGCTGGGTGCCTTCTCCATCAACAAAAATGCCTTTGATGTGGGCGTTTGCGTAGCCTTCGGCATCATTGGCTGGCTGATGAATAAGTACGAGTTCCCGCTTTCGCCCATTCTGCTGGCTCTCATTCTGGGACCCATGTGCGAAAAGAACTTCGTCCGCTACATGAACATCCAGCGCGGCAACTTCTTTGCCATCACCACCTCTCCCATCGCCATGGTCTTTGCCGCTGTGGCCATTCTGGTCATCGTGTTCTCGATGTATAATCAGAGCAAGATCAACAAGAAAGCAGCCGCTACTGCACAGGAGAAAGCATAACCTCCTGACAAGCACTGCCGGATAAATAACAAAAGCGCAGCTGTCCTGTTTTTGCAGGGCGGCTGCGTTTTTGTTATACGCTGCGGCTGTAAAAAACAGATGCAGTGCGAACTGCGGCGTACCCATTGGAACCCGTTGGCATTTCAAAAAAGCGCTGATGATCGCCGCTAAGCAGCGGCAACGATTTTGCTTCCGTTGTCTTTATAGCAATTCAAATTTTTAACCTATATGGTAGCAATTCAACTGTTTAATGCGTTGGCAACAATGTGGAATTGCATATCGCCAATATGTTGTTTTAACGTTACAATGTTTTTTGCCCTGCGATAAAACCTCTTGACAATGGGAACATTTTTGATTATAGTGGAACTAACAAACATTAGTTAGCAAAGGGCGGAGAAAAATGGAAGACACCAAACAGCGCATTCTGGAAAAATCTCTGGAACTGTTTTCGACCAAAGGGTATGATTCCGTCAGTGTTGGCGAAATTGCAAAGGCGGTCGGTATCAAGGCACCCTCGCTGTACAATCATTTCCCCAGCAAGCAGGCGATTTTTGATGCCATCGTGGAATCAACGGCTGCCCACTACGAAAAAGATACGGGCAGGATCGACATTCATGTGCAGAATGTAAAGCAGGACTGCCCTACGTTTTCTCATATCCCGGAGCAGGCTCTTGCGGACAAAGTACGGCAGATCTTTTTGTATTCTTTGCACGATAAGCAGGTCAGTCAGTTCCGCCGGATGATGACGCTGGAGCAGTTCCGCTCCCCGGAGCTTGCAGCACTGTTCTCGGAACGCTATGTGGACCGTATGATTGCTTACCATGCAGGAATTTTCCGCTCCCTGATCGCAGGCGGTGAGATTCGGGACGAGGACCCGGATACATTGGCATGGATGTACGTTTCCCCGGTCATCACCCTGCTCAGTGTCTGCGACCGCCAGCCGGAACGGGAAGCCGAAAGCCTTGCAAAGCTGGATGCTCATGTAAAGCTGTTCTTCCGTACCTTTAACATCGAGGGAGGTGAAAAATAAAGGAATTTTTGAATTTTATATTGAAGTAGAAAAATGTCACAAATGCTAAAATCAAAGGAGAGCTTTTTGAAACATACAACATTTGCACTGGGACTTGTGGGCTGACCGGGAGGTCTGGCAAATACCACAAGCCATTCCTCCCGAAGACGAACAGACACAATTCTTCAGGAGGACGATACCATGAATCGTGAAAATAAACGCAAGACCTTTGAAAAAGGCTACTATAAAACCCACGCCTGCAACGATACCTTTACCTGCAAAGTCTGCGGACGGGTCTGCACCCCGCAAAATGCCGGGAGTGACCACCGCAACCATTGCCCCAACTGCCTGTCCAGCCTTCATGTGGACGAGGAACCCGGCGACCGTGCCTCCGACTGCGGCGGCATCATGGAGCCGGTGGCCGTCTGGGTACGCAAAGGCGGCGAGTGGGCCATCATCCACCGCTGCAAACGCTGCGGAAAGCTCAGCTCCAACCGGGTGGCGGCAGACGACAACCCCATGAAGCTCATGAGCATTGCCATGAAGCCCCTGTGCTCTCCACCGTTCCCGCTGGACTATATCGAAGAAATGACCGCCTTGATGGGCGGTGATGGACGGATGCGGTAAGCCGTAGGAGGAACTGCAAGATGGACTATATCAGAGTTACCAAGGAAAACATCGACAAGGAACACATCTGCTGTGCCATGTCCGGCCAACAGAGCCTTGCCAAGAAGGAATGGCTTAAGCAGCGATTTGAGGAGGGGCTTGTTTTTTACCGCAGTGCGGAGCGCGGCAAGTGCTTTATCGAGTACATCCCGGCAGAAAACGCATGGGTGCCCATTGATGCGGCAGGCTGGCTTTATATCAACTGCCTGTGGGTCTCCGGTTCCTTGAAAGGGCACGGCTATTCCAGCGAACTGCTGGAAGAATGCCTTCGGGATGCCAAGGTGCAAGGCAAAAACGGCGTTTGTATTCTGTGTGCAGAGGGGCGCAAACGGGAGTTCCTCGCGGACCCCAAGTTTTTGACCCATAAGGGCTTCAAGGTTTCGGACGTCTCCGATTGCGGGATCAACCTCATGTACCTGCCCCTTGCAGAGAGTGCCCAGCCGCCAAAATTCAAGGCCTGTGCCAAGCATCCCAAGGTGGAGGAAAACGGATTTGTCCTCTACTATACCGACCAGTGCCCCTACACCTATTATTGGGTGCCAAAGGTGCAGGAGATTGCAAAGGAACATGGGATTCCGTTCAAAGCCATCCACATCACCGAGAAAGAGACGGCACAGAATGTGTCTGCACCCGTCACAACATACGCATTGTTCCGGGATGGGAAGTTTGTGACCCAGAGCATCCAGTCGGACAAGAAATTTTTGAAATTAGCAGGCGCAGCGGATTGAGAGATTCAGGAGGAAAAATGCAATACGATCAAACGATTATTACTCCAAAAGGACTGGCAGTCCACATCCGAAACGGCGTGGTATCCGATGGAAGCACCGTGCTTGAAAACTTTAATTTGACACACGCAGAAACCGATTATCTGCTGAGCTATCCCGATGAAAATCACTTTGACGCGGAACAGGAAAGCCAATACTTGGAGAAAAAGTCAACCAGCCCGAATGAAATTGAGCTGATTGCCTTTGTAGACGGTAAAGTGGCAGGAACTGCCGGAATTGATGCAATTGGACCGCAGTATAAGGTGGCGCATCGTGCTGAATTTGGCATCAGTATCCTGAAAGAGTATTGGGGTCTGGGGATCGGGCGAGCCTTGATGGGAGCCTGTATCCAATGTGCCAAAGCCGCCGGATATGCGCAGTTGGAGCTGGAGGTGGTGGCGGAAAACACTAGAGCAATTTCCATATACCGGACGGCAGGGTTTGTGGAGTATGGCAGAAACCCCAAAGGTTTTCGCTCCCGGAACGCCGGGTATCAGGAACTGATCTCCATGCGGCTGGAATTATAAATTTTATCATTGATCAAGACGCCAGACGCAAAGACGCAGAGCAGAACTTGTGAAAACAAGCTGCCCTGCGTCTTTTTGACACCGGAAAGGACTTTCTATGAATTTTTTGAGATTGATTTTTGGGAGGAAAAGAGCCGTGGATCGAATTTGAAACTCTGTACTCCACCCCGCGGCTGGAGCGTTTGCGGATCTTTATGGCGGAAAACAAGATTCCCTACAAGGTGCGGGCGGCACTGCTTCCGGTGTCGCTGAATACGCCGATGCCTACCGGAGCAATGGCTCAGTCCTTGTGGTACGTTGCAGTTCGTTCCGGGGATGTCCACCGGGTGCAGCACTATCTTCGCACAGAAAGGGATATCTAAGATGGAGCAGTTATTGGTACGTCTGCTGTTAACGGCTGGCATCCTGCTGCTGATCGCAGGGGTGATTTTTGCCATTCTCCAAGTATGGCTCTATACTGGCCTTCTCTGGGCGGGTGCGTTTGGATGCCTGATGGCAGCTTTGAACTTTCGGAATTTCAAAAACGATGGCGGCTAAAGCACACGGCATCCCCGGTAGACATTCCTACTGGCTGGAACCCTTGCCAGCTGCGGCTGGCCGCCTTTCTTCAAATCCCCTCTAGGTTAGCATAAAAAGCAAAACGCCCTGCCGGGACACGGCAGGACGTTTTGTTTTTATGGACCTAGAGGGATTCGAACCCTTGACCTCTCGGATGCGAACCGAACGCTCTCCCAACAGTCTCGCTTTTGTGCACACCTTATGCACTGTGAGAAAAGAAAAATCAACGTATATTCGTCCATATAAAATGTTCTGCCATTTAAACTACCTTTCTTGGTCATAAATATGGTCTCCAAGCCGCTGATTTTCAAGATGAAGCTGTTTGAGGCGTAATATGGTTGGCGGACAAGTGAGCTACAGGCCCTTGAGATGTAACTCACTTGGGGTTCAGATGTATCACATCTCAATTCACAATAAAATACGATGTGCCGTAAAAGCGCAACTTCAACTTTGAATGAATGGAAGCTGCGCTTTTTACATTTGACAACAAGTTGTAGATTGACAATAGGACTCATACACGATAAACTTTATATAGTATTATGGAAATCAGAAGGAGGCCAAACCATGAGCGTCAAGTATACTACCCCTGCCCAGCACAAGAGCAACCTCCGCAATGTGTATGGAACCTTTGCCATTGAGGGCATGACTATCAGCAAAGATACACGCAGCAACCTTGACCGCATTGGCAGCGGTCAGGCCAGCTATCAGCAGGTCGTGAATGAACTGCGCGCAAAGTACGCGAAGAAGGGCTGATTATGTTCTCAAAGTATGATGTCTACACCACAGTGCAGTCCATGTACTGCTACCCGGATACGGATGTTCTGATCAACAAGTTGAACATTCATGATAAAGCCGAACTCAAACAGGCCGAAGAAGAATTTACGGCTGTAAAACAGATGGCTCTGCTGCAGGAGCCGATCAAGGGACGTTTTACCAAAACGCACCTGTTTCGGATTCACCGCTTCCTTTTTGAAGATGTGTACCCGTTTGCAGGGCACATCCGCAAGGAGCAAATCGGCAAGGGCGACACGATGTTCTACCCGCCAGACCTGATTGACCGAGAATTGGAGCGCGTGTTCAAGAATATTCGCTCCAAAAAGCTGCTTGCCGAGCGTAATGAAGAAAAGCAGATTCAAAATCTGTCGCAGACGATGGCAGAGCTGAACATCATCCATCCCTTCCGCGAGGGAAATGGCCGCAGCACCCGTGAATTGATTCGCTGTATGGCGTTAGAATATGGACTGCATATCAACTGGGGCAACACCGACCGGGAAACCTTGATTAACGCTGCAATTGCTGCCGTAGACGATGATATGGCGTTCTGTGATGTTTTAATGCAGTGTGTCGAAACGAAGAACTAGCAAAAAACGCCCTGCCGGGATACGGCAGGACGTTTTGTTTTTATGGACCTAGAGGGATTCGAACCCTTGACCTCTCGGATGCGAACCGAACGCTCTCCCAGCTGAGCTATAGGCCCATATTTAGGGGCGTGACTCGGTTGGGCGACCAACCGACATACTCCCCATTTGAATGCCCACAACTCTGTGGGGCACAAAAGCGATACGCTTGCACTCCCAGCTGAGCTATAGGCCCATGATGATGACGCTGATAGTGTACCGCGTTTTAGGGCGTTTGTCAAGCAGTTTCGGAGAGCATGAGCGGAGACTTACAACCGGCCAAGCTGCCAGAAGGCTACGGCGCTGGCAGCGGCTACGTTGAGGGAATCCACCCCATGGGACATAGGAATCTTTACGGTGTAATCGCAGGCGGCGATGGTGCTGCCTGCCAGCCCATCGCCCTCGGTGCCCAGCACGATGGCAAGCTTTGGCTCGGCGGCAAGAGCGGGGTCGTCAATGCTGACCGAGCGGTCGCTCAGCGCCATGGCAGCGGTCTTGAAGCCCAGCGCGTGGAGCTGGGCGCTGCCGTTTTCCGGCCAGTCGGCAGGGCAGGTGCCGATCTGCGCCCACGGCACCTGAAACACGGTGCCCATGCTCACCCGCACCGCGCGGCGGCACAGCGGGTCGCAGCAGGAGGGGGTGATGAGCACGGCATCCATGTTCAGCGCGGCAGCGCTGCGGAAGATAGCGCCCACGTTGGTGGAATCCACGATGCCTTCCAGCACAGCCACCCGGCGGGCGTGAGCACAAACCTGCTCCACCGTGCGGGGCGCAGGGCGGCGGAAGGCGCACAACACGCCCCGGGTCAGCGCAAAGCCGGTGAGCTGTGCCAGCAGTTCCCGGTCGGCGGTGTACACCGGCACATCGCCGCAGCGGGTCAAGATCTCCTGTGCCGGGCCGGTGATCTGCCTGCGCTCCATCAGCAGGGAAAGGGGCTGATATCCGGCGTCCAGCGCCCGGGCGATCACCTTGGGGCTTTCGGCGATAAAAATGCCCTTTTCCGGCTCCAGCCGGTTGCGCAGCTGCGCCTGCGTGAGCCGGGCGTAGATGTCCAGTTCCGGGGCGGTAAGGTCGGTGATCTCGTAAATGACAGGCATGGAAACGCTCCTTCAAAACAGATTTTTCCTTATTGTAGCACAAGCCGGGGCAGAATGCAAAATCCCTGCTGCACACAGAGCACAGCAGGGATTTGAATGCAGAAGGAAAAGCAGCCGCTTACTCAGAGCGCAGCGCCTTGACGGGGTTGCTCTTTGCGGCGCTGCGGGCGGGGATCAGGCCGCCCAGCATGGTAAGCAGGGTGGCCAGAACGATCAGAATCAGCGCACCCAGCGGCGGCAGAGCGGCCACCACATTGGCGTTCCCGGCAAGGTGGTGGATCAGCATATTGCCGGGGATCAGCAGCACAAGGCAGAGCACCACGCCCATTACGCCGGAGCACAGGCCGATGATAAAGGTCTCGGCGTTGAACACCTGCGAGACATTGTGTTTGGAAGCACCGATGGCACGCAGGATGCCGATCTCCTTGCGGCGTTCCAGCACGCTGATATAGGTGATAATGCCGATCATGATGGAGGACACCACCAGCGAGATGCCCACAAAGGCAATGAGCAGGTGGCTGACCATGCTGATGATCTCGGTGACCGAGGTCATCAGGGCGCCTACCATGTCGGTGTAAAGGATCACCTTGTCCTCTTCGCCCTGCTGCCGCATGGCGGCGTTGTAGGCGTCCAGCTCGTCCACGATCAGCGCTTTGGTATCAAAGCTGTTGGGGTAGATATAAATGCAGTCGGGCTTGGCGTAGTCTATATAGCCGATGCTGCTCAGAACACTGTCGTAGCTGGAAGCGGAGGAGAGCAGGGTGTTCCTGATCAGATCGGTAAGGTCGGAGCCGGTCATGTTGAGCTGGATCGCGTTCTGGAAGGCAGCAGGATCGACCTTGAGGGCGCTTTCCACCTGCCCGCTCAGCTGCGCAATGTTGCTCTGGATCGCCTGTGCGATCTTCTGCTCCAGCTGTCCTGCCAGCTGCTGGATGGCGGGGCCGATCTGGCTTTGTACGGCAGCAGTAAGCTGGGTCTGCAATGCCTCGCCCAGCTGGGTGGAGTAGGTCTCCATGACAGCCTGCATATTCTGCTGCAGCACATCGGCAAACTGCTCCTCCAGCCCGGAGTCCTCCAGCAGGTCCCCGATGGATTCCGACAGCAGCTTCTGGAAGGCTTCGGTTTTCATATAGGAGGAAAAGCCCAGCTTGTCCAGATTCAGCAGACCATTGCTGATGAGATAGCGCTTGTAGCCGTTCATGATCTTTTTCATCAGCTCCTGCAGCGCATCCTGCGAAAGGTGCAGCTCCACACCATCGAACAGCTCCCGCATATCCATGTCCGGCAGGGGCAGTTCGCTCAGATCCAGCTGGAAGCTGGAGGGGTCGATGAGGGTGGAAAGGTCAAAGGAGCCATCTGTCAGGTCAAAGGCACCGCTCAGGTCAAAATGCAGGGCACTGGTATCGAACTGAAAAGCATCCTTGAGGGCATCCGTGTCCACCGAGAACAGGGAGGCGATGTCCAGCACAGTGCCGCCGGCAGCGCCAAAGGGCTCGCCGGTCAGCACGTTCGTGTCCGGGTCGGCCAGCTGCTGGCGCACGATGGTGCTGTCGGCAGCCTGATCGATCACGTGATAGGTCAGCTCATGCAGATAGTCCAGCCCGGTGTACAGGATGGCAGAGGTGGCATCGGCCTTGGGCTGCACAACGCCCACAACGGTCAGCTCCTCGCTGTCGGCCACGACCTGCTGCATATAATCGGCATCGGCCTGCTTGTTCAGCCAGAGCTTGTGTTCGGCATCATAGGTGTAGCAGTCGGCTTTGTTGACCAGCCGGAAGGTCTTGCCGAGAAACTCTTCGTAGGTGTAGGTGCCATAATCATCGGGCAGATCGACCAGCTGGTTGCTGGCGTACTGCTGCAGGATCTTATCCAGCTCTGCCTGATCCCGCATTCCCATGGCGTATAGGGCATAGTCCGAAATGCTGCCGTTGGCGCTCAGCACCAGCACCAGCTCGTTGTACTTTTCCGGCCAGCGGCCGGCTTTTACATCGTACTGATCCTCATATAGGGCAGGGGTCTCGGCCATTTCGCCGAACACATGGGGACTGGATACCGAGGTGAGCAGACTGGATACCGAGGTGTTCTGACCGGCAAGGTCAGTAAAGGTGGTGTCCGGGTTCAGCTTATGCACCGTGCCGTCTGCGTCCTGCCGGTAGATCAGCGGGGAAGCGTTGTAGGTGTATTCCACCGTGGCATTATCCCGGATGGAACAGGCGTCGCTGTCCAGATAAGCCTTCAAAGAGCGCAGGTCATTGGTGGCAGCGCCGATATTCAGCTGTGCCAGCATCTGCCGGACCGTCACCATGCCCTCCGGGGCGGGGGCAGAGCCAAGCGCGTCGGCATGGGTGCTGGGGTCCAGCAGGCTGGTCAGATCCATGCCGGAGCTGCTGATCTGCAGCGGATAAGAGGCCAGCGTGGAACGCTCCGTTTCGCTGATATAGCGGTTTACACCGTTGGAAAGCGAAAGGATCAGCGCAATACCGATGATGCCAATGGAACCGGCGAAGGCGGTGAGCAGGGTGCGCGCCTTTTTGGTGAGCAGGTTGTTGAAGCTGAGGGAAAGGGAAGTGAGCAGGGACATGGAAGAGTGCCCCATGTTCCGGTGCACGGGGGCTGCGCAAACAGCATCGTCCTCGGGCTCGTAGGGCATGGAGTCGGAGCAGATGACGCCGTCCTTCAGCGTTACGATGCGGGTGGCGTAGCGCTCGGCCAGCTCCGGGTTGTGGGTGACCATGACCACCAGCCGGTCACGTGCCACCTCCTTGAGCAGCTCCATCACCTGAAGGCTGGTCTCACTGTCCAGTGCACCGGTGGGCTCGTCTGCCAGCAGGATATCGGGGTTGTTCACCAGCGCACGGGCAATGGCTACCCGCTGCATCTGCCCGCCGGACATCTCGCTGGGGCGCTTGTGCAGCTGGTTGCCCAGCCCCACCTGCTCCAAAGCCTTGGCGGCACGGCGGCGGCGTTCGGCCTTGGAAACGCCCGAGATAGTCAGTGCCAGCTCCACGTTGCCCAGCACGGTCTGGTGGGGGATCAGGTTATAACTCTGGAACACAAAGCCGATGGTGTGGTTCCGGTAGGAGTCCCAGTCGCGGTCGGTATATTTTTTGGTGGAGATGCCGTTGATGATAAGGTCGCCGCTGTCGTAGCGGTCCAGACCGCCGATGATGTTCAGCAGCGTGGTCTTGCCGGAGCCGCTGGGCCCCAGAATGGCCACAAATTCGTTATCCCGCAGGTTCAGGCTGACGTTGTTCAGTGCGTGCTGCACCAGCTCGCCGGTCTTGTATTCCTTGTTGATCTGTTTGAGTTTGAGCATAGATGTGCCTTTCCGGTACCGCGCCGCCGGGCGCTGAGCCTATGGATCAAAGTAGGTGAGAGTTACAGACAATATATAATTTATTATAGCAAAATCTTGTGAATAAACCATGACAAGATAAAGCAGGAAGGACAAAGCCGGCGTTTATCTGCGTGTATAGGACAAAAAAGAGAAAACGGAAAAAGATACCGGTTGAATTTACGGGGCGAACGTGCTATTCTAAAATTGTCAGCGGCGCACGGAACAAAACACGGACACCCATTGCGCCGCATGAAAAATGTGTCGGAATTGAAAAACTGACGACACATTTCTGAAAAGCCGCATAAACCAGACATGGACAAACATTTCTTTAGGATTGTAACAGCTTCTCCTGCTCCATACAATAAAAAAGGACATTCAAGGCAAAAAAGCAATGCCCTTGCGGTAAGGAGGAACTGAAATGGAACGTACATTTTCACCCATGATCCGGCAGTATTCTGCCATTGATGGCTTGCAGAAGGCGTATACGCTGGTGTATGCCATGGAGGTGGAGGGCACACAAGGCTGCCGACTGACCTTATGCAGGCTGGGCAGCCGACAGCGGGTGGACAGTCAGTATGTTGCGGCTGCGCCGGAATTCTGCTATCGGATCCTGCGCTATTTGTGCGAGAATGGAGTTCAGCCGGAGATCTGGCAGGATGTTGTCACAGAGCTGACGGCTGTCGACCCGGCAGGAGGGAAAGGCGGCGCTTGGTGTGAACAGTGAGCGAACAGCCCAGCTGCGGGTTGCCCTTGCAAGCTATGATCTGAAGGAACTCCGTGTTCAAAAGCGCTATCTGCAGGAACAGGGAAGCGCCATTGAATGTACCTGCTTTTGCAGCGGGGAAAAGCTGCTGCAGCGGCTGCAGCAGGGTGCCCGCTGCGATGCCGTGGTGCTGTGCAGTGAGCTGGCGGATATGTCTATGGAGCAGTTTGTCCGGCAGCTGTATCAGCTGAAGGAAAGGCCGGTGCTGCTGGTGCAGTGTGCAGGCCGACGCAGAGCTGCGGTGCTGCCGGAAGGCTGCGACCGCTGTTACTGCGTAGAAGGCACTGAGCTGAAAAGGCTGCTGTGGCAGCTTTACCGTATGCCGGGCCAGCAAAACCAGCAATTGGAGCAGCAGTGCGGCCAGCTGTACGAGACATGGGGCATCTCACGTGCAGACATCAATGCCAGATACCTCACCTGTGCGGTCAGCATTGTGTGCAGCACCAGCCAGAAGCTGGCGATCCGCAAGGAGATCCTGCAGGCGGTGAGCGAGCAGTTTGAAGCATCGGTCACTGCTGTGGACAGCGGCATCCGCCGCATGGTGGATCAGCTGGAAGCAAGGCCGGGGCCTGCATGGCTGGCGTTTAAAGCCGATACGGGGCTGGGCAGCGGCAAGCCCACCACCGGCAAGCTGATCTATGCGGTCAGAAGTGCTGTGCTCCGGCAGAAAACAGATAAATAAGTGGTGTCCCGGGAGGCAGAGCAATGAAGCAGCAAAGGACAGACGCGAGGTCACTTACGGCGGATCAGCAAAAGCGGATCGAGGAGGTCTGCTTTCGCTCGCTGGCGCTGATCGGGCACAACTGTGAATATCTGGAACAGCATTTTGACCGCACCGGTGCAGATGAGTCTACCCGGCAGGCAGTGGCGGATATCAACGCCGCTGCTGTGAAGCTGGACCGCACCCTCAGCGAAGCTATGACTTTGCTGGAGTTTCTGCGCGGGGACGAAAAGCCGCAGCTGTATCCGGTCGATCTGTGTGATCTGCTGCGGCAGGTAGCGGCGCAGGCTGATATGATCCGGGCGCAGCTTGGGGTGGAGATCCATCTGGATTACGGCGGGTGGACCTCCTGCTGTGCGCTGGCAGACCGCAGCGATGCAGAGCTGCTGTGTCTGCATCTGCTCTCCAATGCACTGCGTGCCAGCCGGGAGGGCGGCAGTGTCGATATTGCGCTACGCCGCACCCAGACGGCATGGCTGCTGACCTTTACCGATGATGGCTGCGGCCTGCCCGGCGAAGATGCGCAGGCGGCGCTGGAAAACCGCCGCAGCTTTCTGGGCGGGGCACAGTTGGGGCTGCTGCTCTGTCAGGAGTGCTGCCGCAGGATGGGCTGGAGCCTGCAGCTGGAGCCTGCGCCTGAAAAGGGCACCAGAGCGGTGGTAAGCATTCCGCTGTATGCGGGCGAAAGCCGTCCCGACGGCACAGTGGAGCTGCGCACCGACACGGAGACCGAGCAGGAGCAGCGCCGGTATCATCTGCGCGCTATGCTGGTGCGGGAGATGCGCACCATGCCGGAGCGTGGAGACCCGGAGAAGGAGCTTTAATAATGTAGAGGGGCTGCTGCACAGCGTTTTGTGCGGCAGCTTTTTTTGAGGGAAAAAACGACACTTGTTCACAAAAAGTTCAGCCTTTTGAGCAAAAAATACTATTTTTTTCGTGTAAAATAGACAACATGGATTGAATGCTGCCCGCGATTGGATTATAATAATAGTGTATGCAAAAACGTATTTGCTGCATTTTTTATAGCGAATGCTGCTTAAAAACAGCGTAGCTGCGCGATGCGGGCTGCTGAAAAGAGAAAGCTGCCGTTGCACACCTTTGCTGCAAACGGCTGTTTGCCATGGCAGCCGGGGCGTTACGCTCCGGTTATTTGTCCTTAGGAGGGAAAACAAGGTGAGAGTAGGTCTTGACATCGGCAGCACCACCATCAAGTGTGTGGTGCTGGGCGAGCATGATGAACTGCTGTATTCTACATACGAACGACATTATAGTCATATTCTGGAAAAGGCGCAGGAGCTGCTGCGGCGCATTGATGCCGAGCAGCTGCATGGCTGCAAAGCGCTGCTCAGCATCTCCGGTTCTGCCGGTATGGGCTTGGCAGACAGCTGCGGCGTGCCCTTTGTGCAGGAGGTGTTCTCCACCCGCGTGGCGGTCAAGCGCTTTATGCCTAAGACCGACTGCGTCATCGAGCTGGGCGGTGAGGACGCCAAGATCCTGTTTCTGACCAACGGCACCGAGGTGCGCATGAACGGCAGCTGTGCCGGCGGCACCGGTGCCTTCATCGACCAGATGGCCACCCTGCTGAAGATGAGCGCCGATGAGATGAACAAGGCTGCCGAACAGGCGCAGCGCACCTATACCATCGCTTCCCGCTGCGGCGTGTTTGCCAAAAGCGATGTGCAGCCTTTGATCAATCAGGGTGCCCGCACCGAGGATATCGCCGCCAGTATCTATAAGGCTGTGGTCAACCAGACCATCGCCGGTCTGGCACAGGGCCGCCCCATCAAGGGCAATATCCTTTATCTGGGCGGCCCGCTCACCTTCAGCACCGTGCTGCGCAAGAGCTTTGACGAAGCGCTGAACGTGACCGGCACCTGCCCGGAAAACAGCCTGCTGTATGTGGCGCTGGGCGCTGCCCTATATGCCGATAAGGAATTTGTGCTCACTGAGGTAGCCGCTGCGCTGGACAAGTACGCCGCCACCGCAACCTATGCCAGCGAGCCGCCGCTGTTCGCCAGCAAAGAGGAGTACGAGGCTTTCCACGCACGGCACATGTCCCATAGTGTGCCCCACGTGGCTTTTAGTGCCCACTGCGGGCCGGTGCATATCGGCATCGACTCCGGCTCTACCACCGTCAAGCTGGTGGTGGTGGACGAAAAGAGCCAGATCCTGTACACCAATTATCAGCCCAACCTCGGCAACCCGCTGCCCCTCATCCGGGAACAGCTGCTCAAGATCTATAAGGAGCACCCGGGGCTGCAGGTGGCGAGCGTCACCACCACCGGCTACGGCGAGGAACTGGTGAAAAACGCCTTCCGCTGTGATTACGGTCTGGTGGAAACGGTGGCGCATTTTACCGCTGCCAAGTACTTTATGCCGGACGTGGATTTCATCATCGACATCGGCGGACAGGACATGAAGTGCTTTAAGATCGAGGATGGCGCGATCAGCAACATCTTCCTGAACGAAGCCTGTTCCTCCGGCTGCGGCAGCTTTTTGCAGACCTTTGCACAGGCACTGGGCTATGATGTCAAGGAGTTCGCTGCGCTGGGGCTGTTCGCGGACCGCCCGGTGGACTTGGGCAGCCGCTGCACCGTGTTCATGAACAGCTCGGTCAAGCAGGCACAGAAGGACGGTGCCAGCATCGAGAATATCTCCGCAGGCCTGTCCATCAGCGTGGTCAAGAACGCGCTGTACAAGGTGATCCGCGCTTCCAGCCCGGAAGAGCTGGGCCACAAGATCGTGGTGCAGGGCGGTACCTTCTATAATGAAGCCGTGCTCCGTGCCTTTGAAAAGGAGATGGGCGTGGAGGTCATCCGGCCGGATATCGCCGGCTTGATGGGCGCTTACGGCGCTGCTTTGTACGGCCTGCGCCAGAGCCATAAAAATAACCAGACCACCTCTGCCATGATGGACGAGCAGGAGCTGGAAAGCTTTGCACAGCAGGTGGTCAGCGTCAAGTGCGGCGGCTGCGGCAACCATTGTCAGCTGACCGTCAACACCTTTGCCGATGGCCGCAAGTTTATCTCCGGCAACCGCTGCGATAAGCCCGTTACCGGCAAGAGCGAGGACAACAGCCTGAACCTGTACGCCTACAAGCAGCAGCTGCTGGCCAGCTACAAGCCTGTGCCCGGCAAGCGCGGTTCCATCGGCATTCCGCTGTGTCTGGGCTTCTACGAGCTGCTGCCCTTCTGGTACGCCTTCTGGACGAGCCTTGGCTTTGCGGTACACACCAGCCCGGTGTCCACCCGCGGGCTGTATCTGGCTGGACAGGCTACCATCCCCAGCGATACCGCCTGCTTCCCGGCAAAGCTGAGCCACGGCCACATCAAGGCGCTGAGCCAGATGCAGCTGGATGCCATCTTCTACCCCTGCCTGACCTACAATGTGGACGAGGGCTTGGGCGACAACCATTATAACTGCCCGGTGGTGGCCTACTACCCGGAGGTTCTGGCAGGCAACTGCCCGGAGCTGGAAGGCAAAAAATTCATCTATGATTATGTGGGCATCCATCGCCCCAAGGACTTTGTGCACAAGATGGCAAAAGAGGTGCTGCCCAAGTACTTTGGCGGCATCTCCGAGCGGGAAGTGCAGGCCGCAGCCGATGCTGCCTACGCGGAGTACGAAGCACACATGGCAAAGATCCGAGTAAAGGGCAGCGAGATCATCGACGAGGCACGCCGTCAGGGCAAGCGCATCATCGTGCTGGCAGGTCGTCCCTATCATGTGGACCCGGAGGTCAACCACGGCATCGACCACCTGATTACCCGCCACGGGGCTGCGGTGGTCACCGAGGACAGCATCTCTAACCGAGTGCAGAAGTTCCCCACCAGCGTGCTGAACCAGTGGACCTACCACAGCCGCCTGTATGCCGCCGCCAAGTACTGCACCACCCAGAAGGATATGGATCTGGTGCAGCTGGTGTCCTTCGGCTGCGGTGTGGATGCCATTACCACCGACGAGACCCGCGAGATTTTGCAGCGGGGCAACAAGCTGTATACCCAGCTGAAGATCGACGAGATCACGAACCTCGGTGCCGTGAACATCCGTCTGCGCAGCCTGTTTGCCGCTCTGGACGAGCGGGACGAAGCCGCCGCAGAAAAGGCAGAGTAAAACCGAGATAGCGCAAAAGGAAAGCATCCTCGCCCTCTCAGTCATCGCTGCGCGATGCCAGCTCCCCCAAAGTGGGAGCCCTTGGCAGTCCACGCAAAGTGTATCTTTTTGCCAAGGTCTCTCCCTTTGGGAGAGGTGGATGCGACCAACGGGAGCAGACGGAGAGGGCGAGCCAGCTAAGGACAAATACAGCAGTGGTATGATAATTGTATCATGCCAAAAGGCTTTTTAAGAAAGCAACATAGGAGGAACCTATGGAATATCATTATCCTAAATTTACCCCGGAGATGAAAAAGACCCACACCATCCTGATCCCCAACATGGCCGTGACCCAGTTCCGGCTTATGGAGTACGCACTGCGCTGCGAGGGCTACAAGTGTGAACTGCTGGGCAACTGCGGCAGTGCCGTGGCACAGCTGGGGCTGAAGTATGTGCATAACGATACCTGCTACCCGGCGCTGCTGGTCATCGGCCAGTTTCTGGATGCGCTGAACAGCGGCAAGTATGATCTGGAGCACACCGCCCTGCTGATCACCCAGACCGGCGGCGGCTGCCGCGCCTCCAACTACATCCATCTGCTGCGCAAGGCGCTGGTCAAGGCCGGTTACCCGCAGATCCCGGTGGCAAGCCTGAACTTTTCCGGTCTGGAAAAGGACAGCGGCTTCCAGATGACCCTCCCGCTGGCACGCAAGTGCATCGCCTGCATCTTCTACGGCGATATGCTGTGTGCGCTGCGCAATCAGGTGGCTCCCTACGAGAACGAAAAGGGCGCTGCTGACCGCATGGTGGATCGCTGGATCGCCCGTCTTGGCCGTGCCTTGCTGGCCGGAAAAGGCTTTACTTCCCGGGAAATGAAGCACACCTTCCCGCTCATCGCGAAAGACTTTGCCGCCATCCCGGTCACCCGGGTGCCCAAGGTCAAGGTGGGCGTTGTGGGCGAGATCTACGTCAAATACAGCCCGCTGGGCAACAACGACCTGCAGAAGTTCTTGGAAAGTCAGGACTGCGAGGTGAACTTCCCCGGTCTGATGGGCTTTGTGCAGTACTGCGCCTTCAACATGGGCGAGGATCATGTGCTGTACGGCGGCAAGCTGGCTGTGAAGGTGGGCACGGATCAGTTTCTTAATTGGCTGGACAGCGTGGAGCGTGCCATGCTCAAGGCCGAGACGGACGCCGGGTTCTATGCGCCGGGCCCCTTCAAGGAGCTGGTGGAAAAGCCCAAGGGGGTCATCTCGCTGGGCGCAAAAATGGGCGAGGGCTGGCTGCTGACTGCCGAGATGATCGAGTTGGTGCAGGGCGGCTACGGCAACATCGTGTGTGCGCAGCCCTTTGGCTGCCTGCCCAACCACATCGTGGGCAAGGGCATGGTGAACAAGATCCGTGCGCTGTATCCCAGCGCCAACATCACCCCCATCGACTACGACCCCAGCGCCACCCGGGTCAATCAGGAAAACCGCATCAAGCTGATGCTGGCTGTGGCAAAGGAGCGGCTGAACGCCCCTGTGGAAGCTCAGCCGCTTACGGCAGAGCAGCTTGCCGGCGGCGCTCCTCAGGTCGGCGCTACCGTGTAACAAAAGCAAATACGATAAAACAGGGGAGCCGCTGCACGGCATTTTTACGCAGCAGCTCCCTTTTTGCAGGAAAGGAACCGCTATGGAAAAGCCCGCAGCTGCCTATTATCATCTGCCCGGCCTGTTCGAGTTTTACGAGCTGTACCGCCGCTTTTTGCCGCTGTACCGGGAGCACCGGGAATATTTTTACGACTGGTGCGCCATCGGCTCTATCTACGGCGCACCGGCGGGCTGCATCTGGGGCGGGGGACGCATCTCCTGCGGCGGGGCGGCTGCGCGCGAGGTGCTGGCGCTGCTGCGGGAATACGGCATCTCCGGGCGGCTGACCTTCAGCAACTCCCTGCTGCGGGCTGAGCACCTTGCCGACCCGCAGTGCAATGCCCTGTGTGAGCAGTTTGCAAAAAGCGACAGTGTGCCAAACGGCGTTATCGTCCATTCCGATTTGCTGGCGGATTATTTGCGGCAGCGCTGGCCGGAGCTGTATCTGGTTTCCTCCACCACCAAGGTACTCACCGATTTTGCGCAGCTGCGGCAGGAACTGGAAAAGCCGCAGTTCCGGTATGTGGTGCCGGATTTCCGGTTAAACCCGGCACTGGAACAGCTGCGCACCCTGCCGCCGGAGCAAAAAGCCAAGGTAGAGTTTTTGTGCAACGAGTGCTGCTGGTTCGGCTGCACCGAGCGCAAGCGCTGCTACGAGACGGTCAGCCGTCAGAATCTGGGCGAGGACTGCCCGGACCACCGCTGCGCCGCCCCGGATGCTGCCGGGGGCTACCGTTTTTCCAAGGCGATGCGCAGCCCCGGATTTATCGGGGTGGAGGATATCCGGCAGCGGTATCTGCCCGCAGGTTTTTCCCACTTTAAAATAGAGGGCAGGGGACTTGGCAGCGCACTGGTGCTGGAATTTCTGCTCTACTACATGACAAAGCCGGAATACCAGCTGCAGGTGCGGGAGGCAATTTATCTGGACAATATGCTGGATCTTTTTTAAGAAAATCGCACCGGGCAGACCGTTTTCTGTCCGGTGCTGCTTTTTGCCTGCGGGATTTATACCGGAAAACTTTCTTTTCCCTCCAAAGCGTGTTACAATAAATAAGATATTATTTTTAGAAGCTGCTTACGAAAGCAGCTTCCTGTAGGAGCAGTGCATGGAAACAACGCAAAAACAGATCGTACTGGGCATTCTGGCCCATGTGGACTCCGGCAAGACCACCCTCTCCGAGGCCATGCTCTACCGCGCCGGTGCCATCCGCAAGCTGGGGCGGGTGGATCACGGAGACGCCTTTCTGGATACCGATAGCTTGGAAAAAGCACGCGGCATCACCATATTTTCCAAGCAGGCGCTGCTTACGGCGGGCAATACTGCCATTACTCTGCTGGATACCCCCGGCCATGTGGATTTTTCCACCGAGACTGAGCGCACCTTGCAGGTGCTGGATTACGCCGTGCTGGTGGTCAGCGGAACGGACGGCGTGCAGAGCCATACCGAAACGCTGTGGCGGCTGCTGCGGCGCTACCATGTGCCCACCTTTGTATTTGTGAATAAAATGGACTTGCCCGGCATGACCCGGGAACAGCTGCTTACCCAGCTGAACCACCGCCTTGGCGAGGGCTTTGTGGATTTTGGCGCAGAACCTGCCGCCCGCAACGAAGCACTGGCGCTGTGCGATGAGCAGCTGATGGGAAAAATGCTGGACGCGGGAACCTTGACCGATGCGGACATCATCCCCGCAGTTACCCGGCGGCACGTTTTTCCGTGCTGGTTCGGGGCGGCACTGCGTCTGGACGGAGTGGATGCACTTCTGGAGGGGCTTGACCGCTGCACCCGCCCCGCCCCGGCGCTGCACGCCTTTGGTGCAAGGGTGTTCAAGGTATCGCAGGATGAGCAGGGCACCCGCCTGACATGGCTGCGGGTCACCGGTGGGGAGCTGAAGGTAAAGGCTCTGCTCACCGGCGAAGCGGACGGTGAGCCGTGGGCAGAAAAGGCGAACCAGCTGCGGCTGTACTCCGGCGCAAAGTATACCCTGACCGAGGTCATCGGCCCGGGACAGGTGTGTGCCGTGACCGGCCTGACCCACGCAAAGCCCGGCATCGGGCTTGGGGCAGAGCGGGACAGCGATGTGCCGGTGCTGGAACCGGTGCTCAGCTATCAGGTGCTGCTGCCGGAGGGTGCGGATGTGCACGCCGCACTGGGCAAGCTGCACCGGCTGGAAGAGGAAGAGCCCCAGCTCCATGTGGTGTGGAACGAAAGCCTGGGCGAGATCCATGTGCAGCTGATGGGCGAGGTGCAGCTGGAAGTGCTGCGCAGCCTGTTGGCGGAGAGGTTCGGGCTGGAAGTATCCTTTGGCCCGGGCGGCATTTTGTATAAGGAGACCATCACCGAGCCCATGGAGGGCGTAGGCCATTACGAGCCGCTGCGCCACTATGCCGAGGTGCATCTGCTGCTGGAACCGCTGCCCCGGGGCAGCGGGATGCAGTTTGCCGCCGACTGCCGGGAAGAGGTACTGGACAAAAACTGGCAGCGGCTGGTGCTGACCCATCTGGAAGAAAAGCAGCACCTTGGCGTTCTGACCGGCGCACCGCTGACCGATATAAAAATCACCCTGCTCACCGGCAAAGCGCACCTTAAGCACACCGAGGGCGGAGATTTCCGGCAGGCCACCTACCGCGCCGTGCGGCAGGGGCTGATGCTGGCAAAAAGCCAGCTGTTAGAGCCGTGGTATGCCTTCCGGCTGGAAGTGCCGGTGGAGAACATCGGCCGCGCCATGAGCGATATCCAACGCATGGAGGGCAGCTTTGACCCGCCGGAAAGCGGCACCGACACGGCTACCCTGACCGGCTTTGCGCCGGTATCTACCATGCGCAGCTACCCTATGGAAGTGGTCAGCTACACCCGCGGCAGGGGACACCTGAGCCTGACGCTGGACGGTTACCGCCCCTGCCACAACGCGCAGCAGGTCATTGCAGAAACCGGCTACCAGCCGGAGCATGATCTGGAAAACCCCGCAGATTCCGTGTTCTGCGCCCATGGTGCCGGTTTTGTGGTGCCGTGGAGCGAGGTGCGCAGCCATATGCACGTTGAAAGCGGCTGGGGCAAGGCAAAGCCTGCCCGCCCGGAGGTGCAGGCTGCGCCCCAGCGCCGTGCCATGGCTTACCGCGCCACGCTGGAAGAGGATGCCGAGCTGCTCAAGATTTTTGAACGCACCTACGGCCCCATCAAGCGGGACCCGCTGGCGGCTTTCCGTCCGGTGCAAAAGACCGAACGCCCGGATTTTGCCGCAGAGCAGTGGGAGATCGCCCCGGAATATCTATTGGTGGACGGCTACAACATCATCTTTGCGTGGGACGAGCTGAACGCGCTGTCAAAGGAAAGCTTGGACGCCGCCCGCCATCGGCTGATGGACATTCTGTGCAACTATCAGGGCTACCAGAAATGCGTGCTCATCTTGGTATTTGATGCCTACCGCGTGCCCGGCAGCCCCGGCGCCATCGAGCAGTACCACAACATCCATGTGGTCTATACCAAGGAGGCCGAGACCGCCGATATGTTCATCGAGCGGGTCACCCACGAGATCGGCAAAAGCCGCCGCGTCCGGGTGGCGACCTCGGACGGCATGGAGCAGGTCATTATCCTTGGTCACGGCGCGCTGCGCGTGTCCGCCCGGATGTTTCACGAGGAAGTGCAGAACGTGGAAAAGCAGATCCGCGCCCTTGTGCAGGGACAGATATAAAGGCTGACCCCCTGTGAAAATGGGATATCGGAACGCCTGCGGGCGTTCCGATATCCCGAGTACAAATAAAATTTTTTTTCTTGTGAAAAAGTCGATTTGGAAAATCGTTCTCTGGAGGTGCGCCCATGGCTGTGGAAATTACCGAAGAATTTGTCTGGCAGAGCATCCCGCCCCGTGCCCGGGACAGCCATAAGGGTACCTTTGGCAGCGTGCTGGCGGTGGCGGGCAGTGCCTTTTACCGGGGTGCTGCCCTGCTGGCAGCCGAGGGTGCACTGCGCACCGGGGCAGGCATCGTTACCCTTGCCAGTGTGGAACCGGTGGTCAGTGCCGCCGTCACCCGTCTGCCGGAGTGCTGTCTGTGTCCCTGTAAGGAGGGCGCACAGGGCGGCATTGCGCCGGAAAATGTGCCGCTGCTCCGGCGGCAGAAGGCTACCGTGCTGCTGCTGGGCCCCGGCCTTGGCGGCACAGCGCAAAGCGCTGCCCGGGCCGCCGAGACCCGCACGCTGGTGCAGCAGCTGCTGCCCGGCTTTGCCGGGGCTGCGGTGCTGGACGCAGACGGCCTGAACGCCGCCGCGCAGCTGCTGGCAGAGGGTAAGCCCTTCCCCCACCCGGCGGGAGAACTGGTGGTCACCCCGCACCCCGGCGAGATGGCGCGGCTGACCGGGCTTCCGGCGGCAGAACTTGCCGCCGACCGGGAGGGCATCGCCCTGCGGTATGCCAAGGCGTGGAACGCCGTGGTGGTGCTGAAAGGGGCACGCACTGTAGTGGCAAGCCCGGACGGGCGGGTGTGCGTGAACCCCACCGGCAACCCGGGGCTTGCCCGGGGCGGCAGCGGGGATGTGCTGGCTGGGATGCTTGCGGCGCTGCTGGCCTGCGGTCTGCCCGCTTACGAAGCCGCTGCCTGTGCGGTATACCTGCACGGTGCCGCCGCCGACCGTGCCGCCGCAAAACGCGGTGAGTACGGGATGCTGCCGCACGATATCCTGCCGGAGCTGGGCGCACTGTTTGCGGAAAACCAGAGATAAATGAGAAAAGCGGTAGCTGCACAAAACACCGTGCAGCTGCCGCTTTTTGGGGTGAAACGATTTGGAATGCCCTCCGCTTGCGCTCTGGGCATATTCAGCGGAATGATTATTATAAAAAGTGGTTCAGAAACGTCTGCGGACGTTTCTGAACCACTTTTTCACGATAGGGGTCGTGATGGGAAACGGCAGTTACAGCGCTCGTTTCCTGCGGAAACGGTTGCGCTGTAATAGAACCATGCAGATTCAACCCGGTGAAAATGGAATGCAGAATGTCCGCCGGATTTAGCGGAACTGGCCGAGGTATTCCTCCACCGAGCGGGTCATCTCCTTGGAAAAATCGGAGTTATACTTGCGGTTGCAAAAGGCGGTGCACCACTGCTCAAAGGGCGCGTTGCCAGCCTTGTAGCCAAAGGCGTCCCGCAGCTCCGCGCCGTCCATGGTGCGGTAGCCGTTTTCGTGCACGATATGCTCCATGGCGCAGCGCTGGGGCTTTACGCGGTCTTTCTGCTGCTGGGTGGGCCAGCCGAACACCAGCATTACCGCCGGGAACACATAATCCGGCAGGTGCAGCAGGCTGCGCTGGGTTTCGCAGTTCTCCATGATATCCCCGATGTAGCACGAGCCGATGCCAAAGCTTTCGGCGGCGACTACGGCGTTCTGGGCGGCAATGGCGGCATCCGTGACTGCCAGCATCAGATCACCCACACCCGGGGTGCGGGGCGTGCAGCCGACCTCTAAGTAGGCATCGTACCACTTTTTGCAGTCGGCGCAGAACACCAGCACCAGCGGCGCTTTGGCAATAAAGGGCTGGTGGTCGCAGCTTTCGGCCAGCGCTTCCTTCAGTGCCGGGTCGGTGATGTCTAAAATGGTATACAGCTGCTGACAGCCCGCAGAGGGCGCCTGTGCGGCAGCTTCTAAAATGGCCTGCTTCATCTCGGCAGGAATGGGCTTTTCTTCATACACCCGCACCGACTTGCGGTCGAACAGGCTTTGCAGGATAGGGTTGCGCTCGGTCATGGGAACACCTCCGTGTTGTGTTTATTCATAGTCGATGGGCAGGGTGGGCAGGCCGTTCAGTTCCAGTCCGGCGGTGTGCCCGGCAATGTACTGGTAGTAGCCCTGTGCGGCAATCATCGCGCCGTTGTCGCCGCAGAACTTCAGCTCCGGCAGGTAGACTTTTGCACCCAGCTTCTGGGCACCGTCATTCACCAGCTGACGCAGACGGCCGTTGGCGGCTACGCCGCCGGCAAGGCACACCTGCTTTGCCCCGGTATCGGCAGCGGCAAGCAGCAGTTTTTCGGCCAGAATGCCCGCAATACGTTCCTGAAAGCTGGCAGCAAGGTCGGGTACGTTCACTTCCTCGCCCTTCATCTGCGCTTTGTTCACCTCGTTGAGTACGGCGGTCTTTAAACCGGAAAAGCTCACGTTATATTTGCCCTCCACATGGGGCACCGGCAGACGGTAGGCCTTGGGGTCACCGGTTTTGGCGGCAGCGGCTACGCTGGGGCCGCCGGGGTAGGGCAGACCCAGCGTGCGGGCTACCTTGTCAAAGGCTTCGCCCGCAGCATCATCTACCGTGTGACCCAGAATGTGATAGTGGGTGTAGTCCTGCACCTCCATGATGTGACTGTGCCCGCCGGACGCCACCAGACACAAAAAGGGCGGCTTGAGTTCCGGGTGGGTCAGGTAGAGCGCAGCGATGTGACCCCGCAGATGGTGCACCGGCACCAGCGGCTTGCCCGCCGAGTAGGCCAGCCCTTTGGCAAAATTTACGCCCACCAGCACCGCGCCGATAAGCCCCGGCGCAAAGGTGACGGCCACGGCGTCCACATCGTCTATGGTCTTGCCGGCGTCCAGCAGGGCTTTTTTGACCGTAGCACTGATAAATTCGCAGTGGCGGCGGCTGGCGATCTCCGGCACAACACCGCCGTACAGCGCCTGCTCCTTGACGCTGGTGGAGATGACGTTGCTCAGCAGATGCCGCCCGTCCTCCACCAGAGCGGCGGCAGTTTCGTCACAGGTAGACTCGATTCCGAGAATGATCATTTTAGTGTGCCTCCAGCCAGTTTTTGCCTGCGTGCACATCGGTGCTCAGGGGCACCGCGTACTGTACGCAGCCTTCCATTTCCTCCCGCAGGATGCGGGCAGCCTGCTCGGCCTCCGCCTCCGGGGCCTCCACGATCAGTTCATCGTGGACGGTCAGGATCAGGCGGCTGGCCATTTTTTCGTCCCGCAGGCGCTTCCACACCCGCACCATGGCCAGCTTGATCACGTCCGCAGCGGTGCCCTGAATGGGGGTGTTGCGGGCCATGCGCTCGCCGCTGGCGCGCACATTGAAGTTGGTGCTGGCCAACTCCGGCAGGGTGCGGCGGCGGCCGAACAGGGTGGACACATAGCCGTTTGCCTTGGCATCCGCAATGGTCTTGTCCATATAGCCGCTCACACTGGGGAAGGCCGCCAGATAGTTCTTGAGGAAGGCGTCTGCCTCCTTCACAGTCACACCGATATCCTTGGAAAGGCTGTACGCGCCCTTGCCATACATGATACCGAAGTTGATGGCCTTGGCAGAGGAGCGCAGCCGGGGCGTCACCTCGCTCTGCGGGATGCCGTAGATCTTGGCGGCGGTGCTGCGGTGGATGTCCTCGCCGTTCAAAAAGGCCTGCTGCATATGCGCGTCCCCGGTGATATGCGCCAGAATGCGCAGTTCGATCTGGCTATAATCCGCGTCCACCAGCACGCAGCCCGGCTTTGCAACAAAGTAGGCGCGCAGCTGGCTGCCCAGCTCGGTGCGGATGGGGATATTCTGCAGGTTGGGGTTATCGGAGGAAAGCCGTCCGGTGCGGGCTTCGGTCTGGTTGAAGGTGGAGTGGATGCGCCCGTCCTCGCCAATGACCTTGAGCAGACCCTCCACATAGGTGGAGTTCAGCTTCTGGTAGGCGCGGTACTGCAAAACGTCCTCCACCAGCGGGTACTCGCGCAGGCTTTCCAGCGTTTCGGCGTCGGTGGACCAGCCGCGCTGGGTCTTTTTGCCGTGGGGCAGACCCATGGTGTCGAACAGCATCTCGCCCAGCTGCTTGGGGCTGTTGGGGTTGAAGGTGGCGCTGCCAGTCTCCATGTGGATGCGGGTCAGTACCTGCTCCAGCTCCTCCCGCAGCTTTACGCCGAACTGCTCAATGCCGTCCTTATCCACCAGCACGCCGGTGCGGGTCATATCGGCCAGCACCTGTGCCAGCGGGAACTCGATCTCGTTGTACAGCGCATCCTCGCCGCAGGCGGTGATCTCGGCCTTCATCCGGGCAAACAGGTCGGCCAGCCGCCCGGCGTCCGGGTAATCGGTGCAGGTAAAGGCGGCAGCGGCCTTGTAGGCGGGGATCAGCTCGCTGATCTGGTACTTGGAGGCAGACGCATCCAGCAGATAGGCGGCCAGTTTGCCGTCCCAGACGATGCTGCTGCCCCAGCCGCCGGCAGCCATGGCTTTGGCGTACAGGGGTGCAGAGTTGAACACATCCAGCGTCACATCGGCGTTGTCCAGCAGCCGCAGCAGGTCGGCGTCCTCCAGCGGATAGACGGTGGTGTCCTGCACGGCATACCAGCTTTCCGGCTGCAATACCACGTTGCGGGTGCCCTGCTTGCCGGTAACGGCGGGGCGGGCAGCCACCAGATAATGTCCGGCGGGGGTCAGGGGCAGGGGAGCAAGTTCGGCTTCCGGCAGCTCCACGGCCTGCTCCTCGGCGGCGGCTTCCGGCGCTACACCGTCCAGCCCGAACCGCGGGATCAGGGAGTGGATCTCCAATTCCTGCAAAAGCCGCACGGCGGCGGGTTTGTTACCCTCGCCCACGGTGTAGGACCCCTCGGCGGTGTCGATGGGGGCATCGGTGCGGATAGTGCCCAGTGTGTGGCTCAGCTCGGCCATGGACTTGTCCTCTAACAAGTGCTCCCGCTGCTTGGGCTTGATGCGCTTGTCGTCAATGTTCTGGTACACGCCCTGCAGCGAGCCGAAAGTCTGCACCAGCGAGAGGGCAGTCTTTTCGCCGATGCCCTTCACGCCGGGGATGTTATCTGAGGTATCGCCCATCAGGCTCTTCACCTCAATAAGCTGCTTAGGCGCAAGGCCGTATTTTTCCTGAATGGCATCCTCGTCCATCACCACGGTCTTGCTGCGCCCCATCACGGTGGCAGCAAGCAGCACGGTGGTGCTCTCGCTTACCAGCTGCAGGCTGTCCCGGTCTCCGGTAGCAAGGAAGCAGTCGTCCTTGCGGGCGGCGCAGGCAGCAGCCAGTGTACCCAGAATATCGTCCGCTTCCCAGCCCTCGGCGGTAACGGTGCGGTAGCCAAGGTCTGCCAGCAGCTGCTTGAGCACCGGCATCTGCTGTGCCAGCTCCTCGGGCATGGCGTGGCGGGTGGCCTTGTAGCCATCGTACATTTTATGCCGGAAGGTGGGGGCTTTCAGGTCAAAAGCCACGGCCACCTCGTCCGGCTGGCACTCCTTGAGCAGGGAGAGCAGAATGTTCAAAAAGCCATAGATGGCGTTGGTGTAACGTCCGTCCTTGGTGGTCAGCAGCTTGATGCCGTAAAAAGCGCGGTTGGCAATGCTGTTGCCGTCAATGACCAGTAAACGCATAATGCAGTTCCTCCGTTGCGTAATTTCACATCTTATAGTATAGCACAAAACCGCACCGCGCGGGAGCTTTTTGCGCAAAAAAGAGAAACGGCTGCTTTTCGTGATGTCATCTCTCGTAAAAATGCGATCGTCACGGCTCGTAAGCCGTGACGATCGCATCATTTATAATGTTCTTCCGCTGCCTATGCCCAGAGCAGCGCGGAGGGCATTTTAAATCGTCCTGCTGCAAAAAAAGCTGCCGCACAAGCTGTGCAGCAGCCTTAGCGATGCCGGGCTTATTCCTCGATGCGGATGGCGCTTACCGGGCAGCTCTGGGCTGCGGTGACGGCCTGCGGCACCTCCTCCGGCGGGATGGGGCCGGGCTCTGCCACAGCCAGAACCCCCTCCATGCGGAACACGGCGGGGCACAGCCCGGCGCACTGGGTGCAGCCGATGCACAGCTCAGGGTCTACGAATGCGTTCATGCAAACACCTCCTTTGCGGAAAGCATTGCCCGTTTTGCCGCAAATTATGCCTATGCAAGCGGTTTGCGGTGTGGTACAATAAGACCGCCGGGAACCGGCAGGAGGAGATAAGATGAATATCCAGATCTTTGGCACGAGCAAGTGCTTTGATACCAAAAAGGCGCAGCGCTATTTCAAGGAGCGCGGCATCAAGTTCCAGATGATCGACCTGAAGGAAAAGGGCATGAGCCGGGGCGAGTTTGATAACGTGGCGCGTGCCTTGGGCGGCTGGGAAAAGCTGGTTGACCCGGCGGCAAAGGACAAGCAGACCCTTGCGCTGCTGGATGCGCTGGTGGACTGGCAGAAGGAGGACAAGCTGTTTGAAAACCAGCAGCTGTTCAAGACCCCCATCGTGCGCAACGGACGCAAGGCCACCGTGGGCTACCAGCCCGAGATATGGAAGGACTGGGAATAAAAAGCCTGCTTTCACAAAAAAACCACCGGTATAGGTTTTGCACTCTGCGGCCGGATGTGGTATACTGTTGGGTAGACAAAAAACTTTGGGAGACTCAGACCAATGAAAAATACGATCACCCCGGAAGAACACGCCCGGATCAAGCGTCGCCGCTGGCGGCAGACCTTGGGTCTGCTGATCACGGTGCTGGTGCTTATCGGGTTTATCACGGTGCTGCGGGCCGGTGTGGGCCTTGTGGCAAACCTCTTTGACGATACCGCACAAAAACAGGAATATGAGGACAAGCTGGAGGGTCTGGTATTGTTCGACCCCATGCCCTTTGACGGCATTGAGAACATCGACGACCTGACCCTGCGGGAAGCAGCCGTATGGGGCTGTGTGTACAGCATTCAGGAGACACAGGGCGGTTTTGACAACTATAACACCGACCCCGAGACCGAGCAGCTGCTGCTGCCCTCGGTGGAGGTGGACGCCTATCTGGCAAAGCTGCTGGGCCCCGGCTTTAAGCTGACCCACCGCAGCTTTGACATGGAGGATATGACGATCGAGTTTGACGAGACCACCCAGTGCTACAAGATCCCCATCACCGGTACGGTGGGCTACTACCGCGCTACCGTGGTCAAGCTGTTCAAGCGCAGCGGCAAGCTGCACGTCACCGTGGGCTATATCCCCACCGCAAGCGCGGACGACAGCATCATCAACCCCTCCTCGGACACCCCCACCAAGTATATGGATTACCTGTTCGAGCGCCAGAGCGGCAGCTGGTATCTGACCGGCCTGACCGAGAGCGAGACGAAGCCCGAAAGCGCCGCAAGCTCCGCTGCTGCGCAGCCGGAGCCTATGGCGGAAAGCGATGTGCAGGACGCCATTCTGGCCACTGCCGGAGATTCCGCTGCGGCAGATTCGGCTTCTGCTTCGGCTGTCCAGCCGGAAGCGCAGGCAGAAGCGGGTGCAGATAGCGCCGTGGCAGAAGCCCCTGCCGCTGAGGATGCCACCAGCACCGCAGCGTAAAATGTAAATGCAAAAGGGACCGTTGCACAGCTTTTGTGCAGCGGTCCCTTTTATCGTGGGCGTTTTTTCACGGCAGGGACGCAGCGGAAAACGGCTTCCTGCCGGTGTTACTTCAAATCAAACCTGACTACCACCAGCCGGTACCACAGGTAGGGAACCATGTTCCAGATCATCCACAGTTCCATCAGGATATAATTGGGCAGGTCTTTCAGGCGGAAGGGGCGCTTGCCCAGCTTGCCCGCTTTGAGCAGGGCAAAGGCCTCGTGCATTCCCTTGTCCCAAGCCTTGCCAAAGCCCTGCTTGTGGAACTTGTAGCACTTGAGCAGATAGCCCAGCGCCAGCGGGATGAAGTTGAGCACCAGCATCAGCAGCGGCTCGTTTTTGAGCGGCAGCAGAATGCTGTTGCGGCCGCTCTGCTGGCTTTTAAAGGCGTTGTATTTGACAGCGCCGGTGCTGGCACCGCAGATATGGTAGCACTTGGCGGCGGGGCAGAGCACGTTCTTGTAGCCGGCATTGTTGGCGCGCCAGCTCAGGTCTACGTCCTCAAAGTAGGCAAAAAAGTTTTCGTCAAAGCCGCCGATCTCGTCCAGAATGCTTTTGCGGTACAGCGCTGCGCCGCCGCAGGCCGAGAAGATACGCTTTTGCTTTGTGTAGCGGCTGACGCGGCGGCCATCGCCGGTCTTGCAGGCAAAGCCCATCCATGTTACATAGTCCCCGGCATCGTCGGCCAGTTCCCGCTCAAAGTGACGGATCATCAGGCTTTGCACCGCAAAGATCTTCGGGTCGGCATCGGCGGTGCGCAAAAGCTCGGCCAGCCACTGCGGCTCGGCAAAGGCGTCGTTGTTGAACAGCACCACATATTTGCTCTGCGCCCGGGCAATGCCCTGATTCACTGCGTAGGAAAAGCCGGTATTGCGTCCGTTTTCAATCAGGGTAAAGTTGGGGCGGGTGCAGTAGCTGCGGGCTTGTTCCAGACTTTCATCGGTGGAACCGTTGTCCACCACGATCAGGTCAAAATCCTGCTCGGTCTGGGCGTAGATGGACTCGATGGAGTCCTTCAGCCAGCCCTTGCCGTTGATATTGGGGATAACGATGGTTGCTTTGCTCATAAGTTTTTCTCCTGCGGATGTACAGATCCAAGAGGTATTATAGCATAACCCCCCGCAAAAAGAAACGGGCAAATGCTGCGCCCGGGGAAGCTTGCTCTTTGCTCAGCAGAAGCGGATGCGGTACTCCCGGGGGGTGCAGTGCTTGATCTCCCGGAAGGTCTTGATAAAGTAGCTTGCGTCCGAAAAACCGCATTCCAGCCCCACCTCGCCGGTCTTGAGCCGGGTGGAGCGCAGCAGCTCGGCGGCTTTTTCCACCCGGAACTGCTTGACGTACTGGATGGGCGTGATGCCCAGAAACTGCCGGAAACTGCGCAGACAGGCACTTTCGCTCAGGGCTACGCATCCGGCCAGCTTTTCCACGGTCAGTTCCTCGGCGTAGTGCTCCTCTACATAGCGCAGCATCTGCTTCATCCGCTCCGAGGCGATCTGTTCCTGCTCCGATACCTTCACCTTGCCGCTGACGCATTGGGTGATGAGCAGCCGCAGGGCGGCGGTAAGGTGGTACCGCACCCGGTTCTCGTAGTCAAAGGGCTCGTCTGCCACGCCCTTCCACGCCTCCCGCAGGCAGAGCAGCACCTGCCGCTGCCATGGCACGGCCTCGTCCAGCAAAAAGAAGGGCGGCGTGCCCGGCTGCAAAAGCGGGCGGATGAGTTTTTGCCAGAACACGGTGTCCATGCCGCCGACAAGCCTGGGCTGAAATACACCGGAGTGCAGCAGCGCCCTGTCCTCAGCAGGCTCTACCGCGTGCAGCGCCCCGGAGTTGATAAACACGCCCTGCCCGGTCTGCAGGGTCAGCCGGGTCTTGTTCACATCCACATGAATGGGTCCCAGCGCCGCCAGAATAAACTCAAATTCCTCGTGCCAGTGCCACGCCACCGAGTAGCAGGAAAGATCTTCGGCGTAGCAGGCAATGGGGAACAGCGGGCTGCCGTGCTGGGTCTGCTCCCGCCCGGCGGCATCGGCCACCACGGCAGTAGCACTGGAAAGCCCCACCCGGCCGCTGGTATAAGAGACACAGCTTGTCTGATATGCCATATTCACCAATTCCTTTCCGCAATACTTTGAATGTTTTTTATCAATGCCGATTTTGTTGCATATACTATGCGGTTTTGTTCTATGATTCAAGATTGTTTTGTGGTATTATCCTATCAGAGCTTCCAAGCTCAGTATAGCACCAAGGCAGCGGGAACGCAAGCTGTGCAAGCATTCCCATGCCGGGCAAAACCGCTATCCTCCCGCCGTCTGACGGAGTTACAGCCGGACGGCAAGTGTAATATAAACCATTTTATCAAGGAGGTATTCCTATGCTTCGTATCGAGTATTTTGATAAGGAACGTTTCATGCGCCAGCTTTCTGCCAGCCACGGCAGCGTGCTGCTGCATCTGGACAACGGCAAGACCTGCGACCTGAAGCAGGACGCTACCGCACGCTCCATGCTGCAGATGATGGACACTGCCCCCAAAAAGGGCTTTGACCTCACCGTGACCGACCCCGCCGACGTGACCGGCTTCCTGCGCTATATGCTGGAGGCAGGCCGCACCGAGCGCGTGGCCGGCTGAGTAATGCCAATCTCTTATCCCAATAAGTGTCACAGCTAATGCAAAGCGCCCGCTCCGGTCAAAGCCGGGGCGGGCGCTTTGCCTGTTTTACCGGAAAGCTTGCGCAGGCGGGCAGTCTGTGGTAAGCTGAAAGCAGAAAAAAGACGGAGGGAACGACTATGAACCTGAAGGAAGCATTCCGCTACCAGAACAAGCTTCAGTCCCTGCTGGACGAGGCACAGGGCATTCTGGACTGCGATTCCAATGTGACCAAGGTAGCCAACACCTACCTGCGCCACAAGGTGATGCCCGAGGCCGAGGATGAGACCGTTATGGACGTGGCACAGACCGAATATGCGGAGCAGATCACCGATATTGCCCGGTTCATGCTCTACCTGCTGGAGGAGAAGAGCCGCCTGTTTGCCGCCATCCGCAAGGCAAAGGATGCGCTGGACATGGATATGGACAGCGAGGTCAGCCTGAATGCCGCGCGGCAGAGCATTGCCCGCACCTTCAAGCGGATGAACGATCTGCGCAGCTCCGAGCAGCTGCTCTCCGGCGGGGGCACCGGATACCGCTTCAACGCCGAGGGCAACCAGATCTCCTACTGCTGCGATGTGAAGCGGGTGACTACTATCAACTACGACCGCAAGGTCATCCATGCCGCGCTGAGCAAGCTGAACCGGCAGGCAGACGAGACTTCCAACCGGCTGGACCTCTGCCTTGTGACCTCCAAGGTGGACTACACCGTCCCCTTTGATGTGAACGCCAGCTTTGCCGAAGCCTTTGAGACCTATCTGGAAAACGCCAAAAACTAAATAAACGTTCCACCGGCTATTTTGGGTGCGGCAAGCGCCGGGCGCGCGGCTGCCGGTTCAGGTGCAGATGAACTATAACGCTGCACATTTCCGCAAGGAAGCTTCGGTACGGCTCACCTTACGAGCCAGCTATTATGAAAAAATCTTGCGTTCGGCTTTTCCGCCACCGCCAGACGCTTTTTCGCCGAAACCGTCCCTTGCTCCTTCCCGCATTCCTGCTTTTGCGCTTACGTCTCCATGGGCAGGCAGGCAAGCCACCCTTCATGAATTTGCCCGCAGACTGCTGCGGGCACACACTTTCTGCGTGCCGGGTGGGCGCTCTGCGCCCCTTTGCACGCGGAGTAAAATGGCAGCCGCCCCTGCGCTTGCCGTATCCAAAATAGCCGGTGAAAAAACCAAAACCGGAGGTATGAGCTATGAAAAGGTATAAGCTGTTTTATCTCATCGGGCTGCTGTTTTTTCTTGCTGCGGCGCTGAACTTTGTTACCGGAGGGGATCACGCTACGGCAGTGGTATGGCGCTGCCTTGGCGCTACCTTTTTGCTGCTAGGGTGTTCGCAGCAGAAAAAATAAAGCAGCAAGCCAGCCCCGGCGGGAAAAGCTGCCGGGGCTGCAATTCTTTGCGGGGCTCGTTCGTATTCCAGACAGAACGACCAAATTTCGACAAAAACGAGGTATGATCATGTCAACCAAAACGATCCATTCCACTGCTGCGACCCGCTTTGACCTGAGCGCTGCGGCACTTCATATCCTTGCCATGGCGCTGATGCTGATGGACCACCTGTGGGCGACCCTGCTGCCTGCGCAGGAATGGCTGACCTGCGCGGGGCGGGTGGCGTTTCCCATCTTTGCCTTTATGGCGGTGGAGGGCTACTTCCACACCCACGACCTGAAAAAATACACCTTGCGTCTGCTGCTGTTTGCCCTGCTTTCGGAAGTGCCCTTCGATTTGATGTACGGCGGCACATGGTTCTACCCGGTGCACCAGAACGTCATCTGGACGTTGCTTTTGGGCATTCTGGGCGTCCATTTGATGGAAACCGTGCGCAAAAAGCAGAAAACATGGATGTACCTGCTGGTATCCGCCCTTGTGGTGGCGGCAGGCGCAGTGCTGGGCACGCTGGGCATGGTGGACTACTACGGCGCCGGTGTGCTGACCGTGTTCATCTTTTACTTCTTCCATGGGCGCAAGTGGTGGTGCCTGCTGGGGCAGCTGGTGGCGCTGTACTGGGTCAACGTGGAACTGTTGGGCGGGCTTATGTACCCCATCCAGCTCTTCGGTATGGACTTTGAGCTTTGCCAGCAGGGGCTGGCGCTGCTGGCACTGGTGCCTATCTGGCTGTACCGCGGGCGGCAGGGCTACCACAGCAAGCCGTTCCAGTATGCCTGCTACGCCTTTTACCCTGTGCATATGCTGCTGTTGGTTCTGGTGCTGAACTTCGTGAACCGATAAGATATTAGGAAACGGGTCAGAAACACCCACAGGTGTTTCTGACCCGTTTTTTAGTCTTTTGCCGGGGGTGCTTTCCTATAAACGCAAAGCATGGTATACTGAAGGCGGAAAACAAAAGCTTGGAGGAGCAACAATGACAAACAAGAAGCTGAACTACCCCGCAATCGCCAAGGAGACGGCTATCCTGACCGGAGCTATCGCTATCATTGCGGCGGCGGTCTATTTTTTTCTGGCACCCAGCCATACATCCGTCAGCAGTATTTCCGGCCTTGGCATCGTGCTTTCTAATTTTGTGCCGCTGCCGCTTTCGGCCATTACCATGGTGCTGAATACCGTGCTGCTCATCATCGGTTTTTTCACCTGCGGCAGGGAGTTTGGCGCAAAAACCGTGTATACCAGCGTGATGCTGCCGGTATTTCTGGGGCTTTTTGAGCGGCTGTTCCCGGATTTTGGCTCCATGACAGGCAGTCAGGAGCTGGATGTGCTGTGTTATATTCTGGTGGTCAGCGTGGGTCTGAGCATCCTGTTCAACCGCAACGCATCCTCAGGCGGGCTGGATATCGTGGCAAAGATCATGAATAAGTATCTGCACATGGAACTGGGCAAGGCCATGTCCCTTTCGGGAATGTGCGTGGCGCTCTCTGCCGCCCTTGTCTACGATAAAAAGACCGTGGTGCTGAGCATTCTTGGTACCTACTTCAATGGCATGGTGCTGGATCATTTCATCTTCGATAACAGCATCAAGCGCCGGGTGTGCATCATTACCGAGAAGGAAGAGGCGCTGCGGCAGTTCATCATCAACGACCTGCACAGCGGTGCCACCATGTACGAGGCCATCGGTGCATACAACTTTGAAAAGCACAACGAGATCATTACCATCGTGGACAAAAACGAGTATCAGAAGCTGATGAACTTCATCAACCGCGAGGACCCCAAGGCCTTTGTCACGATTTATAATGTATCCAGTATGCACTATCAGCCCAAGCGCTGAGCGGCACAGGGAAAGGATGCAAAAGCCGTGACCGGGGCTTTTCCGCAGCGGAAAACCGTGGTAAAATAAGAAAAAACGGAAAGGGAACGACAGCCATGGACATCAGACTGGTTTGCAGCGACATTGACGGTACGCTGCTGCAATACGGTAAAAAGGAACTGGAGGGCGAGATATTCGACCAGATCCGGGCGCTGCATCAGCGGGGGATCTGGTTCTGCCCGGCCTCCGGGCGGCAGTATACCAGCCTGCGCAAGCTCTTTGCACCGGTGGCGGACTGCTGCGTGTTTATCTGTGAAAACGGCGGCACTATTTTTCAGGAAGAACAGTGCATCGCTAAAAACCCTATGCCCCGGGCGCTGGCAGAGGAAATTGCCAACGATATGTGGACGCGCAGCGAGGGGCGGGGCGAGGTGATGCTCTCCGGCCAGAACACTGCCTACCTGATGGAGCGCGGCCTTGGGATGCTGCAGCGGGTGCAGTTTGTGGGCAACCACTACCAGATCATCCACAGCCCCGCCGAGGTGCCGGAGGACATCACCAAGGTGTCGGTGTACCTGCACGAGGGTGTGGAGAACTATGTGGAGCGCTTTGTGCCCCGCTGGAAGCAGGCCAACTGCGCCGTGGCGGGGCCGTTCTGGATCGACACCACCTTTGCCAACAAGGGCATCGGGGTGCAGTGCGTGTGCTGCACCCTTGGCATCGACCCCGCACAGGTCATGGCCTTTGGCGATAACTACAATGACGAGACCATGCTGGACGTGGTGGGCGTGCCTTACATCATGGACAACGCCGCCGCCCCGCTGCGGGCAAAATACAAAAACCACACCCCCCGCCCGGAGGATGTGCTGGCGCAGCTGCTGGCACAGCAGCCGTAAAGGGGGAGAACCCATGGACCGCAAGGGCTTGGAACAGCTCATTTTTGATACTTACAGCGTAGAGCCGGACTATCCGTGGATGGACACCCCGGAGTCGGCGGTGTTCCGTCATGCGGCAAACCGCAAGTGGTTTGCGCTGGTCACCACCGTGCCCAGAAGTAAGCTGGGTCTGCCCGGACAGCAGCCGGTGGATATCGTGAACCTGAAATGTGACCCCATCCTCATCGGTTCTCTGCGGGCAGAGCCGGGCTTTTACCCGGCCTACCACATGAATAAGGAAAATTGGATCACCGCCGCATTGGACGGCAGCGCCCCGGAGGATAAGCTCCGTCTGGTGCTGGACATGAGCTACACCGCCACCGCACCCAAGCTGCGAAAAAGGAAAGCTTGACCGCAGCAAAATAAGGGCGGGCGCTGCAATTGCTGCCCGCCCTCATTCGTATTCAGGGTAAAGGGACTAGAGGGACTGCATTTTACAAAAGGAGGAAGCTATGGCTATTTTTGAAAAGACCATCCGCAACCAGAACTTTGATACCCTGCTCCGCAAGCTGGAACGCGCCATCCCGGACAGCAGCTGGTCGGCAGAGCTGGAAGCCGGCAGCGACTTTAAGGACGGCAGCGCCCGGTGCAGCGTGCGGGTGTTTGAGCGGTACAGCATGGTGGGCGGTAACCGTCTTAGCCTGACGCTGACCTTGTTCCAGAACGGGGATGAACCCATCCGGCTGTCGGCCATTGCAGCGGGCGGCAGTCAGGCGGTGTTCTTTAAAATGAACACCCTCGGCGAGGACGCTTTTCTGGAGGATGTAAAGCAGCTGCTGGAAGAAATTTTGGAGGGGTAAAATGTTTTATAGTGGGTTTGACGCGCTGTTCAGCATCCTGTTCCCGCTGGTGTTTCTGTTTGTGCTGGGCATGATTTTATTTACCGTGGTGGGCAACCTGCGCACATGGAGCAAAAATAATGCGTCCCCGCGCCTTACCGTTCCGGCTACTGTGGTGGCCAAGCGGATGAACGTTTCCCGCCATCACACCGCCAATGCAGGGGACATGACCGGCGCCCACGGCTACACCAGCACGAGTGCTACTACCTATTATGTGACCTTTCAGGTGGAAAGTGGCGACCGCATGGAGCTGCGGCTGAGCGGCACAGAATACGGCCAGCTGGCAGAAGGCGACACCGGAAGGCTGAGCTTTCAGGGCACACGCTATCTGGGGTTTGAACGGAAAGACGAGTGACTGATATGCAGCAAAAGCATTCAAGTGTGCCGGAAATCGTGGGCAGAAGCCTGTTTTATACGTTGACGAACTATCTGCTTATCAGCATGGAGCTGTCCTTCCGTGCGCAGTGGCTCTCGGTCTTGTTCTCGGCGGCGCTTGTATGGTGCAACATGGAGTATTGGAACGCCGTTTACAGGCTGACCGGCAAAAAGCTTGCCGCATGAGCCTTGTGGGGCGTCTGCATTGCTGCAAGCACAGGTGTTGCGTATTTTGCGGGGTATATCCAAGGAACGCTTGTTCCACTTGTGGTATGATAAACGCGCTGCTGCGCAGTATTTTTGAAGAAATCGCAGAAGCTGTGACAAAAGTATTATTCTTTTATGAATTTTAGCACTCTACACTTGACAGTGCTAAAAAATCGTGTTATAACAGTGGCGTGCTCAGGAGGAAGGGCAAAAGGAGAGCCGCAAGGCTCCCCAGAAAGCCCTTTGCGAGGAGCTTCAAAATGTAATTTTATACCCGACCCGAACGCCGGGATTGGAGGTATGTTTTATGTTTATGCCGACTGTTTTTCATGAGAACCTGTTCGATGATCTCTTTGATCCGTTCTGGAACGAGGGTGCACTGGAGCGTGTGATGAACCGCGAAGCCCGCGACACCTTTGGTAAGCGCGGCGCAAACATGATGAAGACCGATGTCAAGCAGACGGACAACGGCTACGAAGTAGACGTTGATCTGCCGGGCTGCAAGAAGGAGGACGTTCAGATGGATCTGAACGACGGCTACCTGACCATTCAGGCAGTGCGCAGCCACTCTAACGATGAAAAGGACAACAAGGGCCGTTATGTGCGGCGCGAGACCTTCTCTGGCAGCTGCGCCCGCAGCTTCTATGTGGGCGAAGTGAAGAAGGAGGATATCCACGCAAAGTTCGAGGATGGCGTCCTGCACATCCAGCTGCCCGCTCCTCAGCAGACGAAGGCTCTGCCTGAGAACCCGAACCTGATCGAGATCGAGTAAATGCCGGCCGTGTGCGCCAAGGCATAACGTACATAGGATGCCCCCGGAGAGCTGCAACAAGCCCTCCGGGGGCATTTTTTGTGTACAGGCTTCTGATGAGGGAGAGGGGAGAAAGTACCTGTTTTTGCCAGAAAACTTTATTTTTCCACCGTTTCGTGGTATCCTTATAAGGCGCACGCAATACAGGCCTGCGGCTGCACTGGCAGCGGCTGCGGACTGCGTGCGGCAAAAAAGAACGTATAGAAGTAAAAAAGGGGGATAAAAGTCATGGGCGAATTTGCCTTTCAGACTTTACGGGAAAGTATCACCTCTGCCATCAGGAGCAAGATCCTTACCGGGGAGCTGCAGCCGGGCGCAAAGCTGGCCGAGCAGCGGCTTGCCGAGGAGTTCGGCTCCAGCCGGGCACCCATCCGGGAAGCGCTGCGGCAGTTGGAACAGGAGGGCATGGTCGAGTATTCGCGCAATGTGGGGTGCTCTGTGCGCCGGGTAAAACCGGAGGACGCCTACGAGATCTATCTGCTGCGGGCAAATCTGGAAATGACGGCGCTGCGCTATTTTGACTGCAAATTCCCGGAGGAGGATCTGCGCACCCTGCGCGGCATCTTAGAGGATATGCGCAGCGTCCGGCCGGGGGATCTTTCGCAGATCGTGGAGAATGACAACCGCTTCCACGCGGTCATCGTGCAGCGGGCAGGGCTGCCCAGACTGCTGAAATTCTGGGACGACCTGAACTACGGCAACCTGCTCGTTGGGGCGAGCAGCGGCGCTAACCACGAGACGCTGGCGCAGCGGCAGAACGGCATCCACACCAAGCTGTACGAGGTACTGGCAAGCGGCGACACCGAGGCTGCCTGCCGCGCCGTCTATGCCCACTACATGGAGCCTATGGAGCGGATGCGCAGCGCAAACAGCGCTGGACAGGCAGCAGACGGCACGGCAAAATAAGGGGAATTTGGCTGAACGTCTAAATTTTGACCAATCATTTTATGGAAATTGCAGATTGTCTACAATCTGCAATTATGCTATACTGTCAAAGTGACTGGTCGAGAGTTGCTGTATTTTTGGTAAAAATTGCAAAATGTATGCGGAACCTCGGCCTTCTTACAGGAACTTCCGCCCTGTGTGGAGAAGAAAGAGAGGAATTATCCGTATGTCTAACAAAGAAAAAGCCACAAAGATCTCGTGGCTTACCCTTGCCTTCATGGCCTTTTCTACGGTCTGGGGCTTCGGCAACATTACCAACGGCTTTGTGTACTTTAACGGTCCGCAGGTCATCTTCAGCTGGATCTTCATGTTTGCCCTTTACTTTATCCCCTATGCGCTGATGGTGGGCGAGCTGGGCTCAGCTTTTAAAAACGAGGGCGGCGGTGTCAGTTCATGGCTGCACCAGACCACCAACGCCAAGCTGGCTTACTACGCCGGCTGGACCTACTGGGCGTGCCACATCACCTACATCGCCAGCAAGGGCAGCGGCTTTTTGAAGGCGCTGAGCTGGGCGGTTTTCCGCAACGCGGAGACCTACGATTCCTTCCCCACCCGCTACATCCAGCTGGCTACCTTCTGCATCCTGCTGCTGGGCTGCTACATTGCAAGCTTGGGTCTGAACCCCCTGAAAAAGCTGCTGACTGCCGCAGGCACCTGCACCTTCGTCATGTCCCTGCTGTACATCGTGATGATGTTCGCTGCCCCGGCCATCAACCCCACGGCAGAGTACGTCCACGCCAACCTGAGCTTCAGCAGCATGATCCCCAACTTTAACGTCACCTACTTCACGTCCCTGTCCATTCTGGTGTTCGCCGTGGGCGGCTGCGAAAAGATCTCTCCCTACGTCAATAAGGTCGAGAACCCCAGCAAGGGCTTCCCCCGCGGCATGATCACGCTGGCCGTCATGGTGGTCGCCTGCGCCATTCTGGGCACGCTGGCCATGAGCCGTATGTTCGACCCCGCCGTCATCAACGCCAGCGCAGAGAGCTTCAACGCCTATGTCGCCAACAGTTCTTACTGGGCTTTCCAGAAGCTGGGTCAGTACTACCATGTGGGCGATCTGTTCATGATCATCTACGCGCTGTGCAACGTCATCAGCCAGTTCGCCGTGCTGATTTTGAGCATCGACGCACCGCTGCGTATGCTGCTGGATAACGAGCACACCAAGCAGTTCATCCCGCAGGCTCTGCACAAGGTCAACGCCCACGGCGTGCACAGCAACGGCATCAAAATGGTGGCGGTGCTGTCCGGCTCCATCATTCTGGCACAGTCCTTCGTGCCCGGTGCTGCCGCCGTTCTGCGCCAGCTGACCAAGCTGAACTCTGTGTGTATGCCCATGCGCTACCTGTGGGTGTTTGCCGCCTACATTGCCCTGCGCAATGCCTACGATACCATCCCTGCCGAGTACCGCTTTGTCAAAAATCAGGCTGTGGCCAAGTTCTTCGGCGGCTGGTGCTTTGCCGTTACCGCCGTGTGCTGCGTGCTGGGTATGTATGATAAGGACCCCTTCACCTTTGCACTGAACGTCATCACCCCCGTGGTGCTGACCGTGCTGGGATTCATTCTGCCCGCTCTTGCAAAGCGCGAGCAGACCGCTGCCAAAAAGTAACCTGAATATGCTTATAGCAATTCAACTTTTTAATGCAACGGCAACAGCGTTGAATTGCATATCGCAAATATGCTGTTTGAATGTTGCACTAATTTCTTGACTTGCGATAAAAGGGGCTGGTCAGCACTGACCGGCTCTTTTCAGATACACCTTAGGAGGTTTATTTTTATGATCGCATCCGAAGTCCGTGAAATGCTGTCCTTCATCGATGGCAACCCCACCGCATACCACACCACCGCCGCTGTGCGGGATATCCTGCTGAAGGCAGGCTTTGCAGAGCTGCTGGAAAGCCGCAAGTGGGCGCTGGAACCCGGCAAGGACTACTTTGTCTGCCGCAACGGCTCCAGCATCATCGCCTTCCGCATGGGTGACCAGCTGGAAAATTACAGCTTCAACGTTGCCGCCGCCCATACGGATTCTCCCTGCTTCCGCATCAAGGAGAACGCCGAGATCCACATGGGGCAGAACTACACCAAGCTGAACACCGAGGGTTACGGCGGCATGATCTGCGCCACATGGATGGATCGTCCGCTGTCTGTGGCGGGTCGTGTGCTGGTGCAGGAGAACGGCGCCATCGTTTCCCGTCTGGTGGCGCTGGACCGCGACCTGCTGATGATCCCCAGCGTTGCCATCCACATGAACCGCGAGGTCAACGATAAGGCTTCCTTCAACAAGCAGGTGGATATGCTGCCCGTGCTGGGCGGTGCCTGCGAGGAGGGCGCGCTGAAAAAGCTGATCGCAGAGGAGCTGCAGGTGTCTGAGGAGCAGATCCTTGGCAGCGACCTGTTCCTCTATGTGCGGGAAAAGGCCACCGTCTGGGGCTGCAACGAGGAGTTCATCTCCTGCGGCCGTCTGGACGATCAGCAGTGCGTCTACGGCATCCTGAAAGGTCTGCTGACCGCAAAGAACGCCCGCTCCATCGGCGTGGCAGCCTTCTTTGATAACGAGGAGGTCGGTTCCGGCACCAAGCAGGGCGCAGCCTCCACCTTCCTGTACGATGTGCTGCACCGCATTGCCCAGAGCCTTGGCGGCAGCGACGAGGACTTCCACCGCGCGGTGGCTTCCAGCTTTATGGTCAGCGCCGACAACGCCCACGCCGTGCACCCCAACCACCCGGAGCACACCGATGTGAACAACTGCACCTACATGAACAAGGGTGTGGTCATCAAGACCCACGCCGGTCAGAAGTACACCAGCGACGGCATGAGCGTTGCCGCCGCCCGGGAGCTGGCTGCCCGCGCCGGGGTGCCGCTGCAATACTTTGCAAACCGTTCCGATAAGGTAGGCGGCAGCACGCTGGGCAATCTGGCCATGGCACAGGTGTCCATGAACTGTGTGGACATCGGCCTGCCCCAGCTGGCCATGCACTCCTGCTACGAGACCGCCGGTGCAGAGGATACCCTCTCGCTCATCAAGCTGATGCAGGAGCTGTACAGCAGCCACTTTGAAGAGACTGCTTTCGGCACGCTTTCCATCAGCAAGTAAATTGATATAAAAAGGACTGCCGTGCGCTGCACGGCAGTCCTTTTTGCATTTATGACTCTTTATTTGCGGCGGGTGAGACAGTTCAGCGCCATCACGACCAACACAAGAAAACCGATGACCAGCAGGATACCGGTCATGCCGATGAGCATCATGGGCAGGGTGGTCATCCAGGAAGAAAGATGAAGCATAAAGGCACCTCCGTTAAGCCATCAGGGAAAGGATCAGTCCGCCGGCAAGGACGGATGCGATCTGTCCGGAAACGTTGACGCTGATGGAGTACATCAGCAGGAAATTCTGGCTGTCCTCGGCCAGACCCATCTTGTTGACCACACGCCCGCTCATGGGGAAGGCCGAGATGCCTGCTGCGCCGATCATGGGGTTCAGCTTTTTGCCCTCGGGCAGGAACAGGTTCAGCAGCTTGGCGAACAGCACGCCGCCAGCGGTATCAAAGATAAAGGCTACAAGACCCAGCGCCATGATGAGCAGGGTGTCCGGCCGGACGAACTTGTCGGCGGTCATCTGCCCGGCAACGGTCAGACCCAGCAGCAAGGTGATGAGGTTTGCCAGTACGTTCTGGGCGGTCTCGCTCAGGGAGTTCAGAACTCCGCACTCCCGCAGCAGGTTGCCGAACATCAAAAAGCCCACCAGCGCCACGCTGGCCGGGGCTACCAGACCGGCGACCACCGTGACCACAACGGGGAACAGGATCTTGGTCAGCTGGGTGACATTGCCTTTTTCGTAGGGCATACGGATGCGGCGCTCCTTCTGGGTGGTCAGCAGACGGATGACCGGCGGCTGCACGATGGGTACAAGCGCCATGTAGCTGTAAGCTGCCACCATAATAGCGCCCAGATACTGGGATTTCAGGGTGTTTGCCACAAAAATGGCGGTGGGGCCATCCGCTGCGCCGATGACCGCAATGGACGCGGCGTCCTTCATATCAAAGAAGAACCCGGCCAGAAACAGGGTGAAAAAGATGCCGAACTGTGCCGCTGCGCCAAACAGCATGAGCCACGGCTTTTCCAGCAGCGGGCCAAAATCGATCATGGCACCGATGCCGATGAACAGCAGCAGCGGGAACAGCTCGTTGGACATCCCTGCTTCAAACAGGGCAGAGATAGGTCCAACGGTGTCCCCCTGCGTGATGGCACCGGATGCGGGAAGGTTGACCAGAATGGCACCAAAACCCATGGGCAGCAGCAGACTGGGCTCCATCTTTTTGACGATGGCAAGGTAGATGAGCAGGGCGCCGATGCCCCACATGACCACCATCTGCCATGTCAGCGCCCCGAAGTTTGAAAAGAGCGCGGCGAATGTGTTCCAGAAATTCATATTGTTTTTCTGCCTCCTTTTGTTCTGATGCTGCGGCAAGAAAAAAGAGACCCTTGCCACAGCGTACGATCTGTGACAAAAGTCTCAAGCGAACACATGACATCGGGCATTGCTGCCGTGATGACGCTGCCATGCAGCGGCCTGCCGGTGAAAACGCCTTGACCGGCGGGCTGCCCTTTACTCCCCTTTATCATTTTTATTGATACCAGAAACTGCCGCTTCTGTCAAGGGGGAAAATGCGTTTTTTCGCAAAAATCCAATAGACGGATGCCGTTTCCCTCTACGCCCATCCCGTGAAAAGGCCAACCGGGAAAATCCGCAGATTTTCCCGGTTGGCAAACTATAAATGTTTTTTCGCTTTAAATCGTCAGTCCACCACCGGTACATCCAGCCCGAACTCCTGCGGGCGGAAGCGGGGACAGACGTTCTCGGTGATGCAGATGACCGAGGCGGCCAGACGGCTGCCGATCTCGCAGGACTCTGCCAGCGTTTTGCCGTAGGTCAGGCCGATGACCGTGCCTGCAAAGAAGGCGTCCCCCGCGCCGGTGGTGTCCATGACATCCACCTTTTTGGCGGGTACGATGCCGCAGCTGCCGTCCGCACAGGCGTATACCGCGCCCTGTCCGCCCATGGTCACCACCATGCTGGGAATGTTGGCGCTGCGCACGTTGCCCGTGAGCACCCGGCACATCTCGTCCGGGGAGAGGTGGTCGTAGTCGTCCGAGAACAGCAGCCCGGCCTCCTGCTGGTTGCAGACGAAACAATCGATCTGCTGCAAAAAATCCCGCCGCTCCATGGCGATGCTCATGTTGGAGACCACGGCAAACACCTTTTTGCCGTACTTTTTGGCGTAGCGCAGGGTCTGCTTCACCGTTTCTTTTTCCAGATCCAGCTCCAGTGCAATGGAATCGCAGTCTGCAAAAATGGCATCGCCCTGCTCCTGCAGCAGACCGGTCAGCGGGGTGGTATCCGGCCGCTTGGAGATGGCAGCGTGCACATCACCATCGTTGTCAAAGATGGCCAGCCATGTGCCCATGCCGTCCGGCACTTTCTGGATAAAGCGGGTGTTGACCTTGTGCCTTGCCAGCTTGTCGATGACGTCCTGTCCCATGCCGGTGTTGTCCACCAGACCCACAAAGGTGGGGCGCAGCTCTACGTTGGCGATATCCTCCACCACGTTGCGGCTCACGCCGCCGTGTACCTGCTCGATGCGTCCGGCGTTGCGCCCGCCGGGGATATAGGTGGAAAGGGGATAGCCCTTGATATCCACAAAAACAGCTCCGATGACTACGATGCCCATAAATGATAAACCTTTCTGACTTCAGTTGATTTTACCTGTATTATACAGGAAGCAGACAAAAGATGCTATCCCTTTGCCGTTTTTTGCGGAAAAATATCTCTCGGTCACGAACCCTTTCCGTGAAAAAGGGCTTCCGAAAAGTCCGCAGACTTTTCGGAAGCCCAAATAAAAAATAATTTTTCCTCTTACATCGCCGTGCGGGCGGTGCGCACCAGATACTCCATGGCCTGTACCGGGTACTGCCCGGCGGCGGTTTCGCCGGTGAGCATCAGGCTGGATGCGCCGTCCAGTACGGCGTTGTAGATGTCGTTCACCTCGGCGCGGGTGGGCACAGCCCGGGTGTGCATACTGTCCAGCATCTGGGTCACCACCATAAAGGGTACTCCGGCTGACCGGCAGGCGGCAGAAAGCTGCTTCTGGCAGCGGGGCAGCTCCCACAGGGGCATCGCGTTGCCAAGGTCGCCCCGGGCAATGACTACCTCGTCCACCAGCGGCAAAAACTCCGGCAGTGCCTGCACGCCCGCAAGGTTTTCAATTTTGGCAAGAATTTTCAGCTGCGGCGCACCGGCTTCTGCCAGCGCCTGCCGCAGATTGCAGATATCCGCCGCGCCGCGCACAAAGGGCAGCATGACCCCGGTAACGCCGCAACCGGCGGCGATGGCAAGGTTTTCCTTGTCCTCGGCGGTCAGGGTGGGCATCTGGATATCTGCTCCCGGTGCGGCCAGACTTTTGCGGCTTTGCAGCACGCCGCCCCGCACTACGGTGCACACGAGCGCTTCCGGCTCCACGGCGTCCACCCGCGCCAGCAGCTTGCCGTCATCCAGCAGCAGCTCCTGCCCGGGCTGCACGCTGTGCACCAGCGCGGCAGGGCAGGGGATGCCCTGCGCGCCCAGACGCACGGTCTGCCCGGCGGTCAGGGATAGCGGCTGCGGCAGACGTCCAATGCGCAGTTCCGGCCCCTGCAGGTCGATGAGCAGCTTTTTTACCCCGGCCTTGCGCAGCAGCGCCAGCCAGTCCGCGTGCGCTGCCAGCGGCCCGTGAGAAAGATTCATGCGGATGCCGGTCATACCGGCTTCCACCATCTGCTGCAAAAGCTTTACATCGGCACAGGCAGGGCCGATGGTTCCGTAAAAATCCATAATTCCTCCTGCAATTCGCGTTTTCTTTCTATTGTAGCATGACCGCGCAGCAAAAGATAGCCCGGCGACGCATAAAAAAACACCGGAAGCCGATGCAAAGCCTCCGGTGTCTTTTTATGATGCCTTATGGGGTTTACTGCTACACTTTGCACCGCCTGCGTTCAGTACAAAGCTTACAGCTCCCTCTATTTTTAAAGGTTGTACTTAGTTTACAGCATTTCGGGCAGTTCGTCAAGGGCTTTTTCCAGCTTTTGCCGGGAAAAACTGGAATATCACAACATTATCACAACTGCAGCTGGTGGTAGCACGCGCCCTCCATGGTCTTCCAACAGGCGGTGCTTCCCTCCAAGGTCATGTAGCTGTGGGCGGTGTTTTCCTTGGGAATGCTCACGGAGCCGGGGTTTAAGTAAAGGTTCCCCTGCCCGAAGTCTGTCCATGCGGGCACATGAGTGTGACCGTGGAGCAAAATATCCCCCGGGGCAAGGGGCGGCAGATGATTCAGGTTGAACACATGGCCGTGGGTGACGTAGACCAGCCGCTGCCCCACCGGCAGCACGGCGTAATCCGCCAGCACCGGGAAGTTGAGCACCATCTGGTCTACCTCGGCGTCGCAGTTGCCGCGCACACACAGCAGCTTGGGCGCAAGGCTGTTCAGCAGCGGAATCACCTTTTTGGGGGCGTAATCCCGGGGCAGGTCGTTGCGGGGGCCGTGGTAGAGCAGGTCTCCCAGAAACAGCAGGCGGTCGGCCTGCTCCCGTTCAAAGGCCTGCTGCAGCTGCTGCGCATAATAATAGGAGCCGTGCAGGTCTGATGCGATCATCCATTTCATATACAATGTCCTCCCTCAGAGCCGGTTTGCCTTATTGTAGCGCCTGCTGTAAAAATGGTCAAGTGATTGCAAAAGTCATACTTTTGCACCAAAACCCCTTGACACGCCGCTGAGGATGTGGTATTCTGCTAGGGTTGCAGCCCACAAGTGCGCAGGCTGCATATCGCGGACAGCTGCCGCGATCATAAAAACCGTGTGGATTTTTACAGCAACATTGCTACTTTTCGCCACACAATGACCTTTAAAGGGTCATTGTGTGGCTTTTTTTGCGCCGGAAACCGGCTGCAAGCCGATGCTGTGCCCGCCACATTTTTGCTTTTTACAGATAGCAGGTGAAATTTTTTATGAACGAAACTTTTATGAAGGAGAAGGCGGTGCTGCCGCTGCTGCTCTCGATGGCGCTGCCCAATGTGCTCTCCATGCTGGTAAACAGCCTGTACAACATTGTGGACAGCCTGTTTGTGGCGCGCATCAGCGAGGACGCCATGACCGCGTTAAGTCTGGTGTTCCCCATCCAGAACTTTTCCAACGCCATTGCCATCGGCTTTGGCATCGGCATCAACGCCATGATCGCGCTGTATCTGGGCGCGGGCGACCGCGAAAAGGCCGAGACGGCCGCCACCCACGGCTTTGTGCTCAGCCTTGTGCACGGTGTGGTGATGATGGTGGTCAGCATCGCCATCATGCCCGGCTTTCTGCGCCGCTTTACGCAGGACGAGGCGCTGATCGCCGCCGGCATCACCTACTCCACCATCGTGTTCCTGTTTTTGGTCGTGAACATGGTCTCGCTGGCCTTTGAAAAGATCTTTCAGGCAGTGGGCCGCATGAAGGTGTCCATGGTCGCCTTGATCACCGGCTGCGTGTGCAATATTTTACTGGACCCTGTGCTCATCTTCGGCCTTGGGCCGGTGCCTGCCATGGGCATTGCGGGCGCGGCACTGGCCACCGGCATCGGTCAGGCGCTCAGCGTGGCGGTCTACCTTGTGGTCTATCTGCGCACCGAGCTGCCGGTGCGGCTGCGCCGCCGCTGCCTGCGCCCGGACGCAGCGCTGGACGGCAGACTGTACGCCATCGGCATTCCGGCCATCCTCAATCTGGCGCTGCCCTCGCTGCTGGTCACCTTCCTCAACGGGCTGCTGGCAGCTTTCTCCCAGAGCTATGTGGTGGTGCTGGGCATCTACTATAAATTGCAGACCTTTTTGTACCTGCCCGCCAACGGCTTCGTGCAGGGAATGCGCCCCCTCATCGGCTACAACTACGGTGCGCGGGAGCACGCCCGGGTGAAAAAACTGTTCCAGCTGACCCTGCTCATGAGCGCAGCCATCATGGCGGCGGGCACGGTGATCTGTCAGTTTGTCTCCGGGCAGCTGATGGGGCTGTTCACCCAGAACCCCGAAACCATCGCCGCCGGGCAGACTGCCTTGCGCATCATCAGCATCGGCTTTGTAATCTCTGCGGTCTCCACCACCGCTTCCGGTGCACTGGAGGGACTGGGCAAGGGCGCAGAATCGCTGGTCATCGCGCTGTGCCGGTATGTTGTTTTCATCATGCCGCTGGCTGCACTGCTGTGTAACTGGCTGGGCGCAGACGGCGTATGGCACGCCTTCTGGCTTACCGAGGTGCTGGCAGCGGCGGTCTCCGGCATCGTCTACCGCCGGGCGGTCACACATAAAAAATAAGAATTTCTGATAGGGGCGTTTCATAACGTCCCTATTTTTCATTGACACTACGGTAAAAGTAAGGTAAAATATTCTTCGTGTTTTGACAAAAACTGTCAGTGCGCAAGATATTACAGAGGATGTGGAAGTATATGATCGAGACCATTGCCGCCGTCAATCAGGCGGTGAACAGCTTTATCTGGGGCATCCCCGCCATGGTGTGCATCATTGGCGTGGGACTGCTGCTCAGTGTCCGCACGGGCTTTTTGCAGATCCGCAAATTCCCCTACGCCATCCGCACCACCGTGGGCCGGATGTTCCGCAAGCGGGACGCTTCGGACGGTGCCATGACCCCTTTTCAGGCGGTGTGCACCGCGCTGGCGGGCACGGTGGGCACCGGCAACATTGCCGGTGTGGCGGGCGCTATCGCCATCGGCGGCCCGGGTGCCGTGTTCTGGATGTGGTGCTCTGCACTGCTGGGGATGTGCACCAAGTTTGCCGAGGTGACGCTGGCCGTGCATTTCCGGGAGCGCAGCGATACCGGCGAGTGGGTGGGCGGCCCGATGTACTATATTAAAAACGGCCTTGGCCGCCGCTGGCAGTTTCTGGCCGTGCTGTACGCGCTGTTCGGCGTGCTGACCGTGTTCGGCACCGGCAACGCAACGCAGGTGAATACCATCGTGGCGGCAGTGGATACCGCCCTGCTGGAATACGGGCTTGTGGGTAATGGCTTTCTGCCCACCCTCAACCTTATCGTGGGCATCCTTGTGGCTGTTCTGGTGGCGCTGGTGCTGCTGGGCGGCATCAAGCGTATTGGCAGCGTGAGCGAGAAGCTGGTGCCCTTTATGGCACTGTTCTACATTGTGCTGTCGGTGGGCGTGGTGGTGCTCAACTTCTCCCGCCTGCCCTATGTGCTGGAATCCATCGTGGCGGGCGCGTTCAACCCCGCTGCCTTTACCGGCGGCACTATCGGCAGCCTGTTCGTCAGTATGCAAAAGGGCGTTTCCCGCGGCATCTTTTCCAATGAGGCCGGTCTTGGCACCGGCTCCATCGCCCATGCCTGCGCCGACACCAAAAAGCCGGTCAAGCAGGGTATGTTCGGTATTTTTGAGGTGTTTGCCGATACCATCGTCATCTGCACCCTGACCGCGCTGGTCATCCTGTGCAGCGGCACCCAGGTCAGCTACGGCGCAGCGGCCGGTGCAGAGCTGACCATCTCCGGCTTTACCACCACCTACGGCGGCTGGGCTTCCATTTTTACCGCTGTGGCGCTGTGCTGCTTTGCCTTTTCCACCATCATCGGCTGGGGTCTGTACGGCTCCCGCTTTCTGGTGTTCCTGTGCAAGAGCAACAAGGTGGCGCGCCCCTTCTTTGTGGTGTATGCTCTGGTAGCCATTCTGGGTGCTACCATGGACCTTGGCCTGTTGTGGAGCATTGCCGATACCTTCAACGGCCTGATGAGCATTCCCAACCTCATTGCATTGCTGCTGCTTTCCGGCACGGTGGTACAGATGACCCGCGCCTTTTTTGAATCGGAAGGGTGAGCGGCAGCTCTGCCCATAGTGGACAGAAACGCCGGAACGCGGTATACTGAGAGAAAAACAACGGTGGCTATGCACCACAGGAGGTTCTGACGTGGAAAACTTTAACGAATTACTGCAAAAGTATGCGGATTTTATCGTCCGGGTGGGTGTGAACCCGCAGCCGGGACAGACCCTTATCATCAACTGCCCGCTGGAGGGTGCTCCGCTGGCACGGCTGTGCGTGCGCAGCGCCTACGAAGCCGGTGCGCGGGACGTGCAGGTGAACTGGCAGGATGACGCCGTTACCCGCATCCGCATGGAGCTGGGCAGCGAGGACGCACTGACCGACCACAAGGGCTGGCAGCTGCGCCGCTATCTGGACTACGCCGAGAGCGAGGGCGGCGTGTGCGTGCTGCATCTTATTGCGGACGACCCGGAACTGTTTGCCGGGCTGGACGGCGCTAAGATCAGCCGTGTGAACAGCGCGAACCGCAGCTTTATGCAGCCGTGGCGGGAGTACACCATGAACGACCGGGTGCAGTGGTCCATCGCTGCTCTGCCCGCAGAGCCGTGGGCAAAGAAGATGTTCCCGGAGCTGGACACTGCCGCCGCCATTGAAGCACAGTGGAAGCTCATTTTTGACACCTGCCGTGTGACCGGCGGCGACCCGGTAGGGGAGTGGCAGAAGCATCTGGACCGCCTGAACGAGCTGGGCGCAAAGATGAACGCCCTGGATCTGGAAAGCGTGCATTTTGAAAGCGCCAACGGCACCGACCTGACCGTGGGTCTGGCGGAACAGGCCGTGTGGGAGAGCGCCGGCAGCAAAAACGAGAAGGGTGTGCCCTTCCTGCCCAACATCCCCACCGAGGAGGTGTTCACCGCACCCCATAAGGATAAGGTGGACGGCATCGTTTACGGCACAAAGCCCTATGTCTTTAACGGACAGCTGATCAAAAACTTCCATGTCACCTTCAAGGACGGCAAGGTAGTGGAGCACGGCGCCGACGAGGGCGCAGATCTGCTGGGTCAGCTGCTGGACACCGACGAGGGCGCACGCCACATCGGCGAGGTGGCACTGGTGCCTGCCTCCAGCCCCATCAACCGCAGCGGCAAGCTGTTCTACAACACCCTGTTTGACGAGAACGCCGCCTGCCACATCGCCTTTGGCGACAGCTACCCCGGCACCACCGTGGGCGGCACCGGCCTTTCCAAGGAAGAGCTGGCAGCCCGCGGCATGAACCACTCCTCCCTGCACGAGGATGTGATGGTGGGTGCAGAGGACAGCCGCATCACCGGCAAATGCCGCGATGGCCGCACTGTACAGCTGTTCGAGAACGGTGTCTGGGTGCTGTAAAAAGCCCCAAAGGGCGCGCAACTGCAAAAAAATTGCGAAAATGCTTGCATAAATCGCAAGAGTATGCTATATTCTAGTAGTACGATATAGTTTAACCTGAAACGTGGGCCGCAAGGTCCGCGTTTCTTGTTTGTTTGGAGGTTTTTTATGGCGAAGCAGTCTGGCGGCAACACCGCGCAGAGAGTGGAAGCGCTTGTCCGTCCCACGGTGGAAGGCATGGGTCTGCGCCTGTGGGATGTGGTTTTTGAGAAGGAAGGGCCGGACTGGTATCTTCGCATCCTCATCGACCGGGACGGCACCATGGATACCGACACCTGTGCTGAGGTGTCCCACGCACTGGACCCCATTCTGGACGAAGCGGACCCCATCGACCAGAGCTATTATCTGGAAGTGGGCAGCCCCGGCCTTGGCCGCAAGCTGACCCGTCCGGAGCACTACGAGGTGCTGAAGGGCCAGAAGGTGCGGGCAAAGCTCATCCGCCCCAACGCCGACGGCGTGCGGGAACTGTCCGGCATCCTGACCGGCCGCGAGGGCAGCACCGTGACGCTGGAGACCGAAAACGGCCCTGTGACCTTTGAGGTAAATGCAGTCTCCGGCGTGCAGCTGTGCGACGACGAGGATCTGTTCAACTGAAAATAACCGTCTCTGAGAGAGAAAAGAGAACAAAATATATAGGAGGAACCCGAAAAATGACAGCAGAGAATAAGGACTTTTTTGAAGCGCTCTCCATGCTGGAGCATGAGCGCGGCATCACCGCAGAGTACCTGATCGAAAAGATCAAGGCGGCTATCATCATTGCCGTCAAGAAGAACTATGAGGTCGAGGAGGATCACATCCGGGTGGACATCGACCCCGACACCGGCCGCTTTGACGTGGCACTGATCCAGGACATCGTGGCAGACGAGGACTGGTACGACGAGCACGCCGAGATCGGTGTGACCGAAGCACGCAAGATCCGCAGCAGCTATGAGGTCGGCGACCGCATCATCACCCCGCTCAAGACCCGCGATTTTGGCCGCATTGCCGCCCAGACCGCAAAGCACGTCATCCGTCAGGGCATCCGCGAGGCCGAGCGCAACCAGCAGCTCAGCGAGATCCAGTCCCGCGCACATGATATCGTGCAGGCTACCGTTACCCGCGTGGATACCGAGAAGGGCATCGTTGCGCTGGATCTGGGCAAGGGCGGCGAGGCTGTTCTGCCCCGCAACGAGCAGGTGCCCGGCGAGGTGTACACCGAGGGCGAGACCCTGCAGGTCTACATCGTGGATGTGGTCAGCACCGAGCGCGGTCCCCGCGTGATGATCAGCCGCACCCATCCCGGCCTTGTCAAGCGCCTGTTTGAGCTGGAAGTGCCCGAGATCTTTGACGGCACTGTGGAGGTAAAGGCCATCAGCCGCGAAGCCGGTGCCCGCACCAAGATGGCTGTCTGGTCCAAGGACCCCAACGTCAACCCTGTTTCTGCCTGCATCGGCGAGCACGGTGCCCGTGTGGCTGCTGTTGTGGAAAAGCTGGGCGGTGAGAAGATCGATATCGTCAAGTGGAGCGAGGATATCTCGGAGTTCATCTCCGCAGCCCTGAGCCCCGCCAAGGTGGTCAAGGTGGAGCTGCTGCCCGGCGAGACCCGCTCCTGCCGTGTCACCGTGCCCGACCAGCAGCTGAGTCTGGCCATCGGCAACAAGGGTCAGAACGCCCGCCTGTGCGCCCGCCTGACCGGCTACAACATTGATATCCGTCCCGAGAGCGGCTACTACGGCGAGGACGAAGAGCCCAAGAAGGACGCAGCAGACGCTGAATAAGCCCGGCACCATCTGCCGAAGGAGGGAAACCGGATGGCACAAAAAAAGATCCCTGCCCGCCAGTGCATCGGCTGCATGACCAGCCGCCCCAAAAAGGAGCTGGTGCGCGTGGTGCGCGCACCCAGCGGGGAGATCAGCATTGATCTGGTAGGCAAAAAGCCGGGGCGCGGCGCATATCTCTGCCCTGACCCGGACTGCCTGACCAAGGCAAAAAAGAAAAAGGCGCTGGAGCGCTGCTTTGAGCAGCCGGTCCCCGCTGAGGTATACGACGCGCTGGCTGTACAGCTGGCCGCAGCCGCAAAGGAGGCAGCAGCCGATGGCAAAAAAGAATAACACCCCCGCAAAACCCAAGCTGCCCCCGGAGGAGGCGCTGTATCAGGCCGTGAGCCTGTGCCGCAAGGCCGGTGCGCTGACCATGGGCTTTGATGCCGTAGAGGAAGCCTGCGTCAAAAGCAAGGCATGGCTGGTGATGACCGCATCGGACATCAGCCCTAAGACTTTGCAGCGTTTGAACTACGCCGTAGGGGACTTGGTGGACGTGTTCACCATGCCGCTGACGCAGGATAAGCTGGCCGATATCAGCCACAAGCCCGTGGCTGTTTACGCGGTGACCGACCGCAACCTCGCAAAGCTCTGCTTCGACCGCCTGTCGGACTGCGGAGCAATCAAAAATGAGGAGGATATGAGCGAATGATCGTAAAATATAAAGTGAGTGACTTTGCAAAGGATCTGAACCTTTCTGCAAAGAAGGTGCTGGACGAGCTGGCTGCTATGGGCAGCACCGGCAAGAAGAACAGCTCCAATCTGGAGGAAAACGAGCTGAACTACCTGCTGGAGAAGTTCAGCAAGGACAACAGCGTGGCAAATCTGGACGAGTTTCTGAACAGCGCCAAGGCTCCCAAGGAGGAGCCCAAGGCTGAGAAGAAGGCTGAGCAGAAGGCCGAAAAGAAGGCTGAGAAGAAGCCCGAGGCTCCCAAGGCTGACAAAAAGCCCCAGCAGCCCGCCGCAAAGGCCGAGCAGCCCAAGGCAAACAACAATAATAATAACAATAACGGCAAGCACGGCGACAAGAAGCCCGAGCAGCACAAGAAGCGCGAGGAAAAGACCGTTTCCTTCAGCGAGCTGGCACGCGAGACCGGCGCAAAGGCCACCGCTGCCCCCGCACAGGCAGTCTCTGTCCGCCGCGAGGACAATCAGGTCACTGTGGATACCCGCACTGTGGATATGAACGTGGATCGCTTCGATGCACGTTACGATGATCTGGCCTCTACCAAGAACACCGAGAACCGCCGCAAGCCCACCCCGCAGGGCAACAAGCAGAAGTTCACCCAGCGCGGTCAGCGCCAGCGCCAGCAGTTCCAGAAGGGCAAGCGCGAGACTGAGTTTGAGCGTCTGCAGCGCATCCAGCTGGAAAAGGCCCGCAACGCCCAGCTGAAGGTGATGATCCCTGACGAGATCACCGTGGGCGAGCTGGCTGCCCGCCTGAAACAGCAGGCCGGTAAGGTCATTGCCAAGTTCATGCAGATGGGCGAGATGCACGCCATCAACGACGTGATCGATTTCGACACCGCAGCTCTGCTGGCAGAGGAATTCCACGCAAAGGTCGAGCACGAGGTGCACGTCACCATCGAGGAGCGCCTGTTCACGCAGGAAGAGGATGCACAGGAAGATCTGGTGGAGCGTCCTCCGGTGGTCTGTGTCATGGGTCACGTTGACCATGGCAAGACCAGTATTCTGGATGCCATCCGTAAGACCAACGTCACCGCAGGCGAGGCCGGCGGTATTACGCAGGCCATCGGTGCATATCAGGTCAAGGTCAACGACAGCCTCATCACCTTCCTGGATACCCCGGGCCACGAGGCATTCACCTCCATGCGTGCCCGCGGTGCCAACATGACCGATATTGCAGTTCTGGTGGTTGCTGCCGACGACGGCATCATGCCCCAGACCATCGAGTCCATCAACCACGCCAAGGCTGCAAATGTCAAGCTCATCGTGGCAATGAACAAGATGGATAAGCCCACCGCAAACCCCGAGCGCGTGATGGAAGGCCTGACCAAGTACGGCATCATCACCGAGGACTGGGGCGGCGATGTAGCCTGCATCCCGGTGTCTGCCCTGACCGGCATGGGCATCAACGACCTGCTGGAGCGCATTGCTCTGGAAGCTGAGGTCATGGAGCTGAAGGCAAACCCCAACCGCCGCGCCAAGGGTGCAGTCGTCGAGGCCCGTCTGGACAAGGGCCAGGGCCCCATTGCCACCATTCTGGTGCAGAACGGCACTCTGCACGCCGGCGACGTCATCATTGCCGGTACCGCTGTGGGCCGCGTGCGCACCATGCGCAGCGACAAGGGTCAACTGCTCACCGATGCCGGCCCCTCTACCCCTGTGGAGATCACCGGCCTGACCGCCGTGCCCGAGGCCGGCGACCTGTTCGAGGCTGTTGAGGACGAGCGTCTGGCCCGTGAGCTGGCCGAACAGCGCGTTGCTGCCGCCAAGGAAAAGCAGTTCTCCTCCTTCCAGAAGGTCACGCTGGATAATCTGTTCAGCCAGATGGCACAGAATGACATGAAGGAGCTGGCCATCGTGGTCAAGGCCGACGTGCAGGGCTCTGCCGAGGCTGTGAAGCAGAGTCTGGAGAAGATCTCCAACGACGAGGTGCGTGTGCGCGTCATCCACGCCGGTGTCGGCGCCATCAGCAAGTCTGACGTGGATCTGGCCGATGCCTCCAACGCCATCATCATCGGCTTCAACGTCCGCCCGGACAATGTGGCCAAGGAAGAAGCCGCTGCCACCAAGGTGGAAATGCGTATGTACCGCGTCATCTACGACGCCATCAACGATGTCACCGATGCTATGAAGGGTATGCTGGCACCCAAGTTCCGCGAGGTCGCTCTGGGCGAGCTGCAGGTGCGTCAGGTGTACAAGATCTCCAACGTGGGCACCGTTGCAGGCTGCCGCGTGACCAGCGGCAAGATCACCCGCGACAGCAAGGTGCGCGTGGTGCGTGACGGCATCGTCATTGCCGAGGACGAGATCGCATCCCTGAAGCGCTTCAAGGATGACGCCAAGGAAGTGGCCGAGGGCTACGAGTGCGGCGTGACGCTGGAGAAGTTTGCGGACGTCAAGGAAGGCGACGTGTACGAGGCCTTCAAGATGGAAGAGTACCGCGACTAAGCAAAAACCGAATATATAACAGCTTCCCGGCAGAAAAGGCTTCCCCCGTCCGGGGGAAGCTGTCGAACGAAGTGAGACTGATGAGGGCGTATCTTTCGCAGGTGTGGAGCGTGCGCCCTCATCCGTCGTTCTGGCAGACAGATGCCGCCTTTCCCCGGGCGGGGAAGGGCTTTGGGAAGCTGCCGACAGAATTTGGAGAAAACTATGTCTCAGAAAAATATGGGCCGTCTTGCGCAGGATATGAAGCGCGAGGTCATTGCCATCATCGGCCGGCTGAAGGACCCGCGGCTGGAGGGCGGTCTGCTGACCGTCACCCGTTTGGACGTGACGCCGGATCTGGATGTGGCAAAGGTGTATGTAAGCGTGATGGGCCGTGCGGACGGCCCCAAGCCCGCAATCGAAGCGCTGAACCGTGCCGCAGGCCATGTGCGCACCGAGGTCAGCAAAAAAATGCATATCCGCAAGGCACCCCGCTTCATCTTTGTGGAGGATGACGGTGCTGCCTACGCCGCCCACATCAACGAGCTGCTGCGCAGCCTGAACGTGAACGGCGAGGAGAAAGCACAGCCTGCCGATACCGAACAGACCGAGGACTGACTGCCTTTGCGGAAAGGATGGATCATTGGATGACAGAACAACTGAATGTGCAGCAGATGGCGCAGCGCCTGCTGGCTGCGGACAACATTTTGATTCTGTGCCACAAAAACCCGGACGGTGACACCATCGGCTGCGGCAGCGCCCTGTACTATGCGCTCAAAGCGTTGGAAAAAACAACGGCGGTGCTCTGCTCCGATACCGTGCCGTCCCGCTACGCCTTTACGAACCCACGGCTGTTCAAGGGTGAGTTCGAGCCCCGCACCGTGATCGCGGTGGACGTGGCAGGCTTGCAGCTGTTTGGCGAAAATAACGGTGTGCCGCAGTTTGCACGCCATGTGGACCTGTGCATCGACCACCACGCAGGCAACAACGGCTATGCCGATTTCACCCTTCTGGATGACGGTGCCGCTGCGGCAGCAGAGCTGCTGTATCAGGTCATCGTGGAGATGGGCGTGCCCATCACCCCCCACATTGCGGACTGTCTGTACACCGGCATTGCCACCGACACCGGCTGCTTCAAGTTCTCCTCCACCACAGCCAACACCCACACGGTGGCGGCAAAGCTTATTGAAGCCGGCTGTCATGTGGAGGAACTGAACACCCTGCTCTTCGACACCAAGCCCCGTGCCCGCATGGAGGCCGAGCGCATCGCCCGCAACCATCTGGAGTACTATCTGGACGGCCGCTGCGCCCTGATCTACCTGACACGGGACGAGATCCGGCAGAGCGGGGTAGACCCCGCAGATCTGGAAGAGTTGACCGGCCTGCCCATCAGCATCGAGGGAGTCAAGGTCGGTCTGACCCTGCGCCAGCAGCCCGGCGGCAGCTACCGCATCAGCGTGCGCACCGCAAAGGGCGTGGACGCCTGTGCCATTGCCCGGAGACTGGGCGGCGGCGGCCACACCCGCGCAGCGGGCTGTGAGCTGCTGGGCGACCTTGAAAACGCCAAGAATGCGATCCTTGCAGAGGTGGAAGCCGAGCTGGACGCACCGCAGGAGGAAGCATGATGCAGGGCATCCTGATCGTAGACAAGCCCATGGACTGGACCAGCTTTGACGTGGTGGCAAAGCTGCGCGGCGTGCTGGGCACCCGCAAGCTGGGGCACAGTGGTACGCTGGACCCCATGGCCACCGGCGTTCTGCCGGTGTTCTGCGGCGGTGCCAGCAAGGCGGTGGACCTGCAGCTGAACCACGACAAGACTTACCGCGCCACCCTGCGCCTGGGTGCACGCACCGATACCGGCGACAGCACCGGCACGGTGCTGGAGACTGCACCCGTCACCGCCGGAGAGAAGGAACTGCTGGCTGTGCTGCCGCAGTTTATCGGCCCGCAGATGCAGGTGCCGCCCATGTACTCGGCGGTCAAGATCAACGGCCAGCCGCTGTATAAGCTGGCGCGCGAGGGCGTGACCGTGGAGCGCAAGGCGCGCCCTATTGAAATTTACGGCATCGAGTACGGCGGCAGTCCGGCAGAAAACGAGTATGTACTGACGGTGCGCTGCTCCAAGGGCACCTATATCCGCACCCTGCTGGAGGAGATCGCCGCCGCCATGGGGCAGAAGGGCACCATGAGCGCTCTGCGCCGCACCGCTGCCGGTCTGTACACCGAAGCAGATGCCCACACGCTGGAGGAAATCCTTGCCGCAAAGGAGCAGGGGAGCGCTGCACTGGAAGCACTGATGCTGCCGGTGGAAAGCGTGTTCACCCCGCTGCCGCTGCTGGTGGTGGAGCCATGGGTGGAGCAGCATCTGTACAACGGCTGCCCCACCAGCCGCTACCCCGCAGCAGACGGACGCTACCGGGTGCGCAGCGCCGCCGGGCAGTTCCTTGGCCTTGCCAACATTACCGGCGGGGTGCTCCGGGTGGAAAAACTGTTCGTGGAACGTAATTGAGCAATAAAGGAAACAAGACCCATGCAGATCATTTCTCAGTTTGCCCCGCTGCCGCTGACGCAGCCCGAAAAAGGCACCGCCGTGGCTATGGGCTACTTTGACGGCATCCATATCGGCCACCGGGCGGTGATCGAAGGGGCGGTGCAGTGGGCAAAGACCCATGACGCAGCCCCGGCGGTGTTCACCTTCCGCCTGCCGGTGGAAAATAAAATGAAGGGCAAGCGCCTGCTTTCTACCGAGGATAAGCACGCCTTGATCCACAGCCTTGGGGTGGAGTATTACCTCACCCCGGACTTTGAAGCGATCAAAGCGCTGAGCCCGGAGGAGTTCGTGCGCGGCATTGTGGAAAACTGCCACGCCCGGGCGCTGTTCTGCGGCGAAAACTTCACCTTTGGCGCAAAAGCTGCCGGTACGCCGGAGCTGCTGCGCACCCTCTGCGCCCCCCTTGGGGTAGAGGTGGTGGTGGTGCCCATGGCACAGTTTGAGGAAAAGCCGGTGTCCTCCACCCGCATCCGCACCGCGCTGGAGGGCGGGGATATCCCCGCCGCCAACGCCATGCTGGGGATGCCCTATGCCATCCGCTTTGCGGTGCAGCACGGGGCAGGGCTGGGACACACCCTTGGGGTGCCCACCATCAACCAGCTGTACCCGCAGGGCTTCCAGATGCCCCGCAGCGGCATTTATATCACCCGCACCTGCATCAACGGGGTGTGGTATCCCTCGGCCACTGGTCTGGGCAGCCGCCCTACCGTGAACGATGATGCCACCAAGGTGACCTGCGAGACCTTTATCCCGGGCTTTTCCGGCGACTTGTACGGCACCGACCCGGTGGTGGAGTTCCACGCCTACCTGAGCCCCAGCAAAAAGTTTGATACGCTGGACCAGCTGCGGGACTGCATCAACAATGCCGCCCGCCGCGCACAGGAATATTTTGCATAACGCATAAGCAGACAGGCCGTTGCACAGTATTTTGTGCGGCGGCCTTGTTTGATGCGGGACGGTTTGAAATGCCCTCCGCTTGCCGGGTTACGGCTCCCAGCATCCGCATCGTGCCTTGAGCGGCACGCGCGTCTTGCTGGCCGCTGCCCCAACAACTCCTCCCTGTTTCCGCCACTGGCGGCGGTCGTCGTCGTTGCACTCTGGGCATAATTCAAGGAATTTTATTTTTTTATTTGAGCTTCCAAAAAGTCTGCGGACTTTTCGGAAGCTCTTTTCACGGAAGAGAACGGAACGGAAAACGGCATTTCCGGCGTCTGCGGGCAGAAAAAACCGCACTTCGGGCAAAATAGACACATTTCCGTGCAACAACGGTAAATGTTTGTTAAACAATTATCTATCTCTTATCCTTGCAATACACACAGTTTTTGTTTATAATAGTAACTGTACGGGGCAACGCCCCGATTGTGAGCGAGACTCTGGTTCAGAATTATAACTTGAGAGGAGTTTTTACCATGGGTTTAGGTAAGAAGACGATCGACGATCAGAACTACTGCGGCAAGAAGGTGCTTGTCCGCTGCGATTTCAACGTCCCGATGAAGGACGGTGTCATCACCAACGAGAACCGCATCAATGCAGCTCTGCCCACCATCCAGAAGCTGGTCAACGATGGCGCTAAGGTCATCCTGTGCAGCCATCTGGGCAAGCCCAAGAACGGCCCCGAGGCTAAGTTCAGCCTGGCTCCCGTTGCTGTGGCTCTGAGCGCAAAGCTGGGCAAGACCGTTGTGTTTGCCGACGACGACAACGTTGTGGGCGAGAATGCAAAGGCTGCTGTGGCTGCTATGAACAACGGCGATGTCGTTCTGCTGCAGAACACCCGTTTCCGCAAGGAAGAGACCAAGAATATGCCTGAGTTCAGCGAGGAGCTGGCTTCTCTGGCTGACGCTTATGTGGACGATGCCTTCGGCAGCTGCCACCGTGCACACTGCTCCACTGCAGGTGTCACCGACTACATCAAGGATACCGCTGTCGGTTACCTGATGGAGAAGGAGATCAAGTATCTGGGCAACGCCGTCAACGACCCCGTCCGTCCCTTCACCGCTATTCTGGGCGGCGCCAAGGTTGCTGATAAGCTGAACGTCATCTCCAACCTGCTGGAGAAGGTCGATACCCTGATCATCGGCGGCGGCATGGCTTACACCTTCGTCAAGGCTCAGGGCTACGAAGTGGGCAAGAGCCTGTGCGACGACACCAAGCTGGACTACTGCAAGGAAATGATGGCTAAGGCCAAGGAGAAGGGCGTCAAGCTGCTGCTGCCCGTGGATGCTGTCTGCATCAAGGACTTCCCTGATCCCATCGACGCTCCTGTGGACGTGACCGTGGTGCCTGTCACTGCGATCCCCGCTGACATGGAGGGCTGCGACATCGGCCCCGAGACCATGAAGCTGTTTGCTGACGCTGTCAAGGCTTCCAAGACTGTTGTCTGGAACGGCCCCATGGGCGTGTTCGAGAACCCCACTCTGGCAGCCGGTACTCTGGCTGTTGCCAAGGCTATGGCTGAGAGCGATGCTACCACCGTTATCGGCGGCGGCGACAGCGCAGCAGCTGTGCAGCAGATGGGTCTGGGCGACAAGATGACCCACATCTCCACCGGCGGCGGCGCTTCTCTGGAGTATCTGGAGGGCAAGGAGCTGCCCGGCATCGCAGTTATCCAGAACGCATAATTTTTCCGGCATCACAATGGGTGCGGCGGCATTTACGCCGCCGCATCTTTTCTTTTTGTGCAGGCAAATTGTAAATATTTACGAAGGTAAGGAGAAAATAACAATGGATAAGGCAAAGCGCAAGGCTATTATCGCTGGCAACTGGAAGATGAACAAGACCGCCTCCGAGGCTGCTGTTCTGGTGGACGAGCTGATCCCCGCCGTGAAGGACGCCGCCTGCGAGGTGGTCATCTGCACCCCGTTTACCGATCTGGTCACCGCTGTGGCTAAGACCAAGGGCACTAACATCCATGTCGGTGCCGAGAACGTACACTTTGAGAAGTCCGGTGCTTTCACCGGCGAGATCAGCGCCGATATGCTGGTGGATCTGGGCGTGGAGTACGTCATCGTTGGCCACTCTGAGCGCCGTCAGTACTTTGCAGAGACCGACCAGACCGTCAACAAGCGCGCGCTGGCTGCGCTGAATGCCGGCCTGAAGGTCATCCTGTGCGTGGGCGAGAGCCTGCAGCAGCGCGAGGAGGGCGTTACCGAGGAACTGGTGCGTATGCAGACCAAGATCGCCCTGCGTGACGTGACCGCCGAGCAGATGGCCAACGTTGTCATCGCCTACGAGCCTGTCTGGGCCATCGGCACCGGCAAGACCGCTACCGCTGATCAGGCAGAGGAAGTCTGCGCTCAGATCCGCAAGGTGGTGGGCGAGCTGTACGGCGAGGCTGTGGCCGAGGCTACCACCGTGCAGTACGGCGGCAGCATGAACGCCAAGAACTGCGAGGAGCTGCTGAGCAAGAAGGACGTGGACGGCGGCCTGATCGGCGGCGCATCCCTGAAGGCTCCCGACTTTGCAGTTATCGTCAACGCAGCCACCAAGGGCTGAGCAACTGCCTTTTCTTAATTAGCTGTTTCAGCGCCCGGCTGCGCCGTTTTTTCAGCGCTGAGCCGGGCGCTGATCTGTTTTACAGCAGCCGCTCGGGTGTTATGCACCCGCAGGCTGTACCTGCAGGCAGGGCGCTTAGCCTTGCCCGCAACGCGTGATAAATTCAAAGGAGATTCAATTTTATGGCAAAGAAACCTGTTCTTCTGTGCATCATGGATGGCTTCGGCTGGGTGCCGAACGAGACCTTCGGCAACGCCGTTGTGGCTGCCAAGACCCCCCATCTGGATGCTCTGATGGAAAAGTACCCCATGACCACCATTGATGCTTCCGGCATGGCTGTCGGTCTGCCCGATGGCCAGATGGGCAACTCCGAGGTCGGCCACACCAACATGGGCGCAGGCCGCATCGTGTACCAGCAGCTCACCCTCATCACCAAGTCCATCCGCGACGGCGAGATGCTCAAGAACCCTGTGCTGGTCAAGAACATGAAGGCCGCCATCGAGACCGGCAAGGCCATCCACCTGATGGGTCTGGTGGGCACCGGCGGCGTGCACAGCCATGCCGACCACTGGTTCGGCGTGCTGGAAATGGCAAAGCATCTGGGCGCTAAGGAAATTTACCTGCACTGCATCACCGACGGCCGCGACACCGACCCCCACTCCGGCAAGGGCTTCCTGGCTGACCTGCAGGCCAAGCTGGACGAACTGGGCGTGGGCAAGATCGCCAGCGTTTCCGGCCGTTACTACGCCATGGATCGCGATAACAACTGGGACCGCGAGGAGAAGGCCTACGCTGCTTTCGTCTACGGCGAGGGTGAGCACGCTGCCAACGCTGCCGAAGCCATCGAGGCTTCCTATGCCGCAGACAAGACCGATGAGTTTGTGCTGCCCTGCGTCACCTGCGAGGGTGGCCGCGTGCAGGATGGCGACACCGTCATCTTCATGAACTTCCGCCCCGACCGTGCCCGCCAGATGACCCGCATCTTCTGTGACGATGCCTTTACCGGCTTCGAGCGCCGCGGCGGCCGCAAGCAGGTGAACTACGTCTGCATGGCTGAGTACGATGCCACCATGCCCAACTGCGAGGTCGCTTATCCCCCGGTGGAGCTGAAGAACGTTCTGGGCGAGTATCTGTCTGCCCACGGCAAGACCCAGCTGCGCATTGCCGAGACTGAGAAATACGCTCACGTTACCTTCTTCTTTAACGGCGGCGTGGAAGCTCCCTACGAGGGTGAGGACCGCTGCGTCATCCCCAGCCCCAAGGTTGCCACCTACGACCTGAAGCCCGAGATGAGCGCCCCCGAAGTTGCTGCCGAGTGCGTCAAGCGCATCGAGAGCGGCAAGTACGATGTGGTCATCCTGAACTTCGCAAACTGCGATATGGTCGGCCACACCGGCGTGTTCGATGCTGCTGTCAAGGCCGTTGAGGCTGTGGATACCTGCGTGGATCAGGTGGTCACCGCTGTGCTGAACGCCGGCGGCTGCGCTTTCATCACCGCCGACCACGGCAACGCCGAAAAGATGATGAACCCGGACGGCACCCCCTTCACCGCCCACACTACCAACGTTGTGCCCTTTGTGGCAGTTGGCTGCGGTGACGTGAAGCTGCGCGAGGGCGGTTGCCTTGCCGATATCGCACCCACCATGCTGCCCTATATCGGCCTGCCCGTTCCCGCCGAGATGACCGGCAAGAGCATCATCGTGGAGTGATGCCAGACGGGATAACCGGATAAACAAACAAAAGGCTGCTGCACATTGCGTGCGGCAGCCTTTTTGCGTAAAGAGACGATTTTGAATGCCCTCCGCTTTGCTCTGGGCATAAATAGCGGAAAGAAAATTTTTTGTTTGTTTTTCCGAAAAGTCTGCGGACTTTTCGGAAAAACTTTTTCACGGGAGGGGGTGCAATGCCGTTGTCCTTTACGACCCCTTCTGTGAAAAGGGAATAGCGGAGCGTCCGCAGACGCTCCGCTATTCCGAAATAAAAAATAATTTTTCCGCTGAAGATGGCCAGAGCGCACGCGGAGGCCATTTTGATCGTCCCACCTGCAAAAAACTTACTTTTTCAGGTGGCTGTCCCAGCCGCTGGAGGTGGTGGCCTGCTTATCGGGCGTGCACCACATGGCTTCTACGCCGTCCAGCGATTCCACCAGCTTCTGCCCCTCTTCCAGCGGCATACAGAACAGGGCAGTGGTCAGGCAGTCTGCCATGCCGGAGTCCGGGCACAGCACGGTGACGCCGTTGTAGTAGGCAGCGGGCCACAGGGTGTCCGGGTCGATGATGTGGTGGTAGCGCTTGCCGTCCACCACAAAGTAGCGCTGGTAGTCGCCGCTGGTCACCAGCGCAAGGTCGCTCATGTTGATGGGCGAGCCGAAGATGGAGTTGGTGTTGGTATACACCTCCGAAGCGTTCCACGGGTTCTCCACGCCGCCCGTCCACTGGCTGCCGTCCGGCTTTGTGCCGATGGCGCGCAGGTTGCCGCCCACGCTCACCAGTGCACTGGTCAGGCCCCGGGCTTCGGCGGCGCGGCAGACCATCTCCACCGCGTAGCCCTTGCCCACGCTGCCCACGTCCAGCGACATCTCCGGGTCGGACAGATAGACCGTTTTGGCGTCCTCGTCGATGACAAGACCGTTGATATCGCAGTGCTGGGCAGCGGCTTCCAACTCCTCCTGCGTGGGCAGGGTGTTGTCGGCATCGGAAGCGTCCTTTTCAGCGGCTTCGCGGTGGTCGTGCCAGATGCCCAGCACACTGCCCATGGCAATGTTGATCTTGCCGCCGGTCAGGTCGTACATCTGCCGTGCCAGTTCCAGCATGGAGAGGATGCGGTCATCCACCTGTACCGGGGCTTTGCCGGCATTGTCGTTGATGGCCTTAACGTTCACAACGCCGGCATAGTCGTTGTAGATATCGTAGAGCTGATTGTAGGCGACAAGATCCTGATGCAGCGCCTGCATCTGGGTGTTGAACTCTTCCTCGCTCTCGCAGTAGGCGATGACCTGCGTCACCGTGTCGAATACGTCATAAAAGATGGTGGTGTACCGGGTCAGCTCCTTTTTGGGCTTGCAGCCGGCCAGAAGGCTAAGGCTCAGCACCGCCGCCAGCAGTGCAGCGGTTATGCGGGTGATGCGGCTCTTCATACGGTCTGGCTCTCCTTTGCAGCGCTAAAGGCGGTGTGCTCCTCCTGCAAATGCGCCAGCAGGTCTGCAAACATCCAGTTGCGGTTTGCGGGGGTGACCACCGCCTTGAGCGGGATGGTCACCTGTGCCTGCCGCATCAGGTCCAGCAGGGTGTCCACGTCCTTATCGCGGAAGTTTGCCAGCACCAGCGCCGGGGGATAGGCGCCCGGCTCCAGCACCAGCGTTCTGGGGGCTTTTACCTCCACCTCGCCCAGCAGCTGGGCAACGGTCTTGCCGGCATCGGCGGGGGCAACGGGCAGCAGCTTCATGCCAAAGGCGGGTGCCATGCCCTCCAGCTTGCCCCGGTCGGCGGGGGAAAGGTTCCAGCCCAGCGCCAGCGGCACCCCGGCGTTCTGGTTGCGTGCAATGTGTGCTTTCATCTTTAAAACCTCTTTCGGCAGTGAATTTTCAAAATACACTATAGTATACCATAAAACCCGTGAAAAGAAAATAAAAACCCGCCGGTGCATACAAAAAAGCTCCCCCTTGCGGGGGAGCGGACGGAGCAGGCTCAGTTCATTTTTTTGCCGAAGAACTCCACCTCTTTGCCGATGAACTGCATCAGCTCATCGAACTGGTCGGGGGTCAGGCTCTGAGCGCCGTCGCACTTGGCCTTGGCGGGGTTGTTGTGCACCTCGATCATCAGGCCGTCGGCACCGGCGGCGACCGCAGCTTTCGCCAACTCCGGCACCATCCATGCGTGTCCGCAGGCGTGGCTGGGGTCCACCACCACCGGCAGATGGGTCATCTTGTGCAGCATGACCACACCGGCAAGATCCAGCGTGTTGCGCATACTGGTCTCGAAGGTGCGGATGCCGCGCTCGCACAGGATGACGTTCTCGTTACCCTCGGCCATGATGTACTCGGCGCTCATCACGAACTCTTCCAGCGTGTTGGCAAGGCCGCGCTTGAGCAGCACCGGCTTTTTCTGGCGTCCAACGGCTTTGAGCAGCTCAAAATTCTGCATATTGCGGGCACCCACCTGAATGAGGTCCACATTTTCAAACAGGGGCAGGTGCTCGGTGTTCATGATCTCGGTCACGATGGGCGAACCGGTGGCGCGGCGCGCCAGCTTGAGCAGATCCAGACCCTCACTGCGCATACCCTGAAAAGAGTAGGGGGAGGTGCGGGGCTTGAACGCGCCGCCGCGCAGCAGGGAAGCGCCTGCCGCCTTTACCCGCTGGGCGCAGTAGGTGATCTGCTCCTCGCTCTCAATGCTGCACGGCCCGGCGATGACTGCAAAGTTGCCGCCGCCGATCTTGACGCCTTCTACGTCGATAACGCTGTCGTCCGGGTGGAACTTGCGGTTGGCCTTTTTGTAGGGCTCGGACACGCGGCGGCAGGTCTCCACCACCGGGTTTGCCAGCACCCAGCTTTCCGCAATGGCCTTGGTATCGCCGATCAGACCCAGAATATGGGTGTCGCTGCCCTTGGAATCGTTGATCTGCAGCCCCATATCTTCCAGCTCGTGGCAGAATTCGCGTACCTGTACGTCGGGGGCATCCTGTTTGAGTACGATGATCATAGTGTTTTGTCTCCTTTGCCTTTTCCTATCCTGTAAAACGGCGAGGGAGACCGGCTCCTTTGCCGCAGCTTGCAGTGTCAAACTTCAGTGCTCTGAAGTGCGTGACGCTATGATATCACTTCATGAAACTGAAGTCAAGAGAAATTTTGAATTTTTTCGGAAAAAGTGGTAGAATAGAAACAGAGCAAATGTAAAAGAGGGAATAACAATGGGAAAAGAAGCTAAAACCAACGCAATGCGCATTCTGGAACGGGAAAAGGTGGCCTATACCGCCCACGAGTACCCCCACGAGGAGGGGGTGGCGGTGGACGGCGTGACCGTAGCCGCCAGCATGGGCGAGGACCCCGCCTGCGTGTATAAGACACTGGTAACGCAGGGCAGCAGCAAAAACTATTTTGTGTTCGTCATTCCGGTGGCGGCAGAGCTGGATTTAAAGGCCGCTGCCCGCAGCGTGGGCGAAAAGAGCGTGGCAATGATCCATGTGGCAGATATCAACAAGGTCACCGGCTATGTGCGGGGCGGCTGCAGCCCGGTGGGCATGAAAAAGCAGTACCGCACCGTCTTTGACGAAAGCGTGCTGACCCAGCAGAAGGTCTATGTTTCCGGCGGGCGCATCGGGACACAGGTGTGCTGCGCCCCGGCAGATCTGATCCGCGCTGCACGCGCCGACACCGCAAAGATCATTTTTTAAAAATCCGGCTTTCTATCTGGGATACATCAACACAGCCTTTACATAAAATATACCCGCTGCATAAGTCATACTTAAAAAGAAAAAGGATGGCGAAACTGCACAAAACTTTCGAAAGTTTTTTGACGGCATGGGAACACAAGGGAGAATTTGCCCAAACGCTCTTTGCAAAGCGGTTTTTTTGCCGTAAACTGTATCTAGCACAGGGACGATGCCCCCCAAAAATGGGCTTGCATCGCCGCCTGAAAAAACGCTTGCACAGGAAACTGCGGAGGGAAACTTCAATGATGCTGCTGGTGCCGGGTCGCATGGAATGGGGTCACATTCACTGCAATCAGGGGCATGGTGTAGCCTTGTGCAAAATGCGCGGACAGAAAAACTGGAAATAAAGGCCGTGGTACAGGTGTACCGCAGCCTTTTTTGTTTGTCGGTCTTGTTGGACATGAGAAAGAGAGGCTTTGGAAAATGGTTCGTAAAGTGGCAGTGATCATGGGTTCGGACAGCGATTGGCCGGTGGTCAAGGGTGCTTGTGCCCAGCTGAAGGCACTGGACATCCCCTTTGAGGCACATATCCTTTCGGCACACCGCACCCCCGCCGAGGCAGCAGCCTTTGCAAAAAGCGCAAAGGCCAACGGCTTTGGAGTCATCCTGTGCGCGGCAGGCATGGCAGCACATCTGGCAGGTGCTTTTGCCGCCAACACCACCCTGCCGGTCATCGGCATCCCCATGAAGGGCGGCGCGATGGACGGCTTGGACGCTCTGCTGGCTACCGTGCAGATGCCCAGCGGCATCCCGGTGGCAACGGTGGCGCTGAACGGTGCCAAGAACGCCGCATGGCTGGCTGCTGAAATTCTGGCACTGAGCGATGACGCACTGGCTGAAAAGCTGAAGGCTGAGCGCGTATCCATGGCACAGCAGATCGCTGCCAAGGAAGAAAAGCTGCAGAACGAACTGAACGAGCTGTAAAGGAGAACCAATGTCTGATTTTGCATATCCGCTGCATGAGGAGTGCGGCGTTTTCGGCATCTACGACCGTGCCGGTACCGAGGATGTGGCCGCAGCGGCTTATTCGGCCCTGTATGCGCTGCAGCACCGCGGGCAGGAGAGCTGCGGTATTGCCGTCAACGATGACGGCGTGATCACCGGCCACCGGGATCTGGGCCTTGTAAACGAGGTGTTCACCCCGGAGGTGCTGGCAAGTCTGTCCACTACCACGGCACACATGGCCACCGGTCATGTGCGCTACGCCACTGCGGGCACCCGCGTCCGCGCCAACGCCCAGCCCATGATCGTCCGTCATGGCCGCGGCACCATGGCGCTGTGCCACAACGGCAACCTGACCAACGCTGTGGAGCTGCGCCGCCAGCTGGAAAACGAGGGCGCGATCTTCCACGGCTCCTCGGACACTGAGGTCATCTGCTACCTCATCACTCGCAACCGTCTGCGCATGGGCAGCATCGAGACTGCCATCAGCAAGACCATGGACGTGCTGGAAGGCGCATACAGCCTTGTGATCATGTCTGCCACCAAGCTCATCGCGGTGCGCGACCCCCGGGGCTACCGTCCTCTGTGCATCGGCACCCTGCCCGGCGGCGGCTATGTCTTTGCCAGCGAGAGCTGCGCACTGGATGCCACCGGTGCCACCCTGCTGCGGGATGTGGAGCCCGGCGAGATCGTGGTGATGGATACCAAGACCGGCGAGCTGCGCAGCATCAAGGATCACTGCGGCCGCCCGGACACCCAGATGTGCGTGTTCGAGTTCATCTACTTCGCCCGCCCGGACAGCGTCATCGAGGGCAGCTCGGTGCACGAGGCACGCAAGCAGGCAGGCCGCTTCCTTGCACAGGAGCACCCTGTGGAGGCCGATGTGGTCATCGGCGTGCCGGATTCCGGTCTGGATGCAGCACTGGGCTACTCGCAGGAGAGCGGCATCCCCTACGGCATCGGCTTCATCAAGAACAAATACATCGGCCGCACCTTCATTCAGGGCAGCCAGAAGCAGCGCGAGAACAGCGTGCGCATCAAGCTGAACGTGGTGTCCAGCACCGTCAAGGGCAAGCGCGTGGTGCTGGTGGATGACTCCATCGTGCGCGGCACCACATCTGCCCGCATCATCAAGCTGCTGCGGGATGCCGGTGCTGCCGAGGTGCACTTTATGGTCTCTGCACCTCCCTTCAAGTATCCGTGCTACTTCGGCACCGATATCCCGGACCAGAAGCTGCTGGTGGCCACCGGCCGCACGCTGGAGCAGATCAACGAGGTCATCGGCGCCGATACGCTGGGCTACCTTTCCAACGAACACGTTGTCCAGCTTGCCAAAAACGCAAAATGCGGTTTCTGCACCGCCTGCTTTACCGGCGAGTATGCCGTAGAGCCGGAAAGTGTGCTTTCTACCGATATTCACGACCGTCACCTGAACGACCGTCCCAAGGACGCCAAAAAGTTAGGAGAGTAAGAACATGGAAAAGAGCTATTCTGAAAGCTACGCCGCAGCAGGCGTGGACATTACCGCCGGTTACCGCTCTGTGGAGCTGATGAAGCAGTATGTCGCCCGTACCATGAACGAGCACTGCATCGGCGGTTTGGGCGGCTTTGGCGGCCTGTTTGAGCTGGACTGCACCGGTTACAAGCACCCGGTGCTGATCTCCGGCACCGACGGTGTGGGCACCAAGCTGAAGGTTGCCATGATCATGGATAAGCACGATACCATCGGTATCGACTGCGTGGCCATGTGTGTCAACGATGTCATCTGCGCCGGTGCAAAGCCGCTGGTGTTCCTGGATTACATCGCCTGCGGCCGCAACGTGCCGGAAAAGATCGCCAACATCGTCAAGGGCGTGGCCGAGGGCTGCGTGCAGGCCGATTGCGCTCTGGTGGGCGGCGAGACTGCTGAGCACCCGGGCATGATGCCAGAGGACGAGTACGATCTGGCCGGCTTCACCGTAGGCGTTGTGGACAAGGAGAAGATCCTGAACAACGAGACCATGGCAGCCGGTGACGTGATCCTCGCCCTGCCCTCCACCGGTGTGCACTCCAACGGCTTCTCGCTGGTGCGCAAGGTGTTCAACATCGACGCCGACCCCGATGTGCTGTTCTCCACCCCCGCAGAACTGGGCGGCAAGACCCTTGGCGAGGCGCTGCTGGCTCCCACCAAGATCTACGTCAAGCCCGTGCTGAAGGTACTGGAAGAGGTGCAGGTCAAGGGCATCTCCCACATCACCGGCGGCGGCTTCTACGAGAATATCCCCCGCAGCCTGAAGAAGGGCTGCTGCGCCCGCATCAACAAGGCAGATGTGCGCACCCCGGCTCTGTTCCACCTGATGCAGAAGGTGGGCGGCATCTCCGAGCACGATATGTTCAATACCTTCAACATGGGCGTGGGTATGGTGCTCACTGTGCCCGCCGAGCAGGCCGATAAGGCACTGGAGATCCTGCACGCCAACGGCGAGCCGGAAGCCTACCGTCTGGGCGTCATCGCAGAAGGTGAGGGCGTGGAACTGTGCTGAACATTGCCGTGTTAGTGTCCGGCGGCGGCACCAATCTGCAGGCGCTGCTGGACAGCGAGGCCCGGGGCGAGAACCCCAATGGTAAAATTACGCTGGTAGTGGCTTCCAAGCCCGGTGTCTTTGCGCTGGAACGCGCCGCCAAGGCCGGTGTAGAGGGCTGCGTGGTGCGCCGCAAGGACTACGCCGCTAGCGAGGAATTTGACGCTGCGCTGCTGGAAACGCTGCGGGCGCACAAGATTGATCTGGTGGTGCTGGCGGGCTTTCTGTCCGTGCTGGGCCCCAGCGTCATTGCGGCCTATCCGCGCCGCATCCTGAACGTGCACCCTGCGCTGATCCCTTCCTTCTGCGGGCCGGGAATGTACGGTCTGCGCCCCCACGAAGCCGCACTGGCTCGTGGCTGCAAGGTGACCGGCGCTACCGTCCACTTTGTCAACGAGGAGTGCGACGGCGGACCCATCCTGCTGCAGAAGGCCGTGGATATCCTGCCCGGCGACACCCCCGAGGTGCTGCAGAAGCGGGTGATGGAACAGGCAGAGTGGAAGCTGCTGCCCAAAGCGGTGGCTATGGTGTGCAGCGGAGAGATCGAGTGAAAAAATAAACTGGCTCGCCCTCTCAGGCCGCTTCGCGTCCAGCTCTCCCAAAGGGAGAGCCCTTGGCAAAACCATGAACTTTGTGTGGACTGCCAAAGCCTCCCACTTTGGGGGAGGTGGCAGCGCGTCAGCGCTGACGGAGAGGGCGAGGTCGTTATCCGTAAAGGAGAACAACAATGGAAAAGATCAACCTGAACGAGTATCTGGCCGCCAACGAGTACCCCGGCCGCGGCATTGCGGTGGCAATGGCACCGGACGGACGGCAGATGTTTATCGGCTACTTTATCATGGGACGCAGCGAGAACAGCCGCAACCGCGTGTTTGACCCCGTGCCCGAGCGCGGCGGCATCTGCACCATGGCAGCCGACCCCGCAAAGCTGGAAGATCCCAGCCTGATCATTTATAACCCGGTGCTGACCCTTGGCAAGACCCATATCGTGACCAACGGTGACCAGACCGATACCATCTACGACCTGATGAGCCAGGGCAAGAGCTTTGCCGATGCCCTGCGCACCCGCACCTTTGAGCCGGACTGCCCCAACTACACCCCCCGCATCTCCGCTGTGGTGTACGCTGACGGCAGCTACCAGATGAGCATCCTCAAGTCTGCCGACGGCAACGGCGACAGCGTGCAGCGTTATTTCTTTGATTACCCCCAGCCCGTTGCAGGCGAGGGTCACTTCATCAGCACCTACAAGCATAACGGCAACCCCATCCCCAGCTTTGAGGGCGAGCCCCTGCGCTTTGCCTGCCCCCGCACCATCGGTGATTTTGCCGCCGGTCTGTGGAGCAGCCTGAACGTGGACAACAAGGTGAGCCTGTTTGCCCGGGTCATCGATCTGGACACCGGCGAGAGCGGCGATATGATCTACAACAAGTACGACTCCGTTTGCAGCGATCTTGACGACCCTGAGGAGCCGGAGCTGCTGCCCGAGGAGCTGGAACTGCTCAAAAAGCTTGACGCCGAGGAAAAATAAGAGTAAACCTTAGGATATAAGGAGGATGCACCAATGAATGAACTCGCACTGAAGTACGGCTGCAACCCCAACCAGAAGCCCAGCCGCATTTATATGGAAGATGGCTCCGACCTGCCCGTTACCGTGCTGAACGGCAAGCCCGGCTACATCAACTTTCTGGATGCCCTCAACTCCATCCAGCTGGTCAAGGAGTTAAAGACTGCCTGCGGTCTGCCCGCAGCGGCTTCCTTCAAGCACGTTTCCCCGGCGGGCGCAGCACTGGGTCTGCCCCTGACCGAGGTGGAGCGCCGGATGTACCACATTGCCCCGGAGACAGAGCTTTCTCCGCTGGCCTGTGCCTACGCCCGCGCCCGCGGCGCAGACCGGATGTCCTCCTTCGGCGACTGGATCGCCCTGTCTGACATCTGCGATGTGCCCACCGCAAAGCTGATCCAGCACGAGGTCTCTGACGGCATCATCGCCCCGGGTTACGAGCCGGAGGCACTGGCCATCCTGTCCGGCAAAAAGAAGGGCAACTACAACGTGGTCGCCATCGACCCCGCCTATCAGCCCGCGCCCATCGAGCACAAGCAGGTGTACGGCATCACCTTCGAGCAGGGCCGCAACGAGCTGGTCATCAACGCAGACACCATGCTGAACAACTGGGTCACCGAGAACAAGGATGTGACCGAGGAGCAGAAGCGCGACCTCATTATTGCCCTCATCACCCTGAAGTACACCCAGTCCAACAGCGTGTGCTACACCTACAATGGCCAGACCATCGGCGTGGGTGCAGGCCAGCAGAGCCGCATCCACTGCACCCGTCTGGCTGGTCAGAAGGCCGACAACTGGCAGCTGCGCCACATGGACAAGGTGCTGGACCTGCCCTTCCGCGACGATGTGGCAAAGCCCAACCGCGACAACGCCATTGATGTTTACATCGGCGATACCCCGGAGGACGTCATCGGTGATGATGTCTGGGCCGAGACCTTCACCCGCCAGCCCGAGCCGCTGACCGCCGAGGAAAAGAAGGCTTACCTCAGCAAGGTGACCGGTGTCTGCCTTGGCTCGGATGCTTTCTTCCCCTTCGGCGACAACATCGAGCGTGCCCGCCGTTCCGGCGTGACCGCTATCGTGCAGCCCGGCGGCTCCATCCGCGACCAGCAGGTCATCGACACCTGCAACAAGTACGGCATCGCCATGGCCTTCTGCGGCCTGCGGCTGTTCCATCACTAAGGGGAACGGGCTCGCCCTCTCCGTCATTGCTTGCGCAATGCCACCTCTCCCAAGGGGAGAGGCTTTGGCAGTACGGCAAAGTTTCCGGTTTTGCCAAGGGCTCTCCCCTTGGGAGAGCTGGACGCGAAGCGGACTGAGAGGGCGAGGCAGCTGACGGAAAGAACGAAAGTTTAGGAGAAAATGATATGGCTAAGAAAATCTTAGTAGTGGGCGGCGGCGGCCGCGAGCACGCCATCATCAAGGCACTGAAAAAGAGCCCCGACTGCGGCGAGATCTGGTGCGCACCGGGCAACGGCGGCATCAGCTATGACGCCAAGTGCAAAAACATCAAGGCCACCGATGTGGATACCATGGTAGGCTTTGCAGTGGAAGAAAAGTTCGATTACGTTGTAGTGGCGCAGGACGACCCCCTTGCACTGGGCATGGTGGATGCGCTGGCAAAGGCAGGCATCCCCGCCTTTGGCCCGGACAAGGCTGCTGCCCGCATCGAGGCTTCCAAGGTGTTCTCCAAGGACCTGATGAAGAAATACGGCATCCCCACCGCAAAGTACGAGACCTTCGATGACCCCGCGAAGGTCATGGATTACATCCGCGCCGAGGGCAAGTACCCGGTGGTCATCAAGGCGGACGGTCTTGCACTGGGCAAGGGCGTGCTGATCTGTGAGAACGAGCAGCAGGCCGCCGACGGCGTCAAGGAGATCATGCTGGACAAAAAGTTCGGCGCATCCGGCAACCATGTGGTGGTGGAAGAGTTCCTCACCGGGCCGGAGGTCAGCGTGCTGAGCTTTACGGACGGCAAGGTGGTCAAGCCCATGGTCTCCAGCATGGACCATAAGCGCGCCAACGACCACGACACCGGCCTGAACACCGGCGGCATGGGCACCATTGCCCCCAACCCCTACTACACCCCGGAAGTGGCTGCGGAGTGCATGGAAAAGATCTTTCTGCCCACCATCCACGCCATGAACGCCGAGGGCTGCCCCTTCAAGGGCTGCCTGTACTTCGGTCTTATGCTCACCCCGGACGGCCCCAAGGTCATCGAGTATAACTGCCGCTTCGGCGACCCCGAAACGCAGGTGGTGCTGCCGCTGCTGGAAAGCGATCTGCTGCACATCATGCAGGCCTGCACCGACGGCACGCTGGCAGAGCAGGAGGTCAAATTCTCCGATGGTGCTGCGGCCTGTGTCATTCTGGCTTCCGGCGGCTACCCTGTGGCCTACGAGAAGGGCAAGCCCATCTCCGGCCTTGTGGACGGTCAGCTGCCCGGCGAAGAGAACGTGACGGTGTACCATTCCGGCACTGCCATTACCGAGGACGGCCAGCTGGTGACCAACGGCGGCCGCGTGCTGGGCGTTACCGCCACCGGCCCGCGCCTGACCAACGCCCTGAGCCACGCCTACGAAGCAGCCGAGAAGATCAGCTTTGAAAAGCTGCATAAGCGCAGCGATATCGGCCTGCGTGCCCTGAAAGCGCTGGCAGAGAAGCAGTAAGAAAAATGTAAACGACCCCTTCAGTCATCTCACTTTGTTCGATGCCAGCTCCCCCAAGGGGGCGCCTTTCCGCAGAAGGGAAACTTTGCGGCATGACAAAAGCCTCCCCCTTGGGGGAGGTGGCACGGCGTAGCCGTGACGGAAGGGGTTATTCAGTACGACCCATCATACATAATAGGATCGAAAAACAATAACAAGGGGGATTTCACCCAATGGTCTATCGTATTTATGTGGAAAAAAAGCCCGGCTTTGATGTCGAGGCCAACGGTCTGAAAAACGAACTCATCAGCCTGCTGGGCATCAAGGACCTGACCGGTCTGCGCCTGCTGAACCGCTACGATGTGGAAGGCATCGACGAAGCACTGTTCAACCAGTGCGTCAGCACCGTGTTCAGCGAGCCGCCGGTGGATAACACCTATGCCGAACTGCCCGCTGCCGAGGGCGTGTCCTTCGCGGTGGAGTACCTGCCCGGCCAGTTCGACCAGCGCGCAGCTTCTGCCGCCGAGTGCATCCAGCTCATCAGTCAAGGCGAGCGCCCGCTGGTGCGCTCTGCCCGCGTCTACCTGCTGGAGGGTGCTCTGACCCCCGAGCAGGTGGCCGAGATCAAGAAGTATGTCATCAACCCCGTGGAAGCCCGCGAAGCTTCTCTGGAGCCCAAAGAGACCCTGAAGATGGAGTACCCTGTGCCCGCTGCCGTGGCAGTGCTGGAGGGCTTTAACCAGCTGGATGAGGCTGGTCTTGCCAAGTTCATCGAGGAAAAGGGTCTGGCCATGGATCTGGGGGACATCAAGTTCTGCCAGGAGTACTTCCGCTCCGAGCAGCGCGACCCCACCATCACCGAGATCAAGATGATCGACACCTACTGGTCCGATCACTGCCGCCACACCACCTTCGGCACCATTCTGGACGATGTGCAGATCGACGACGCTGTGGTGCAGGAAGCCTTTGACCGCTACATGGCTATGCGCACTGAGCTGGGCCGTGAGAACAAGCCCCGCTGCATGATGGACCTTGCCACCATTGGCGCCAAGGAGCTGAAGAAGCAGGGTATCCTGAAGAATCTGGACGAGTCCGAGGAAATCAACGCCTGCACCGTCAAGATCAAGTGCGATGTCAACGGCAAGGACGAGGACTGGCTGTTCCTGTTCAAGAACGAGACCCACAACCACCCCACCGAGATCGAGCCCTTCGGCGGCGCTGCTACCTGCATCGGCGGTGCCATCCGTGACCCGCTGTCCGGCCGCAGCTACGTCTATCAGGCCATGCGCGTCACCGGCGCAGGCGACCCGCTCAAGCCGGTCAGCGAGACCATGCCCGGCAAGCTGCCCCAGCGCAAGCTGGTCACCACCGCAGCCGCCGGTTACTCCTCCTACGGCAATCAGATCGGTCTGGCTACCGGTCAGGTGGACGAGATCTACCACCCCGGCTACGTGGCAAAGCGCATGGAGATCGGCGCTGTTGTGGGCGCTACCCCTGCTTCCCACGTCCGCCGCGAGTGCCCCGCTCCCGGCGATGTGATCGTGCTGCTGGGCGGCCGCACCGGCCGTGACGGCATCGGCGGCGCTACCGGCTCTTCCAAGGCGCACAAGCTGGATAGCCTTGAGCACTGCGGTGCCGAGGTGCAGAAGGGCAATGCGCCCATCGAGCGCAAGCTGCAGCGCCTGTTCCGCCGTGAGGACGCCTGCAAGATGATCAAGCGCTGCAACGACTTTGGTGCCGGCGGCGTTTCCGTTGCCATCGGCGAGCTGGCCGACGGTCTATACATCGACCTGAACAAGGTCACCAAGAAGTACGAGGGTCTGGACGGCACCGAGCTGGCCATCAGCGAGAGCCAGGAGCGTATGGCTGTTGCCCTTGCCCCGGAGGATGTGGACAAGTTCATTGCCATTGCCACCGAGGAGAACCTTGAGGCTACCCCTGTGGCCAAGGTCACCGAGGAAAAGCGCCTGAACATGGTGTGGAACGGCGTTTCCATCGTGAACATCAGCCGCGAGTTTTTGAACTCCAACGGTGCAGAGAAGCACCAGAACGTCCATGTGGAAAAGGGCAGCGTCTGGCAGCCCCAGTGGTCCGGCCTGACCTTCAGCCAGAAGATGAAGTCCATGGTGGGCGATCTGAACGTCTGCAGCAAGAAGGGCCTTTCCGAGCGGTTCGACTCCACCATCGGTGCTGCTACCGTGCTCATGCCCTTTGGCGGTGCATACCAGCTGACCCCCCAGAACGCCATGGTAGCAAAGCTGCCGGTGGACGGCGAGACCTCCACCTGCTCCGGCATGGCATGGGGCTATAACCCCTACCTGATGAGCGCCAACCAGTATGTGGGCGCACGGATGGCTGTTATTGAGAGCGTGACCAAGCTGGTCGCCACCGGCTTCCGCTACGAGGACGCCTACCTGACTTTCCAGGAGTACTTCGAGCGTCTGGGCAACAAGCCCGAGCGCTGGGGCAAGCCGCTGGCTGCCCTGCTGGGCGCACTGGATGCACAGATCGGTCTGGGCATTGCTTCCATCGGCGGCAAGGACAGTATGTCCGGCTCCTTCGAGCAGCTGGATGTGCCCCCCACGCTGGTGTCCTTTGCCACCGCCATCGGCAAGGCAAGCCGCGTAGTCTCCACCGAGTTCAAGAAGCCCGAGAGCACTGTGGTGCTCATCCGTCCCATCATCGACCCGGAGACCGGCTGCCCCAACTTCTTCTCCCTGAAGGCCAACTACAGAATCGTAGAGAATATGATCGAAGAGGGCATGGTCGCTGCTGCCTGCTCCGTGGGCTACGGCGGCATTGCCGAGGCACTGTTCAAGATGGGTCTGGGCAACCGCATCGGCTTCAAGATGCGTGCAGATATGACCACCCACCAGATGTTCGAGCCCATGTACGGCTCCATCATTCTGGAAATGGTGTCTGATTCTCCCGCCGGTATGCTGCTGGGCGAGACCACCAAGGAGTACACCTTCGAGTCCTGCGGTGAAAAGCTGGATATGGCCGAGCTGCAGGAGATCTGGGAGAGCAAGCTGGAGCCCGTGTATCCCTACCGCAAGGCCGGCCCCGCCGTGGAGAAGATCAACGGCAGCCTGACCGCCCCCGCCGCACCCAAGATCGGTGTGGCAAAGCCCAAGGTCATCATCCCGGTGTTCCCCGGCACTAACTGTGAGTACGACACCGCCAAGGCCTTTGCCCGCGCCGGTGCCGACCCCGAAATTCTGGTGGTGCGCAACCTGACCCCCGCCGACGTTGCCGAGAGCTGCGAGGCACTGGTCAAGGCCATTGACGCAAGCCAGATCGTCATGCTGCCCGGCGGCTTCTCCGGCGGCGACGAGCCGGACGGCAGCGCCAAGTTTATCGCTTCCTTCTTCCGCAACCCTGCGGTCACCGAGGCTGTACGCCGTCTGCTGCAGCAGCGCGACGGCCTGATGCTGGGCATCTGCAACGGCTTCCAGGCTCTGATCAAGCTGGGTCTGGTGCCCTACGGCGATATCCGCCCCATCACCGCCTGCGACCCCACCCTGACCTTCAACACCATCGGCCGTCACCAGAGTATGCTGGTGCACACCCGTGTGGCTTCCACCGGCAGTCCGTGGCTCAGCAAGTGTGAGGTGGGCGAGATGCACACCGTCGCCATCAGCCACGGCGAGGGCCGCTTTGTAGCGCCGCAGGAGGTGCTGGACACCATGCTGCGCAACGGTCAGGTGGCTACCCAGTATGTGGATCTGACCGGCGTGCCCACCATGGATCAGCGCTTCAACCCCAACGGCTCTGTGCTGGCTATCGAGGGCATCACCAGCCCGGACGGCCGCGTGTTCGGCAAGATGGGTCACTCGGAGCGCAGCGGCGAGTATCTGTACAAGAACGTCACCGGCGATAAATACCAGCCGATCTTTGAGGGCGGCGTGGACTATTTCAAGGTTTGATGGTAGAATAAATAAGCAAAAGGGTGTCTGCCTATATAGGCAGCGCCTTCAACCGCCAATGCAGCGCTGGTAAAGCCTTCCCCCGGACGGGGGAAGGTGGCGCGCAAGCGCCGGATGAGGGCGCACCGCAGGCAGCTGTTGCCCTTGAGTTCCGTCAGATCATAGGAGGAAAACAACCAATGTCACAGCATGATCGCTATATCAGCCCTTTTTCCACCCGCTACGCTTCCGATGAAATGCAGTACATCTTCTCGGACGACAACAAGTTCCGCACTTGGCGGCGGCTGTGGGTGGCACTGGCTCGTGCCGAAATGGATCAGGGCCTGACCAACATCACCCCGGACATGGTAGCCGAGCTGGAAGCTCATGTGGACGATATCAACTACGAAGTGGCCATCGAGCGGGAAAAGCTGGTGCGCCACGACGTCATGAGCCACGTCTACGCTTACGGCCAGCAGTGCCCCAAGGCAGCAGGCATCATCCATCTGGGTGCCACCAGCTGCTATGTGGGCGATAACACCGACATCATCGTGATGCGGCAGGGTCTTGAGCTGGTGCGTAAAAAGCTGGTGGGTGTGCTGGCAAAGCTGGCGCACTTTGCCAAGGAGTACAAGGATATGCCCTGCATGGCCTACACCCACTGCCAGCCCGCACAGCCCACCACCGTGGGCAAGCGCGCTACCCTGTGGGCCAACGAGCTGGTGATGGATCTGGCTGAGATCGACCATCGTCTGGCTACCCTGCAGCTGCGCGGTGTCAAGGGCACCACCGGTACGCAGGCTTCCTTTATGGAACTGTTCAAGGGCGATGCCGACAAGATCCGTGCCGTGGATGCTTCCATTGCAAAGGAGATGGGCTTTGACCCCAAGGCTGTTGTGCCGGTGTCCGGCCAGACCTACAGCCGCAAGGTGGATGCTTTTATCCTGAACGCACTGGCAGGTATTGGTCAGAGCTGCATGAAGTTTGCCACCGACCTGCGCCTGCTGGCAAACTTCAAGGAGATGGAGGAGCCCTTTGAGAAGAACCAGATCGGTTCTTCCGCTATGCCCTATAAGCGCAACCCCATGCGTTGCGAGCGCATCTGCGCCCTTGCCCGTTACCTGATGGTGGACGTGCTGAACCCCAGCTTTACCACCGGCACCCAGTGGTTTGAGCGCACGCTGGACGACAGCGCCAACAAGCGCGTGGCTATGGCCGAGGGCTTCCTTGCCACTGACGCCATCCTGAACATCATGCTCAACGTCACCGATGGTCTGGTGGTGTACCCCAAGGTGGTGCGCAGCCGCCTGATGGCGGAGCTGCCCTTCATGGCCAGCGAGAACATCATGATGCAGGCTGTGGAAAAGGGCGGCAACCGTCAGGAGCTGCACGAGCGTCTGCGCCAGCACGCCATCGCCGCCGGCAAGCAGGTCAAGGAAGAGGGCCTGCCCAACGATATGGTGGATCGCATTGCCGCAGACCCGGCCTTTGGCCTGACCCGCGAGGAGATCGTGGCGGGGCTTGTGCCGGAGAACTTTGTGGGCCGTGCACCCCAGCAGGTGGAGGAGTTCATCGCCAACGTCCTGCAGCCCATCTTCGATGCTGACCCCGAGGATGTGGAACAGCACGCTTCCCTGAGCGTCTGATGACAGTATAAATTGCAAAAAGGAGAAGCCCACGGGCTTCTCCTTTTTTGCGTTTGTGCCTTGCACGATTTTGTCTGTCATGTTACACTGAGGGCATCATCAACAAAGGAGAACCGCTCATGCGTTTGGATAAATATCTGGCCGAGACTGCCCAGTGCACCCGCAGCGAGGCCAAAACCATGCTGGCAAAGGGGCGCGTGCAGGTAAATGGTGCGGTGTGCAAAAAAGGGGACACCCAGCTGAAGGATACCGACACCGTGGCGGTGGATGGCGCGCTGCTGACCTATCAGAAATTCGTCTACCTCATGCTCAATAAGCCCGAAGGGGTGGTGAGCGCTTCTACCGATAAGCGGGACACCACTGTGGTGGATCTGGTAGGGGATGCCTACCCCCGGCGGGAGCTGTTCCCGGCAGGGCGGCTGGATAAGACCAGTACCGGTTTTGTGCTGCTGACCGATGACGGCGGCTTTGCCCACGATATCCTGTCCCCACGGCACCATGTTTCCAAGACCTATACCGTGACGATTGACACCCCGCTCACGCAGGAGATGTGCACCGGTTTTGCGGCGGGGGTCACACTGGCGGACGGCACCGCCCTTTCGCCCGCCGAAGTGACCGCCCTTTCTCCCGATGGGCTTACCGTGCGGGTGGTGCTGCGGCAGGGGGTGTACCACCAGATCAAACGGATGTTCGGTGTGTACGGTGCCGGGGTGAATGCCCTGCACCGGGAGGCCATTGGCGGCCTTGCACTGGATGCGCAGCTTGCGCCGGGGCAGTGGCGGGAGCTTTCTGACGAAGAAGTGGGAAAAATTACCAGATAAAACGCTGCGCTTTTCACGCGGTTTTCAAAAATGTATCACAATTTACCGGTAAAATAACGGTAAGAACCACGCAAAAAGGCACTTTTTTGGCAAAAAATGGTCCCGAAAGATAATTTCAACAAGAAAGAATTATTTTTTTTGTTGAAATCTGTTGCAAAAGTAAATTCTTTTGTGTAAAATATAGATTGTAATGCGGCTAAATTGTTTAAAATCACAACCCATGCCGCCGCGGCTTGCACAAACGAGGAAAAGGGGTATCCATTTATGGCCAATAGAGTATTTCAAAGCGTGATCTACCAGATGAAGGACGCGATCAATCGGGTGGTCGGCGTTGTGGATGAGACCGGCGCTGTCATTTCCTGCTCGGAGCTGAACCTGATCGGCGAGGTGCGCGAGGGCTATATGGCCGAGCGACTGACCGCAGGCGACCGCTTTGTGCGCGACGGCTATACTTACCAGCAGTTCTCCAACGCCAAGCATAACGATTATGCCGTGTTCGTGGAGGGCGTCGATGAGACTGCAGGGCAGTTTGCCGGTGTGCTGGCCATCAGCCTGCAGAGCATCAAGCAGTACCACGACGAAAAATTCGATAAGTCCAACTTTATCAAGAACGTAGTGCTGGACAACATCCTGCCCGGCGATATCTACGCCAAGGCACGGGAGCTGCATTTTGCTACCGATGTCTCCCGCGTGGTGTTCATCGTACGGGTGATCAGCGGCGGCGATATCTCTGCCTACGATGTGGTCAGCAGCCTGTTCCCCGATAAGCAGAAGGACTTTGTGTTCAATATCAGCGAGACCGATACTGTGCTGGTCAAGGAGATCCGCAAGGGCATCGACCGCACTGATATGGAAAAGCTGGCTGCCAGCATTGTGGATACCCTCTCCGGCGAGCACTACATCAAGGCCGTGGTCGGCATTGGCACCCCCATTGCCAACGTGAAGGATCTGGCTACCTCCTTTAAGGAAGCGCAGATCGCCATGGAAGTGAGCAAGGTGTTCGATACCGAAAAGCAGATCATCCGCTACGATAACCTGGGCATTGCTCGTCTGATCTACCAGCTGCCCACCACCGTTTGCGAGATGTTCCTGCGCGAGGTGTTCAAGCAGGGCAGCATCGAAAGCCTGGATCAGGAGACTTTGTTCACCATCCAGCGCTTCTTCGAGAACAACCTGAATGTGTCCGAGACCAGCCGCGGCCTGTTTGTGCACCGCAACACGCTGGTGTATCGTCTGGAAAAGATCAAAAAGCTGACCGGTCTGGATCTGCGTGAGTTCGACGACGCTATCGTCTTTAAGGTAGCGCTGATGGTAAAGAAGTACCTGTCCAACAACCCGGCCAAATACTGATATTTCGCTGTGCGGGTCTTGCCCTGCCGGCGCCGAACCGGCCGCTCGAAACCGATGCTGGCCGGTTCTTTTTGCAGCATGGGCTGCGGACGGGCTGTCTTGACCGTCAAAAATCTTGATGTCAGGAGCTAATACGATTCCATGATCGATTTTGAACACGTTTCCAAAGAATATAAAAAGGGCGGACGCCTTGCGCTGGAGGATATAAACTTCCATGTGGATGAAGGCGAGTTCGTCTTTCTGCTGGGTCACTCCGGCGCGGGCAAATCCACCCTGCTCAAGCTGATCCTGCGGGAGGCACTGCCTACCTCCGGCAAGGTGACCGTGCTGGGCAAGGACGTTGCCAAGCTGCGCCGCCGCAAGATCCCTTACCTGCGCCGCCAGATGGGCATCATCTTTCAGGACTTCCGCCTGATCCCCAGCATGACCGTGTACGAGAACGTGGCTTTTGCCATGCACGTCCTCAACGTGCCCCGCAGGGAGATCCGTCCCCGCGTGGAGTACATTCTGGAACTGGTGCATCTGGAGGACAAAGCCAAGTGCTACCCGGATACCCTTTCCGGCGGCGAGCAGCAGCGTGTGGCTGTGGCGCGTGCGCTGGTGCATAACCCCAAGCTGGTCATCGCGGACGAGCCCACCGGCAACATTGACCCGGAGCTGAGTCTGGAAATGATGCAGCTGCTGGAGCGGGTGAGCAAGATGGGCATCACGGTGCTGGTGGTCACCCACGAGCACGAGCTGGTGCACCGCTTCCATCAGCGTGTGGTCACCCTGAGCCATGGCCGCATCATCTCGGACGTGCCCGCAGACCCTGTGGCTGCCGCCGAGGACGATCTTTCGCTGGATGTTGCCGCCTTTGATGCGGACGATGCGTCCGCCGCGAAAAAGGAGGTGGCTGCCGTATGATGCGTCCTTCTACCTTCTTCTTCCTTACCCGGCGCGGTGTGCGCAATCTGGGCAAGCACTGGGCCATGACCATTGCCTGCATCGCTTCCTTGAGCGTTTGCATGACTCTGAACATCTTTGCCAGCTTGGCCGAGGTGAACGTGGGCAACATGGTGGCCTATCTGGGCAGCCAGAACGAGACGGTGGTCTATCTGGATCCCGCGTGCGATGATGCCACCGCCGCGCAGGTAGGCGCGACCCTTTCGGCTATGCCGGGGGTCAGCGGGGTGCAGTACGTTTCCAAGCAGGATGTGCTCAACACCTACCGCGGCTATATGCAGGATTATTCCTCCCTGTGGGATGAATTTGAAACCGACAACCCCTTTAAGGCCAACTACCGGGTCACCCTGAGCGACCTGACCCAGATGGAGAGCATGAGCGTGAAGATGCAGGCCATCCCGGGCGTTGTCAGCGTTACCGCCCCGGTGGAGATGACCAATATCTTTGTGGAGATCCAGAAAGCCGTCACCAAGGGCGGCCGCATGATCGTGCTGGTGCTGATGGTGGTCAGCATCATCACGGTGGGCAGCACCATCCGCCTGAGCGTTTTTGCCCGCCGCCGCGAGATCGAGATCATGAAGTATGTGGGTGCCACCAACCGCATGGTCACCCTGCCTTTCTTTGTGGAGGGCTTGACCATGGGACTGATCTCCGGTATCCTGACTGCTGCGGTCAGCCTTGGCTGTTACACCTATGTGGTCAACGCCGCCGGCGGTCTGGGCGGCATCTGGCAGATGCTCATGGGCCGCGCACTGGTGCCGGTGGCAAACGTGCTGCCGACCATCGTGGTAACAAGCCTGCTCAGCGGCGCCATCGTAGGCGGCGTGGGCAGTACGTTCTCTATCCGCAAACATCTGAATGTGTGACCGAAAGGAGCCGCGTTTTATGAGTAAAGCAATGCACGCAAAGCCCTTCCGGCTCACAGGCCCTTATACCGCCCGGCACGCCCGGCCGGAAAGCCCCCGCAGCAGGCTGATCCGGGCGGTCAGCCTTGGGCTGGCCTGTGTCTGCCTGCTGCTGACGGCCACGGTGTACCCGGCCTCGGCAGCTACCAATAGCACCAGCATGGCCAGCTTGCAGAGCAAGCTGGATAAGCTTTCCCAGTCTATCAATCAGCACAAAAAGGAGCTTTCGGACGCCAAAAAGAAGGAATCTGCCGCAAAAGCGCTGGAAAGCGAGCTGAAGGAGCGGGTCACCGTTCTGCAGGATCAGATCGGCGTGCTGGGCGGTCAGATCGCCGCAGTGCAGAACAGCATCGGCGAGAAGGAACAGCAGATCGGTGTGATGCAGACCCAGATCACGGACAAGCAGACCCAGATCGAGCAAAAGCAGAACGAGATAGATGCTCAGTGGGATGATTTCAAAAAGCACATGGCTGCCATGCAGGAGCTGCGGGACGGCGGCAGTGTGGCCATGCTCAGTGCAGTGAACGACCTGTACGAGCTGCTTACCTTCAACGAGGTGATGCAGGATATCTCCATCAAGGACACCGAGATCATGAACAACATGAAGTCTGCCAAGCAGGGGCTGGAGGACGATAAGGCCGCGCTGGAAGAGCAGAAGGCCGGTCTGGAAGCCGAAAAGGCAGAGCTGCAAAGCCAGAAGAGCGAACTGGACAGCCAGAACGCCCAGATGAAGGGCAAGCAGAGCGAGCTGAACAACAGCATCTCTGCGGCAAAGCTTTCCGCTGCCGAGGCACAGGCGGCGCAGCAGAAGGCACAGGCAGCCATTGAATCCGACGAGTTGAACTACGAGGCCGTGAAAAAGGAGATCCAGAAGATGATCGCCGCGGCCTCTGCCAGCAAGCCGCAGCTGAGCTTTAATGGCTTTGCCTGCCCGCTGAAGAGTTACAGCCGCATCTCCAGCGAGTACGGCTGGCGCAAGAACCCTGTCTCCGGCGTGAACAAGCTCCATGCCGGTATCGACTTTGCGGCAGCCGGCGGCACGCCCATCTACGCAGCCGCCAGCGGCTATGTGCAGGTGGCAGGCTGGTCTACCGGCGGCTACGGCAACTACGTTATCATCTACCACGGCAAAATGTCCGATGGCAATGCCTATTCCACCCTGTACGCGCATATGCGCTCGGTGGCTACCAGTGCAGGCAAGTATGTGAAGCAGGGTGAACTGATCGGTTATGTGGGCACCACCGGCAATTCCACCGGCAACCACCTGCATCTGGAGGTGTGGAAGGGCGGCTCCAAGGCCAACGCCGTGAACCCCCGCAGCTGCATCCCCATCCCCCACAACTAACAAGCAACGCAAGGAGTCTGGTTGATCTATGAACGAACAAAAACGCAAGCGCGTGCTGCGCATCGGCTGTCTGGTTCTGGCAGGGGTGTTTGTACTCTCGCTGCTGGGCAGCATCCTTATGATGCTGCTGCTCTGACCGGGAGGAACGAACCATGAACCGTAAAATTTCTTTGGGTATGGCAGTCACCATCGTGATCCTTGCCATGACCGTGACCTTTTCCATCACGATGCTCATCGCCATGCGTCTGTTCGACAGCACGGTCAACAGCGTAAAAGAAAAGGAAAGTATGTACAACAAGATCGCTGAGGTGGACCGCTATGTCCGCAGCAACGATTACTACACCATCGATGAGACGATGCTGTACGACCGTCTGACCGCCGGTTATCTGCTGGGCACGGGCGACAAGTACGCCCGCTACTACACCGCCAACGCCTACACCGAGCTGATGAACATCCAGAGCGGCAAAATCCTGGGCATTGGCGTGGAGCTTGGCATCGACCAGACCGGCTACGCCAAGGTGACCCGCGTCTACGACGGCTCTCCCGCGCAGGAAGCAGGCATCGCCGTGGGTGACTACATTACCACCGTAGGCGATACCGATGTCAAGAGCCTGTCCAGTGCAGATGCCGTGTACAAAGCCCTGCAGGGCGAGGCCGGTACGACCGTTACTGTGACATGGCTGAACAGTGCTGCCGCCAGCAAAACGGCTGAGCTGACCCATTCCGGCTACACCAGTACCACCGTGGACTACCAGCTGCTGGACAATGTGGGCTACATCCGCATCCGTCAGTTTGATGGCACTACGCCCAGCGAGCTGGACTACGCCCTGCGCACCCTGACCGCAAACGGCGCAGCCAGTCTGGTATTTGACCTGCGGGATAACGGCGGCGGCATTCTGGAAGATGCAGTCAGCTGCATCGACCTGATCGCCCCGGAGGGCACGGTGGCCTACGCCGAGGATAAAAACGGCAACCGCACCGTCATCGGCAGCAGCGATGCCGAAAGCTCCGTCAGCCTGCCCATGGTCTGCCTTGTAAACGGCAACACTGCCAGCGCAGCCGAGTTGTTCGCAGCCACCCTGCGCACCATGAACGGTGCCCGTCTGGTGGGCACCACCACCATGGGCAAGGGCACTATTCAAAGCAGTCCGCAGCGCCTGTCGGACGGCAGCGCCGTGGTCATCACGGTGGCAAAGCTGGTCTGCGGCGATGGCAGCTGCTTTGACGGCACCGGCCTGACCGTGGATGTGGAGCGCGCCCTGAGCGCAGAGGAAGCTACGAACTTCTACGACTACACGCCCCAGACCGACCCGCAGGTGCAGCGCGCTGTCAGCGCTGCCCAGCAGCTGAGCGGCACTACCACGCTGGCAGGCGCAAGCTCTGCCGCCGCAGCGGACAGTGCCGCAGCTTCTGCCGCAGCAGAGGATACCGCCCCTGCAGAGACTGCGGAAGGCGAGACTGCCGCGTCTGAGCCGGAAACGGCTGCAAGCGCAGCGGAGTGAGCCCGCAGATCTGAACCATAACACCAAAAAGGCTGCTGCGTTCTGCAACAGCCTTTTTCTGAGAAAGGAATTGACCCTATGCCGGAACTGACCGACCTTTCTGTGATCCGTGCCCTGTGCGAAAAATACGATTTTGCACTTTCCAAGGGCTTTGGGCAGAACTTTATCATCAACCCGGGCATCCCCACCAAGATCGTGGATGCCAGCGGGGTAGACAAGCGCTACGGTGTCATTGAGATCGGCCCCGGCATCGGTGTGCTGACCAAGGAGCTGGCTAAGCGTGCCGCCAAGGTAGTGTCCATCGAGGTGGACGAGCGTCTGCCGCCCCTGCTGGCCGAGACCATGGCCGGGGTGGACAACTTTAAGCTGGTGTTACAGGATGTGCTGAAGGTGGATCTGAAAGCCCTCATCGCCGAGGAGTTCCCGGGGATGCCGGTGGCAGTGTGCGCAAACCTGCCCTACTACATCACCAGCCCCATCGTGATGAAGCTGCTGGGCGACCGCCTGCCCATCGAGAGCCTGACCGTCATGGTGCAGAAGGAAGCCGCCGACCGTCTGGCCGCCGTGCCCGGCACCCGCGCTTCCAGCGCCATCAGCTGCGCAGTGAACTACTACGCCACCTCCAAGCTGATGTTCACCGCCGCACCGGGCAGCTTTTACCCCGCCCCCAAGGTGACCAGCGCTGTGGTGCGCATGGACATCCGTCCCACCCCCGCCGTGCAGGTGGAGGACGAGGCGGGCTACTTTGCGCTGGTGCGCGCCGCCTTTGGGCAGCGCCGCAAGACCGCTGCCAACGCCATTGCAGGCGGGCTGAACCTGCCCAAGGAGAAGGTCATTGCCGCCATCGAATCCGCAGGCTTTGATGCCCGCATCCGCCCGGAAGCCCTGACGCTGGAAGACTTTGCCAAGATCCAGCAGGCGCTGGGCTGAGCACTATATTATAGCTATAAGTCGGGAAAATCTACGATTTTCCCGACTTATTTTTTTAGACAGCAAAAAGGGTCGGAGGAACGCTTGCAAGCGGTCTTCCGACCCGAAATAAATTTAGCACTCGTCGTACTGCTTTTGCAGATACTGCAGGCACTGAACGGCGTTTTCCGGGGTGGTGTTCTCCAAGGTGGCGAACACATAGGGCTTTTGCTCCTTGGCGAACCGCAGAATGGTGCGGTAGTCGCCCATGCCGCCCTGTCCGGCACCGGTGGCAGCCAGCTGCCCGCCGGCATCCTGCCGCAAGAAGTCCTTGAAGTGGATCATGGCCACGTCCTTGCCCAGCAGCTCGATGGCTTCGGCAAACACTTCCTCTCGTTGGTCCACGTTTTCCATGTTCAAAAGATTCACCGGGTCCAGCAGGATCTGCAGATTGGGGCTGCCGATCTCGTCCAGCACGGTGCGGGCGCGGCGGGCGTCATACACGATGTGCTTGACCACCGGCTCAATGGCAATGGTCACGCCGTACTGCTCGGCGCAGCGCACCACCGGCTTGAAGTTTTTGATAAAGGTGGCAAGGGCGGCATCGCTGCGGCACTCCGGGCAGAACTTGTACTCCGCGTTGGGTGCGCCGGTCTCGGTGCCCACCATGCCGCAGCCCAGCAGGCTGGCAAAGCGGATATGCGCGTAGTACTTTTCCTGAATGGCGTGCAGGGCATCCGCATCCGGGTGCGCCAGATTCAGGTAGTTGCCCAGCACCGCAATGTCCAGCTCGTTTTTGGCAAACAGGCGGCGCAGATAGGCCGCGTAGCCGGGGGTGAGGGCAGAGGGGGTGTTGGGCACCTCCTTCAGGGACTTGCTCAGCGCCAGATGCACGCAGGAAAAGCCCTTCTGGTGCACCAGCGGCAGCACCTGCTCAATGGGCAGCTTTTCCGCGTCGTGCAGACGCAGACCGAATTGGATCATGCTTGGTTCCTCCTTTGGTATGGGTGCGTTTTTACCATTATACACCAAAAATGTCCGCGGGGGAACACCCCAAGCCCCTTTTAGCGCTGCCGTTCGCCGCCCCGGGCGAATGCAAGGAACACAGAAGTGTGTTGTGCAGAGGGTAAAGTGCTGAGTTGTTAGCTTGTTTGTTAGATTATGGTGAGATTTTGGATATTTTTAGATATTTTAAGATGTGCCATAGCAAAAAGAAAACCGCCCGGAACTCTAAGGATCCAAGCGGTTTTCTTTGGAGCTGGTGACAGGAGTTGAACCTGCAACCCACTGATTACAAATCAGTTGCGCTGCCATTGCGCCACACCAGCAAAGGTTACCTAAATAGTATAACACAGGCACGGCCATTTGGCAAGGATTGTTTTTTGGCATGGGATAATAATGCCGGAAAACAGACAAAAATAATAGAAAACAGTACACAAGTATAAAAATATACTACAATTTTAAACAATTTTACATTGCAAATTTTTTGACGATGTGATATGCTGAAACGTAGAGAAACGCCGCCGGAAAGGCGGCTGCAAACAGATTTGGAGGATTTGTATTATGGCTGACCGCATTGTTCTGAATACCATCTCCTACCACGGCCACGGTGCCATTGAGAACATCGTTCCCGAGCTGACCGCCCGCGGCTACAAGAAGGCTTTCGTCTGCTCCGACCCCGACCTGATCAAGTTTGGCGTTACCAAAAAGGTCACCGACCTGCTGGATGCTGCAAACTTTGCCTACGCTGTTTACAGCGAGATCAAGCCCAACCCCACCATCGCCAACGTACAGGACGGCGTGGCTGCCTTCAAGGCTGCCGAGGCTGACTGCATCGTGACCATCGGCGGCGGCTCCTCCATGGATACCGCAAAGGCCA
>OBIA01000040.1_pt1 | contig 107458 bp, 99 predicted proteins | sample 1519911 | NCBI WGS metagenome assembly OBIA01 (sample SAMN04209236, study PRJEB22552) | human gut metagenome | biome: gut; material: feces | host: Homo sapiens | place: USA: Oklahoma | reverse complement strand
ATTGAGAATCAGGGTTAACGATTAAAGATTTACAAGGCTCCTCCCACCACCTAAAAGTAGTGGGTTTCCGCCTATGGCAAACGAAAGGGTTTTATTTATGAAAGAGAGCCCTGGAAGAGTCGAAATACACGAGTTGTGCCTGTTGATAATTATGTTATTTTCTATATCCCCGATAAGACAAAGAAATTGGTTACAGTGATTCGGGTTATGTATTCCGGAAGAAATGTAGATAAGCAGCTTGATGAATTTACAAAGTTATAATCATAAATCCTATGAGGCGTATGAGACATTTGGTTTCATACGTCTTTTCTTTTTTACTTTTTGAGTTGACTACCGGTCAACAGAAGTTGACCGTTTGACGAACGATTTATTCCGTGGCGTTCCGTAGAATTGCATGTGTAAGCAAGAGGTGACGCAAGCCGGCAAGCCTAACCTCCAAGAAAGAAAATGGAGGTGCGAACATGTGCATTACAGAAGATGAGTTGGTGGAAAGCTACGGGAAAGCAATTCCCCGCGAACGCTTCCGACTGATCTACAAGAACTACAGTATCTTTCCACAGCTGGTGGACTGCTACGAAACCGGACTGTTCAACCGGATCCTCTTTGAGGTCGAATACAACAGACGGAAGAAAAATGATGACGACCTGGGCGTGAGGATCCAGACCAGTCATCGCAGCGAAAAATGCCGCAAATAACGCAGCACAGGCTGCACCGGCAAAGGCTGCTGCAGCCGATCTGGAGGAGAAGGTTGATTTCTCCAATGTAAAGATCGAGCCGATCTTTGAAGAAATGGTAGATTTTGATACATTTGCAAAATCAGATTTTCGTGCAGTAAAGATCCTGGCTTGTGAAGCAGTTCCGAAATCCAAGAAGCTTCTGAAGTTCACATTGGATGACGGAGAACGCAAGGATCGCGTGATCTTAAGCGGTATTCACGAGTATTACGAGCCGGAAGAACTGGTTGGCAAGACAGCAATCGCTATCGTGAACCTGCCGTCGAGAAAGATGATGGGAATGGATTCCGAAGGTATGCTGATCTCAGCAGTACACGAGGAAGACGGTCATGAGGGACTGAACCTTCTGATGGTAAATGACAGAATCCCGGCAGGTGCAAAGCTGTACTAAGATGAGAAACAAAGCCTTGCTGCGGTGTGCGCTTGCAAGCACCGGCATAAGGCGAAAAATGAATGGAGACGGCAAAGCCGTTGGATTTTGGAGAAAAATGAGTGGGCAATTCCAATCGGAATTGCCCATTTTGTTATAAATAGTCAATCAAAAAGAGCCAGAGACAAAGAACTCTTGGTGAGCTGTTCTTTTTCCTTGTTGATGAAAGGGCAGACATTATTTTCAGCAGATCACTTGGCATTCAAAGGGCTGATCCTTTTAATATGCCGTTTTTCAGATATCTAAAAGCAAATTATTCTGTACAAAAGACGAAAATAGAGTAAAATTATTTTAAGCAGTCAAATTTCTGGTTCAGGGAGGAGGACCGGTAATCATTGAACTTTACCGGAACCTGAACAATCGTTGATATGAAAAGAAAGGGCAGAACTTTTGCAGGGTAAACTTATGAAAACACAGGCAAGGGATATGACAGAAGGCAGTATTTCCAAAAATATCATTCTGTTTTATATTCCACTGGCAATTGGCGGTCTGTTTCAGCAGCTTTACAGCTTTGTGGACAGCGTCGTTGTCGGACGGGGAATCGGAGCGCAGGCGCTGGCAGCAGTCGGCGCGACATCCATTGTAGTCTGGCTGACGCTCGGATTTGCAATGGGGCTTACAAGAGGATTTTGCATCCATATTTCACAGGCTTACGGGAAAAAGGATTATCATCTGGTAAACCGGGGATTTTTTGTTGCATCCGTTTTGTCGCTGATTGTGGGAGCGATGATCTCAATTGTCGGATCTCTGGCGATCAGAGATTTCTTGATTCTGATGCATACGCCCGGAGAAATTCTGGAGCAGTCACTGGATTACATCAAAGTGATCCTGCTGGGGTTTGTGATTACAGTTTTGAACAACCTGTTTATGAGCGTTTTGCAGTCTCTGGGGGATTCGTCTACGCCATTTTGGGCGCTGCTCGTTTCCTCTGTGACAAATATTGGTCTGGACTGCGTATTTGTACTCACACTGAAGTGGGGCGTGCAGGGAGCGGCTGCGGCAACGGTGTTGTCTCAGGTGTTCTCCTTTGCGATCTGTGCCGCAGGTTTGAAAAAATTGAAATTTGTCAGTATTTTGGACGGCAGTAAGAGCAAAAATGCACGGCTGACAGTCAGAATGTTAAAAACCGGGCTGCCGGTCGGAATTATGAGTATGGTAACGGCAGTCGGTGGAATGATCCTGCAGTTTTTTGTAAACGATCTTGGTGCGTCTGCAGTGGCGGCTTATGCGGCATCCACCAAAATTCGCAGTGTGATCGGAGAATTCAGCAATGCGCTGGGAATGACATTTATGACGTTTGTCGGTCAGAATTACGGCGCGCAGAAATATGACAGAATTAAAGCAGGGGTTCGGATGGGAGTGCTTCTTTCTATCCTGATTCATATTCCACTGTCCGCTGTTGAGATTTTCGGCGGGAAAAGGATCGCGTCGCTGATGGTGACAGATCCACCGGTACTTGAGCTGTGTAGACAATATCTGTTGATTGTGGGGATTTTTGTCTTTTTCCTGGGATTTCTGATGGTATTTCGAAACTGCATTCAGGGAATGGGCAATACATGGATTCCAATGCTTTCCGGTGGACTGGAAGTCTTCAGCAGACTGATTTTTGGATATTGGCTTGGCAGGCACAGCTTTATGGGGATTGCCGCTGCAGAAGCCTCTGCATGGATCAGCGTCAGCATTATGCTCGGAAGCTCATTTTTTATTTTGTTTCGGAAAGTTCTCCGGACACAAACACCGGAAAACACAACAGATACAAAGAACATAAGAACGGATTCATAAAACAGGAGAATACAAAATGAACACATTTCATGTCAGGAAAACAGGAGACGTCATTTTGCTTCATCTGGGAAAAGGCGATGATATGCTGCAGTGCCTGAATCAGGCCATTACCGAACACAAGATCAAAAACGGAGCAGTCGTATCTATGATTGGAACGTTGGATAAGGCGCGATATCACATGATCCAGACGACCGAGGATGATCCGACCAACGGCTTTTATACCGTGGAAGGACCGATTGAAGTTGCAGCAGGGCAGGGACTAATCATAGACGGGGAGCCGCATATCCACATCTGCATGGCAACACCGGAGGCTTCGTATCTGGGACATCTGGAGGAGGGCTGCAGAGTGCTGTATCTTGCAGAGATCGCAATTGAAAAATACAGCGAGGAAGAATTGACGAGAAAAAAGGATAACTTTGGAATTGCAGCGCTGAGCTGGAAGGAAAGGGACAAAACTGAATAAGGAAATACCGGTACCGTTCAATTGTCAAAAGATGATTGGACGGTATTTTTGCTTGTAGCATATGAATACGATGCGATTTTACCAGTAAACCATATAGAAATAAATGATGATACAACATATTGACAAACGTACTAAGTAGAAGTAATATATATTCATGACAAATTGCATAAAAATTACAGCTAAAAAGGGGACGATATGAGTATAATTTTACAGGACAAGTTTTTCGGCTGTATCTGTGGCTGTCATATCGGTTCGGCGATGGGAGCTCCTGTTGAGGGAATGACTTATGAAGAAATTGACAGGAAGTATGGCTATGTAGACGGGTATCTTCCGTACCAGCATTACGGAAATGGCTGGGACAGAGAACCCGGAACGACAGAGGACGGCGTGGAACGGCAGAAGTTGATGATTTCTGCGATTATGGAAAAAGAGGGAAGGGTCACAGCGGAGGATGTCAGGACTGCTTGGAATAAATATGCAAATCCGAATGCAGGAGGCTGGGTATCCGAACCGTTTGAAGGGGTTCTTCTGAAAATGGCAAAAACCGGAATACCGGCAACTGATCTTGGCAGATATTGCGATTACGCCGGACTCAACAGCTTTGCAAGGGCGTGTCATCCGATCGGACTGATCAACGCAGGCAATGTAGAAGGCGCAAAAGAGGATATCCTTCAGGTCGGACAGCTGTATCAGACAACGAACAGCCGCGGGCTGAAATGGGCATGTGTCACTGGCGTAGCAATAGCGGAGGGAACGAAGCCCGGCGCAACCGTGGATTCTGTGATCGGGGCAATTTTTGATCACTGCGATCCCGACGTCGTTGTGAAAGAGATTGACGAGCAATTGAAAAAAGCGGCAGGCTGCAGTGACATTTTTCAACTGAGACAGCATTTTGATTCCATTTATAACGGATTTGGAATGCCGTATCCGTTCAGCTATGCGAATGAAGTTGTCACAAAGGGCGTTGTTATTTTTAAGATGGTTCATGGAAATACGAAGGAAGCGATCCTTGCAGGCGTAAATATGGGACGTGATACAGACTGTGTTGCGGCAGTTGCCGGTGGAATTGCCGGAGCGCTTTCCGGAAGTGAATCAATTCCGGCAGACTGGATCAGCCAGCTGGATTACGCGACGAGCATCAATCCGCATACGAATTCCAAACGAACCCTGAAAGAAAATGCAGATGGCGTGTATCATGCCTTTAAGAAAATGCTGAAACGGCAACAGGCTTACATTCAGCAAATGGATATCGACTGACAGGAAGGGAAAGACATCAGGGAAAAATGAAGTGAATGATCTGCAAAAAGCAGATAGACACAAAAACGATTCGTTCTTGTGTCGGTAATAAAAAGGAGGACATGGTATGAAAAACAAAAAGGCATTGGCGATTGTGATGGCAGTCATGACTGCTGCATCCGCTCTTGTAGGCTGCGGCTCTACAGGAGCAACAGCTCCTGCGGATACCGCTGCGACGACGGAAAAAAAGGATGATGCCACAGCGGAAGCAGCTCAGACGACTGACGGTGAACCGGTGACCATCACTTTCATGCATGACTGGCCGGAGTACGAAGCGGAATTCACACAGATGATATCCGATTTCGAAGCGGCAAATCCGGATATCAAGGTTGAGACACAGGTGATCACCTGGGACGTTCTGACACAGACTCTGACAACAGCCTTCGCTGCTGGCGAAGCTCCTGATGTAGCATGCTGCTGGGCAAACCAGATGGGTTCGTTCAATTCCGTAGGCGCTACATACGATCTCACTCCTTATTTGGAAGAGAATAACAATGAATGGAGAGATTCCCTGCTGGCACCCGCTGTACAGTCCGGTACTGTTAACGATCAGGTCTTCTGCATACCGTTCAGAACAACCTGTACCGTGCTTGCATATAACAAGACGATGATGGAAGAGAACGGCTGGGAAGTTCCTACCACGTTGGAAGAGTTTGAAACATTGCTTGGCGAAGCTGCAAAGACCGGAGTAACACCTCTGTTGACGCCTGGTAATCCTCACGGCTTTCAGATTGCATCCCTGGTTGAGACTTTTGCATTGCATTACATGTACGATGCAGGATATCTTAAAAACAATGACTATTTGACAGGTCACTATACGGATGTTGCCAAAGAATATGCTGAAGCAGGAGCAAGATTAAGAGACTGGGTTGACAAAGGTTACCTTGATGCGGATTCTCTTGCTATGACGAGAGAAGATGCTACCGGTCAGTTCTATTTGCAGAAAGGTCTGTTTGCATTCGTAAACAACAATGAACTGACAGATCTTGAAAAGAACTCCGCAGAAGCCGGTTTCGAAATTGGCGTTATGGCGTTCCCTGCACCCGAAGGCACGCCTACCCTGCTTCACAACTTTGGTGTTGACGGATTCATGGTTTACTCCGGTACCAAGTATCCGGAACAGTCCGCAAGATTCTTAAAATATATCACAAGCAAAGATGTACAGCAGAAATTCGGTAACGAGACACTGTCTGTAATGGCAAATAAGGACTGCACCTATGACAATGCAAACCAGAGCGAATTTGCAGAAATCTTCTCCAGCGCAGAGAGCTACAGAAAAAACTATGATTACAGTGCCGGCGATATCGGATCAGATACTGGTGATCTGGAAGCAGAATTTCTCTCCGATCCTTCCGAAACTCCGGAAGAATTCGGTCAGAAGATCGAAGATGCGTACGTCAAATTACTTGAAGAAAACGGTAAGTAATAAATAGCGGCAAACTGAAATAGGGCTGGCAGAAAATGGACTGCCGGCCCTATTTGAAAGGGTGAAGATATGAAGAGCAAAATGAATTATAAAACAAGGCAAAAGCTCATGGGATATGTTTTCCTGATTCCCGGTTTTGTATTTTTGGGATGCTTTCTTGTTTTCCCGTTTTTTAAGAGCTTGGTCAGGAGCTTTACGGATTGGAATGCATTCAGTCCGGATTTTAGTTTTGTTGGACTGAAAAACTACATTGAGCTGTTTCATAATGACGAATATTGGGCGGCGATCAAGGTCAATCTGGTTTTTGCAGTGGTTTCCACACTGATTCAGACAACCCTCGGTTTTTTGCTTGCATTTGCAGTATATTATATGACTCCGAAGTGGCAGCAGTTTTATAAAGTAGCTTTATATATCCCGGTCGTCCTCCCCGCTTCTGTAGTGGCGGTTATGTGGAAGTTTATGCTGAACAAGGATATTGGTCTGGTCAATACGCTGCTGCGCCTGGTTGGTCTTGACAATCTGACACATGCGTGGATCGGGGAGAAGAGCACTGCACTCGGCACGGTTATTGCGGTAAATACCTGGCAGTATATTGGTTTTACGATGGTTTTATTCTATATTGCGATGATGAATATTTCCAAAGATGTTCTGGAATCCGCAGCGGTTGACGGCGCGACCCAAAAAGATCTGTTCTTCAATTTTTTCCTTCCGCTTACTGCGGGAACGACGGAAACAAACGTCATCCTTTCCATTTCCGGCGGTATGAAATCCTTTGCCCTGTTCTATATGCTGACCGGCGGTGGCCCCGGCAAGGCGACGACTGTAGTTGCACAGCTGATTTATACTACGGCGTTCGTTGATTTCAAGTTTTATAGGGCACTGGCAATGTCTACTGTGCTGTTTATCATCATTCTGACACTGGTGCTGATCAGCAGACTGATTGGACGCAGGTACAACTACGAATAAGCGAAGGGGTGAAAATAATGAAAGAAAAAAAGAAACTCACAATAGGAGGGATATTCAGTCAGATCGTTCTTCTGATTCTGGCAGTGATTGTGCTGTACCCGCTGGCATTTATGTTTCTGACATCCATAAAATCCAATCTGGATGTTTTGACGAACCCTTTTGGCATTACGACCTTTAAACCGGAAAACTATGTTTCTGCATGGAAAATTGGTAAAATTGGAAGCTTTTTCATGAACAGTGTTATTATTACGATTATGACGCTGGCAGTGCAGTTGATCGTTATTATACTCGCATCCTTTGCGCTCGGGAAATTAAGACCGTGGGGCAGTGGATTCATTGAAATACTGTTTTTGTCCGGACTGTTTATCACATCTGAAATGCTCACAATCCCCAACTTTACGACGCTGAAAGCGTGGGGACTGAACGGGACGCGGCTTGCGTTGCTGCTTCCGTATGTTACGCTGGGGCTTCCGACGGCAACCTTTATTATGATTAACTATGTAAAAGGCCTGCCGAAAGAGCTGGATGAAGCAGCACTGCTGGACGGCTGCTCCCTGCTGCAGAACCTGTTTCGGATTACGCTTCCGCTGTTAAAACCGGTTATCGCTACCGTAATGATTTTTAACTTCCAAGGTACCTGGAGTGAATTCTATTGGGCACTGATTGAAATTAAAAAGGATTCCTTAAAAACGCTTCCGCTTGGTCTGATGAACTTTAATTCCATGTACAATACGGATTATGGTGTACTGTGTGCAGGTCTGTGTATCGCGACCATTCCGGTGGTTTTGTTGTATCTGAAGTGTTCCTCTTATTTTATCGGCGGTATGGTAGCCGGTGCAGTTAAGGGATAAATTTGATGGACTATAGGAATTGATACGAGGAGAAAAAAGACATGAAGGATTTTGAAAACGATTTAATTTATTATTCCAATCCGGATCCGATTGAAGAACCCAGATTTCTTTTAAATTCACTGGATGAACTGGAAAAATCAACAAAATACAGCGTTGTCTGCAACGGCACAGAGCGTGTTGTGTACCATACGGATTCGTTCGATTATGTTGTCGTAGTAGATGACGAAGCCTATGATCTGGAAATTTCGATTCATACACCCTTTGAGAAGCTGGCAATTCGTCCGACCAGCTTTGGAATCGTTCCTTCGGTAACAGGGGAGACTGTTCAGATTCATCTCGACGAGCCGAAGAAATTTACGGTAGAGACAGACGGCGGTCTGCATGACGCATTATTCGTGCTTTGCTCGCGCAGAATCGAAAAACCGGAAAATACAACGATCTGCTTTGAAAAAGGAAAGGTATACAATGTCGGGATCCTGACCTTAAAGCCGAATGATACGGTCTATATCGAAGAGGGTGCCGTGGTATCCGGCTGTATTTATGCGGATCATTGCGATAATATTTCCATTGTAGGAAACGGAATCGTCAATGGAGCCTGCTGGCATCTGCCAGACAGTAATGCCCATCGGTTTTTTATCTATATCAAGTGGTGCAACAATGTTCTCTTAAAAGGCTTTACGGCAGTAGACGGACCCTCCTGGCATGTGGTTCCGGCGGCATGTGATCATGTTGTCATTGATGATATGAATATCATGTCCAGAATTGTAACAGGAGATGGTATTGATATTACGAGCAGCCAGGATGTGGAGGTAAAGAATTGCTTTATCCGTTCGACGGATGACAGTATCTGTATTAAGGCGCATGGGCTGATTGCGGATACTTCGACTGTTCGGGATGTGACGAAGGTATATGTCCATAATAATGTGCTCTGGAATGCGGAGCCGGGCAATGCAATTGAATTAGGCTATGGGCTTCAGAGTGAGATCCACGATCTTGTATTTGAGGATTGTGATATCATTCACTGTCAGTACGAAGGAAATATGGGCGGCGCAGCAATCTCCATCCATCAGGCGGATGGCGGTCATGTGCATGACGTTCATTACAGAAATATCCGGGTAGAGCAGGCGGAGCAGAAGCTGTTTGATATCAAGGTATTGCTTTGCAAGTATACACAGCAGGTTGCCAAAGGGGAGATCAATGATATTCATTTTGACAACATTCAGGTATTAAACGGCGATATTCCGGTTTCCTTGATTCGAGGATACCAGACGCCGACGGAAGAAGTACGTGTCCATGATATTACCTTTGACAATATTACCTTTATGGGGAAAAAGTGTGAAACCTGGCAGGATCTTCGTTTGGTTACGGAGCTGGCAAACGATATTTATGTCAATGGCGTCAGAACGTGTAAACAGATGAAATTCTGAGGATGGGGAGTAGTGTGAAAAATAAGCGTGATCGCTTATTTTTCACACTGCTATTTGTGCCGCAGGCGCCACAAAGTAGCTATGATCGCAGAGCAGAACTGGAAGTTCTGCTCGCGATTCCTTCGGCGCAAAGCGCCTGCGGAATGGAGATTACTATGACGGACAGGCATCCTTATTATGAATTTGAAAAAGATACATATGAAATCGATGAATTTGACTGCTCGTCCATCTTTTTATTTGTAGGAAAAGAGCGTGCGCTGCTCCTGGATACAGGCTGCGGAATCGGTGATCTGAAAGGCGTTATCAGAAAAATTACCGATAAACCGTACATTGTGGTTGCTTCCCATGGACATATGGATCATATCGGCGGGGCAGGCGCATTTGACGAGCTGTATATCAATCCGGCGGACAATTATTTTCTGGATGTATCCTTTGAAAAAATGCTGGAAAGCCGGAGAAATTATGCAGATTTTATCCGGACGCGGGAGGATAAATATTATCCTTACAGCACAGAGAAAGATATGCTTTGTTGGGAGAAAAAACCGAAGCTGCTTCCGCTATCCGACGGTCAGACATTCGATCTTGGAGGGCGTATCATTACGGCATATAGCTGTCCCGGACATACCCCCGGCGAAATGATTTTTATCGATTCGAAAACCAGGTATCTGTTTTGTGCCGATGCGTGTAACCGTAATCTTTTGCTGATGCAGTCAGGCGACCATACAGAGGGAAGATATGTCAGTGTGGAAAAAGCTGCAAAGGCGATGGAACGAATTGTGTCGATGAAAGACCAGTATGACCATGTGATCAATTCTCATCATGATTACCGGGGCTTTGGCGCACCGTTGGCGGATTATGTGGTTGATCAGGCGCTGGAATGCATGAAGAAAATTGTCGATGGGACTGCAGAAATCAGGGAGATTCCAGATCCGTTGCAGCTGAATGCAACGAAAACGGTCGCTGTATACGGTGATGTTTTCATTACCTACAGCAAGGAGGGCGTTTATGAAATAAGATAGCGCACTTTTTGATTGTCATGAATAAAAAGAGTGTAAAACTCATGATCCCAGCGGCAGCCAGACAATCGTTTTGGCGTCGCTGGGGTTGTTTTGCCCCAAAAATAATCTGTACGCCGTGTGCGACGGTGATTTGCTCTGTGATGTGCAGGCAATCGTAAATGCGGCAAACAACTCACTCCTTGGCGGAGACGGTGTAGATCACAATTTTGACCGATGCAGCGGTGTGGCGGACGCTGTTGTTTAGCAGTTGTACACTGACATTGGTAAATGAGGAATTTATAAAATTTCTGACAGAACTGAATGAAATTGCAACAAAATATATGTCGATACCAGTTACCAAAACAAGTGTATCAAGGCAGATTATATTGGTTTCATCTCCTGGTAATTTGTAGTAAAAGGGAGGATTCATGGAGTATTCTGTAAAAAATCAGTGGATTTCCTGCCCTGTATGTGGTGGGAATACAAGGACAAAAGTACGGGAAGATACGTGTTGTATCATCAACCATTGTTTTGTCCGAAATGCAAGAGAGAGTATCTTGTAAATGTAAAACAATTTAAAACTCAAATTGTAAATGAGCCAGACGCTAAGACGCAGAGCTGATCCAAAAAGAAAAATGGATTGGTTCTGCGTTTTTGTTATGGCGACGAGGAAAATGCACGCATTTATGCGGTGCATTTGACGACCGCTAATCAGAGCGAGATTCGCAGAGCGCATCTCGTCTCTGCTAATTAAGTATTGGAGCAGAAAAGGTGTAATTGTAAATTTTTGCCGGGAGATTTGCATATGAAAGAAAGGATAGAAAGCAAACATAACAATACATTATGAAAAATTGCATGCTAAAAATTTTAACACATATTCACTGGATCATTTCGTGAGACATCAACGGGTAAGCGAATGTTGGCGTAACGTGGAGGGACAGTGGAAACTGATACCGATAGAATTTGAAAGAGGCAGACAGGCGGATAGCAATGGATATTGTAAATCGCTAGCCGGCATCTTCGGTTGCTATGTTCAGGCTAGTACCGAAGAAAAAACTGCATAGGTCAAAAAAATTAAAACGGTTTACTTTCTCACTTTTAAATCATATAATTAAAGCGTATAAGCAAAGTGCAGAGGTGAATAGAATGACTAAAAAGGAAAAAATTGAAAATTTTATTGAAGAATATAACGGTTATCTTATTACCTCTCTGGTATGTAGTGAAGATATTTCTAAGACCTATATTGCAAAATATATTAAGGAACATGGCATGGAGAAGGTCTCGAGAGGCGTATATATAGCGGATGATGTGTGGCCGGATGAGTTGTTCATTTTACAACAAAGAAATGGTGCGATTATTTATTCCGGAGAAACAGCACTATATTTGCACGGTTTGACGGATAGGGAGTATTCATCTGTGTGTGTTACTGTGCCACAGGGATATAATGCGAGCCATCTTAAGGATAATGATTTTAATGTTTCGGTGAAATATGCTGCACCGGATTTATACAAAATAGGAATTTGTGAGATTGCATCCAGCAGTGGAAATTTGGTTAAGGTTTATGATCAGGAGCGTTGCATTTGCGATTTGATAAGGAATCGTAATAAGTATGAAGTACAAGTATTTCAAACGGCTATCAAGGAATATATGTCATCGAAAGACAAAAAGCTATCGCAGCTGATTGTATATGCGGATATGATGGGAATTCGAGATGAAGTGATGAAGTACGTGGAGGTGTTAGTGTGATTAGTTCATCAAGACAATTAAAAGATAAGGTAAGAAATATTTCGGATGGGAACAGTAATAAAGCGACTACGCTAAATGGAAGAGTTTGATTACCCGGGCATTCGCGTAATGCTGGAAGCTACGTTGGACAAGATGCGTCAACCAATTAAAATCGATATTTCTACAGATGATGTAATTACACCAAGGGCAATAGAATACGACTATAAATTGATGTTTGAGGATAGAACGATTTCCGTTCTTACATATAACAAGGAAACATTGCTCGCTGAGAAAATGCAGACAATTATAAATAGAGGAATCGCAAATACCAGATTAAGAGATTTTTATGATGTTTACAGTATCATGAGTTTCTATGGAGAGCAGATAGAGAAGCGGATTTTATACGATGCATTTTCTGCCACCTGTGAAAAGCGGAAAACTATTTTTAGCAAGGATAATATTGAAGCTACATTACATTTGATATCTGACGATTTGCAAATGGAAGAGCTTTGGGCGCAGTTTCAGAAAAGCAATTTTTACGTAGGAGATCTAGCGTGGAAAAATGTAATTGGCTATGTAGAGAGTACGATGAAGAAGTATTTACTGTGATATGAGGCATATCGCAGACAGAGATTGGCGAAAAAGCTGATGAATCATGTGGTAAACCACTTTGAACGGTACGAGGCATACGCTTCATGATTACAGTCCGGAGATAGACAAGAATCTTATCATCCATTGCTATCAGCCTGAGCCCGGTTATTGTGCCTGTGTACTGCAGGTGGCAGATAGCTGAATTGACGGTGAGACATTTCAAGTATAAAAACAGCATAATCCTGATATTGATCAGTGCTATGGCTGTTTTTAGAGTATGGAAATCAGGAAGGAGCGCATAGATATGAACAGTAAGTCAAATACACAAGCTATGGAAACAGAAAAAATACCCCGTCTTCTGGCACGGCTGGCCATACCGGCTGTTGTGGCACAGATTATCAACCTTTTATATAATATTGTTGACCGTATTTATATTGGACACATTCCGGGCGTTGGTGCCGCAGCATTAACGGGTGTCGGGTTGTTTACACCGATCCTGATGCTGATCAATGCCTGTGCTATGCTTGCAGGGTCCGGAGGTGCTCCGCGTGCTGCAATTTCCATGGGAAAGAAAGACAATAAGACAGCGGAAAAGATTCTTGGAAACTGTTTTGTGATTCTTCTGCTTATGGCAGTTGCTTTGACTGTGCTATTTTTTGCGTTTGCACCACAGCTGCTGACGCTGTTTGGTGCAAGTGATCAGACACTTCCTTATGGGGTGGATTATGCAAGGATTTATATTCTTGGAAGTATTTTTGTTCTGATCGTGATGGGAATGAATCCCTTTATCACGACACAGGGATTTGCGAAGATCAGCATGATGACAACTGTGATTGGTGCTGTGATCAATATTATTCTGGATCCGATCTTTATCTTTGTATTTCATCTTGGAGTAAAGGGTGCTGCGCTTGCGACTGTTTTGAGTCAGGCTGTGGGGGCAATATGGATCCTTCGTTTCCTGTCAGGAAAGAAAACAATCCTGCATCTTAGAAAAGAAAACTTTAAATTGCAAAAGGAAATTCTCTTACCATGTCTTGCCCTTGGTATCTCTACCTTTGTCATGTTGTCCACAGAAAGCATTCTGTCTATCAGCTTTACCTCCAGTTTATCAAGATATGGCGGAGACCTTGCAGTAGGAGCGATGACAATTATTACAAGTGTCAGCCAGCTTGCAACATTACCGTTACAGGGAATTTGTCAGGGCGGACAGCCGATCATGAGTTATAACTTTGGTGCAGGAAACAGAGATCGGGTAAAAAAAGCATTTTTTACACAATTTACAGCTTGCACCGTTTTTACGGGATGTTTCTGGTTGATCATGCTTCTGTTCCCGAAGGGATTTGCAGGTATTTTTTCGAATAACACAGAATTGATCACATATACTGCATGGGCATTGAGAATTTATATGGCGGGCATATTCTCTCTTGGCTTCCAGGTTGCCTGTCAGCAGAGCTTCATGGCATTGGGACAGGCAAAGGTCAGCTTATTGCTTGCCTGCTTAAGAAAACTGATCTTGTTGATTCCGTTGATCTTTATCCTGCCGCATTTTATCCAGAACAAAGTATTTGCTGTCTTTTTGGCTGAGCCGATTAGCGATATACTGGCGGCGGCAATAACAACCGCAACGTTCTTTCATCGGTTTCATAAAATTTTAAATAGAAAATAGTTACAGTTCACTGGTACACGAACCAAAACTCCTTGACGAAAGCTTCCGTTTTCTGCTATATTTGGTATATAGACCAGATGAAAAACAAAGATAGTCACATAGAATGAGGTTGGAACAAATGGCAACAAGTTTAAGCGAACCAACAAAGAAACGCATCCTGCAGGTATGCGTAAAACTTTTCCTGGAGCAGGGGTACAAAAAGACAACCATGGCGGAAATCATCGAGAAGTCCGGTGTGTCCAGCAGCAGCTTTCAGAACATTTTCCGTGCAAAGGACGGCGTACTGACAGAGCTTGTGCAGTTCATGTTTGAGAATCAGTTTTCGATGGCAAGAAGTGCAGCGAGCACAATGCTCCCTCCAGTTTATGTTTATGCAGTGGAAACAGCGATCCAGATGACGCTTACAGAGCTGAATGAAAACCTGCGGGAAATTTATATTGAAGCCTATACCCAGAAGGAAGCCTGTGAGTATATTCAGCGCGAAACAGCCAAAGAGCTGTATCAGATTTTCGGATCCTATCAGCCGGAGTTGACAGAGCGTGACTTTTACGAGCTGGAGATCGGATCTGCAGGCATCATGCGAGGTTACATGGCGCATCCATGTGATGCAGAGCTGACATTGGAGAAGAAGCTTCGCTTATTTTTCACGATGAGCCTTCGGGCCTATAACGTTCCAGAGGAAGAAATCGGGCGGGTGATTCGATTCGTGGAGGGACTCGATATCCACACGATCTCTGAACAGGTGATGCAGAAGCTGTTCAAAGCACTTGCCATGCACTATGAATTTTCATTGCAGGGGATAATGTAAAAAATGGAAAAGGAAAAGAGGGAGGAAACCCAATGAAGAGAAAAAAGCTGACAGCAAGTATGATCGCACTGGTCATGAGCGTAAGCCTGCCCATGACAACCTATGCCGCCAACTGGTATCTGGAAGATGGCAGCGTTACGGTAAACGCAGACAATTCCGGACAGACGGTAACGCAGGGCAGCGGCTCTGCCGTGCCGGATGAGGCTCCTGTGATTACGCAGCGGGAGAGCTCTGTAGAGACAGGAAACACAATCGCGATTAATGCGTCTGATAATGCAGCTGCAAATGTGACCATTAAGGATATCAATATTAAAAGCAGCAATGATGCGATTGATGTGAAGGGAAGTTCCAGTGCCAACATTACACTGGAGGGAGACAACAAGATCTTCTCTGAAACCGGCTCTGCACTGCATGTTTCGGATGGCAATGTCACCATAAACGGAAGCGGTTCTCTGAAGGCCGAGATTCAGGATGATCTTGGTTCTGACTATAACCATAATGCCAAGATCGGCAGCCATGAGAATGAGGACATGTCCGGCAGCATCCATATTACAGGAGATGCAACCGTAAAAACAGATGACAATATAGCACCGAACTGCGGCGGAGACGGAGCAGGCATTGGCACCGGCGAAAATGGGGAAATGTCCGGAAACATTGTCATTGACGGAAATGCGCAGGTTGAAGTATCCAGTAATGACAGGGGTGCGGGCATTGGCACCGGCGATGATGGTAACCTAAGTGGTAACATTATGATTGGCGGGAATGCACAGGTTTCGGCAACCGGTGCTGAAGGCAGCGCGGGCATCGGCACCGGAGATGACGGCAATTTCACAGGCAGTATCACCATGGATGGAAACGCAAGGGTTACTGCCAAAGCAGGCGGAGATCACAATGGTTCTGACGGCTCCGGTATCGGTACTGGAGACGAGGGGAGATTTACCGGGACAGTTACCATAGGCGGAAATGCTGCTGTGGTTGCTGCAGGCTCGGATGAAGGCTGCGGAATTGGCTCCTCAGATTGGAAATCTATGAACGGTATCATTATCATTCGAGATCATGCAAAGGTCACTGCCTACGCCGGAAATTGCGGCGCAGCCATCGGTTCAGAGGATGAATGGGATATGACAGGAAAGATTATCATTGTCGGCAACGCCATTGTGAATACGGGCGTAGTAGACGATGCAGGAAATGTTCTTTCGGACCGTATCGGCTATATTGGTGGTGGAGAAAATTCCAACCATGACAGCAGTAAGGGACATTATATCCTTGGATCAGACGTAACAATCAACAGCCTGAACGGAAGCGACACAGAAGAACTGAAGAAGTACGTCAATATGCACCTGGACAGCGAAGGAAATCCGACAAACCTGACGGAACTGGATATCAGGATGGAAAATGGAATTTTTAAGGCAAAAGCAACCGGCGCGGGCAGCGTAGAAAAGATTCTCTACAATGGCAGCGAAACCGTACCTACTGTTCCCGGAAGCTATCCGGTAACCTGCATAATCAAGATTGACGGAAGCGAAATGGAACTTCCGATCGGAACGCTGGTAGTACCGGAGCCGGCATCTCCCGGTGAAACCGCAGCACCTGTGGAATACAGAATGCAGTCATCTGCATCAGAGCCGGTACAGGGAAATGGAAAAAGTACAGGATACAAGGCTCCTGTACAAGGACATTTTTATCAGGTAGTAGGTCAGGACGGAAAAAACATGATTTTTGCTACTGCGCAGAAGAAAGACGTGCTGGCAATTGCAACGGATTCCGATTTTGCCATGCTGACGGGAAAAATGGAAGACATCGAAGCGCTCAGAAAACAGGGTGTGAGAAGGATTATCTTCGCTACAAAGAGAGCAACCTCGACCTTCCTTCTTTCGGAGCTTCTTGAAAAGAGAGCATACGGAGAAATCTGGAGCCTCATCCACGATGGAGAGAACGTTGCGTTTACTGCAGTCGAAAAGAAGATGGATATAAGCGGTATTCTTACCCGGTTACAAACGAAATAAAAACTGATATAATAGGTACTGGTATTTGGAAACAGACATGACAGAAACAGAAAAGAGGGAAACAAAATGGAAAACAAAATGGAAGAAATCAGTTCACAGCGGAAGCTGGAAGCTCTGGAGGAAAATGGCACATTCATAAGAAAAGACGGAAAGACATTTTTGCAGTTGGACTGCGAAAATGCCAAAGAGCTCTCCATGAAGTGGGGAGAGAAGCTGTATCCGTTTACGAAAACAGGGAAAAAGTGGATTTTGGAACTGCCATTTTCCACAGCTGTGAATTATGTGCAGATCTGCGTAGATGGTCAGGAGGTTCTCAGCCCGGAGCTTCCCATCGCACATGGCTACGGTCGTCCGTATAACTATATTGAGCTGCCGGATGAAGACGGATTATTTGAGCTTCGGGATGTCCCCCACGGAACATTGACCCAGGAATTTTATAAATCCAAAATTTCTGATAACTGGGAAAAGCTGATCCTATATCTTCCGCCATGTGTACCGTCTGCAGGGCTTCCGGTTCTGTATTTGCAGCACGGATTTGGAGAGAGCGAGATTTCCTGGTCAACCACAGGAAAAGTGAATATCCTGATGGACAATCTGATCGCGGCAGGAAAAATCAAGCCCTTTGCGATCGTTATGGGAAATGGCATGGTAAAGCAGCGAATCGACGGAAAACTTAAACTGAATCGTGCGCTTTATGGGCAGATGCTGGTAGAGGAAATCCTTCCGATGCTAGAGAAAAAATATCAGTTTGGGGGAAGCAAGGAAAAAAGAGGTATGGCAGGACTGTCCATGGGTTCTGTACAGACGACCCGTATAATATGTGAACACCCGGAGCTGTTCAGCGAGGTTGGCATTTTCTCCGGCTTTTTAAGAGACAGGATAGTAGGAGATGAAGAACATGACGGAATTGTTCCAAAGTCATGTGGGCAGTCTTATTTAAAGGCAATGGATGATGAGGCCTTCAATACCTATTTTCATACGTTTTTCCGTTGCATTGGAGATGAGGACTGGTTCCTTCCGAGGTTCCTGGAGGAGGATGAAATTATCCAAACAAAAGGTGTTCGGGAAACCAGAAAAATTTATCACGGAGGACATGACTGGAATGTATGGAGACCGTGCTTTGCAGACTTCGCACAGATGATTTTCCGGTAAATTTTATAGAAGGATATCAAAGGGATCCCGGCAGCGGTCAGACAGCAGTCCTGACGCTGCCGGGATTGTTTTGCCCAAAAGTAACTGCAGGGGGTGGATGATTGGGCGTTTGATATGGTATGATAGAGACAGAGACATTGGAAACGATTTACAAAATGAATGGAGACTCTGGATCATGAATCTTGAATTTTGGATTCTGGATGGGATTCAAAACCTCAGAACCCCGGCAGCAGATGTGCTCATGCCGTTTATAACCAGCTTTGGAAACGGAGGTGTGATATGGATTGTACTTACAGTTATTTTGCTCCTGATCCCGAAAACACGAAAAACCGGTCTGATCCTGGGAGCAGCATTGATCCTGGACGGAATATTCTGCAATTTGTTTCTGAAAAATCTGGTGAGAAGGATCCGCCCCTGCGATATCAATGATGCCATCAGGCTTTTGATTCCGTATCCGTCAGATTATTCCTTTCCTTCGGGACATACTGCAGTGTCCTTTGCCGCTGCATCGGCGCTCTATTTTGCAGGGGAAAAGTACCTGTGGAAGGCAGCATTGGTTTTGGCAGCTTTCATTGCATTTTCCAGAATGTATTTGTATGTACATTATCCAACAGATATTCTGGGTGGAGCGCTTCTGGGAATTCTGTGCGGATATCTCGGATGCCGGATCGTGCAGAAAACAGAACAATATAAAAGGAAGATATAAGGCTATGAGCTATCAATTTTGGGGGTGGGAGCATGCAGATGCTCCGGCAATAACAGAAGAATATCCGGGGATCCATAACCCGCGACAGCTGTATGACGCACTGTCAAAGCTCTGGTGTGCAGATACCTGTGCACCGCGGATGCGGAAAGACTGGACAAGGGAAAACCCTACCTTGGGGCAATGTTCCATTACCGCTTTTCTTGCCCAGGATATTTTTGGAGGAAAGGTATACGGAGTTTTGCGCCCGGGCGGGAATTATCATTGTTATAATGTAATCGGGGACTGGCGGTTTGATCTGACCAGTGAGCAGTTTGGAGAGGAAGCTTTGGATTATGAAAATAATCCGGAGCAGTTCCGCAAAGTACATTTTGCCAAAGAGGAAAAAAGGCAAAGATATGAAGCCTTAAAGGCTGCCTTAAAAGCGTATTGCAGCGCTGGAAACTGTTAAAACGAATTTTTGGATAAGCTTTTATAAGCTTACGATGCGGATGCATCAGAACGGGGGAAAATGAAAAAGAGAAGGCTTATTTCTGTATTATTGTGCATTTCCTTATTTTTTGCCGGAGGCTGTGGACAAAAGACAGCAGAGAAACAGCCGGCGATACAGGAAACTGCAGAGCAGACAGCAAAAGAGACACACAAGGCAGAGCGGGAAAACAAGCAGGAAACCGTGCAGGAAAACACGCCTGCAGACGAGCAGGAAGAAGCTGCCGTTGAAACTGGTGCAGCGACAGTTTTACCAATGCTTGTCGATTATGATTATGAGGCAGAATATGATCAGGACAGCTATGAAACCCTCATCAGCATTGATATACCGAAGATCCTGGTTATAGAGGAAGGGCATGATGCTCTTTGCGCTTCCCTGGAGGAATGGAACCAGAAGACTTACAAAAGTCAGATGGGGGCCTACAAAAGTGTAATTTCGGATAACAGGGAGCTTTGGGATGAGGGAGTGGGAATGACAGGGCTTTCGATCGAAGGAAATATTACCTTCACCAGAGCCGATTCCCTTGTTTTGAGTTATTATATGGACACCAATGAATGGCTGGGAGGGGCACATCCTTACAGCTTCAAGGAGACCTGTAATTATGACGTAAAAACCGGCAAGGATTTGAAGCTTTCTGATGTGGTGTCTGATTACGATACCTTTTATAAAGAGGTATGCGCAAAGCTGGAAGAAAGAAAAGACGAATACGGTTTTTATGAGGATTATCCGGATACCGTAAAAAATGTATTCTATGGCGATAAAGAGGAATACGGGGAGCCGTTGTGGACGCTGTCAGGTGATGGCATTACCGTTTATTTTAATACTTATGTGCTGGCACCTTATGCGTCAGGAGAGCAGGCCGTAAGCTTGTCCTTTACAGAATATCCGGAGCTGATCCGAAAGCAATATCAGAAAAATTCGGATCAATGGGCGATTCCGATCGCAGAAGATGAAATCTGCCTGGTGGATCTGGATGGAGACGGTGCAGAGGAGGAAATTTCCTATTCTGCAGACCGGGATGAGTATGATTATGCGGACTCTATCGTGATTCACTGCGACGACAACAGCTATGATACGGAGATGTTTATGGACTCCGATTATTATGGCGGATGTGGCTACAGCGCCTATGGATATCTGATCCGGACACAGAACGGGAAAACATGGCTGTATCTGGAAACAATGGGAGAAGGTGACGGTAAATATCTGCAGATTTTTGAACTGATGAAAAATGATCTGAGATTTGTAACAGCAGATTATCTGGGAATTGATCCGAATCAGCCCTTTGACCCGGAGAGCTTTGTGCTGAGCAAACGCTTTGATATTCTTGGAACCTATGAGGCTTACAAGAAATTCCATGTAGAGGAAGATGGAATTCCGAAAACAGAGGATTTGCTGTGGACAATTGTTTCCACTTATACAGACTGGAAAGTGGAGCTGACCTCGTCCATTGATATGGAGCTGTCTGTGCGGGAGGCGAATGCAAAACGCGGCAGCGGACAGAAAGAGACGCTCCCTGCCGGAACGCATTTTGTCCTTCTGAAAACAGATGGCGAAGCATATGCGGAAGCAATGCTGGATGACGGACGAATTTGCGAGTTTGAGCTGGAGCATCCTTCCGAAGAAGAGTGGGAAGGAAGAATTAACGGTGTTTCCATCAGTGACTGCTTTGAGTATGTGCCGTATGCCGGATAAAGGATCCGACTCTGCATCAGGGATTTGAGGAGGAAGATTGAAAAATAAAATTTTTCAATCACGAGATTTGTGTCTGCGCGCACTTGACACAAACTCGGTATGCGCAAAAAGCGTGCGCAGAAATGAGCGGAAATAATGTTTACAAGACCGGACAATACCTATAATGATATCAGGGAAAAGTCGATGATGCAGTGGCTGGATGAAATGGAGCAGCATTCCGACGTGGCAGTGCGCGGCGGAGTGAAGCTGACCCGGGAATATGTGCAGCATCTGCAGGAGGAAATCAGACGACTGGAGGAAGAAAACCAGCTGAAGGCGCAGTATCTGAAAAAAATGAAAGAGAAAAACTGCAAGTATGGGATTATCGAAAAGCCCTAAACCAGAAAATTAAGAACATAATAAAATTTCGGCAGGAAATTCGAAATAGAATTTTCTGCCGTTTTTTATCTACCGGGTGGTAAATATGAACTCATGAATAAAAATAGTAATAATTACTATTACTATATTGACGCTGGAATAAGATTGGGATATAATACAAGTAAAGAAAAAGATGGGAGGAATCAAAATGAATAAAGAAGCAATGTATAAATTAAGCTACGGATTATTTGTTTTAACCGCCAAAGAGGGAAAAAAGGATAACGGCTGCATCATCAATACGGCGATTCAGGCAGCGTCTGCGCCGAATCAGCTGAGTATCTGTATAAATAAGGCGAATGCGACTCATGATATGATTGTGAACACGGGGAAATTCACGGTCTCAGTCCTCAGTCAGGCAGCAGATTTTGAGCTGTTTAAACGGTTCGGTTTTCAGTCCGGCAGGGATGCGGACAAGTTTGAAGGATACGAAGCCTGCAGACGCGGCGAAAATGGAATTTATTATGTGACAGAGGGCACAAATGCATATATTTCGGCAAAGGCAGATCATATGATAGACCTCGGCTCCCATACGATGTTCATTGGAGAGATTACGGATATGGATGTTTTGAGCAAGGATCCATCCGTAACCTATGAATATTATTTAAAGGAGATCAAGCCGAAGCCGGAAGCGGTCGGAAAGACGGAGAATGGTCAGACCGTGTGGCGCTGCAAGATTTGCGGATATGAGTATGTCGGGGAAGTGCTGCCGGAGGATTATGTATGTCCGATCTGCAAACACCCGGCGTCAGACTTTGAAAAGATTGTCCGCTGAAAGATGGCAGGAAGGGCGGATAATTAGTTATGCAGCGCTGTTTTCTTAAAGCTTCGAAAAGCGAAGCCTATACAAAACGGCGTTGCGTGGAAAGACAGAAAGGTCAGGAGGAAATATCAATGGCGATAAATAGTAGAAAAGTAGCAATGGTAGGTTGCGGCTTCGTAGGATCGGCTTCTGCATTTGCACTGATGCAGAGTAAGCTGTTTTCTGAGATGGTGCTGATCGATGCGGATCAGAACCGGGCAGAGGGAGAGGCTCTGGATATCAGTCATGGGATGGCTTTCGCAAGTCCGATGAAAATATATGCAGGAACCTATGACGATGTTTCGGATGCAGCGATCATCGTAATCACAGCAGGAGCGAATCAGAAACCGGAGGAAACACGGCTGGATCTGATCCAGAAAAATGCAAAGATCATGCGGTCCATCATCGGTGAGATCAAAAAGCGGGATTTTGAAGGCATTTTGCTGATCGTTTCCAACCCGGTGGATATCCTGACCCATATCGCGCTGAAGGAATCGGGCTATCCCGCAAACCGCGTCATCGGCTCCGGAACCGTTCTGGATACCGGAAGATTTCGGTATGAGCTTGGCGAGCATCTGGGTGTGGACAGCAGAAGCGTGCATGCCTATATCATCGGCGAGCACGGGGACAGTGAACTGGCAGCATGGAGCGATGCCCGTGTCGGCGGACTGAAGATCAGTGATTTTTGCGAGCTGCGCGGACATTTTAACCACGAAGATTCGATGACGAGGATCTTCGATCATGTGAAAAACAGCGCATATGAAATCATTTCCAAAAAACATGCAACCTATTACGGCATTGCGATGGCGGTAGTCAGAATCTGCTCAGCGATTGTGCGGGATGAGAAGTCGATCATGCCGGTATCCAGCCTGATGACCGGGGAATACGGTCTCTACGACGTGGTACTCAGCATTCCGGCAGTGGTGGATGCAAACGGAATTGAGACAGTTGTGCCGATCGAGCTGAGCGAAACCGAGCTGCTCGCGCTGAAAAAATCCGCAGATATTTTAAAGGACATTCTCAAAGATAACGTATAACTGATCAGTATTTGTCATTTTATGGCGGAATTTCCTGTGGTATAATAAAGGAAGATCCGGCAGGCTGATGTTCCTGAAAAAGGATATCGCCTGCCGGTTTTTTGTTCATGACAATAGAATGCTTGCAGAGCGTGCATTCTATTGTTTACGACAGTGGGATGGAATAGTTAAAAAATACGAAAGAGGAGAGAACGCACATGAACAAATTTATTTATCAGAAAGACTATCCAGTCGTGCAGACAAAAGAGGGGGCACTGCGGGGATATGAATGGAAGGGAACCTGCATTTTTAAAGGAATTCCGTATGCGCATGCGCAGCGCTTCCGGAAACCGGAACGGGTAAAGCCCTGGGATGGAGTCAAAGATGTACAGTCCTATGGCTATGTGAGCCCGCTTTTGCATCCGGAACAGCCGGGCGGAAATGGAGAAATGATGGTTCCGCATATGTACTGGTCAGAAAAAGAGGATTGCCAGAACTTAAATATCTGGACGCCGTCCATTCGGGATGGCAGGAAACGTCCGGTTATGGTATGGCTGCACGGCGGCGGATTTTCAGCAGGGTCTTCCATCGAACAGCTCGCCTATGACGGAGAAAATTTAAGCAGAGCCGGAGATGTTGTTGTCGTATCGGTGAATCACAGGCTGAATGTGTTGGGATATCTGGATTTGTCTCCGTTTGGAGAAAAATACCAGGATTCTGCGAATGCAGGAAATTTGGATCTGATTGCAGCCCTGGAATGGATCCGGGATAATATTGAGGGGTTTGGCGGAGATCCGGAAAATGTAACCCTGTTTGGTCAGTCCGGCGGCGGAGTAAAAGTCTGGTCGCTTTTACAAATGCCTGAAGCGGATGGTTTGTTCCATAAGGGAATTATTGAAAGCGGCGTAGTAGATCCGGATCTTCTCGGCGATATAGAGGACGGGAACGGAAGAGAGATTGTCAAAGCAATGCTTGCAGAGCTGGGTCTGGAAGAAAAAGATGTCGATCAATTGGAAACCCTTCCTTATGATCAGCTTGCGCAGGCTTATGAAAATGCAGCACCGAAGGTTGCACAAAAAGGCGAATATGTCGGAAATCATCCTCACAAAAATCAAAGTTATTTCGGAGATGCGATCAAACATGGATTTCGGGAAGAAACGAAAAAAATTCCGCTGCTGATCGGCACTGTGCTTGGGGAATTTGATTTCGGACCGGCGATTTCCGGAAAATATGAATTTACCAGAAAAGAAGTGGAAGAAAAAGTAAGCGATGCATTGGGAGAAGAAGGAATTGAGCTGATAGATGAATTCCTGAAAATCTACCCGGATAAAGCGCCGATTGATCTTCTGTCAGTGGATACGATCTTTCGGGAACCGACAATCCGGTTTATCAAAGAGCGGGTAAAGTGTCCGGACAGCAAGATTTATTCTTTTCAGTTTACCTATGAATTCCCGATGTTCGATGGAAAAATTGCATGGCACTGTTCGGAAATTCCGTTTGTCTTTCATAATATCGATAAGGTTCCGGTGTGCAATTGCGGTGAGGAAACAAATCGGCTGCAGGAGCAGATTTGTCAGGCATGGGTAAGCTTTGCAAGGACTGGAAAACCGGAAATTTCCGGGATAGAATGGCCCGCATGTGCCGATGGCGATGAAGCGGTAATGATGCTCGATAAGGAATGCAGAATCAGGCATAATCCGGATCATGAGTTGGTCAACCGTCTGAAAAAACTGCAAACTGCGGAACACTCTGTAGAAAACGTTCAGCACTGAATAACAGTCCTTATCGAAAAAGGAACTTCATGAAATCCTTTTTTTCTATCAGGAAAATTTGTGGAATCCGACATCATTTTTTTTCGTGGGAACTATTGTTTATGAGAGTGCCAAATGTTAGATTCCTCAAAATACATTAGGTTTTTTGTTGAATTTTGAAACGTAGAATAGTATAATCAAAAACGAGTTGTCAGAATTATAACAAGGAAACCTGAAAAATAAAATTGCATGAGGAGGAATCTGTTATGCTGAACTGGAACAATTTGGATACACTGGCTTCTTATCAGGAGCTGGAAAAAGCAGAGCGTATCAATCTGGCGGAAGTGATGTCCGGAGAAAATGGCGCGGAGCGTGTAAAAACCTACAGCACCCCGATCGTGGATGGTCTGACTTTTAATTATGCGGCAAAAGCAGTCGATGACAATGTGCTCGCAATTCTGGACAAGCTTGCCAAAGAGGCTCAGCTGGTAGAAAAATATGAGTCATTGTACAATGGCGCAGTTATCAATACAGGAGAGAAGCGTCTGGTTCTGCATCAGCTGACACGTGGACAGCTGGGCGGCAAGGTCGAGGCAGACGGCGTAGATAAGCGCGAATTTTATGTAACACAGCAGAAGCGGATCGCAGAGTTTGCCAATCAGGTACATGCCGGTGAAATCACCAACGCTGCAGGCGAGAAGTTTACAACAGTTGTACAGATCGGTATCGGCGGAAGTGACTTAGGCCCCCGTGCAATGTATCTTGCAATGGAGAACTGGGCAAAGAAAAACGGTGCATTCAAGATGGAAGCAAAATTCATCAGCAACGTTGACCCGGATGATGCGGCTGCAGTTTTAAATTCCATCGATGTAGAGCACTCCCTGTTCGTGCTGGTTTCCAAATCCGGTACGACACTGGAAACTCTGACCAACGAATCCTTTGTAAAGGATGCGCTGGCAAAGGCAGGACTTGATGCATCGAAGCATATGATCGCAGTTACCAGTGAGACATCTCCTCTGGCAAAGAGCGACGATTATCTGGCAGCATTTTTCATGGATGATTTTATCGGCGGACGGTATTCTTCCACCTCTGCAGTTGGCGGTGCAGTATTATCTCTGGCATTCGGACCGGAAGTATTCGCACAGTTTCTGGAGGGCGCGGCAGAGGTTGACCGCAGAGCGACCAACAAGAACCTGCTGGAGAACCCGGAAATGCTGGATGCACTGATCGGTGTATATGAGCGCAACGTGCTGGGCTATCCTGCAACAGCTGTATTGCCCTATTCCCAGGCACTGAGCCGTTTCCCTGCACATTTACAGCAGATGGATATGGAATCCAATGGTAAATCCGTCAACCGCTTTGGCGAGCCGATTGACTATGTGACAGGACCGCTGATCTTCGGTGAGCCCGGAACCAACGGACAGCATTCCTTCTATCAGCTGCTGCATCAGGGAACCGATATCGTTCCGCTGCAGTTTATCGGATTTAAGGACAGTCAGATCGGCACGGACGTTGTCATTCAGGGCAGCACCAGCCAGCAGAAGCTGTGCGCAAACGTGGCTGCACAGATCGTTGCATTTGCCTGCGGTAAGGCAGATGATAACCGCAATAAGAATTTCGAAGGCGGACGTCCTTCCAGCATTATCATCGGCGACCAGCTGACCCCTAAGACTCTGGGTGCACTGCTTGCACATTTTGAAAATAAGGTTATGTTCCAGGGCTTTGCATGGAATGTAAACAGCTTCGATCAGGAAGGCGTACAGCTGGGTAAGGTTTTGGCAAAACGCGTACTGGCCCATGAGACAGACGGTGCACTGAAGGTATATAGCGACCTGCTGAATATCTGATAGGCTGACTGTGACTTTTCATAGGATAAGAAGGTAGTATTGTGCCCGCGCCTGCGCCCGCTGGTGAGCGGTGCTCTGGGTACGCGGGTGATGCGCCGGAGAATGGCACGGCGCTGAGACATGCGGACAGTGTGTCCACATCCTGGATAAGAAAAGATAAAAAATAAAACTGGCGTGCTGCCGGTGGAAACCATTGGAATCCACTGACAGCGCGCCAGTTTTTTGATGCGAACAACTTTCGCGCCCGCACAGCGGCGGATCCAAAATCCTCCGCTGCATGCTTTTCTTAACTTACGCGGTTTGCTTATTTCCCGCGATCTGCTTGATCACATACAGCGTTGCAATCATCAGTGCAAAGCCGATCACGAGCATAATAAAGACATTGCGGACGAATCCGGCGATCAGGTAGGTGACGAAGGAAACAGCTGCAACGGTGATGACGTAGGGCAGCTGCGTGGTGACATGGGTGACATGCTCACACTGTGCACCGGCGGAAGCCATGATCGTCGTATCGGAGATAGGGGAGCAGTGGTCGCCGCAGACAGCGCCGGCCATGCAGGCGGAGATGGAGATAATCATCAGCTGCGGGTCGGTGTTCTGGAACACTGCAACAACGATCGGGATCAGGATACCAAAGGTTCCCCAGCTGGTTCCGGTGGCAAAGGCGAGGAACGCACCGATCAGGAAGATGATGGCAGGCAGGAGCGCCATCAGGTTTCCAGCTGCCTGGCTGATGGTACCGGCAACAAAATCCGCAGCGCCGAGGCTGTCGGTCATGGCCTTTAAGGTCCAGGCGAAGGTCAGGATCAGGATTGCGGGAACCATTGCCTTGAAACCGTAAGGCAGACAGTCGCAGCATTCCCTAAAGCTCATGATCCGGCGCAGGCAGTAGTAAAGAATCGTGAGCAGCAGGGCAAAAATACTGCCGAGGGCAAGTCCAACGGAAGCATCGCTGCCTGCGAATGCGGAAACGAAATCGACGCCGGAGAAGAAGCCGCCGGAATACAGCATGCCGAGGACACAGCAGACGATCAGCACGAGAACCGGAAGAATGAGGTCGAGCACACGGCCATTGGGGTTCTCAAAGGTCCGCTGGGTGTCTTTTTCTTCCTTGCTGTCGGAGAACAGATCGCCCTTTAAAGCATTTGTCTCATATTTTGCCATCGGGCCGTAATCAAAGTTCCATACGGTAATCAGAATCATCATGGCGATGGTGAACAGTGCATAATAGTTATAAGGAATTGCGCGGACAAAGATGGAGAAACCGTCTTCGCCTTCTACAAAGCCGCTGACTGCAGCGGCCCAGGAAGAAATCGGCGCGATGATGCAGATCGGTGCTGCGGTTGCGTCGATCAGGTAAGACAGCTTTGCGCGGGATACCTTATGGCTGTCTGTGACGGGGCGCATAACGCTGCCGACAGTCAGGCAGTTGAAATAGTCATCAATAAAAATTAAAATGCCGAGGGCAATGGCAGAAAGCTGTGCACCGACTCTTGTTTTGATTTTTTTCTGGGCCCAGCGGCCGAACGCAGCGGAGCCGCCGGCACGGTTCATCAGGCTGACCATTGTGCCGAGGATAACCAAAAAGATCAGGATGCCGACGTTATAGCTGTCGGACAGCACACTGATAAATCCGTCTTCGAGAACATGCATGGTCGTTCCTTCAAAGGAAAAACCGGAGTATAACAAACCTCCCATTACAATTCCTAAAAATAAGGAACTATAAACTTCTTTTGTGATCAGCGCAAGACCAATCGCGATGATGGGAGGCAGCAGCGCCCATGCGGTTGCATAAACGGACGGAGTGTAAGCTTCTTCCCCTGCTTCTGCTGCGAAAACAGACAGCGGGCTGAATGCAGCTGCGGTCAGAATGAGCAGAAGAGTTTGCCAGAGCCTTGCAGGCAGTTTGAATGGTTTCATAATCTTTCTCCTTTACAAAAATTTACAAAAAAAAACGTAGATGCGGCGCTAATCTTGCCACATCTACGGTCTTTTTCCTCTTTCTGGCAATATCAGATAGCGCTCCACATAATTGTGACAGTCTGCAGCATATTCTGATGCAGCCCAGGGAAGCATCCCGGACGGATAAATCCCTTCGGCGGAATTCCCTTTCTTATGCAGGCAGCTGTCCTGAGCGTTCTCCTGCACGGTACTGATGAAGTCCGCGCCTCTATCGTGTTTTGTTACGGCAGATTGTACGATAATTTGTCGAAGAAAAGCATACAATCTGCTTATACGGGCATTCTAACACTCTATATTGGAAATAGCAAGATGTTTTCCAGTAAAGATGTTGACAAAATCGTCCGTTGATTTCCGGTCTGTCGGGAAGTATAATAAAAAACAGAGCGTAAGCAAAAAGGCAGGAGACAGATCATGAAAACAGCAATTGTGTACGCATCCACTCATCATGGGAATACGAAGAAGCTGTTGGACGCAATCGCGGCGGCATATGAGGTGGATCTGATTGACGCGGTAAAGATTCCGGAAAAGGATTTGAACCGATACGACAGGATCGGATTTGCATCCGGTATTTACTATTCGAAATTTCATCAGGCGGTATTGAATTTTGCGGCAGTCAATATGCCCCAGAATAAGCAGACCTTTTTTATCAGCACCTACGGAGGCAAAGCGGATTATACTTCGATCGAAAAAGCGCTGACAGCCAAAAACAGCGTCCTTCTGGGAAAATATGGCTGCAAGGGCTATGATACGTTCGGACCGTTTAAACTGATGGGCGGTCTTGCAAAGGGACACCCGGATGAGGCGGATATTGCCGGTGCAGTGGCATTTTATAAAGAGATTACAGAAGAAAAATAGCGCCGGCATGACGGGATGCACGGAGCGATTGAAAACAGGCAGTGCTGTCAGATTATGACGGGATGCGCAGCCGGGCAGCGCGGCAGAAATGGAGACAGATATGAATATTGCAGTATATTGCGGCTCAGCGTCGGGCAACCGCCCTTCCTTTACGGAAGGTGCAAAAGCACTCGGCAGCTGGATCGCCCAAAACGGGCATACCCTTGTTTACGGCGGCTCCCGCACGGGACTGATGGGCGCGACGGCGGACGCGGTTTTGGCAGGCGGCGGCAAGGTCATCGGCGTGATTCCTGATGTGAAGCTGATTCAGGAACGACGTCATCCGGGGCTGACAGAGTGCATCGAGACAAAGGATATGGCGGAGCGCAAGCAGAAAATGATCGAGCTTGCGGACGCTTATGTGGCGTTGCCGGGAGGACCGGGAACGCTGGATGAGATCTCCGAGGTCATCTGCCTGGCGCGGCTTGGAATCGAAAACAAGGCGTGCGTGCTGTTTGATACCGACGGCTATTATCAGGCATTGAAGAAGATTTTTGAGGAGATGGTGGAAGTCGGATTTTCGGAAAAAGAAGACTTCAAGCGGGTTCTGGTATCCGCAGATTTGGACGAAATCGAACGCTTTATCGAACAATAGAACAACGTGCCAAAAGAGATACTGCAGCGTAGACGGAGACGAGAGGGGTTCCATCTACGCTGCAGTTTTTTCTTGTGAAAACAGGTAGATCGGGTTATCATGGAACTATCACAAAAGGAGAGACGCAATATCGCAATAGCGATTGCAGAACGGAGGATGTTATGTGGGACAGTATGATAGAAATGATGGAGCTTGTGATGCAGCACATTGTAGAGATTGCGATTCTGTGTTTTGAATTTATCGGAGTCATTGTCATTATTATTTCCGGGGCAAAAGGGTTCTGGAATTACGTGCGCAGAGAGCCGGAAATGAAAATTACGCTGGCGCAGGGGCTGGCGGTCGGGCTGGAATTTAAGCTCTGCAGTGAAATTTTAAAGACGGTTATTGTTCGGGAATGGAAAGAAATCCTGACAGTTGCCGGTATTATCGGCCTGCGCGCCGCCTTGACCTTCCTGATTCACTGGGAGATTAAGGAAGGAGTCAGGGAAGAGCATGGCAAGAAAAAAGAAAACAGTTCTGGAAAGGAATGCGGATGATCACCAGCTCCAACATCGTAGAATTTTTTGAACTGTATCTGCGTCCGTTTCTGGAACAGGAGAGCAGGCTGACAAAGGAACTGGCGGCGGATGAGGCGATTGCGGTGTATGACGATCCGGTTGTGCGCAGCATGGACGGCTACGAGGCAGCCGGACGGATTCGTCCAGTATGAAAAGAAGCTGAAACGAAAGCACCTGCCGATCATCGCGCTGACGGCGAACGTGTTTGCGGAGGACAGCGAACGGGCGCTGCGTGCCGGAATGGACGCCCACATGGGCAAGCCCGTGGAGGTGCCGCAGCTTCTGGCGACGATGATGCACTGGATCGGATAACGTGTAGTAGGAAGCACTGGAATAAAGATTGAAATCCTGATGGGATCGCCGTATACTATCGGAGTAGGGCTTCCGACGAGGGCGGATGCCTGCAAATAAGTCGATGGGAGATAGAAGTTATGTATTCGATTCTGGAACATTATCTGAGCACGAATCATATCCTGATGATCGGAATGATCGTGACGTTTATTCTGACCTTTTTTTTACTGGAGCATCCGTTTTCCTTTTTGCCCAGTGATCAGGGGCGGGCGTTTGCCGTAAATGGAAGCCTGTCGAAAGGAAAGCTGCGCGGGGTTGGTTTCATTTTTGTGTTGTGCTTTTTAATCAGCAGCGTGTTATTTCTTCCGATTGACGTCGAGTATGTGATCTATGCGATTTTGCTGTTTGCAATGATGATCAGCGGATATCTGGATGACGCTTCGAAGACACCCTGGAATGAATACAAGAAAGGGCTGATCGACCTCGTCATTTCTGTCGTAGCGGTTTTAACTTATATGAATTTTAACTCCACGACGATCTGTTTCGGCGCGGATGAAATCGTGATTCCGAAAGCGCTGTTTCTGATTCTCGGCGTGATTCTGATCTGGGTTTCGGTCAACGTGACGAACTGTACGGACGGCGTGGATGGTCTGTGCGCGAGTCTTTGCAGTGTGACACTTCTGGCGTTTGGCGTGCTGTTTGCGCCTATTCTGCAGAAATACGCGATGGCGAACTTTTTGTTCCTTTCGGTTTTGTTTGCCTATCTGTACTTTAACAGCTCACCCAGCAGCATGCTGATGGGTGATGCAGGTTCCAGGGCCCTTGGATTTTATATCGCGGTTATCGCGCTGAAATCCACGCATCCGTTTATCTATATTCTGCTGGCTGCAGTCATGATCGTGGACGGCGGAATCGGGCTTGTGAAGATAGCGCTTAAGCGCTTTTTGAAGATTTCCATTCTGAAAAAGACGAGAACACCGCTGCATGATCATGTGCGTAAGAATCTTGGCTGGTCGGATACGCAGGTTGTTGTGCGCTTCCTGATTCTTCAGACAGTGCTGGCGGCAGTTGCGTATTGCCTGATCTGATTTCTGACAGGAAAATGCCTGCCCTCTTTGGCAGGAGGTATGTAAACTCAGCTGACAAAAAGGACAGGCAGATCAGGATTCGATGAATAAAACGCCGAGGGTTCCGGGACCGCAGTGGCTGGAAATTACGCCGCCTGCCCGGGTTTCGAGGATTTCACGGAAGATTCCGAGACCTTCGAGATAGGAGCGAACCGCATTTATAATGGTTGGCTCACAGCCGGAATGTGTGATAAACACGCGATCCGGACGCGCATGCTTTAAAGCAGGCTCCATATCTTTCACATAGGAAAGGATAACGGAATCCATTTTGCCCCGGTATTTTTTTGTCGGTTTCATGGCACCGTGCTCTACGATGATCTGGGGGTGGAGCTTTAAAAGACCTCCTGCCATGGCGGCGATGGCGCTGCAGCGTCCTCCGCGATGCAGGTAAGTGAGCGTGTCAACGACAAAGCTGGCACGGACATACGGTTTTAAACTTTCTACAGCGACAGAGATTTCTGCCGCTGTTTTGTTGTTTTGTGCCAGAATAGCGGCTTCTATGACCAGAAGACCAATGCCGGTGGATAGATTTGCAGAGTCGATCACCGTGATCAGATCCTGCGCGTTCAGTTCTTCTGCCGCAAGCTGCATAACATTGCCGGAAGAGGACATACTGTTAGAGATCGAGAAACAGACGATATTGCGTCCTTCCTCCACATAAGGGCGAAATAGCTCGATTGTTTCAGAAAGAGCGGGTGCGGAGGTTTTGGGTGTCGTTTTATTAGCATCTGACCAGGAATAAATTTGATCCGGAGTAATATTTATTCCGTCTTTATATTCCTTCTCTCCAAGCAGGATATGAAGCGGCAGAATGTCGATATCATATTTTGAAAGCAGATCCGGGGTGAGGTCACAGGTACTGTCGGAAATTATTTTTACCATAGTTTCAAGTCCTTTCTGAGAACCGTTTTGGTCTGTAGTTAGTGTAGCACAAGGGAAAAAAAGAAAAAAGGGAAAAGAGAAAAAGAATATTTGACAAAATTTTGGCAGAAATAAGGACAAATTGCGAAAAGAAATATGAGAACGATTTCATAAAAGATTCACATTTTGAATCAGGATAGAGAAAAAGAGACAAAAGACAGGAAAAAACAGGACAAAAACCTTTCTTTTTTCACAAAAATGGTTCAAAACAGAAGGAAAACGGACGTGTTGACAAATTGCCAAAACTGCATAAAATAAAACCAACAACAGCGAAAGCTGCTGAAGAAAAAAATTTGGAAACTGTTCGAAAGGAGATATCGGCATGAATAACATGAACAAAATGAAAATCCGTTTGAATGCGACGGCTGATGTCCAGGAGTTCGTAAGGGCAGCAGAAAAATGCGACTTTGATATAGATATTCAGTATGATTCCACCATTGTGGATGCAAAATCCATTCTTGGAATTTTCAGTCTTGGTCTTGCCAAGATTTTTACCGTAAACTGCCATGGTGAAAACGCTGAATTCGTAGATGCGATTCAGAAATTCGCAGTGGCGTAAAAATTGCTTATCCCCCTCTTTTTTATACCCCCCCCTTTTTTAACCAGCTGCCATCCCCCAATGGCAGCTGGTTTTTTTCACGTGTAATGAGCCAAAGCCCAAGCTTGCTCGAGACGTTGGCGAATACCGCGAAACCCGGTGAATCCAGCAAAGAATCCTGGCATCGAAAAATAAATTATTACAAAGTTTTGAGAAAATAGAAAAAGTTTTTGTGCAAAAGAATGTGGGAACGATCCCTCACGGAAAAAAAGTGTTCACAATTCATGGATATTTTTTATAAAATCGGATAAAAAGAAGCAAAAACAGATTAAAAAAGTGACAAAAACCCTTGATTTTATGCGGGTTTGGGGCATGTTGACAAATCTCAGAAAAAAGATAAAATGGAATCATCGAAAGGCGAGAGCGAAAAAAGCCAATCGATAAAGCTTAATGTTATATTAAGCGTACCCCCTCTTTTTTATATACTATACCCCCCTTTAGAGCCCTTCTGCCACCCTCCCCCCTTCAGGCAGAAGGGCGCTTTTTTATCGTATAGGAAACTTTGTTTCCATACGATAAAAAAGCTCCGCTTAGGATGCGCACTCGGCGCAGGGGTAGATGGTTGCCGAAGCAACCGCGCCTCGGCGCGAGAATGTGCCAAGGCACATTCTTTTTTTTACAGTTTATTCGTGGCTCCCTGTGGACAGATTCCATGCTCGCGTGAGAATCTGTCCGCAGGGAGCCACGAAGCGCATTCTAATGTTTGCGCTTTTATGCTACAATTGATACAATATCTGTAATTGTTCATGAGGCGGGATCAAAACACGTCGGATATGCGGCGGAGACGGAGGAATCTATGAATCAGAAGATGCAGGAAGAACCAAAGTGGAAAAGGACATGGCATTTTATACGTCCGACAGTGATTAGTGTTGCTGTAGTGCTGCTTGCTTTTTTCATTATGCAGGGAAGACCGCTGGCGACGACACTGGACAGGCGTACAGATCTCGTATCTGTCGTTGTGACACAAAACGGGGCAGAGCAGGCTTTTACGGATCAGGACAATATCGTACGTGCGGCGGAAGTGGCAGGTGTCCTTTCGAGACGGTTTAAGACGACACAGGAGCATGAGCCGGATACCTGCTATGTATTCACTTTTCAGGATGGAAGAGAATTGAAGATCGGTGTTTATGAAAACGATATTTATTACGATGGACAGTGGTATACCGGAGCGGCCTCTACGCCGGATCTGTTCCGCAGTATGACCGGCAGCAGATTTTTTGTCATCGAAACGACGATGCCGGAGATGGAAAGTACCGCTGAGTAAAATTGAAAAATAAAATTTTTCAATCACGAGATTTGTGTCTGCGCGCACTTGACACAAACTCGGCATGCGCAAAAAGCGTGCGCAGAAATGAGTGGAAAGAACAGAAAAATGTGAGGGGGCAGGCTTTAGAGAAGTCTGCGGAATGGAGTACGATATGAAAATCCTGTTGGTAATTGACCAGTTCGATCAGGGAAATAACGGAACAACGATCAGTGCGCGTCGGTTTGCCCAGGCGCTGGCGGCGGATGGCAACGAGGTTCGGGTTGCAGCGGCGGGAAAACCTGCGAGAGGCAAATATCCGATGCCGGAGATCCATTTTCTGCCGGTTGCGGATTCTATTATCAGAAGTCAGGGCATGGTGTTTGCAAAACCGGACCGCTGCGTACTGGAACAGGCGATTGCATGGGCGGACGTGGTGCATTTTATGATGCCCTTTGCGCTTTCCCGTGTCGGACTGCGGATTGCAAAGGAAATGGGCAAACCGGTGACAGCGGCGTTCCATGTGCAGCCGGAAAACATTACATCGACGATTCATCTTGGGAAAAATAAAAAGGCCAATGAGCTTTTGTATGAATGGTTCCGAGATGATTTTTATAATGAATTTACGCATATCCACTGCCCGAGCCCGTTTATCGCGGGGCAGTTAAAGGAACACGGCTATCAGGCAAAGCTTCATATTATATCGAACGGCGTATCGGATGAATTTTATCCGCGCGTGCGCCAAAAGGAGCCGGAGCTGGCGCATAAATTCGTCATTTTGATGATTGGACGTTATTCAGAAGAAAAACGGCAGGATGTTTTAATAGAAGCGGTAAAACGATCTGTACATTCCCACAGGATTCAGCTGATTTTGGCGGGACAGGGACCGAAGGAGCGCAGCCTGCGCTGGCAGGGAAGGTCGCTGCGCTATCCTCCGATCATGGGATTTTTTGATACGGAGCGACTGTGCGAACTGATGGCGATGAGCGATTTGTACGTCCATGCGGCGGACGTCGAAATCGAGGCGATCGCATGTCTGGAAGCGGTTGCGTCCGGGCTGGTTCCGGTCATCGCGGATTCGCCGCTTTCAGCTACCTCGCAGTTTGCCCTCGATCACAGGAGTTTATTCGAAGCGGGCAACGTAGACGATCTGGCGGAGCGGATTGACTGGTGGTATGAGCATGCAACAGCACGGCATCAGATGGCACGTGTCTATGCGGAGAGCGCCAACCAGTATCGTCTGAAAAACAGCATTCGGAAAGCAGAGCAGATGTTTGCGGAAGAGATTGCGGAGACCTTGGGATAAATGGAATGGAGGCAGCACAGGGATGATTTTGGTGAAAGACCGTACAGGATCAAAAAACGGCACCGCAGACAGCACCCTGGTCGGAGTGTTTGACTCCAAACGTCCGTTGTACCGGCTCGTAAAGTGTCTGATCCTGCACATTTTTCCGCCGGTGTTTAGGCTGTTGTACGGATTTCGGGTGGTCGGCAGGATACCGGAGGAAAAGATGCAGAACGGCTGTATCAGCGTCTGCAATCATGTTCACAAGCTGGACTGCGTGATGCTGGCATGCGTGTTTCAGGACTATACGATGCAGTTTTTATCGTTGGAATCTAATCTCCATATTCCGATCGCAGGCGCGATTGTGCGTCTGATGGGCGGAATCGGATTGCCTGCAAATCTGGACGGGTGGAGACCGGTTTTGAAACGCATAAAACAGGGACTGGATGAGGGGCAGATGCTGCAGATTTACCCGGAGGGAGAGCTGATCGACGGCTGTCGGACGCTCCGGGCGTTTCAGCCGGGTGCGTTTCAGATCGCGTGCTGGTTCCGGAAGCCGATGATTCCGTGCCTGCTGCGGTTTTATCCGCGTTTTTCCAAAAGCGGCAGACGAAAAAGGGACGGAATGGAGCTGGTTATTTTAGAGCCGGTGGACATGCCGACCGATAAAAAGGGCAAACGCGCGGCAACAGAGCTGGAAACGCAAATCCGATGTCAGATGGAAGCGGCACGGCTTGCAGTTGGTAGAGAGGGTGCATGAGGATTGTGCATTCTATTGTTTAGATAGAGCAGGAAAATCCTGCGGAAATGGAGCAGAAAGTGAAAATTACCTGGCTTGGTACGGCAGCAATTCGTCTGGAAGCGGACGGTGAGACAGTTTTATTCGACCCGTTTGTACAGCTGGTCGGTGGGGAAAATCCGAACTGTCTGGATGACTTTTTACAGGATCAGACGATCTGTGTGACCCACGGGCATCTGGATCATCTGATGGAGGTTCCGGAATTTCTGGATCCGGAAAGCGATGCGGAGGCGACCGTTTACTGCGGAGAAGTGGCGGCAGAGACGCTTTCCGATATGGTGGAGAACACCAGCAACGTAGTAAAGGTGAGACCGGGCGACGTGATCCGACTCGGGGACGTACGGATTCTTGTAATGGAAGGAAAGCATGCGAAGCCTGGAAAAAGTCAGGTATTCCAGAAACTGTTTTCCCGCAGATTTTTGCAGTATTTCAGAAATGCGCTGGCACTTGCATATTTGAATCCGAAATTTCCGGAGGGCGGACAGACGCTGATGTACGAGGTGCATGCGGAGGGCAAACGCGTGCAGGTGATGGGAAGTCTCGGACTGCAGGAGGATCAGGAATACCCACAGGGTGCCGATCTTCTGATTCTGCCGTTCCAGGGAAGCGAATTTCTGGAAGCAGTAGCGCTGGAGGTCGTAGAGCGGCTGCAGCCCAAGCGGATTTTGCTGGATCATTTTGACGACGCATTCCCGCCGGTATCGGAGCATGTCGATACGAGACGGTTTAAAAAGCTGATGGATGAGGAATATCCGCAGATCAAAGTCGTAAAGCCGACGGCAGGAAAAACGGTGGTGCTGTAACGGGATTAAGTTACAGTTCACCCGCGCCATTCGCAAAACCGCGTCTTCGACGCTCTCCGCTGCTTCGCAGCTCTTTTTGCTCATAAAATGGCGCTCCCTTCGTACCCTTCTGCGTTCAGATTTTCGTGCAAGCACGGAATCTGAACGCAGAAGGGTACGAGTGAACTGTAACGGGATTTTATAACGTATGGAGAAACACCAGTGCTACCGGTTTGCAGTTTGAGATACAGCATGATATAATAAGTAGAAAGAGCGGCTTTTCGTGCAGATATCACTCAAATAGCCGTATAACATTTTGACAGGTCTTTGCAACATGGAAGAATTGCAGCTGCGGGGGCTTATGTTACAATAGGAGGGAACAAATGGAAAAACCGACATTAGTAATTCTGGCAGCAGGAATGGGAAGCCGTTATGGCGGCTTAAAGCAGATCGATCCTGTAGATGACAAGGGGAATAAGATCATTGATTTCTCGATTTATGATGCAGTCAGAGCGGGATTCGGCAAGGTCGTTTTCATCATTAAAAGAGAGCATGAGCAGGATTTCAGAGAGTGCATCGGCAATGCAGTCAGCAAACATATTCCTGTAGAGTATGTATTCCAGGAGCTGACGAAGGTTCCGGAAGGATTTCAGATTCCGGAAGGCCGCGTAAAGCCCTGGGGAACCGCACATGCAATCCTGTGCTGCAAGGGCGTAGTGAATGAGCCTTTCGCAGTGATCAATGCAGATGACTATTATGGAAGAAGCGCTTTTGAAGAGCTGTACCGTTTCCTGACCACACATCACGACGATGAAAAATATCGTTACGCGATGGTTGGCTATCAGCTGGGCAACACTTTGACAGACAACGGTTCCGTTGCAAGAGGTATTTGCGTAACCGACGAAAACGGCTATCTGCAGGAGATTGCAGAGCGCACCAAGATCGTGAAGACCGAGGATGGCGCGGCATACACAGAGGATGATGGTAAGACCTGGATTCCGGTAGGATTAAAGACTCCGGTTTCCATGAACATGTGGGCATTTTCTCCCAGCATTATCAACGAGCTGCAGAATGCAGTAGATCGTTTCTTTGCAGAAGAAGTTGAAAAGAATCCGCTCAAATCCGAGTGCTTTTTGCCGATCGAGGTAGATAAGCTGTTAAAGGCTGGAAAAGCAACCGTTGAGGTGCTTCATTCTGCTGACAAATGGTTTGGCGTTACCTATAAGGAAGACAAACCGTTTGTGATGGAGTCGATCCAGAAGTTAAAGGATGCCGGTGTTTATCCTGATGTTCTGTGGTAAAACAATAAGAAAAGTCAGCAAAAGAATGGAGGAAACGAAACATGGCAATTTTAGTTACAGGCGGCGCCGGATTTATCGGCAGTCATACCGTTATTGAATTACAGAATGCCGGATATGATGTCGTTGTAGTAGATAATCTGGTAAATTCCAGCGAGAAATCCCTGGAACGTGTAGAAAAGATCACAGGAAAGAAGGTTCCTTTTTACAAAGTGGACATTCTCGACAGAGAAGGCCTGAATGAAGTTTTTGCAAAAGAAAAAATCGATTCCTGCATTCATTTCGCAGGCTTAAAGGCAGTCGGTGAATCCGTACAGAAGCCCTGGGAATACTATGAAAACAATATTGCAGGCACTCTGACACTGGTTGATGTAATGCGCAAGCACAATGTGAAGAATATCATCTTTTCCTCTTCTGCAACCGTGTACGGCGATCCTGCGATGATCCCGATCACCGAGGAATGCCCGAAGGGACAGTGCACAAACCCCTACGGTTGGACAAAATCCATGCTGGAACAGGTTCTGACAGATATCCAGAAAGCAGATCCGGAATGGAACGTTGTTCTGCTGCGTTATTTCAACCCGATCGGTGCTCACAAGAGCGGTCTGATCGGTGAAAATCCCAATGGTATTCCGAACAATCTGATGCCTTACATCACACAGGTTGCAGTCGGCAAGCTGAAAGAGCTGGGTGTTTTTGGTGACGATTACGACACTCCGGACGGAACCGGCGTCAGAGACTACATCCATGTCGTTGACCTTGCAAAAGGCCATGTAAAAGCCCTCAAGAAGCTGGAGGATCATTCCGGTCTGAACATTTACAACCTGGGAACCGGACACGGCTACAGCGTGCTGGATATCGTGAAAAACTTCGAGGCTGCTACCGGCGTGAAGATCCCGTATGTGATCAAGCCCCGCCGCGCAGGCGATATCGCAACCTGCTACTCCGATGCGAGCAAGGCAGAAAGAGAGCTTGGCTGGAAGGCGGAATACGGCATCAAAGAGATGTGCGAGGATTCCTGGAGATGGCAGTCGATGAATCCGAACGGATACGACGACTGAGAATAAAAGCAGCAGAACCCGAAATAGCTAAGGCAAAGAAGAAACAAGAGGCAAAAATTAGTAGATAATACTGATTTTTGCCTTTTTGAATATATTTTATCGCACATATTAAAGGAACGATAGAATGGTAAAGTTTACTTGTAAATAGCCCTATGATAAAATAATTAGAAGTAGTGTTGGGCACTTGTAAAAGGTAAAATATTTATAAGGGGTGTTTATGAAATTAGAACAACTGATCGGTGAAGCAACCGAATATGACAAAAAAGCGATGCTGGAGATAAAAAAGCCGAAAAGTTGGCTGAAAAGTGTAAGTGCTTTTGCTAATGGCGTTGGTGGTGTGCTAATTTTTGGCATTGCCGATAATGATTCTGTGGTGGGAGTTGACGATGCAAAGAAAGCTATGGAAGTTATTAGTGAGCAGATAAAGACAAAAATGGATCCAATTCCAGAAGTTCTGCTAAAAGCACACGAAATAGATGGCAAGAAGATTATAACACTGGAGGTATATCGGGGCGGTGAGACTCCTTACTATTATGTAGGAGAAGGTAATTATACGGCTTTTGTTCGAATCGGCAATGAAAGTGTAATTGCGGCTGCGATGGATTTAAAGAGACTGGTTTTACGGGGAAAGAACAGAACTTATGATAGTCTCGTTACGGATTATAATTTTGATGATTATTCTTTTTCCAAGTTAAAGGCAGCATATTATAAACAGACGAAGAAAAGTATGGAAATCAAAGATTTTGAATCATTTGGTATTATTGACAGGAATGGTATGTTAACGAATGCAGGAGCTTTGTTTGCGGATGAATCTCCTGTTTATTGTTCGAGATTATTTTGCACCAGATGGAATGGTATTGACAAAGCATCAGGAGTTATTGATGCACTGGATGATGAAGAATATACAGGCAGTCTTATCCTGCTTTTGGAAGAGGGCATGAATTTTGCGCGAAGAAATTCAAAGAAAATGTGGAAAAAAGAGTCTGATCGGAGAGTAGAATATCCGGAATATCCAGAGAGAAGTATTTTTGAAGGATTAGTGAATGGATTAGTACATCGTGATTATTTAGATATGGGAAGCGAAGTTCATATTGATATTTTTGATGACCGTTTGGAAATATATTCCCCCGGTGGAATGTATGATGGGACGCTTATTCAGGACAGGGATATTGGTAACGTTCCATCAAAGCGCAGAAATCCAGTGGTTGCAGATATTTTTAGTCGACTTGATTATATGGAACGAAGAGGAAGCGGTTTTAAAAAGATTATGCAGGCATATGAAGTAGAACCGAACTATACGGAAGACAAAAAGCCTGTTTTTTATTCAAATGCAACGGAATTTAGAGTTATCCTGAAAAATCTTAACTTTAAGAATGAAGTTTTGAACGAAAAAAATGAAGTTTTGAATGAAGTTTTGAATGAGGTTTTGAATTCTGGCAGAACAGAAATGGAAATAAAAGTAATAAAGAAAATACTATATTCGCCAAGAATTAAACAGAAAGAATTAGCGGAAGATGTAGGTGCTTCTGTAAGTACTGTTCAACGGATTATAAAAAAATTAGTGAAAGAAGAAAAGATAGTTCGTATGAATGGAAAACGGAATGGGTATTGGAAAGTCTTGTAGAATGTTTGCTAAGTTGGATGATGGAGTTATAGAAAAAAAGATACATGGATTTTTTCAAAATTGACATGTACAATATTTGAGAAACGCAAAACACCTGCGGAATGGAGAGATGTGATATGACACAACAATATCAGGAGCTGACAGAGCAGTTGGCGGCGCTGGTGGATGCAGAGTGGCCGATGGTCAGCAACCTTGCAAATGCGGCAGCGCTTTTATATGAAAGGCTGGATCGCCTGAACTGGGCAGGCTTTTACCTGACGGACAATCATGTGCTGTGGCTGGGACCTTTTCAGGGAAAAACAGCGTGCGTGCGGATTGCAGAAGGAAACGGCGTCTGCGGGACAGCGCTGCAGACGGACAGCGTACAGCGGGTCGAGGACGTGCATGCGTTTCCCGGACATATTGCGTGCGACGCGGCATCCCGGTCGGAAATTGTGCTTCCACTGCACAAAAACGGAGAGGTAATCGGTGTGCTGGATATTGACAGCCCGGAGGTTGGCAGATTTTCGGCGGAAGATGAAGAGGGATTGCGAGAGGTTGTGCGGATTCTGGAACGGATTATAGTTTGCTCGTAACTTTTGACAGGCAGATTCCTGCTCACATGAAAATGTGACTGTCAGAAATCATAAAGGGAGCGGGTGAACTGCTGAGGAAAACAAAATGGATAAAATAGCAAAAGTACCGCATCTGCGGGAAGAACTGGACTGGTTGGATCAGACCTACGGTGTGGAGAAAGAGGGATTTTTTCATCAGGAGCACTGGCAGCTGCTTGTTGCGATCATGCTGAGCGCGCAGAGCACGGACAAGCAGGTGGATGAAGTCCTTCCGAAGCTGTATGGTCGTTTTCCAACCGTGCAGGAGATCGCGCAGGCGACAGAAGAGGAAATCGGGGAAGAAATCAAGTCGGTTGGCTTGTATAAAAGTAAGGCAAAGCATGTTAAATCCTGTTGTATGCAGCTTGCAGAACAATATGGCGGCGAAGTGCCGACGACGATCGAAGAGCTGGTAAAGCTGGCGGGAGTCGGAAGAAAGACTGCAACACTCTTTCTGGCGGATGCGTATGGGATTCCGGGCGTGACTGTGGACACGCATGTGTTTCGGATTTCGCATCGGCTCGGCTGGGCGAACGGCAAAAATCCGGTTGAGACGGAACAGGAGCTGATGCGGGTGCTTCCAAAAGATCACTGGAACCGGATCAATTTTCAGCTGATTTATCACGGCAGGAGCATTTGTACCGCAAGAAAAGCGAAATGCAGTGAATGTGGACTGCAGGCGTGGTGCGAAAAGCGCGTGGAGAAAAAGCAGGCGTAGGCATTGGTTTATGTGGCGATTATGCGGACAGCGGGCGGGAGACACAGGAACAGCTGACAGTACAGAATACGGGATTGGGGAAACAGTATGTACGAAAAATATGAACTGCCGATACGATTTACGGAAGAACAGAGAAAAAAGTATGCAGAATGGGGCATCAAAAAAGGAAAAGTTCTGATGCCAATGGCTGCAGTAACAATTGGAATCGATCTGCTGACAGTGCTTTGGGTTGTCGGAAGAGTGTGGCTGATTCGTGAGAGCGATCCGATCTGGTTTCAGATCATTTGCCAGAACGATGGAATCGGGGAAATTTCCAGTACGATTGCGATTATCCTGACCTTTTTGATTTTAAAACCGATCGATCTCATTCTGGATAAGATCTGGCATCGTCCGGAAGGAACGGAGTGGCTGGAAGTTGGGCTGACGGAAAATGGCGTGACGGTGAAGCGGACATATAGAGCAGGAGATGCCGGGACGGGTGTGGACAATGCCGCTGGCAGAAGTTGTTGTGGGGAAATTACGGTTTTTGAAACACATCCGCTGATACAAATGGACGAATACCTGGACGCTGAGAAAAACGCGGTGCGTGTCCAGGGTGTTTGGTTGGAAATCGGGGAAAACACCCGGGAAAATATTTACACGCCCCAACAGCAGAAGCACTGGCTGGATCAGCCGGAGGGAAAGAGCGGCAGCATTAACAACGTGAAGAAACTGCAGAAGATTATCAAAGGCTACGCGGCAGCGCTGGAGGAAAAAGAAAAAGAGCGGGCGTGGCTGATGGAACAATGAATGTACGTGATGTAGTTCCAAGATCTGTGATCTGGTAGATTTCCATATCCGTGATTGGGCTTTCTCCGAAATACCACTTTTTTACACATATATGCGCCTAATCTTCCTCGAAAACCGCGTTGCTCCTCTTTATAATAAAGACAGGATTCAAAGGGTGAAGTCTGTGCATCGAAAAACAGACTGCGGGAGGATGATATGCGCGAGTTGATCTATGATAATGTGCGGATTCAGTTTTTGTCAGAAGAGGTACTTCGGCTGGAAGTCAGATATGGGGCATATTTCACGGATCGGAATACGCTTTGGATTCCGGACAGGGGAGCGTTTGAAAAGGCAGGAAAGAGACTGCCGGAAAGTCAAAGCAGATCCCGGGAAAATCAGGGCAGGCAGCAAAGCCTGGTGGTAAGAGAAGAGGCAGCTCAGGAACACAGCCGTCCGCAGCGGTTTTTGCTGGGAGACCTTCTTCTTGTTTTGCCGAATCCGAAAGAAGGACTGAGGGGGCTTCAGATTTTTAGAGAGGGCAAATGCGTTTATCAGTATGAAAGAGTAAAAATAAACGGAAAGCTTCCGGCTCCGGCACAGACTCCATGGATTTATCCGCTGCTGGACGTACCAAGAATTTTGCTGCCGGAAAAAAACTGCAGCACTTCTGAAAAGAAAAAATATATCCTGCAATGGGATGCGGAGGATCTTTATCTTCTGGTGTGCAAAAAAGATGCAAGAAAGCTCCGGGAAACGTATGTCTGTCTGACCGGAAGGGCAGATATGCTCCGGGAGGCTGTATTGGAGGATCAAAAAATTGAGCCTTGTTTGAAGCAGCCACTGAGATTACTCAAAGCGGCATCAGATGGAAAAAGTGAGGCAGAAACACCTGCCAATGGATTGTATACAGAGATCCTGAAGAACCCTGAGAGATATTTTCAGGACAGAAAAAAAGAATTGCCCTATCTGGATTATCTGGAAATGACGGAGTGCCAGAGACAGACAAATTTAAAACAGATACTTCGAAAACCAGGAAACGGCAGTCTGTTGCCGATGCTGTACAGAAACGTGTATGAAAGCTGGGAGAACGGCATGCCGATCTGCCGCCGCCTGGACTGGGAATATCCCCAGGATAAAAAGGTGCTGCTATATTTGCAGGAGTTTATGATCGGAGATCTGCTTGTTGTGCCGGAAAAAGAAAAGTCTGAAATCTACCTGCCGGAGGGATTGTGGCTGTATCCGTGGACAGGAAAGGTATATCAGGGAAAACGCTGCAGGAAGCTGAAAAATCAGTCAGAGCAGCTGGAACTCTATATCCGGCTGGGAGCGGTTTTGATCCTGGCGGAGGATACTGCCTGTGTCAAGGAGCAGAGCTGGGAGCTTTTGACGATGGATTATTATCCCTGTAAAGAATGTTTGCAAGACGGATTTCTGTATGAGGATGACCGTGAGACGGACGCCTACAAAAACGGAAAATATCGCAAGACCTATTATCATACCTCCTATGATGGAAATCAAAAGGCATATGGACTTAGCATTTCAAACGCGGAGGGAGACTTTGCGGGCAGGTTTGCAGGTAAAAGGCGGACATTGCGGATCCGGTGTCATGAGCTTTTGGGAGAACGGGTAAAACAGGTGTTGATCAATGGGAGAAAACAGACTTTTGAGAGAATCTTGAAATCAAAGGAGGCGAAGGTATTCGGGACAGCAGGCGCAGCACCGGACAGCGATGTGGCAGAGCTTGTGGTAGAACATCCGCTGTCAGAATGCTTGCATGTGGATTTTGTGATGGAATGACAGGGCGTTCGCCTGTTTACGTAGGGGTGAGCGGCTTGACATAATCGTCGCGCGTGGACAAGTCATTTCGAAACCAGCTGGGAGTCACGCCGGTCCAGCGCTTAAAGAGGTTGGTGAAGTGTCGGTAATCCGGGAAGCTCAGCAGGTCGGATATTTCCTGAATGGACATTTCCGTAGAGCGCAGAAGATCCTGTGCAATTGCCAGCTTGCGGGACAAGTAATAATGATAGGGCGTCATATGAAAGGTTTCTTTAAACAGATGAATCGCACGGGAATTGGAAAGATGTACCTGTGCAGCGATATTTGCGATGTTGAGCGGTGCAGTCAGATTCTGCTCGATGTAGGTTTTCATGATCTGGGGGGCAGAGGTATCGGTCTGCAGTCCGTTTAACTGCTCGGAAAACTGAATGATATGCTGATGGAGTAAAAGAGCCAGCTCGTTTTTGTTGAGCGAGGGCTCTTTTTCCAGCTTCTGAAGGATCTGCATCAGGTAATCGCTTTTCCAGAAATTCCGGACGCAGCAGTTGAAGCCGAGCTGATAATCACTGAGCAGATGACTGATCAGGTTTCCCTGACCGTTGAACCAGATCTTTACCCAGGGATCATTATGGTCGGAATAATAATGATGAAACGTACAGGGATGCAGAATGTAGGCATCCCTGCCGTGAGCCTGGTTAAGGTGCCATTAAATTCCACATAGCCGGTTCCCTGCAGCACGCATTCAAACACATAATGATCTCCGTTGAAGCGCCGGATGTGGTAATAAGGATCGCGGTAGCTGATCCCGGCGGAAAGCGGGGCAAATTCCGGAGAAGCCATGCCTGTGTAGGGGCAGATCTTTTCAGAGTGAATTTCATAAAGGTCGCGTTTGGTAATCAATGTGGTGTCCTTTCTGTCAAAGAGCGGGAAAAGTTACAATTGGTTTTGCCCGGTTCTTTTGTTTCTTGTTTGTGCAGTTTTTTGTATCGATATAACTGGGCATCCGCTTTTGAAATCGCTTGCGTTATGCTGCCCTCAGATTTATGATAAATGCTGTATCCCATAGAAACCAGAGGAAGATTGCAGTCCTGCTCCCGGCTGGAATTTAAATTATTTATAAAAAGGCTGATTGCATTTAAAATATCAATTTCATCTGCTTTATCAGATAATACACCAAATTCGTCGCCGCCGATCCTGTAACAAAATCCGATGCCTGAAAAAGACTTCAGTATCAAACCGGCAATCGTGCTGAGACACTGGTCTCCATACTGGTGCCCAAATTGGTCATTGATTTTTTTGAAATCATCCACATCAAAGAATATAATCGCCCCATAACCCAGGGACTCCAGATGCTGGATTTCATATTCATAGGCGCGGCGGTTAAACAGACCGGTCAGGATATCGTGCTTCTCTTTCAACTCACAAAAAAACGCATAATAAAGGATGAGGGATAAGGAAACGCAGGACCAGGTTGTATGGATGGGTGGAAACAGAACCTGTATAGAGGTTCCTCCAAGAATGAACAAAAACAGCAATAGCAGTGCAAAGCAATCTTTGTTTTGATAACGCTTGGCGATGTATAAGGTTTCTTTAAAAAGTATGGTCATGCTCCAGATATAAGCGGCAACATAAACAAAAAAACAAGGTCCGCGGAAATATTCATTTTGCTGAGAAATGGAAAATATCAGACCGAATTTTGGCGAGAGCATAGCCAAAAGCATGTTGGTAACAGCTGGAAGGAACAGGTAAAATATATTTCTGTAATTTTTATGGTTAAAAACAAATGCAAGAGAAATGGTAATAAATGGAGAAAGTGAAAAGCCGAGCACATTAAAAAACATATTCGGGAGACTAAAAGAGGCAACCGGCTGTCCAAAAACAGAGGTTCCGATTTCCGCAAGGATGACAAGTATCGTGCAAAAAATGGCAGTGGAAAAAAAACGCTTCATTTTACGGTCCAGAAGGTTGTTTCTGCCGACAACAAAAGCTAATAGCAGCATGGCTAAAATATTCGTTATGGATAGGGCAACATAATTTTCCAGCATTTCTGACCTCATTTCTGGTTTGAGTTATTGTAAGATGATGATAGCACTTTTTTATACATATACGCAAGCTTTTTGTATAGTGAAAAACGGAGGCGGAGATTATGATGAATGAGTAAAGTGCATAAGGAAAGCAACAAAAAGATAAAAAATGACAGCAATGTTACTACACTGCCCTCCGGCAGAAGCTTTTTTGCAGATAAAAAGGGAAGATCGAATAGGTGCAAAAAAGTAGTGAGCATTTTGGGAAAACGCGTGACAGACGGGGATCTTTTACCGAAAGGTTTTCATTGCGGGAAATAAAAAAGGAGAAGAGAGAGGAAATTATGAAACCAAAGAATATGCTTCTGACGTTGGATACATGTCTGGAACAGGAAAAAACGGGGAGAAAAACAGGGCTGCTGGTGACGGCACTGATGAATGGACTGATGCTTGTTCTGTCCCTACCCTTTATGGACTGGATCCAGCTGGTAAATATTCCAAAGCTTTTTGCTAAGCTGGGGATTACAAGAGAAGCAGCAGGCAGCCTGTATTCGAGCTACAGTATTTTTTCCCTGCTGGGATTTGTAAAAAATTCCGGAAAAGGTGTTTTCGGATTGTATGCAATGCTGCTGTTGATCCTGCTGGCTGCAACCTGGTATCTGGAGCTTCTGTATATCTGGAAGGTCTTTCGCAACAGCAAAGGGGACGATGGGAAGGGAGAGCTTCATACTTATGTGATCGGAAAGGCCTCGACACTTCTGACAGCACTTCTGGTGTTTGGTTCTTACGGTTTTGTCCTGTATTCCAACAATGTGGTGAAAATGAAGGGATTTTCCGGATCGTGGATCCTGGCAGTTGAACTGATATTGGCGCTTGCAGCCTATGGACTGATCAAGCGGATGGAGACGAAGGAGAGGATCCGCTGCCATGAACACGGGCTGATCAAAGAATTTCAGAAAAACTGGGTACTGTTTCTGATGCTGATCCCGCTGTGTGTGTTCTTTCTGATCAATTCCTACCTGCCGATGATCGGTATTTACTTTGCAATGGAAAGATTTGTGAAGAAAAAGGTATGCCGAGTGTAGATCCTTATAGCGGTTTTTCTGAGGATTACAGCGCATATTCTGCAGAAAAGGCAGCAATCGATGATGTGGTAAGCGAATATCTGCGTCCTCTGCAGAACGGTCTGGTAGACGACGTGGATGCAGCTGTTGAAACCTTCCGGGAGAAAGTAAAGGCAGCAGGGCTGGACAGCGCAAGAGAAGGCTGGGCAGCACAGTGGCAGACATACTGTGAAGAAACAGGACTGAAGTAAACCATTACGATACCAGATGCCTGAGGGAGTGTTTGTCAGGCGTGTCCTGTAGAAGATAAAAAGAAGAAACCCGTGGCGATTCCTGAGGTTTGATGTCAGGATGCCGCGGGTTTTTTGGATGAAAATGAGTTGTATGAAAGTCTTTTCTATGACATATTTTATTCAGATCAATTTTATTAAAAATGTTTTGAATAAAAAGAGGAGAGGAAGATGTTTTATTGCTTACGTTAGATTCTCTTTACGAATAAAAAATGTTATACTATATTGGCACGCGAGCGCAGCAAAGATTAAAAATAAAATTTTTCAATCGCGGGATTTGTATCTGCGTGCACTTGACACAAACTCGGTATGCGCAAAAAGCGTGTGCGGAAATGAGAGGAAAACGCCATGAAAACAACCGTTGCAATTGTCGGCCTTGGAAGCCGCGGAAGAGTAACTTATGCGCCGATTGCCAAACAATATCCGGATTTAATGGAGATTACAGCGCTGGCAGATATCAATCCTGCCTGTGTAGAGGAAGCTGCAAAAGAGTACAACGTACCGAAAGAGCGCTGTTTTACGAGCGCGGAAGAGCTTCTGGCGCAGCCGAAGCTGGCAGATGCGATTTTTATCTGCACACAGGATCAGGATCATGTCCGGGAAGCGCTGATGGCGCTGGAAAAAGGCTACCATATCCTGATGGAGAAGCCGATTTCCCCCAGTGCAGAGGACTGTAATAAGCTGCTGGAAGCGTCCCGCAAGTACGACAGAAAAATCGTAGTCTGTCATGTGCTGCGCTATACGCCCTTTTTCTCGAAGATCAAAGAGATCATTTCTGAGGGAACCATCGGCGACGTCGTAACGATTCAGGCCATCGAGAACGTCGGCTACTGGCATCAGGCCCACAGCTTCGTGCGCGGCAACTGGAGAAACAGCAATACGACCAGCCCCATGTGTCTGCAGAAGACCTGTCACGATTTCGACCTGTATTTGTGGTTGGCGGACAAGACGCCCAAGCGCGTGTCCTCGATGGGAGATACTTATTTCTTCAAGGAAGCTTGCGCACCGGAGGGTGCTGCGCTTCGCTGCATGGACGGCTGTAAGGCAAAAGAAAACTGTCCGTTTGACGCGGAAAAAATTTATATCACCAACAAGCGTACCGGCATCGCACAGGGCAACACCGAATGGCCGGTTGACGTCCTGGCAATTCATCCGACAGAGGAAAGCATCTATGAAGCGATCAAGACAGGCCCTTACGGACGCTGCGTATTCCATTGCGACAACAACGTTGTAGATCATCAGATCACGAATATTGAAAACACCGACGGCAGCAACATCAGCTTTTCCATGAGCGGATTTACGAGTGACGGCGCTTCCCGTTACTGTAAGATCATGGGAACAAAAGGCGATATCACAGCGGATATGACAAAAAATATTATCGAAATCGGACTGTTTGGACAGCCGAGAGAGGTGATTGACGTGACGAAGCTTGCGACGGATTTCAGCGGACATGGCGGCGGTGACGTCAGAATGGTTCTGGAATTTTTGGAAATGATCACGACCGGCAAGGAACCGCAGGGTATCACCTCGCTGGAGCAGTCGATCAACAGCCATCTGGTTGCGTTCGCGGCGGAAGAATCCAGATTAAACCATGGTACACCGGTGGAGATCGGATAAACGGGACATGGAAAAGCAGAATTTTTTCCAATAATGACCGCTATTGCGGAATAAAAACTCCCCATATCCGCCGCTGCTGACAGGCCACGCAAAATGTGGATACCTGTTCAGACAGTGGTTTGGATATGGGGAGTTCGCACTCATAAAAATGTAATCTTATCATTATAATTCGCTCATAAAAATGTATTTTTAGAAAAAAATATGCTCATAAAAGTGTAAAATGGTGTATACTATAAAATAAAGATACGGTCGGAGGTACACCTTATGAGTTATTTGATTCGAAAAACAGATACTTTTTTAAGAAACTGGAAGAAAAATCCTGATCGGTATCCTTTAATCATAAAAGGAGCAAGGCAGGTCGGAAAAACCGAAACGATTCGAAAGTTTGCAAAAGAAAATTATAAAAATTTAGTTGAAATAAACTTTATTACAGAACCGGCTTATAAAACAATCATTGACGAGGGCTTTTCGGCAGATAATATTTTGAAACTGATCAGCAGAATCGATCCTTCCAAACATTTCGATGCAGGTGAAACTTTACTCTTTTTTGATGAAATCCAGGACTTTCCGGAAATTGCTACGTCTCTCAAATTCTTCAAAGAAAACGGCAAATATGACGTTATATGTTCCGGCTCCCTGCTTGGTGTGCAATATCATCGAATTGCCAGCATCAGCGTCGGTTATAAAACCGATTATCAGATGTATTCTATGGATTTTGAAGAGTTTCTATGGGCAAAAGGATATCAGGAACAGGTTATATCCGATATGCTTGAACACATGCTTTCCGGCACACCATTTTCAGCATCGGAACAAAACACTTTTTCAAATCTTTTTCTGGAATATTGCATTTTGGGTGGCATGCCTGCGATTGTTTCCAATTACATTGCAAAAGGAACATTCGAAGGTTCCCTGCAATTACAGAGACAGCTTTTGACAGATTACGAAAACGATATTATAAAATATGCAGAAGGATTGGATAAAGCGAAAATTCTGAGCGTTTACCGCTCCATTCCGGCGCAGCTGGCGAAAGAAAATAAAAAGTTCCAATACTCCAAGATCGTAAAAGGAGCCCGTTCAAAAGATTACATGGGCTGTGTAGAATGGCTGAAAGATGCCGGTTTGATCACTTTATGCGATTGTCTGCAATTTCCGGAACTTCCTCTGAGAGGAAATGTCTGTGAAAACAAATATAAAGCATATATTTCAGATACCGGCTTACTGGTAGCAAGTCTGGATGATGAGGCACAGGTAGATCTGAGGGCAAATAAAAATCTGGGTGTCTATAAAGGAGCACTTTATGAAAATTTTGCAGCGGAAGCATTTATAAAGCAGGGATATGGGCTATACTATTACTCGAAAGAAAATTCTACATTGGAAGAGGATTTTTTTATCCGTAGCTCCAATGAACTGATTCCGGTAGAAGTAAAATCAAATACCAATCGTTCAAAATCGATGGCACAACTGATAAAAAGCGATACTTATCCAGATATCAGACATGGAATAAAATTTACAACTGGAAATATTGGGATCAGCGATGATATCATTACATTTCCATATTTTTGTACATTTCTGTTGAAACGATACATGGAGATGCAAAAAATTTTCAAATAAAGAACTTTGTTGTTTTGAATAAAAACTCCCCATATCCGCCGCTGTTGACAGGCCACGCAAAATGTGGATACCTGTTCAGACAGTGGTTTGGATATGGGGATAATTTTTTGTCAAATCATATCAATATATACGGTTGTCATACGCCGAAATGTTCTGCATGGCACCAGGATTGCGCTGCAATAGAGTTGTTCTTGGCGGCTTCACACATCGAATTCGTCATTCATCGCATCGAAGAACACGATGCCGATGATGCCTCGTCCGGTGTGTGCACCGATGGCGCAGCCGATGGTAGATTCTACCAGCTCCTTTGGAGAAACAGCCTGCAGCAGAAGGTCTTTGGTATACTGCAGGGAATCGGGATCTTCCCCGTGGCAGATGCCCATGATCTGACGGGACGGGTCTGCAATGTTTTCCTGTGCATATTCAATCAGGGCTTTTAAGGATTTTTTGCGGCCGCGGATGGTTTTTAATACCTGCAGGCTGCCGTCCTTGTCAACGATCAGAACAGGCTTCATATCCAGCAGCTCTCCTGCAGTTCCTTTCCATTTGGAAAGGCGGCCGCCCTTGATCAGATAACGGAGTGTGCTGACAGTAAAAACATGCCGGATATGGTTGACATAAAAATCAGCGGCGCGCAGCAGCTTTTCCTTGTCTGCACCGGCCTCCCGTAAAAGCAGCAGCTTGTATACGATCAGGCCAAAGCCGATGGCAGCGGACTTGGAATCCACGATGGTCAGATCGAAATCCGGATAGTCCTCAAGGATATTCTGCTTTGCGATGTTAGCGGCATTAAAGGTGCCTGCGATTCCGGTGGAAAAGCATAGATAGATCACGCTGTCGTTATGTTCTGCATAGGGACGGAACGCTTCCTCAAACATAGCGGGATTGATGTGATAGGTTTTGATATCGCGGCTGACGTCATCCAGAATTTCATAAAATTCTTTCGTGTGGATGGTCGCACCGTCTAAATAATCTACCCCGTCGATAACAACAGGAGTCGGAATGACGTGCAGATTAAAACGCTCTACAATATACTGAGGCATATCGGAGGCGGAATCTGTAATAATTTTCAGCATGGGTTCCTCCATCGGTTTTTTGATATTTTGTGCGTTGGATGCAGTCGGAACAGATCCGGAGAATTGCATCCGGAAATAGCGTGCCGGAAAAGTCGGATGCTTATACCTGACTCATCTGGTTGAGCAGGCTAATCTTCATATCATATAATTTCTGGGAAAGATCGACATAAACGCCGTGGGGATTGACCAGACGGCGGGTTTCTTCCCAGAGAGTTTCCAGTTCTTTCTGGCAGTAATCGCGGATGTCCATGACCTTCGGAGAATGGTAAATACAGTTACCGTGGTCGAAGACATGAACCATCAGCTCGCGCAGTTCATAAGTACCGGGCAACAGCTTCGTCTTTTTCCAGGGTTCATTGGGGTCAAAGAGGACGAGGGGTTCGTTTTCATCGTAGGTTTCGTCGACAAGGCAGATCAGGTCGGCCTTGATCTTTCCGGTATCTTTTTCATAAATCCGGTATATTTTCTTGTTGCCCGGGTTCGTGATTTTTTCGGAATTCTCAGAAAGCTTGATCTTGGGGATAAATTCACCGCTCTGTGCATCCTGGATCGCAGCGAGTTTATAAACGCCGCCGAAGGACGGCCAGTCTTTGCTGGTGATCAGATGAGTGCCGACGCCCCAGGACGTAATTTTACAGCCCTGTACCTTCAAACTGTCAATCAGGTATTCGTCAAGATCGTTGGAAGCAGAAATCACAGCGTCCGGAAAGCCGGCTTCATCGAGCATCTTCCGGGCTTTTTTGGACAGATAGGCGAGGTCGCCGCTGTCTAAGCGGATGCCGTAAAAGGTGAGGGGAATACCTGCCTCACGCATCTCGGTGAACACGCGGATCGCATTCGGAACGCCGGATTTTAAGGTGTCGTAGGTATCGACTAACAGGATGCAGGCGGAAGGATACATATCTGCATAGGTTTTAAATGCAGTGTACTCATCCGGAAAGCTCATGATCCAGCTGTGGGCGTGTGTGCCTTTGACAGGAACGTCAAAAAGCTGTCCTGCGAGAACATTGCTCGTGCCGACACAGCCGCCGATCATGGCAGCCCTTGCACCGAGGGTTCCGGCATCCGGACCCTGTGCGCGGCGCAGACCGAATTCCATAATGCCGTCTCCACGGGCTGCGAAGCAGACCCGGGAAGTCTTTGTCGCGATCAGGCTCTGATGGTTGATGATATTTAAAATGGCGGTTTCGACAAGCTGTGCTTCCATGATCGGTGCGATAACCTTAATCATAGGTTCTCTGGGAAACATGATGCTGCCTTCCGGGATCGCGTAAATATCACCGGAAAAATGGAAGTCACGCAGATATTTCAGAAAATCTTCCCCGAAGATGCCAAGGCTGCGCAGATAAGCGATATCGTCGTCTTCAAAATGTAGATTGTTGACATAATCGATTACCTGCTCTAGGCCTGCACAGATGGAATAACCGGAATCCATCGGATTATTGCGGTAAAATGCGTCAAAGATAACGGTTTCGTTACGATCCTTGTTGCGAAAATATCCCTGCATCATAGTCAGCTCATATAGGTCGGTCATGAGGGTAAGATTCTGTTTTCCCATGTTTTTCTCTCATTTCTGCGCACGCTTTTTGCGTATGTCGAGTTTGTGTCAAGGGCGCGCAGACACAAAGCTCGCGATTGAAAAATGTTATTTTTCAATCTTTTCTCCATTTCGGAGCAGCTGGTGTGAAAAAAGTGTTGTGCCTCTTTTCCAGCTGCCCTCAGGTTTACTGCGGAACGGGCAAAACAGCAGACCGCCCCGGTTTTGTGGTTGTGAATGATCTGAATTATTTTAACATACTCTCAGTTTGAGAGCAACGGATAGAGAAAAATTTACAGCCATCGGAACGTCTTTTGGGACCGTTCCGGTGGCTGTTGATTCATGACAATAGAATGCTCGCAGAGCGTGCATTCTATTGTTTTGTTGCTTTACTCAGCTGCAGTCGGTTGTTTTTCAGAAAGTGTGATCAGGATCAGTCCGGCCGCAAAGAGGAGGATCAGAGACAGCACGCCGTATTTGGAGTTGTGGAAAAAGTATGCACAGAAGGAAATGATCAGCGGGCCGAAGAAGTCCGCAAACTTGCCGAATACGTCAAAGAAGCCGAAGTATTCGCTGGATTCGTCCTTCGGGATGATTTTTCCGTAGTAGGAACGGGACAGTGCCTGGATGCCGCCCTGACAGATACCGACAGAAACCGCCAGGATCCAGAATTCCAACTCGGTGTCAAGTCCGTAGCCGAACAGGCAGATTGCCATGTACATGACGATGAAAATCTTGATCATACGCATGGAGCCGAACTTCTTGGCAAGTGTTCCGCTCAAGATGGAGCAGGGGAAGGCAACAAACTGGGTTAAAAGCAGGGCGAGAACCATAGCATTGGAATCGATGCCGACTTCTCCGCCATAGGTGGTTGCCATGGAAATAATTGTGTAAACACCGTCGATATAGCAGAAATATCCTATGATAAAGAACAGCATCCGCTTGTCTTTTGCCAGCTTTTGAAAGGTTGCACCGAGGCGTTTAAAGGTAGCAGCAAAAACATGGGGCTCATGAGGCAGGGAATATTGCTGGTGCACATTTTTGTAGAGCGGAATCGACATAATGATCCACCATACCATCGTGATGACGAAGGAAATCCGCGTTGCTGTAACCATAGGAAGACCGATGGTATCGCAGTTTAAGATCAGGAGCAGTCCTGCAACGAAGGGAATGCAGCTGCCGATATAGCCGAATGCATAGCCGCAGGTGGAAACCCGGTCCATCCGCTCATCTGTCGTAACATCGATGAGCATAGCATCATAAAAAATGTTGCAGGCGGCATAGCCGATCCTGGATATGATAAAGAAAATCAAAAAGGACAGCCACCCGGGTGCGAATGTGAAAAGGAAGCCTCCGGCGATGGCGATGACGAAAAAGATCGTGAAAATTTTCTTCTTCATATTTTCGTAGTCTGCAATTGCACCGAGAACGGGGGAAAGCAGGGCGAGGATCAGGATGGAAATGCTGGTTGCGCTGCCCCAGAGGGAGGTGGCGGAGGTGCCGCTCATGCCGGAGCCCTCTGCCAGACTGCGGAAATAGATGGGGATTGTCGCAGTAACGATCATAATAAAAGCGGAATTAGCCACATCGTAGAGAATCCAGCTCTTTTCCACTTTGTTGAGCCGTTGGGAGGAATCTTTTGTTTCTTTCATATGAAATACTCCTTTGTATTCTATTGTATGAAATCCTGATTTTATTGTAGAGGATGAGCGGAGGGAAAGCAACGAAGAATCTATATTTTGTGAAAATAATACAAAGGAGAAACATAAAACACAGATCCCCTTTACAGCGTATTTGCATTTCTTACTCTCCGTGCCGGTTTACATAACTGTTTTCGAATTTCGAATACACGATCGTCTGTGCGTGGTACAGGCTGTAATATCCGGAAAGCATGTAGCTGACGGCGATTGCGATCAGGTAGTAATAAGCGTGGTCGAAGCCGAACAGCTCGAAGCTGATCAACAGCGCGGTGATTGGGCAGTTTGTCACGCCGCAGAAAACAGAAACCATGCCGATTGCGGCACATAGCGGAGCACTTGCACCTGTCAGGATGGCAAACAGACAGCCGAATGTTGCACCGGTAAAGAACGAGGGCACAATTTCGCCGCCTTTAAAGCCTGCACCGATGGTGAGTGCGGTGAAAAGAATTTTCAAAAGAAAGGCAAATGCCGCAGTTTCTCCGTGTAAGGCGCGTTCGATGATATTCATGCCAGGACCGAGGTAGTCGTCGGTGCGCAAAAGAAGCGAAAGCAGGATAATAATGACACCGCCTGTAAATGCGCGAACAAACGGGTTCGGAAAAAATCTGGCATAAAGGGTCTTGATGCCGTGCATGGTTTTGCAAAACAGGATGCTGACAAACGCGCACAGGACGGCGAGCAAAATCACGCGGACGGAACCGCCGAAGTTTAACGTGACATCCGATGAAATCGCAAGATTTTCAAAGGGAGCGTGAAATGCTTTGGCAAGCATATAGGCAGTCAGGGAAGCCCAGATGCAGGGAACGAGCGCCGCATAGTACATGATACCGATGCTGGCGATTTCCATTGCGAGAAAAGCAGCTGCCATAGGGGTTCCGAACAGGGCGGAGAAGGCAGCGGAAATACCGCTCATGAGCATGATTTTTTTATCCTTTTCATTAAAACGGAGCTTTTCCCCGATCTGTTCCCCGATGCTGCCGCCAATCTGCATGGCAGCGCCCTCACGTCCGACGGAGCCGCCGCACAAAACGGTCAGGATGGTGGAAACGAAGATCAGAAAGCTCATGCGAAGCGGAATATGAGCTTCTTTATGGATGCTGTTGATAACAGTGTCTGTGCCGGCATTATTTTCATAGTGAAAAAAACGATACAGAAATACGATGGCAAGTCCGGCAACAGGTAAAAAGAGCACAACCCAGAGATGGGCATGTCTGAAATCGACTGCGAATTTCAGCCCAAAATTAAATATAGTGCTGACAGATCCGACAACGAGTCCGGTCAGGGTTGAAATAAGCATCCAGCGAAGAAACTGGAAGAAGTTGCTTGCACTGGAGAAAAAAGGATTGTTTGCAAGCTTGGAGCGCAGGCGGGCTTCTTCGGCCTGCAGGGAGGAGATGGGTTCCATGAAGAACCTCCTTTCGGGTGGTAGTGGTTTATCTGAACAGTATTGTATGATGTCGGGGTCAAAAGCCCCCTACCTTGATGCCTGCGGATTGTTCCGTGCTGCGCACTCCCACAATCCTGCCCGATAGTCGCATATCGTGGGATTATCATCCCACTTTTATGCTCCTATCGGGGGCGGGTCAAAAGGTCTTTCACCCACCTATGAGCAAGCTCATGTGGGCTTAGACTTTTTGACCCTGGCATCATTGTATATCGGAATGGGGAAAATGTAAATTGTTCGAAATGCGGTATTCTTGAAGATGCTGAATGCATGCAGAGAATGCTTTTCGCGAAGAACCTGCCTCTCTGCCCGGCGCTGCGCCGTGAGGTTGATTCCGGAAATCCACCTAACAGCTCACGCTCCCGGAAAAAAGGAGAGGGCGCCGGTTTTCCGACGCCCTGAAAGGAGAAAGTAGTGTGAGGTTGAAATAGTTCAATCTGCACCGAATATAAGAGAATGTCTGTCTCAAAAGCCCAATGTTAAGGCTCAACAATGTGTCCTGCATGATCCAGGGCTTCCTGAATCGCTTTTTTGACCTCAGGATCTTTTTCCTGGGACATCTGATAACGGACACGCGTATTTAAATAATCCGTATTCAATTTCGCAGCAACACAACATGCCTTGGTACGGATCGCAGGATCTTCATGTTCCAGATAATGTGTAATCTCATTGAGGGAATCCTCGTCGGCAATGTCGCCGAGTGCTTCCAGTGCTGCGCAGATCACTTCGGCATCGGAATGCTTACCCTCCATCAGTTTAATAATAGAAGCTGTTTTATGCTTCGTATCAAGTTTGTGGATTTTTTCAATTTTGCCCTGATCACTCATAATAGCCCTCTTTTCCGAGCGAGCGGTTCGTTTTCGCGAAGGTTCGTTCCTATTGATAAATACTAATGTAGTCCAAAACTGTGTCGATTGTGTGAAAATCCGATTAAAAAAAGATAAAATCGGAGAATCGCTTTAAATGTGCCGTTTGCTCCAGGAAAATGGTGAATTGAAAAAGTAAATTCTACTTTGTAAAAGGGATTTAATTTTGCAAGTGAGAAGAAGGTATTTGGGAAAGAAGGGATTTGACAAATAAAACAGCAGATACTATAATATGCTTAACAAGAGAGCTGTCGGTCAGCTACTACCTGACCGCCGGCATGTAAAAGCCATACAAAAAGTAGCGCCTTACTTTAGCCGAGCAGGGGCGCTACTTTTTTTCCTTATAGTGAGAAAGCCAGACACTTAACAACAGCAATCAGAGCCGACGGTGCTATTTCGGCAGGAACAGCAGGTGTCGTAACACTGGCAATGGGAAAAGCCTTTATAAAAGTTTGTCAAATGGTAAAGCTTGGAAAACTGAGCGAAGCAGAGATTACCTCCTCCCAAGGAGCTGCAGTTATGAAAACCGAGTTTAAAAAGCAGATTCAAAAGAAAAAAGACTAGGTTACGGTTCAAATGTGCCGTTTGCTCCAGGAAAATCTTCCCATTCCGCTTGACAATGCCGCAATTCGGGTTTTATAATCTATGGCATCGGAATGCACACGCATTCCAGCCTCATAGAAACAGGTTATAAAAAAGAAAGACTGTGACGAAGACAGTAAGCCATCGTTGAAAGCTGCAGCGAGCCGGTGCAGGTGCAAGACCGGTGCGAGTAGAGTTGGTTGAAAATCCCTTCCGAGTTGTGCGGTCAAACGGTATCCGGGGCAGATCCGGTTTCCGAAGAGCAGAAGCTTTTGCAGGAAACACAGGATCAGGGTATCTGGTAGGCAGCAACGTCAGTTTCCGGCGTTATCGGAGCGCATATTTCCCGGCAGAGTTGATTTGCAGCGGGCGTATGTTGTAACGGGTGGTGAAACGAAGTCACGAACAAGTGCCTCGTCCCTTTACAGGGGCGGGGCTTTTTTATTTCAAAGGAAAGGAACAAAGCCATGTACAACAAAGTTGACACAAACTTGAATTTCATGGAACGCGAAAAGAACGTTGAACAGTTCTGGCGTGACAATGATATTTTTAAAAAGAGTATGGAACAGCGCAAGCAGGGTCCGACCTACACATTCTATGACGGACCTCCGACTGCAAACGGCAAGCCGCATATCGGACATCTGGAAACCCGTGTTATCAAGGACATGATTCCTCGTTATCGCACCATGAAGGGCTATTATGTACCCCGTAAGGCAGGCTGGGATACCCACGGACTTCCGGTTGAGCTGGAAGTGGAAAAAATGCTGGGTCTGGACGGCAAGGATCAGATCGAACAGTACGGACTGGTTCCTTTTATTGATAAATGTAAGGAAAGCGTCTGGAAGTACAAGGGTATGTGGGAAAAATTTTCTGATACCGTTGGTTTCTGGGCAGATATGGACAATCCCTACATCACCTATGATGATAACTATATCGAATCCGAGTGGTGGGCATTAAAGCAGATCTGGGACAAAAACCTGTTATACAAAGGCTTTAAGATCGTTCCCTACTGTCCTCGCTGCGGAACACCGCTGTCTGCACAGGAGGTTGCGCAGGGCTATAAGGATGTCAAGGAACGTTCTGCAGTCGTTCGCTTCAAGGTAGTCGGCGAAGATGCTTATTTCCTGGCATGGACAACCACGCCGTGGACCCTGCCCTCCAACGTTGCACTCTGCGTAAATCCGAACGAAGCATACTGCAAGGTAAAAGCTGCTGACGGCTATACCTATTATATGGCAGAAGCTCTGCTGGATACTGTTCTTGGCAAGCTGAATTCGGAAAATCCGGAAGCTCCCGCCTATGAAGTGCTGGAAACCTACACCGGTAAAGATCTGGAATACAAGGCGTATGAGCCGCTGTTTGACTGTGCAGTGGATATCTGTAAAAAACAGAATAAGAAAGCCTACTATGTAACCTGCGATACGTACGTTACCTTGACAGATGGTACCGGCGTGGTTCATATCGCACCTGCATTCGGTGAAGACGATGCAAACGTAGGAAGAAAATATGATCTTCCGTTCGTACAGCTGGTAGACGGTAAAGGCGATATGACCAAAGAAACTCCCTGGCCGGGTGTATTTGTAAAGAAAGCAGATCCCCTTGTCCTGCAGGCTCTGGAGGATGCGCATCTGCTGTTTGCGGCTCCGAAGTTTGAGCACAGCTATCCTCACTGCTGGAGATGCGACACGCCCCTGATCTACTACGCAAGAGAATCCTGGTTCATCCGCATGACGGCAGTCCGCGACGAACTGATCGCAAATAACAATACTGTAAACTGGATTCCGGAATCCATCGGTAAAGGACGTTTCGGCGACTGGCTGGAAAACGTACAGGACTGGGGTATTTCCAGAAACCGTTACTGGGGAACTCCTCTGAACGTATGGGAGTGCTCCTGCGGACATATGGAATCCATCGGCAGCCGTCAGGAGCTGTTTGAAAAATCCGGCAATGAAAAGGCGCTGACTGTAGAGTTGCATCGTCCTTATATCGACGAGATCACAATGAAGTGCCCGGAGTGCGGCGGTACCATGCACCGTGTTCCCGAAGTAATCGACTGCTGGTTTGACTCCGGTGCAATGCCCTTTGCACAGCATCATTATCCCTTTGAAAATCAGGACGTATTTAAGAGACAGTTCCCGGCACAGTTCATTTCCGAGGCTGTTGACCAGACAAGAGGCTGGTTTTACTCTCTGATGGCGGAATCTACGCTGCTGTTTAACCGCTCTCCTTTTGAAAACGTTATCGTTATGGGTCACGTTCTCGATGAAAATGGTCAGAAGATGAGTAAATCCAAGGGGAATGCGGTAGATCCCTTCGAAGCCCTGGAAAAATACGGCGCAGATGCAAACCGCTGGTATTTCTATACGGTATCCGCTCCCTGGATTCCGAAGCGCTACAGCGGCAAGGCGGTTATGGAAGGTCAGCGTAAGTTTATGAGCACGCTGTGGAACTCCTATGCGTTCTTTGTACTGTATGCAAATATCGATAATTTCAATGCGGCAGAGCACACTCTGGAATATGATAAGCTTTCCGTTATGGATAAATGGATTCTGTCCAGACTCAATACTATGGTAAAGGCTGTGGATGAAAACCTGGATCAGTACCGTATCCCGGAAGCTGCAAGAGCACTGCAGGATTTTGTGGATGATTTAAGTAACTGGTATGTAAGAAGAAGCCGGGAACGTTTCTGGGCAAAGGGCATGGAGCAGGATAAGATCAACGCTTACATGACACTGTATACAGCGCTTGTGACAACTGCCAAGGCTGCAGCCCCGATGATCCCGTTTATGACAGAGGATATTTACAGAAACCTCGTCTGCAGCGTAGATGCAAGCGCTCCGGAAAGCGTTCATCTGTGCGACTTCCCGACCGTGGATACCGCTATGATCGATGAGAAGCTGGAAGAGGATATGAAAGAGGTTCTGGAAATCGTCGTTATGGGACGTGCGTGCCGCAACACGGCAAACATCAAGAACCGTCAGCCTATCGGCACGATGTTTGTCAAAGCCGACAAGCAGCTGTCTGATTTCTATCAGGAAATCATTGAAGACGAATTAAATGTCAAGAAGGTAGTATTCACAGATGACGTGCGTGACTTTACGGCATACACCTTCAAGCCTCAGCTGCGCACCGTGGGACCCAAATACGGCAAACAGCTTGGCGGTATCAAACAGCATCTGGATGGGCTGGATGGAAATGCTGCAATGGATGAGCTGGAAAGCGTTGGAGCACTGAAATTCGACGTGAACGGCACAGAAGTGGAGCTGACCAAAGAAGACCTGCTGATCGATATGGCTCAGAAGCCCGGTTATGTATCTGAGGCAGATAACTACATGACAGTCGTTCTGGACACCAACCTGTCTGAGGAACTGCTGGAAGAGGGCTTTGTATACGAAGTCATCAGCAAGATCCAGACTATGCGTAAGGATGCAGGCTTTGAAGTGATGGATCACATTAAGGTTTCTGTCTGCGGCAATGAGAAGGTAGAAGGCATTGTTGCGCGGAATGAAGCAATGATCGCCGGCAAGGTTCTGGCAGATGCGTTTGTTGGCGAAGAAGCACTTGCAGTCAGCAAGGAGTGGAACGTCAACGGAGAAACCGTTACCATCGGTGTAGAAAAAGTAAACGCGTAAACAGCGCAAGCGGGCGGCGCAGGCAGGGCGGTTGAAGCGGCAGCTTGCCGTCAAATGGCTCTGCGCGTGTCATGCGTAGCATCGGGCGGCTGAAAGAAGTGCGGCTGTCCGATGCCAATATGCGAATAAAAAATCCCGGAGCAGGATGCTGTCTGGCAAATATTTGCTGAGAAGACATTCTGCTCCGGGTTTTTTGTGTCTTTGCCGGATGGCGTGGGGCGTTGCACCAAGCCTGCGCCCTCACTCGTCCCGCGTCAGCTTCCGAATCCAGTTGCCGTAGTTGGATTCCAGAAAGGCGGGCACGCATTTAAAAATCTGATCTGCGTTCAGGCACCAGACCACGACGGTCGGGGATGCATGCATCACAAACGCCATGAAAAACGACAGCGGCAGGACGATGCACCAGATGCTGATCAGGTCCATTTTGACGACGAAAAGTGCGTTCCCGCCGCCGCGGATGATGCCGTTATTGGTGGGCATCTGATAAGTCATGCCGACGCAGATGACACTCAGGATGATGAGAAAAGTATTTGCCATTTCCTTTGTGGCAGGCTGCAGATCGTAGATCGAGAGGATCGGGATACGGATGAAAAACAGTGTAATGCCGGACAGTACACCAATGCATAAAAACAGACGCTGCAGCAGTTTGGAATAGTGTTTTGTCAGCGGGATGTCACCGGAGCCGACTGCTTTTCCGATCATGACGGAGGCTGTGGAGGAAGCACCGACGGCGGTGGATTTGATGAGCATGTAAAGGGTCGAGGCAACGCTGTTTGCCGCGATGGCAGCAGCTGTCATATGCCCTAAAATAACGGTCTGCAGGGCGGTATTGACGCCCCAGAGTCCATTCGTGACGAGCATAGGGGCTGTTGTTTTGAGGTAATCCTTCGTCAGAACCGGATCGACATGGAAGTAATTGGAAAAATGCAGCCCGAGCTTTTTGCCTGCGCTGCGGAAAAGGTAAACAAGCAGAACGATAACCTCCAATATGCGGGCGGTCAGCGTGCCGATCGCCGCACCGCGGATGCCCAGCTGCGGGAATCCGAAATGACCGAAAATCAGAAGATAGTTAATCGAACAATTGACAAGAAGCGCCATGCAGGAAAGCCGGAACGCAATGCCGACGATTTCCACGCTTCGAAGGGTTGCGAGCAGAATCTGTGTGATTGCAAAGAACAGGTAAGTAAAACGGATAATACTCAGATACTGTGCGCCCTGTTCGAGGATGGCGGAATCCGTCGTGAAAATCCGAAGCGCCTGTATCGGGAAAATGCTGACCAGCAGGAATAAAACTGCAGAAAGCAAAAGCCCGAAGTGCATGGCGGATGCGGCGATTTTGCGCAGCGGGGAAAGCTGCTTTTTGCCCCAATACTGGCTGCCGAACATGACGAGTCCATCGCCCAGGGCAGTAAGCAGGCACTGATAGACGAACTGAATTTGATTGACGGCTGCAGCACCGGACAGTGCGGATTCACCGTAAGCTCCGAGCATCATGTTGTCGGCGAGATTGACGGAAAGCGTCACGACATTCTGCAGGACGAGCAGCGGATACATGGAAAAAAATGCCTTATAAAAAGCGGAATCGGACGGCTTTTTAGAATGGAATCCGAAGCGGCTGAGCCGGGAATCGGACAAATTTTGACTGGAAATGGATTGTTCCTGTTGCATGGGAGTGACCTCTTTCGTAAATACATTTTTTGCGGGCGGGAAATCTGCCTACACAGTCGCGCCATTCGCAGCTTCCTGCAGATAGATTTTTCTGCGAGCAGAAAATCTATCCATAGAAAGCTATGAGTAAGCTACGAGTGCACTGTACCACGTTTTGCCATGGAAAAACAATGGAAAAAAACAACTTCTTGCACGAATGCAGGGGGAGAATTATAATAGAAATGGCGTTCTGGCAGTTCGTGAACAGAAGTTAGAGAAAACTGACCAAAATGACCGCAGCAGAAATGAGGATTGCAATGAATTTACTTTCCATAGAACATTTATCAAAATCATACAGCCGACGGCAGCTGTTTGACGATACGTCGTTTTTTCTACAGGAGGGCGAAAAGGTCGGGATCATCGGCATCAACGGAACCGGCAAGTCCACGCTGTTAAAAATCATGGCGGGGCTGGAAGAGACGGACGAGGGTACAGTGACGAAAGCGAACCATGCGGTGATCGCCTATCTGCCCCAGCATCCGGTCTTTGATCCGGAAATGACGGCCCTTGACTGTGTGCTGGCAGGACACAGGGAGTTGTCCGGACCGGAATCCGGACAGGCAGAGAAGCGGGATCATCAGGATGCGGCGGCGCTTGTGACAAAGGCGAAAACGATGCTGACGAAGCTGGGCGTTTCGAATTTTGACCAGAAATCGGGCGAGCTATCCGGTGGACAGAGAAAACGCCTTGCGCTGGTGAGCGTTTTATTAAAGGAAGCGGATATTTTGCTTCTGGACGAGCCGACGAACCATCTGGACCATGAAATGGCGGACTGGCTGGAGGAGCAGCTAAAACAGCGCAAAGAGGCATTGGTGATGATTACTCATGACCGGTATTTCTTAGACAGTGTGTGCAATCGGATCGCAGAGGTCGACAAGGGAAAGCTTTATTCTTACGACACGAACTATGCCGGTTATCTGGAATTAAAGGCGCAGCGGGAAGAAATGGCACAGGCAACGGAGCTAAAGCGCCAGAATACCCTTCGGACAGAGCTTGCATGGGTACAGCGCGGTGCGCGGGCGCGTTCGACAAAGCAGAAAGCGCGTCTGGAACGCTATGAAGAGCTGAAAAATCGCAAGGCGCCGGAGACGGACGGACAGGTGGAGCTCGGCAGCATTTCCACGCGCCTTGGCAGGACGACCCTGGAAGCCCGTCATGTGGAAAAGGGATACGGGGACAGAATTCTGATTCACGACTTTTCGTATATTTTTCTGAAAAATGACCGTGTCGCGTTTATCGGCGCAAACGGATGCGGAAAGACGACGCTGATGAAGCTTTTGACCGGAAAGGAACAGCCCGACAGTGGTGAAATTATCGTCGGACAGACTGTGAAAATCGGCTATTATGCGCAGGAAGTGACGCATATGGATCCGAATATGCGCGTGATTGACTATGTCCGTGAGGTTGCGGAATTTGTGCCGACGACGGAGGGAAGCGTGTCTGCGGCGAAGATGCTGGAGCGCTTTTTGTTTGAAGGAAGCGAGCAGTATACGGAGATCGGGCGCCTTTCCGGTGGGGAAAAACGGCGGCTGAATCTGCTGCGGGTGCTGATGGGCGCGCCCAATGTTCTCATTTTGGATGAGCCGACCAACGACCTCGACATCACAACACTGACAGTGCTTGAGGATTATCTGGATCATTTTGAGGGGATCGTCATCATCGTTTCCCATGACCGGTATTTTCTCGACCGGACGGTGAGCCGGATTTTCGCCTTCGAAGAGGGCGGACATCTGCAGCAGTACGAAGGCAATTACAGCGATTATGCGCTGCGTAAAAGTATGGAGACGCAGGAATTTGACAGTATAACAGAAGCCGGAAACGGCGGCAGAAAAGAAACCTCAGGGGAAAGGGGCGAGTCTGCAAGGGCAACCTGGAAAAAGCCTGCGCGGAAGCTGAAATTTACCTATCAGGAACAGAAGGATTATGATACGATTGAACAGGAGATGGCGGATCTGGAAGATTTGGTCTGTCGACTGGACGAGGATATTCTGAAGGCGGCGACGGACTTTGTCCGTTTAAACGAGTTGTCGAAGCAAAAGGAAGAGGCTTCTGCAAAGCTCGAAGAAAAAATGGAGCGGTGGATGTATCTGGAAGAAAAAGCTGCCAGAATTGAAGCCGGAGAACTGGAGGAAAACACAGAAAATGAGTAAGAAACTGGAACGTAACGACCCGTGCTGGTGCGGCAGCGGCAAAAAGTACAAGAATTGCCACATGCGGTTTGATGAAAAGATTCATGGCTTTGAGCTGGAAGGACATATCGTGCCCGGACATGATATAATCAAGACGCCGGAGCAGATCGAGGGCATCCGGGAGAGCGGTAAAGTGAATATCGCCGTTCTGGATTATGTGGCAGAGAATATCTGTGCCGGAATCAGCACAGAGCAGATCAACAAATGGGTTGACGACAAGACCCGCGAACTGGGCGGCATCCCGGCTCCGCTCGGCTACGAGGGATTCCCGAAGAGCGTTTGCACTTCCATCAACGACGAGGTATGCCACGGTATTCCAAGTGAGGACGTGATCTTAAAAGAGGGCGATATCATTAACGTCGATGTTTCTACGATTTACAAAGGATATTTCTCCGATTCTTCGAGAATGTTTATCATCGGAAAGACGACGCCGGATAAGGAAAAGCTCGTGCGGGTTGCAAAGGAGTGCGTGGAAGAGGGCATCAAGGCGGTAAAACCGTGGACATTTCTGGGGGATATGGCGGATGCGGTCAACCGTCATGCAAAGGAAAACGGCTATAGTATCGTTGTGGATATCGGCGGACATGGCGTTGGACTGGAATTTCATGAAGATCCCTTTGTCAGCTATGTAACGCCAAAGGGGACAGAAATGCTGATGGTACCCGGAATGGTATTTACGATTGAGCCGATGGTAAATGCTGGAACAGCTGAAATTTATCAGGACGCCGATAATGGCTGGACGATTTATACAGATGACGGCAAGCCGTCCGCACAGTGGGAGGTTACCGTTGCGGTAACAGAGGATGGCTGTGAGGTTTTGGTGTGGTAAGGTGCTTTTGCAGGCTTGCCGCCGATAAATAGAAAAATTATTCCATAATCTGATTGTCCAGTAGGATTTATTCTTAAAATCGGCGATGCTAAAAGTCGTACAAAAAGACAAAATGTATAAATCACTCTGAACAACAAGGAGATATGAAATGACGACGCTCTTATTACTTGTTATTTACATTGCGTTTATTAGTTTAGGAATTCCTGATTCACTATTTGGGACAGCTTGGCCAGCTATTTACTCTGAACTAACTTTGCCCATTTCCTATGGAAGTTTTGTAACAATCATAATATCCTGCGGAACTATTATTTCCAGTCTTTTAAGTTCACGGTTGCTTGCTCGATTTGGAACTGGATTTATTTGTATATTCAGCACGGCATTAACGGCAATTGCGTTGTTGCTATTTTCCTTTTCTAATAACTTTTACTTGTTATGCGTCTGCGCCTTACCTCTTGGATTAGGCGCAGGAGCAATCGATATTGCACTTAACAATTACGTTGCCCTCCATTATTCCGCAATACACATGAGCTTTTTACACTGTTTCTACGGTGTAGGTGTATCGGCCAGCCCATATATCTTATCAAAAATTATTGGATCACAAGGAAACTGGCGCACCGGGTACCAAACTGCCGCCAGTATTCAATTTGCAATTCTATTATTATTGATAGCCACAATAACCCTTTGGGGCAAAACTAAGATTTCGGTATCTTCTGCTTCTGTACGCCATGCATCCGGTCTTTCTTTTCGTACAATGGTCCGGATGCCAGGAGTCAAAGAAATCTGCTGTATGTTTATAACATCTTGCGGAATAGAATATACCTGTGGTAATTGGTGCAGTACATTTCTCGTTGAAAATAAAAATATGCCGATTGCCAACGCGGCTCAAGTAGTTATGTTATATTATATTGGCCTTACGCTTGGACGATTTTGTTCCGGTTTATTAGCTGTGCGGCTACATAGCTGGAAAATCATTCGATTGGGGCAAATTGTTCTTGGTGCAGGAATTCTCTTGCTCTTTATGCCTTTCCTGACAACATCCGTTATAGGCTTTTTCTTGATCGGCTTTGGTAACGGGCCGTTATTTCCAAACTTAAACTATTTAACCCCTGAGAATTTTGGAGAAAATATTTCTCAAAACATTATGGGAATACAGATGGCAGCTTCGTATCTGGGGATTATGTTGGCACCAGCCGTGTTCGGTATTCTCGGACAATGGATTGGGGTATGGTTACTGCCACTCTTTCTCATCTGTTTTTATTTTGTTATGTTGGCTTCACATTCACGGGCAAAACATTTTCTTCAGTCAAATTCCTAGTACATATCCAATTCTGTATGGACAACTAAACAAAACGAACCAAAAGCCCCTGTCCGATGGTACGAATCTGTTGGACAGGGGCATCTTTGTAGTTATTCTGTGTAATATTGTGCCTGCGCATTCCAAAGTTCATAATACTTGCCGTTTTCGTCTGCTACCAGTTCGGCGTGTGTGCCTTGCTGGATCACAGCACCCTCGTGGAATACAGCGATTTCATCGCAGAATTTGCAAGAGGACAGACGGTGAGAGATATAGATAGCCGTTTTATCACCTGCGATCTCATCGAACTTTGAATAGATCTCCGCTTCCGCAATCGGGTCAAGTGCTGCGGTCGGCTCGTCGAGGATAATAAACGGTGCATCCTTATAAAGCGCACGGGCAATGGCGATTTTCTGTGCTTCACCGCCCGAAACGTCAACTCCATCTTCATATACTCCCTTATAGAGTGTTGTATCAAGTCCCTTTTCCATCGTAGCAAGTCTGTCACCGAAGCCTGCATCCAACAGCGCCTTGCGTACTCGCTCCCGGTCATAGTTCATACTTCCCGCAACATTGTTTCCCAAAGGCTGACTTATAAGCTGAAAGTCTTGGAACACCACGGAGAAGATGTTTATGTAATCGTCATAGCGATACTTGCGAATGTCGATGCCGTTAAGTAGAATTTGCCCCTCTTGTGGATCGTACAGGCGGCACAGCAATTTAATAAATGTGGTTTTGCCGCTGCCATTTTCGCCCACGACAGCAAGTCGCTTGCCAACCTTGAACTTCATATTCACGTGGCGAAGCGCCCAAATATCGCTGCCGGGATACTTGAAGGACACATCTTTAAATTCCACTTCGTATCTACGATCAGATCTTTTTTCGGTAGTGAGGCTACCTTGGTACATAGCGTTCGGAATGTCAAGAAACTCAAAGGTCTTATCCAAGTAACCGGTGTTTGTCTCCAATGTTCCAAGCAAACCTGTTAAAGAAAACACATTGGCAACCATTGCGGTAGCTGCGCCCACATACTGCGTAATGCTTCCGACATCAAATGCACCGCCCCAAGCTTTTAGACAAGTAAACACATAGATAGAGCCGGTGATGAGAGTAGTAATACACACACCCAAGCTGGCATATATCCCCATTTTTCCTTGTGCTTGTCTGCCGATAGGACCATTCACACCAAAAGTAGAATTGGTACTCCAATATGCACGAACAAGGTTTTGCTGATTGTTCATTCGGATGTCTACGCTACGTTCCTTATCCATTCCAATGAATCCGAAATGCCTAAACAAACGATTTCCAAAGGTAGCTTCTTCAGCGTAGTTGCTCCAACACTTTGTTGCAATTGCGCTGAGTTTACCGGCAAGGATACTGACACCAATCATAATAACCGCAAAGAAAAGTATAAACAAAGGATTATTTAATGTTGCAAGCCAACCGGAATCATTCGGCACAGGTGAGGAAAACAAGGTGATTGTCAATGCAATTCCGCTGAAAATACCAATCACACTTATCATAAAACTTTCATATACTTCTTGAACCATCATCAATCCCCAATCGGCCCAATTTTCGTTTTGCTGGATCTGTGCTCGAAGATCATGGTTCTCCTGTTTATCAAGTTCTGAAAAGTCGAGAGAAAACATTTTGTGAATAAACAAAATTTCTTTTCTTCCCCACAGATCATTAAGCAGAGTGTTATAACGACGTTGCAGAAAGGCTTTCAAGATAGATACAACGCCAACACATAAGACCCCTGCAATTACCCATTTCCATAGGATGTCTGCTCTGCGCAGGGTTGCGAGTTCTGTCAATATCTGTGCTGAAAAGAAAACCGAGATATAAGGGAAAATAGCGCTGAAGAAGCAATGCAATGTCAAAAGTGGAAAGAACTTAGGAGATACCTTGTGGAGTTCCTTGATGCCACGCAAATGAGAAGAAACTGCATGGCGTATTGTTACTTTTTCTTTCATATTCAGAACTCCTTTCCTTCCTGGTAATAGCGGCTCTGTACTTCAAATAGATTTGCATATTCGCCGCCCAAAGCAAGCAAACTCTCGTGTGTGCCTTCTTCTTTTACGCCACCGTCCGCAACAAAGATAATTCGGTCACAAAAGCGGGTAGATGCCAAACGGTGTGAAATGAACATAGATGTTTTTCCCTGCGTCATCTCGCTGTATTTCATATAAATATCGTTTTCCGCTATGGGATCAAGCGCCGCTGTAGGTTCATCCAAAAGCAGAATCGGTCCATCCTTGTAGAGCGCTCTTGCCAACATCAATCGCTGCGTCTGACCGCCGGAGAACAAGACGCCATCCAGGTACACCTCACGTCCCACATGAGTCTGCATACCTTTTGGCAGCTTCTCGATTGTAGTTGTTAAGCCCGCCTTTTCCACACAATCCGCAATTTTGTCATAATCGATACCTTCTGTGGTTTGAGCAATTTCTTCGGCTACCGTGACATCCAATACGGAGAACTCCTGGAACACCGCACTAAACAGATCATAGTAGCTTCTGCGGTTGAAGCCACGAACGTCCTTTCCGTTTAACAGAACAAGACCTTCTGTCGGGTCTAACAATCCGCACAGAAGCTTGACCAAGGTAGTCTTACCTGCACCGTTCAGACCAACGATTGCCAACCTTTCACCGGGATGTACCGTCAAAGTTAATCCGTGAATGGTATCCTTGTCTGCGCCGGGATAACGGTAAGACACATTTTCCAGTTTCAACTCGTATCCATCCGCAGCAGGAATTTCTTTGCCTTCCTCAAATTTGAACGGCTCAGGATATTCCAAAAATTCACGAACACAGGAAATATCAAGACTCTCCTTGTGGAGGGTGCTCATTTCCTGCATAATACCCATAACCCAAGTGGTGAACGTGGTAACAGCCGTAAAATACAGAAGAAATTCCGATACGCTCAACCCTTCATTCAGCGCCATGTTGATGAGATACACATAAGCAATACCGTTACGAGCCATCGTGAGTACCGATTCTGTAATATCAGCAAGAACTTCGACACGCTCACAGCGCAGAGTAAAGTCTAGGTAAAGATTATGAATCTGATCCAGAAGCTCATTCAGCCAATTCTGTAAGCCAAAGATTCGGATGTCCTTCGCCAGCTCCACAGATTCGGACTTAGTACGCAGATAATATTTCTTTTGAAAATAGTTTTCTTCTTCATCTCTATGGGCATAGCGCCAGTTATTAGTGTATCTGGAAACGAAGAATCCCGCAACGCAAGTAGCAATCACAACAAGAAGAAGCAAGAAATCTATACGGGAAAGAATTGTCAGATAAACGATCAACCCGCCAACATTTTTGAGCAGCATAGTGATTGTCTGCCAGATGTGTTCGGTGGCTTGACTATTTCCCTCACACGTCATATGTGCCTTTTCACGCAGCTTAACGAAATTTGCATCCAATGTATTTGGATACGAAGTAACATTACACTTCCATGCAATTTTAGCAATGACGGCAGAACGCACATCAACTCGTGGAAATAGTGTGTTTTGTCTTATATATTCTTTAAATCCGTGCACGATAAAAAGCGCCGCCGTAAATACTCCGATAGTCGTTAGGAGTTCCCACAAAGGAGTTTTCTGCTCAACTCGTGCCAGCACCTCCGGAGCAATGTATAACTGAACTAAATTGAACAGCACTTCCAAAATAGCGGTAAGGACGCAAAATAATAGAACACGCTTGCCGTTTTTCCAAGCTATTTTCACCATCCAGCCTACATTTTGGAGGGTGTTGTATTTTGGCTTTTTGGCCTTTTGAATTTTTTCCTTAACCATAAAACCATCATCCTTTCTGAGCATAGGATAACACAAAAATTCGTCCCCAGATGATTTTGGGGACGAATCGTCATTTCCAGGTGATGAATTGCAATTTTATACCTGCGGAAGCAGTATTTCCGTTGTAAACGCTCCGTCCTCGCTATTGCGGCTGATATAGCCATCGAGCCGTTCCACAATGGCATCAATACGCACCAAGCCAAAGCCGTGACCTTCTCCCTTGGTGCTGCGGAAAAGTCTACCTTCCTTTTTCAACTTCTTATCTGCGGTGAAGTTGGTGAAGGAAATATAGAGTTGGGTGCTCTTCATATCCATATAGACACGAATGAGCCGTTGTTCCTCCGGCAGCTTCACACTTGCTTCGATGGCATTGTCAAAAAGATTGCCGATGATGCAGCACAAATCAATCTCAGAGGATTTCAGCTTGACGGGAATATGGGCATCCGCAACCACCGCAATACCCTTGGACTTTGCCAAAGAGATTTTTGAGTTCAGAATCGCATCCGTCATGGGATTACCTGTCTTGATAACCGTATCCACGGTAGTCAAATCTTCGTCCAGCAGGTCAAGATAGTTCTTGATAGCTTCCCAATTTTCTGTGGCGGCGTAGGCTTTCATCGTCTGAATGTGATTGCGGTAATCGTGCCGCCAACCACGAATCTGTCGATACATATTATCAACTTCACGATAATGCGTTTCAATCAGCTCGTGCTGATAGGATTCAATTTGTTTTTCTATGCGCTTTGAAAATAATCCCATCTGCTTCACCTCATGTTAATAATCGCTCGATTGATACCGTCATAAGCTCCTCTGGGCAAAGGAATGGCAGTTCCGTCAACGAGCTTAATTTCTGATTTGGTTATACGGCTGATCTGCGTCAGATTGATGATCGCAGAACGCCCGACACGGTAGAAACGTTCATCGAGCTGCTTTTCTAGTTCTCCGAGGGTCATTTTTACCGTCGTATCAGACAAGGCGTGTATTGTAACATAGTTTCCAAACACATCAGCGTACCGAATTTGATAAATCGGCAAACGCAGCATTTCTCCGCCGATCTCAAAATTCAATACCGTTTCATTTTTTTGCAGTTTCTCAGCAGCACGGTCAAGGACAGAACAGAGTTTTTCTTCCTTGACAGGCTTCATCAGATAGTGGAGTGCAGCTACCTCGTAGCCCTCCGAGATATAGTCGGAGTAGCCCGTGATGAACACGATCTGAACAATATCGTTGTTCTTGCGAAGCTGCTTCGCCATCGTCACACCGTCCATATCACCCATTTCAATATCCAGGAGCAGAATATCGTAGTCACTTTCCTCAGCATAGTGGAATAGGAAGTTTTCAGCAGACGTGAAAGTATCAGTATGTACCACCTGACCAGCTCCCGCTGCCCAACGGTTCACCATATTCAAAACATATTCTCTGTCTGCATCCGAATCGTCGCAGATTGCAATTTTATATTTCATCAAAATAACCTCGTGTTGTAAAATATCTCATTTATACTCAATCAATACCACCACGGCAGCTCCAGCCAGAAGTTATCCAAAGCCAGCTTTTCCGTGGACTTCGCTCTGCTCTCTGACAGGTGGAAGTGGTCCGCAGTTTCATTCAGGGGATGGAGTATATCATCTGCAAAGCCAAAGCGATACCAGAGGTAGGCTTTCTCTCGTGCCTCAATCATTTGCAGAGCCGTATGGATTTCTTCGTGGGTTTCCTTTGCAATGTAAATCTGCTCCGGATTCTGCACTCTGGAATCAGCTATATTGCCCTTGCTGCGGCTAAATCGCTGCCTGCTTCCTTTTTGATTTCCTTAACCACTGTCATAAAAGTGTTTTGAATCGTGGTCTGGTCTGCCTGATAAGTGGGAACTTTCATAGCATTGGCGGTTCTTGCGGCCTGTACTGCTTCGGGAGTTTGATTCTGTCCCAGCAGCAGAGAGCCAACGGTAGCAAACATCTGGTTTTGTGCGGCATATCCACCTGCAAGGGTATCATCCAAATGCTGTGCAATCATATAAGTAACCGTGGCGAAACGGGGATTTTCTAATAGACGGTTGACAACATCATTGTTGACTTTTCCGGTATAAAGGTTCTTTGCAGCTTCAACAGATAACCCTAGTTCTGAAATATCGTAGTTCTTTTTGTCCGGGATTACGGTAGTACCCAAGATAAAATCCGTGGAGACATTGAACACTCTGGCGATACGGATAACGCTTTCTTCGCTCAGCTTCTCAGTCTTTCCGCTGAGGAAGCGGCTGATTGTACTTTCGTTCACGTCAATCCGAAGTGCCAGCTCTCGCTGTGTCAACTTACGTTCTCTCATTACATCAATGATTCTTTTTCGGACATCGGCAGGTAAATAAGTATCTGCCATTATGCTTCCTTCTGTCTGTCAGCTTTCTGCTTGATATATTTTCCGCTTTTGATGCGGGCATCGGTCGGTTTCTCAGCGTCTGCCGGGATGATCCAGCGGCTTCCTGCCCGCTGTGCGCCCGGTATGCGGTCATTGTTGCAGAGGATACCAACTCTCCGGGGAGAGATCCCCCATTTCTCGGCAACTTCAAATGTAGACAGGTATTTCATTTCTGTATCGTCCCTCCTGATTCATAGTAGCTTCAATTATATTCTATTTACGGAACAATATCAACCAATTTTGTGTGAACACTGCCGTCCCGGACTTGCATTTTTACAAGTTTTCAGAGAGAGTTTTTAACCAGATACGCAAAAGAACATGGGTACACCAACCTGAAAATTCTGGTGGATGACGACTATACCGGGACGAACTTCAATCGTCCCGGCGTACAGGAGGGCTTCGACCCTGTAAAGCAGGGACTTGTCGGCTGCTGGCTGGTCAAAGACCTGAGCCGCTTCGGGCGTGATTACCTGACTGTTGGACAGTACACAGACATTATCTTCCCCAGCTATGATGTGCGATTTATCGCCGTCAATGACGGGGTGGACAGTGAACGGGGCGACAGCGAGGGTATGGCTGCAATCCGAAATCTGTTCAATGAATGGTATCCCCGTGATACCAGCAAGAAAGTCCGTGTTAGTCTCCACCAAAGAGGAATCAGCGGCAAGCACATGGGCAAGCCGCCCTACGGCTACCGTTGTGACCCTGCGGACAAAGATCATTGGATTTTGGACGAAGATGCAGCTCCTATCGTCAAATATATCTTTGACCTGACTGTTTCAGGAAAAGGACCGGATGCCATAGCCAGAATTTTGGAAGATCAAAAAGTCCTGACGACAAAAGCCCTGTATGCCCAGCGCAAAGGAAAACCGATGCCGGAAAGACCGTATCATTGGGCTGGACAATCCGTTGCTGGTATTCTGGAACGGATGGAATACACAGGCTGTACCTGTAATTTCAAGATCTATTCCAAATCCTATAAGCTGAAACAGCGGATTCCCAATTCCCCGGAGGATATGTTCATCCTGCCGGATACGCAGGATGCTATTGTATCACAGGCTCAGTGGGACAGGGTGCAGGAGCGGTTAAAACTCGAAATCGAAGTGACGGAAGAATGGCTGGAAACGCAGGAAACCATGAGTGCAGATGTGGATGCCTTTGTAGCCCTGACACAGAAGTATGTGGATGTGCAGAAATTGACACCTACGATAGTCAATGAGTATATCAAGAAAATTGAGGTGTTTCCACCGGACAAATCCAGCGGCAAGCGGGTACAGAAGGTAAAAATCTATTTCAACTTCGTGGATGATGTAGAGATTCCTGTGATATCCGAGCCTGTTGTTGCGAAATCTACCCCTGGACGCAGAAAAACGGCGTGACCATTGAGGTCACACCGTTCTCTGCCCCTCGCAAAGCTAAATAGTACCTTATCACTATTAAACCTTGATTTTCCGGGGTTTTTGAACCATTTTGATACGGTTTGAACAGCAGATTATCTCTTGCTGAACTGAGGCGCGCGACGGGCTGCCTTGAGACCTGGTTTATTTTTTCCCCAGCTCCCAGAATGCGACTGCGCTTGCAGCGGCAACATTTAAGGAATCCACTCCGTGGAACATCGGGATACAGACGGTGTCGTCGCAGTTGTCGATGGTTTCATCCAACAGTCCTTCCCCCTCGGAGCCGAGGATGACAGCGAGCTTTTGTTTGGAAGAAAGTTTTGGATCATCAATCGAAACAGAATCACAGCGAAGCGCCATTGAAACGGTGTGGAAGCCGTGATTTTTTAATTCGGAAATCCCCGGAAGCGGCCAGCTGCTGTCCAGGAAGGTCCACGGAATCTGGAAAACGGTTCCCATGCTGACACGGATCGCGCGCCGGTAAAGCGGGTTGGAGCAGTCAGAGGTCAGCAGTACGCCGTCCATGCCGAGAGCGGCAGCGGAGCGGAAAATTGCGCCGATGTTGGTAGGGTTCATAATATTTTCCAGAATAACAAGACGGCTGGAAGCCTGACAAAGCTCTTCCACAGAGGGAAGCTTCGGACGTTTCATAGCGCAGAGCATACCGCGGGTCAGGGCAAAGCCTGTCAGCTGTGTGAGCACCTCAAATGGGGCGGAAAAAAACGGGATATCCGGGCAGCGTTCCAGAAACGGAAGCGCCTGATTTTCCAGATGTCTGTCCTCCGTCAGAAAAGAGATCGGGATGCAGCCGGCGTCCAGCGCGCGTTCGATGACCTTTGGGCTTTCAGCAATAAAAATTCCATTCTGCGGGTCGCAGCGGTTTAACAGCTGATTTTCGGAAAGACGGGCATAGATGTCCAGCTGCGGGTCAAGAAAATCAGTGATCGGTAGTATGGTCGGCATATGTTTTACATTCTCCAGCTTCTTTGAGCGCCCGGTTCCATTTGCGGAGCGTGTCGGGGTCAATTTTACAGATTTCTCTGTCGTAAGTATAAATTCCGTTTGTTTCCTCTTCAATGTCGGAAAGCTGTGTATACACGGTCGCGCCGATGCCTTTCTTGACAGCGGGCAGAATCGTCTGTCGGATCAGGTCGATATAGCCGTAGGTCAGCGTACCGGTGGAGTTGAATTTTTTGTAGCCGTATACTTTTTTACAGCAGCTGTGTCCGGGGATCGAAAGGGAATATCCCCCGAATTCGGTCAGCGCCGCCGCGCGTTTGCTTTCCGGTTTGAATTTTAATTTCAGAAAATAATAATGCAGGCTCAAAATATCGCCGCCCTTCTGGTCAAACCAGCCGCTTGCGTGATCGACCAGCCGGGAGGAATCGAGCGTGCGGATTTGTTCGCATGCCGCGAGCGCGTCGAACTGCCCCCAGCCTTCATTAAATGGAACCCAGACGACGATGCTGGGATGGTTGTACAAAAAGGCGATGGTTTCTGTGATTTCGCGCCGGAATTCGTCTTTTCCCTCGGGATGGAGCCGGGAGAGCAGACTGGCGTGCTTTTCATCGTCGGAAAAAGAAATATGATTCCAGTTCATCAAAGTCGCCAGATAGGTGACGAACCAGTGCTTATAGGCGGAACCGCCGTTTACCATGTCCTGCCAGACGAGCATGCCCAGCTGGTCGCAGTGGTAGTAAAAACGCTCGGGCTCGATTTTGGCGTGCTTGCGCAGCATGTTGAAGCCGAGCTTCTTCATCCGCGAAATATCGGCGGTCAACGCTTCGTCCGTCGGTGCGGTGTAGAGACTTTCCGGCCAGTAGCCCTGATCCAGTACGCCCGCCTGGAAATACGGTTTATTGTTTAAGAAAAAGCGCTGTGTGCCGTCCGGCGCGGTCTGGATATCACATTTTCGCATCGCAAAATAGCTGGATACACGATCGACGCCGCTTTTTAGGCTGACGAGATATAAAAACGGGTCTTCCGGTGTCCAGGGATGGAAATCGGGCAGAGAAACGATCAGCTCGGAGTTGGTCATACCGTTTATGCAGACCGGCTCCATGTCCTTGCCGGAGATCACGCATTCGACCGGGGCGGAGTGCTGTGTCAGCACTTTTAAGTGGACGAGTCCCTGGTCATAGTCGGTGTGATAAAAAATCTGTTCGATATAATTGACTGGAACAATTTCCATCCAGACCGTCTGCCACAGGCCACTCTGCGCCGTATAAAACATGCCGCCGGGCTTTAAGGACTGCTTGCCGCGCGCATGCCAGGACGTGTTGCTTTCATCCTGAATCCGGACGATCAGTTCGTTATCGCCCTCCTGGAGATAATCCGTGATATCTGCAGAAAAAGGCAGATAGCCGCCGCAGTGACGCACTGCAGAAATCCGATTGACAAAGATCTCCGCCGTCTGGTCTGCAGCGCCGAAATGGAGCAGGATGCGCTTATCCTGTTGCGGTTTTGCGAGGGGGATGGTGCGGCGGTACCAGAGATATTCGCCGGGCTTTAGCTGTCTGGAAACGCCCGAAAGCTGACATTCCGGGGAAAACGGAACCAGAATGCTCAAATCGAAGGAAAGCGGGATTTCTGGTGTTTTGGAAAAGGCGCATTCCCAACGCCCGTTTAAATTCAAATAAGAAGTACGAACCAGCGACGGTCGCGGATATTCCGGGAGAACGTTATGTTCATCGACCTGCCGACTGAATTTTGTCTGAAGCTGTATCATAATGCCTCTCATTCTGTCCTGCAGCAGTGACAATCCCATGCAGGGCAATCCTTGCGGAGTGGTTTTTTATATCTATGATGCCGGATGGGTCCGTGGGCAACATGGCAAAAGCCCCCGACCTTGAGGTCTGTAGATTGTTCTGTGCTGCGCACTCTCACAATCCTGCATCATCCTATATCAGTATATAGGAATGCGAAATTTTTGACAAGAATCGACCCGGAAAATGTATCGCAGCTCGCGTATTCCTTTTCGTAGGAAACCTGAGCAGCAAATCAGCGGAAGGTATCGTAAAAACAAATATTCTAACGCACAGAACATCAGTTTGTCAATCAATTTGTAACTGGATGACAGACGTAAAAATCTGGAATAAAATGATAACAGAGTAAAAAACAGGCTGCCGCAATCCCACTGGCATAAGGCGATGGGGAGTTCACAATGCAGACAGGGGCGATGACGATGAAGAGCAGGATGACGGTGACAGAGGCGCTGAAGGAGCGCGAACTTTTAAAGAAGCGGATCACGAAGAAGATCGGACAGCTGGGAAGGGAGGCAGGCACGGACGGCGCTTTTGCAGAACGGAGAAGCGCGCGGTTCGATGCGTCTCAGACAGGCAGAAAGCAGGCACAGTCAGCTGTGTCTGGCAACATAGGGCATGGTGCGGTATTTGACGGGACAAGTGCGCATTGCGGTGCGCACCTCGATGCCGCCCTGCAGCAGATCCAGGCCCTGATCCTCCGGTATGATTCGATCTGCAGCGCGGTCGCCAGATCGAACGGGGAGACATGGCTGGATACCTCGCGCGGCTATATGACCGTCTCGGAGGCAGTCACCCTGCGCGGCCGCCTGAACGATAAAGAGACAGCCGACACTGCATTTGAGCAGCTGTTGACGAATCGCCTGGAAAGCATTTTGAAAAAACAGAAGGCGTTTTCCAAGCACGGTCAGAATCCGTCTGGACGCCGCCCGGCGCTGAAAGGAAATGTAGTGATTTTACAGAATCCGTCTGCAGGAAGAGGCAGCGCTGGGCAGGAGAAAGGCAGCCGTGCCAACGCTGGACAGCTCAAGCCGCCGCAGCCTATCCTTTCTGCACAGGAGCTGTCGAAGCTCCGCAGTCTGACAGAAAGGATTCAGGAGAGCAGGGAAGAATTACTTCTGGAGCTGGACACGAAGCTTGCGCTGTCAAATGCTGCGACCTGGATTGAAGTGTAGCAGCAGGTCTGAATCCGCCGAGCATGTTTGGAGGTGGATGCAAGACTTTGGAATCCTCCTCAATAGGACAGAATGATACATATAACAAAACGGATTGCTCAGACCCTCCGCACGAAATTCCCAAAACGGACTCAAGACACACTACCTTCCCCGGTAGTTGTGCCCCAAGCAAACAGAATTTAGTCTGGTAGAAAAGATAGAAAGATAGTTTAAATTTTGATTGATGATACAGACCTGCCGGAGTTGCCGGACGGGTTGAAATCCATGAGAACGGTCAGCGCTGTCCGGGCGCGGGAATTCCGTATGGCTGTGCGGCGGGTCTTTTCCAGTAAGCTGTAACGAATCTTTTGGTGCGAGTCCGTACAATGGGACACGCAATGAGGTAGAATAAATAGAAAATAACAAGTAATTGTTCCGCAGGTCTGCGCATTTACTGCGCTGACCGTAAGAAAACTTAGACGAGAAGGCAAAAATCCTATCGGCGCAGCCGATTTGAAATGGATTTTTGCGCGTAACTGTGAGGGTACGGAACAGTTACAATAACAAAAGCAGACAGAAAGGAAACAAATGGGAGAAGGGCAAAACAGAGAAGATGGAGAGACAGCAAGGAGGAAAAAATGGGATATCCGCTTATCGACGTGTTACGGACAGGACAGAGGTTAAAAGAAGCCTGTATTAAGAAAAATATCGAGGCAAAAGAAATCAAACAATTTTTGGGACTGGCGGCGATGCAGTCTATCTATAACTGGTTTCAGGGCAAGGCATTGCCATCGCTGGACAATTTTTATGCGCTGAGCAGTTATCTCGGAACAGAATTGGATTCCCTGATCGTGCCGCAGGGACGTCATCAGGAGCATGAAATATTGGAAGACGCCTCCTTTTTCAGACGGCAGGCAGTTTATTTTGGTTTTTTGCTGGAAGCAGAAGCGCAGAGCAGTTCATAAAATCGTAAGGGATGAGTGAAAACAGTTCACCACGCTATTCGCAATACAATAGAATGTACGCTCCGCGAACATTCTATTGTCATGAATTGCCTCTTCGATGCTTTCCGCTGCTGTGCAGCGGATTCTTTTTGCTCATGGAATGGCGCTCCCTTCGTCCCTTACTTCAGGCTGATTTTCATGCGAGCATGAAATCAGCCCACAGTAAGGGACGAGTGAACTGTAATACCAAATTTTCCGGAAATCCCGCCGCGTGTGTTGTAGGAGAGAAAGTTCCTTGCTATAATAAAAAGATGAGGTTGGCGAGATCACAATGCAGTCAGGCTGCATCGCAGCCATCGGCAGGGGCAGCAGGAACGGACCGCAGACAGCGGGAGCGGAGGCTTACAGCATGATCACACGGGAACAGATTCGAAAGCTGGCAGGGTATTCCTATTCCAGAGGGGTAGATATCTGGCGGCAGGGCAAGATCAGGCGCTTTCAGATAAAAACTACGAAAAAAGGCAGGCAGATTCAGGCGGACGTCAAAGGGAGCGGGAGAAATCTTTATGACGTGAGGATCCTGTTGGATGAGGAAGAAGACAGCGTGCAGGAGGCATGGTGCGATTGTCCTGCATTTTATTCCTATGAGGGTCTGTGCAAGCATTGTACGGCGGTGCTTTTATATTATCTGGAAAATCCGGACCGGGTGGAAGAAGAGCATATGAGCCTGTCGGAGTTCCTGAAACAGCGTGGGCTGGAAGGCGTCCAGAAAGAAATCGGTGAAGCAACGGACGGGATAAAGATTCAGGAAAATCTCAGATCCCCGGGAAATACTACAGCCTCCAGAAGCGATAGCATGCTTCTTGCCGGTGTTCCGAAGCGGAAGACGACCAGACAGTTAAAAGAGCTTCTGCAGAAACAGACTGCCCGGCATATGCTTCCGGTTCTGCAGGAAGAAAGCTTTGGGAAGGTGCGTCTGGAGCCGCTTCTTATTTGTGATGCGCGTGAATGCCGGGCGGAATTTCGGATCGGGATCGGCAGGATGTATATTGTAAAGGATATTTTTTCCATGATCCGCGCGCTTCGGGAGCAAAGCAGCTATTCCTATGGAAAAAGTCTGGAATTTGTTCATATAAAAGGAAGCTTTACCGAAGAATCGCGACCGCTTGTGGAATTTCTGGAGCAGTGGGTTGGCCGTTATGAAAAGGCGTATCTGCAGACGAGCGGTTATTCCTATCTGTATCGGGCAGCGCTCCCGAAAGCTCGGACGATCGTGCTGGATGGCTGGGGACTGGATGGATTTCTGGATGCGATGGGAAACCGGGTATTTTATGTACAGCTGGATGGAACGGAGAGCCGTTGGCATGTCACGGACGCAGCACTGGAACGCAGATTGCAGCTGACGGGAACGGAAGGTGGTGCAGAGCTTTCCCTGGAAAATGTGTTCGGATATGCCTGTGAACGGGATCAGGTGTATTTTAAGGACGGACTGATTTATCGGGTTTCCAATGAAGGACTGGGAGAAGTGACCGAGTTTTTGGACTGTATGAAAAAGCTCCCGAACCGGACGGCTTTTTTGCAGGAAGAGGATTTGCCGGCATTTTTCAGACAGCTGATGCCGATATTAAAAGAACATTTTCAATGCGAGATCAAAGGAGTCGGGGAAAAGCAAACGGAATTGTCGCCAGTAAAATTCCAGTTTTATCTGGATATGCCGCAGGAGAAACTGGTCAGCTGTCGTGCAATCGCCTGCTATGGAGAACGGGAGTATAGTGTATACGATCTGACAGAGGATATTGACAGGCGGGATCTTGTCAGCGAGTCGGAAGCAGCGCGGATTTTAAGCTCCTATTGCAATACTTATGATGATCTGAAAAAAGAAATGATTATTTATCAGGACGACGAATTATTTTATCGTCTCCTGACAGAAGGAATCGTGCAGCTTTCTGCAATCGGTGAGGTGTATGTTTCCGATGCGCTGAAAAAAGTGCGGGTTCTGCCGTCGCCCGGCGTATCCGTTGGAATTTCCATGGGCGGCGACTTGTTGGAGCTGACAGTGTCTTCTCAGGATATGCCGAGGGAAGAGCTGATGGAAATTTTATCCCGTTATGATCGGAAACGAAAATTCTACCGGCTCAAGAACGGCGACTTTATAAATATGGAAGAAAATGGTCTGGAATCCCTGCAGGAGGTGCGCCAGGCGCTGCAGCTGACAGATAAGCAGCTGATGCAGGACAAAATCGAGGTTCCGGCGTACCGGATGCTGTATCTGGATGAGACGCTGCAGGAAAACGCCATGATGGAAGTGATTCGGGATGTATCTTTCGCGAGTCGGATCGAGAAGCTGCAGAATCCGGATTTCGAAAAGGACTATGTGCCGGACTCCTTAAAAGGAATTTTACGGGAATATCAGAAAGCCGGTGCCGCGTGGATTGGAATGCTTTACAGCAACCAGTTCGGCGGAATTCTGGCGGACGATATGGGGCTTGGAAAAACGCTGCAGGTCATCAGCTTCCTATTAGTAGAGCACACCGGATGCAGCCTGATCGTCTGCCCGGCGTCACTTGTTTATAACTGGAAGCATGAGCTGGAACGGTTTGCGCCTTCGCTGAAAGCGGATATGGTAACGGGAAATGTTCAGCAGCGCAAGGAAGTTCTGGATCGCTGGAAAGAAGTGGATGTATTGATTACGTCCTATGATCTGCTCCGTCGGGATATCACGGACTATCAGGAGCTTCATTTTTTCTGCGAGGTGATCGATGAAGCGCAGTATATCAAAAATCACGGAACGCAGGCGGCGAGGGCAGTCAAGCAGGTTCAGACCGGATTCCGGCTTGCGCTGACGGGTACACCGATAGAGAACCGGCTGAGTGAACTGTGGAGCATTTTTGATTATCTCATGCCCGGGTATTTGTACAGCTATCAGCGGTTTCGGACAGAGCTGGAACAGCCGATTGTCCAGCATAAGGACGAAGACGCTGCGAAGCGGCTGCAGCGGCTGATCCGTCCATTCGTCCTGCGGCGCCTGAAAAAAGAAGTGCTGCAGGATTTGCCGGACAAGCTGGAGGAAAACCTGTATGCCGATATGGATGGGGAGCAGCAGGAGCTGTATGATGCCCATGTCAGACGTATGAAGCTGATGCTGGAGGAAAAATCCGACGAGGAAATCCGGACGGATAAGATCGAAATTCTGGCGGAACTGACGCGCCTTAGACAGCTTTGCTGCGATCCGGCGCTTTTGTATGATAATTATAAAGGAGGATCTGCAAAGACAGAGCTTGTGCGTGGGCTGATCCGAAACGCAGTGGAAAACGGGCACAAGGTACTCCTGTTTTCTCAGTTTACAACGATGCTGGAACGCCTGTACCGGATTTTGGAGGAGGAAAAGATTGCAAGCCACATGCTGACCGGCTCGACTCCGAAAGAAAAGAGAATCGAAATGGTGGAGTCGTTTGCGCACGATGAAGTTCCGGTATTCTGTATTTCCCTGAAAGCGGGAGGAACCGGGTTGAATCTCACGGCAGCAGACGTGGTGATCCATTTCGATCCGTGGTGGAACAGCGCAGTACAGAATCAGGCGACGGACCGTGCACACCGGATCGGGCAGAAAAATGTGGTCAATGTTTACCGAATTCTTGCCAAAGGGACGATTGAAGAGAAAATCGTGGAGCTGCAGGAACGCAAGCTGCAGCTTTCAGACAGAATCCTCGGAGGGGAGAGCCTGCAGGCGCAGGGTCTGACCCGCGAGGAACTGTTGGAACTGCTGCGGTGAGTGCTGTCAAATTCAGGATACGGCTCTCTGGCAGGCGTGCAGCAGATGCTCGTGCTCATATTTTTCCTTGGTTGCCATACCGCCGCGGATATGGCGCTCGGATTTGTTGATATCGAGTACCTTTCGGGCTTCTTTTGCCAGAGCCGGATTGACCTGCATCAGACGTTCCGTGATATCTTTATGTACAGTGGATTTGCTGATTCCAAACTGACGGGCAGCTTGTCGGACGGTCGCGTTGGATTCGATAATATAGCCGGCTACTGCCAGGGCACGTTCTTCAATATATTCTTTCATAAAATCCCCTAAAGAACATTTTTTACAAGATATTACGGGGACAGGGAAAATATGCTATACTCAGTGTAAGGGAAAAAGCCAGACAAATGAGAAATAAAAAACCGCATATTTTGCGGGATGGAGGGGAAAATGCTTTATTCGGGGAAGGATCTGCGGAAACTGATTATACCGCTGATCATTGAACAGATTCTTGCAATTGCTGTTGGAATGGCGGATACGATTATGGTTTCTGCGGCGGGAGAAGCGGCGGTTTCAGGCGTTTCACTGGTAGACACGGTCAACATTTTGCTGATCAATGTGTTCTCTGCTCTAGCAACCGGCGGTGCAGTCGTTTCAGGACATTTCCTTGGGAAAAAGAAAAGAGAGGACGCATGTAAGTCGGCATGGCAGATCTTATTGTTCGCCACACTGCTCGCGTTCGTTATTTCCGTTATTTTTATAACGGCACATGATCCGCTGCTGCGTCTGATGTTCGGTAAAATCGAGGATGACGTTATGAAGGCGAGCAAGACCTATCTGATTATCACGACGTATTCGTTTGTTGCACTTGCCATATATAATTCCTGTGCGGCGTTGTTTCGGGCGATGAACGAATCAAAGGTGACGATGTGGGTATCCTTGCTGATGAATGTAATCAATGTGGTCGGCAATGCGATCTGCATTTATGGTTTGCACATGGGTGTAGCAGGCGTTGCGATTCCGACTACCATTTCCAGATATGTAGCGGCAGTTGTGATTTTTTTGTTGATGTTCCAAACCAAAAAAGAAATCAACCTCTGCGGGCAGATTACCTGGAAGTTTAATGGCAGTCTGATTAAGAAGATCCTGTATATCGCGATTCCAAACGGTCTGGAAAATAGCATGTTCCAGCTGGGTAAAATTCTCGTTATGAGTGCAGTCGCAACAATGGGGACTTCTGCGATCGCGGCAAATGCGGTTACGGGCACAATTGCGAACTGGAATAACCTGCCGGGCTTTGCCATCAACCTTGCGATCGTATCGGTAGTCAGCGTATGCGTTGGCGCAGGAAGATATGACCAGGCGCGTTATTATACCAGACGTCTTTGCAGGGATGCGATGATTGGGATCAGCTGTCTGTCGATCATTCTTTACCTGTCAGCTCCGATACTGGTAACCTTTTTCAATCTCGGACCGGATGCAGCTCAGCTGACGATTCAGATTGTACGGATCCATGCGGTTGCAAGTGCATTTCTTTGGATGCCGGCGTTTGGCGTTCCGAATACACTGAGGGCAGCAGGCGATGTAGTCTGGCCGATGAGTGTTGCTATTTTTTCCATGTGGGTATTTCGAGTCGTGCTTGCTCACGTATTCACTTATGTTTGTCACTTTGGCCTAGTTTCCATTTGGATGGCGATGTTTATCGACTGGGTTGTGCGGGAAATCTTCTATATGCTCCGATATAAGGGACATAAATGGGAGCATTTTGCGCAAAAAAGTTGAAATAAGGTTACCTAATTGCAGTGACTTTAGACGGTGAATGATTAATCGGTGCGATGGTCGATCTTTTTCGTAAATCAGAAAAGGAAACGGCATGGAAAACCTTTGACAGAACAGGGGATTCCAACTATAATTGTTCATTATGATGATATCAGGTCAGTGGTCATGGAGTGCGGGTACACTTTTTCAGACTGTTGGCCCTGTTGTTTCAAAATTAACTCGAGGAGGAGACGAATGGATCGGGAACTTGTTATTGTTCTTGACTTTGGCGGACAGTACAATCAGCTGATTGCCAGAAGAGTCAGAGAATGTAATGTATATTGTGAAGTGCATCCTTATACGCTCAGTCTGGATAAGATCCGGGAAATGAACCCTAAGGGTATCATCTTTACAGGTGGTCCAAACAGTGTATACGGAGAGGATTCCCCCAGATGCCCGAAAGAGATATTCGAAATGGGTATTCCGATTCTGGGAATCTGTTATGGATCACAGCTTATGTCCTATATGCTGGGCGGCAGCGTAAAAACTGCGCCTGTCAGCGAATATGGTAAGACTGAGGTTGCAGTGGATACAGAATCTGCATTATTTAAAAATGTATCCCCCAGCACGATCTGTTGGATGAGTCATACCGATTATATTGAAAAAGCACCGGAGAAATTCAAAATTACAGCCCATACACCAGTGTGTCCGGTTGCAGGAATGGAAAATGCAGAGAAGAAGCTGTATGCAGTACAGTTCCATCCGGAGGTTATGCATACTCAGGAAGGCACTAAGATGCTTTCCAATTTCGTATATGATATCTGTGGATGCACAGGCGACTGGAAGATGGATTCTTTCGTGGAGACAACGATCCACCAGATCCGTGAAAAGGTTGGAGACGGCAAGGTGCTGTGTGCACTTTCCGGCGGTGTGGATTCTTCTGTTGCAGCAGTTCTGCTGTCCAAGGCGGTCGGCAAGCAGCTGACCTGTGTGTTTGTAGATCATGGTCTGCTTCGTAAAAACGAAGGAGATGAAGTAGAAGCTGTATTCGGCCCGGACGGTCAGTACGACTTAAACTTTATCCGCGTAAACGCACAGGAACGTTTCTATTCCAAACTGGCAGGTGTTTCTGATCCTGAAAAAAAACGTAAGATTATTGGAGAAGAATTTATCCGAGTATTCGAAGAAGAAGCAAAGAAAATCGGTGCTGTGGATTTCCTCGTACAGGGAACGATTTATCCGGACGTAATTGAGAGTGGTCTCGGTAAATCTGCTGTGATCAAGTCTCATCATAACGTAGGCGGTCTTCCGGACTGCGTTGATTTCAAGGAAATCATCGAGCCGTTACGTCTTCTGTTTAAAGATGAGGTTCGTCGTGCCGGTCTGGAACTTGGCATTCCCGAATACCTTGTATACCGTCAGCCGTTCCCCGGTCCTGGTCTGGGTGTTCGTATTGTAGGCGAGGTGACTCCGGAGAAAGTTCGCATCGTTCAGGATGCAGACGCTATCTACCGCGAAGAGCTTGCCAAAGCAGGCTGCGACAAAGGACTGGGACAGTTCTTTGCAGCGTTGACCAACATGCGTTCTGTTGGCGTTATGGGCGATGAAAGAACCTACGATTATGCAGTTGCGCTGCGCGCAGTCATCACATCTGATTTTATGACCGCAGAAGCTGCAGAAATCCCGTTTGACGTGCTGTTCAAAGTTATGACCCGCGTCATCAATGAGGTGAAAGGCGTCAACCGCGTACTCTACGATTTGACGAGTAAGCCGCCTGGGACGATTGAACTGGAGTAATTTGAAATGCTTTAAGAAGCCAGTATTTATGCGGGTTTGCAGCACTTCAAGAAGTCTTTTGATAACAAATTGATAACAGTCATAGCAAGTGCCATTATTCTTGTTATCCAGTGGTTTATGGGTAACGGAATGATTATCGGGTGGCTTGCTGACTAAAGTTCGGAGCTTGGCTCTGAACGAATTCCATATTATAAACGAAGCCCTTAGCTGTGGTTAATAACCATAGTTAAGGGCTTTTTGTCGTGCTTATTTATCTTTCAAGTGGTCTTTGAATGCTTCTACGAGTGCGTCACTGAGTTCCTGTGATGGAACTTTTGCCCAACGTTGTGTGGTGTCGAACGCTGGATAATGGTAACGCCAGTTATCATACTCTTCCCTGCTGATTTCTTCGGAAGATAGCTTGTCTGCCTGTTCTTTCCAAGCATACAGCATTTTGAGGAGTTCATATGCTTCTCTGCCTTTGTCCTTGTTGACCTTTAAGCATACCTCTCCGTCTGCTTCACTGACAGTAAGACCGTAAATATCTTCAAGGGTAAACAGGGTGTGCATAAGACCGATATAGCTGTCTATGTCAGGAACATCAAGAGCCTGTGGGGAAACATCAAGCACCTGTGCCAATGCATTTGTAAGGTCTGCTTTCGGTTTGCGTGTGCCAGTTTCGTACTGTGCCAAACGCACATCAGCACTCTTTTCTGGAAAACCGACTGCTGTACCGAGATACTTTTGTGTCATACCACGCATTAGTCTGAAAAAATGTATTCTTTCGCTAATAGCCATAATGATACGCTCCTTTTATATGTAGTGAAATAAGTATAGCAGAAATGTTTAGTGAAAGTCAAGAGAAACCGAAACAAAAATGTTTAATATTTTCTTCATAGCCACTTGACAATAGCAAATATGTTTAGTAAAATGAATTACGCATTAAGCAAATATGCTTAACACAACAACTGGATGACCGTTTGAAAAGCCAAACTGCCAAGATCTTGCCTGACCGCAAGCGAGCGCCTGATGTACTGCGGTACATTGGGACATCACAGCGCCTGACGACAAGCGGGAGTGCCTGTTGGAACTTTAACACGGAGAAAGCGGCAACAAAATTTTTAAAAGAAAGGAAAGACGATATGGAAAACAGATTTATCCGAGCCGAAGATGTGGCTCAGGTACTAAACGTATCAAAACCTTATGCTTATAAACTTATCAGACAATTAAATGAGGAATTGAAAGCAAAGGGTTTTATTACGATTGCAGGGCGTGTAAACCGCCAGTATTTTTACAAAAGGCTCTATGGAGCAGGAAAGGGGGAAATGTAAATGCCAGTATTTAAGAATGAAGATAATGGTACTTGGTACGTGATGGCAAGGTATGTGAACTGGAAAGGGGAACGCAAGCAGAAATGCAAGCGTGGATTTGCTACCAAACGAGAAGCACAGGAATGGGAAAGGATGTTCAAATTGCAGACTTCTTCAGACCTTGATATGAGTTTTGAAGCTTTTACAGAACTTTATATCAATGATGTAAAGAACCGATTGAAAGAAAACACCTGGCTGACAAAAGAGCATATCATTCGCACAAAGATACTTCCGTATTTTGGAAAGCTGAAAATCAGCGAGATTTCCACAAAGGAGATTATCGCTTGGCAGAATGAAATGCTTGCCTATCGTGATGAGAAGAAAAAGCCTTACTCGCAGACGTATCTGAAAACGCTGCACAATCAGTTATCTGCCATTTTTAACCACGCTGTCCGCTACTATGAACTGCGTTCCAATCCAGCAGCAAAGGTGGGAAATATGGGAAGCGAGGAACACAAGGAAATGCTGTTCTGGACAAAGGAAGAATACAAGAAATTCTCTTTTGAAATGATGGATAAGCCAGTTTCCTTTTATGCCTTTGAAATGCTTTATTGGTGCGGTATCCGAGAGGGCGAGCTGTTAGCCTTAACTCCGGCAGATTTTAACTTTGATAAGGAAACAGTCACAATCAATAAATCCTACCAGCGTTTGAAAGGACAAGATGTGATTACTTCCCCGAAAACGAAAAAAAGCAACCGTACCATTAAAATGCCCCAATTTTTGTGTGAAGAAATGAAAGAGTATCTCGGTATGATTTATGGATTGAAGAAGAAAGACCGTATCTTTACAGTAACGAAAAGCTATCTTCATCACGAGATGGACAGAGGGGCAAAGGCGGTAGGCGTGAAGCGTATCCGCATTCACGATCTCCGTCACAGCCACATTTCACTCTTGATTGATATGGGCTTTTCGGCGGTGGCGATTGCTGACCGAGTAGGTCACGAGAGTATTGATATCACTTATCAGTACGCACATCTGTTTCCGTCAAAGCAGATTGAGATGGCAGAAAAATTAGATGATTTAGGGAAAGGAGATTTTGAAAATGTCAGCTAAGAACAGAGATAACAAAAATCGTTGGAGGAATATCACAGTAGGGTTTCGAGTATCGCCCGAAGAAAACGAACTCATTAACAGAGCTGTAGCTCTATCAGGATTGCCAAAACAGGAGTATTGTTACCGCCGCTGCTTAAATCAGAAACGGAGATGTGGAAGGAACCGCCCGAACCTCTGCTTGAAAAGATTGCGGATACGCTTTTTTCGGAAAGTGACAGATGGGAAGGAACTGCTTCGGAACTTTGCGAAAGGCTTGCGGTGGATATAAAGCCGAATGTACTTTCTTTAAGGCTCAGTATCAACAAGCAGGCTGTTTCGTGATTACGGTATCCGTTATCAGAACAGCCGCACACACGACGGCAGAAAGGTTTCTCTTTGGAAAGAAACTGAACAGACGGCGTGACAAACGGTGTCAAAGGTGTCAATGTTTTTGAGAGCAGTACGCTGTGAAAAACATTGTCACCATCGTCACACTTTGACACCGGATAAAGTTTTTGCAGGGTGCAGGTGGCTTTTTTCAAAAAGCTGCTCCTGCCCCTCGGAGAGCCTTCGGAGAACGCAAAACCTGCCTGCAGGTCGCATTTTTGATGGGTGTACCCGTCAAAAGTGCTTTTGCTTTACTTTTGGCAAAAGTAACAAAACCGAGAATGGTTGAAATTTACAGATGGGAGATGAAAAAATGCAGAGAACGATAAGTGCAATGGTCGGTAAAGGCTCGGTCAATCACAACAGCCGAAAGTTCCGAGCAGAAAATGTAGACGGAACTCGTACTCATCTCAATATCGACTACTGCAATGAAAATATAAAGACTGTTTATCACGAATTATTTGATGAAGCATTGGAAAGATACAATGCCAAGCAGACAAGGTCAGACCGAAAGATAAAAGATTATTATGAAAAAATCCGTAGTTCCAAGCAGGAAAAACCGTTCCGCGAAATCATTTTACAGGTGGGCGGTAAAGGAAATATGAACGCTGATACGGAAAACGGAGACCTGGCAAAGCAGGTTTTGAATGAATACTATCAGGGGTTTCAAGAGAGAAATCCACAGCTTCGAGTGTTCTCGGCTCATCTGCATATGGATGAAGCTACACCGCATCTGCACATAGATTTTGTTCCCTTTACCACAGGTAGCAAGCGTGGACTTGATACAAGAGTGTCGCTGAAGCAGGCTCTTGCAACGCAAGGTTTTAAAGGCGGCAGTCGTGGCGATACGGAGTGGTCGCAATGGGTACAGTCCGAAAAAGAACAACTTGCGGCGGTGATGGAACGCTATGGGATTGAGTGGGAACACAAAGGTACACACGAAAAACATCTTTCTGTTTTGGATTATAAAAAACAGGAAAGAGAAAAAGAAGTTGCTGTTTTAGGTGCGAAAATCGAGCAGAAACAGGTTGAATTGGAGTCCTTGTCCAATAGGGTGCTGAACTATGATAAGGCAAAAGATGAGCTGTCAAATCTTGAATTTGAACTTGATACTGCACCAAAATATCAGTTGCCAGAACCAGAGAAATTTATGAGTGCAAAGGCATATAAAGTAAAAATGGCAGAACCAGTGGTAAGGAAATTGAAGGAACTTGTCAAAACGGTGCTTGCTCGTTGCTTTGAGGGTTGGGATAACTATCACAGGCTGAACACAGCGAATGCACAGTTATACCGTACGAATCAGCGTTTAGAAAAGGTCAATGAAAGACTGACCGAAGAAAACGCGAGGCTGAAAGCAGAAAATAAAGATTATAGCCTGCTATGCAAGGTATTTGGTCGCAAACAGATAGATGATTTACTGGAACAGGCGAGAACAACTAAAGGTCGCAAGCGTGATAATTCACGCTCACGATAAATTAAAATCACAGGAGGAAAAGGAAAATGACAAAGACAATTTTTGAAGAAATGGGTGGAACTTATAGACAAGTGGGTGATTATTTGTTGCCAAACATTACAGTACAAACCAAAGAAACAGAGTGTATTGGCTTATGGGGACAGCGGCACGCAAGGCACTTAAAAGAATATCATAAGGTCTTGTATATGAACCTGCTGACAAGCGGAAAGCTGTATAGATATCTTGTAGATGTTGATAGGCAAGCAGGGGATATGTTTCTTCGACTGGTAAAGGAATATGCGGACAGGCAGGGAGTGACGGAACAGTTAAAGGCAGAAAATCCCCACGAATGGATCGGAAGAATGAATAACATTCAGGCATGTGTGAGGGAAGTTGTTGGAAAGGAGCTTATCTACATATAAGCGTTTTGAGGTACGGTGCTCCCGCGTTTGCAGGAGCGCTGTACCCGTCAATATGGTGTGGAAGATAGAATTTCGCAACGGGTAGATGTATAATTGAAAAGTAAAAATTAAAATTTGATGATGAGAGGTAGATATGAACAGTAAAAAATTATTTCTTACATCTAGTGGATTATCGGCTGATATGAAAAAGAAATTTTTCGATATTATAGGAAAATGTCCAGAAGATGTGAAGGTGCTATACATTCCAACTGCTGGAATTGAAACAGATGGAGCGAGAGAAGGCTTTGCAGTTTGTTTTCAGGAGCTTTCATCTATGGGTATTCGGTATGAAAATATATTAGTATATAATCTGGAATTGATTCTCTCAAAAGACTATCAGAGAACATATTCGACGTGTGTTACAGATCCTTATATGCTTACCAGACTGTTAACGATTGAGGAACTGCAATCTTTTGATGCAGTTGTTGTTAGTGGTGGTGATGCTGCGGTATTGTGTCGTGAAATGATTAGAACAGGATTTGATAGAACGATTGAGAAAGCAATTAATAATGGTCTTGTATACGTTGGAATTAGTGCTGGTAGTATGTATGCGGCAGGTAATTTAGATGATGGATTAAATATTATTAACAACCCTATAATTCCCCATTGGAATGGAACCAAAATAATTGAATTACCAGATTTCGGAGAAGCAATAAAGATTGTTGATGGACAAGCTGTTTATGTAGAAGATGATTGTATTAGTTTGATTTAGCCAAATAGTTTTACGAATTACGACTTGTAGGAACAGAAAATCAAATGCACATAAGCATTTAGAGGTGCGGTACTCCTGCATTTGTAGGAATGCTGTTACCTGCAAAATATGTGAAAGATTGAATTTCGCAATGGATGTATAATAAAAAGAAAAAATTATGAGGTATATTACAATGTTAGAATTGTTTGTCCAATTATTTAAGGCTGTACTGCAGTTGTTTCTTGCGTTGCTGAATCCTATATTTTTAAGGTTTTGTATGTTTTGTGCAGTTAATTGCCTTGATAGGTACAATTATTCCTACTGAGCGAGCATTGAAAAAGAATTTTGATAAGAACGGAAACAGAAAGTGATAGGAGAATTTGCAGAATAACAAAGAAAGAAGGATACATATTATGGAAGAAAGATTAATTGCATTTGTTATTTGGGCAATAATGGGCGTATTATTTATTGCAATGGGCATTTATGATTTGAATTCCAAGAAAGCAAAACCTTTCGGATTCTGGGCAAATGCTGAGGTGGCGCCGATAGAAGATGCGAAAGGTTATAATCGTGCTTTGGGTATATTGTGGTGCGTGTATGGCGTTTTGTTTACGCTAATTGGATTGCCCTTATTAGATGAACAGAATTCGGGTTTGATTATTTTATCTATATTGTGTGCAATGCTTATTAGTATTGCGGCTATAGTAGTATATGTAGTAGGTATTGAACCAAAATACCGCAAAAAGAAATAGATGGAAATATTCAGTAATACTGAGAGATGAATTTCAGACTAGTGTTGAATTTTTAAACAAAACAGCTTATAATTTACGAAAGAACATATAGGTATTATCCACAGTTACCGAGCAAGTGTTATCAACACCGATAACAAAATGATAACATTAGTTTGTATAGGCAGGATAATATGGATATATCAAATAATCAAAAGAACGAGAAACACTACAGAGAATGATTCCTAAACAAAATGTGTTAGTCTTTGTAGAACTGGAATAAATAGGTAAATCCCTACAAAGCTTGTATTTATAGGCTTTGTAGGGATTTTTTTGATGGTGTTGGGTACGATTTGGGTACAAAATTCTATTGTACCAGATTTGAAATCTGTATTATGTTTTTGACATCTTGTTCTATATAATTATATTCTGTACTGCCTTTTGCAAACACAAAATGTGGCACTTGGTTTTTGCCTGGCGCAACACGATAGATACTAATCATTGCATAGTTATCCGTTACTATTATTGCTAAGGTGTTATAATTAGGATTAAGATATAGAGAAAAATTATGTTTATCATTACATTTCAATTTAAGATTTTTAATATCATAATTTATTAAATTTTTAATTTTGTTTTCATAATAGTCACCTTCATGTCCATTTTTTCGGGTGAGAGCGTTCATGACATCTACTTGATTGTAATCCTGAATAATAATATGAGTTGAATGATATTTTAGTTGTAGTCGTTTTTCTAAAAGCTCTTTATGGTTTGAAATGAAGTTTTTACCATCATTCATAACCAAATAGAAATTTTTGCTGTTTACAAATTCATTTTTAAATTTTTCATCATCAAGAGGAAAATCTTTATAAATACCGGTAAGACCATATTCCTGACAGTATTTTAATACAGAAAAGTTTTGTTTTGCTATTTCACATAATTCGTTATCTTTAAACCTATCTGAAATAAATGCAGCAACAGAATTGGTAGACAGCGTTACACCAATAGTAAGGAGCAAGATATAAATTACGTTGCTAAATTCTTTAACAACGCTCTCGTTAAAAAATAAGATAGATAGTGATATTAATTCGCAAATTAACAATATTATTATTTTTTTATATTTATTTTTCATAGCATATCTCCATAAATTTAAATATTTTATTTTTCCTTTTGATTTAGTCCTATTATATCCATGTTTTCATCATGTGCCTTCTGAATCTTAAGTCGTTCCTGCCATGGTTCCGACTCCGGATAAATATCCATCCAAAGGTTAAAGTCTGCTTCAGCTTTTAGCAGAGCTTCCCCACGTTTCTTAACATCTTTTATTTCATTGCATTTTTCAACTTCTTCCATATATTCTTCATAACGATCTAACCATGATCGCATCAAAGATAATGTTCCAAAGCTGATTCCAACCATATCATTTCCATCTTTATCCTGGTATTCAAAGAGTTGTCCATCGTATTGCCGGAATATCTGAAAAAGTCTGTGTATGGCTTTTATGCCATCAAAATCAGAGTTCGCCAGTACTTCGGGATTGACAGATAAAGCGTCTGCTATTTTTTCAAGGGATGATGGCTTGGGATTTCTTCTGCCGCTTTCATAGGCACGAATGTAGGCTTCACTTGCTCCAACCATTTCTCCTAATTGTCTTTGAGTAAGATTACGTTCCTGCCGAATACGTCTTATGTTTTCCCCGACTGTCATAACAACATGCCTCCTGCTCTAAAGCTATATTTTTGTGAAACTGTTCAACATCATATATAGGATAACACACAAAAACAAAAAAATAAAGAAAAAAGATATTGACACGAAACAAAAGTTACGACACGATAAAAACGCAACAAGAAGATACCATACAGAAACAAATACAAGAACAGGAGTAAAGAATATGAACGAAAAAATCTATTACAGTGCAGAGGACATTGCAAAAATGCTTGGTGTGAGTATGGGGAAAGCCTACAAAATCCTTAGAGAAATGAATAAGGATTTGGCAAGTAAAGGATTTCTCACAATCGCCGGAAAAATTCCGGTGGAGTATTTTAAGGAAAAATGGTACGGAGGAGCAAAGGAGGTAAGTGCATGAGCTGCAATGCAAAGAAAGATCCCAATGGTACGTGGCGGATACAATATCACTGGACAGATTGGACGGGAACCAAAAAGAAATCACAAAAAAGAGGTTTTAAGACCAAGAAAGAAGCAGAAGAATGGTACGCACATTTCATGTTGCAGCAATCATCTGATCCGACGATGACACTGGCGGACTTTTGGGAGATTTATAAGGCGGATATGGAAAAGCGCTTACGAAAAACTACCATGAAGCAAAAAGAGTATGTAATGAATGACAAGGTGCTACCATATTTCGGAAAGACGCCAATTAATGAAATCACAGCTCCCATGATACGCAAATGGCAGGGAGAAATGATGGAAAAAGGTTTTAAGCCCACATATCTGAAAACAATACATAATCAGCTTAGTGCGATTTTGAATTATGCAGTAAATTTCTATGATTTGCGTTCCAATCCCTGTCGTAAAGCCGGAAGTATGGGAAAGAGTAAAGCGGATGAAAGACCGTATTGGACGCTGGAGGAGTTTCAGAAGTTTTCAGATGCGATTATGGATAAGCAGGATTCATGGATTGCTTTTCAGATTTTATTTTGGACAGGTATGCGGATAGGAGAATTACTTGCGTTACAGGTGAAAGATATTGATTTAGAACAGGGAACCATAACTGTTGACGAATCTTTGACGAGGCTTGATGGAGATGATCTGATTACGGCACCAAAGACGGAAAGCTCGGTTCGGGTGATTACGATACATAAAGAATTGCAGGAGGAACTTAAGGAATATATTGCGACATTGTATCATGTGAGACCGGGAACACGTCTTTTTGCCGGACGGACAAAGAGCTTCTTTGAGCACGAAATGGAGCGTGGAATAAAGATGTCGGGAGTAAAGAAAATTACAGTCCATTGTACTCGTCACAGTCATGCAAGCATGCTTGTGCAGATGGGATTCAGCCCAGTTGAGATTGCAAAACGGTTAGGGCATGGAAAGGTTACGATTACGATTGAAACCTATTGTCATCAGTCTATGGATGCGCAGGTAAAAATTGCAGATAGACTTGGAAAAGTGGAAAGAGGTGAGGAGAGTGGCGTGTAAACGAGAAGACAGGTTTAGGCGCAATACAATTGCCTTTTGGCTGAGTGACGAAGAGAAAAGCCAAGTGGAATCGAAGATAATTTTATCGGGGATATCGAAAGGTGAATATTACCGGAAAGCAGTTTTAGGGCAAGAGGTAACGGTTATTGCCGGAAATTATATGTCGGTCAGGGTGGCAAAAGTATTGGAGCAGATATTGGCACATTTACAGAATGGCAATACAGAAGAGGAAAGCTTACTACTGGAATTGGTAAAACAGTTGCTGGAAGTAAATAAAAATGCCCCTGCTGGTAACAAGGGCATTCAGGAATAAAAAGGATAAAGCCTTTCTATCCAACACACACATTTATTATAGCAAAGGCTTTCTCCGGAGGAAAGGAGAAAATTGCATATTGAATATTTTTTCAGAGGTAAAGGAGTATCTGACGGCGAGACAGGTAGCAGAAAACTATGGTCTGCAGGTCAGAAGAAATGGGTTAGCCTGTTGCCCTTTCCATGATGATAAGCACCCAAGCATGAAGATTGATAAGAACTATCATTGTTTTGCCTGTGGTGTGGGAGGGGATGTGATTGACTATGTTTCCCGGATGTTTGGTTTATCACAATATGAGGCGGCACTAAAGATTGTAGAAGATTTCCGGCTGCCGATAGAGGTCAAAAGAAACAAGGAATTAAGAGAGCAGGACAGAGAGCGTATTCGTAGAGAACGGACAGAACGTGAGAGGCTGATACACATCAGGGAGCGTTTTGACAGATGGTGCAATCACAGTATTGAGAGTTTAAGGGACAGTTTATCACTGATAGAGCAGATGGGTATTTTCCTTAATGGAAAGCCACCGGATATTATTTTTTCAGAGGACTATGCATGGATGCTTCATGCGGAACCGATTATGAATTACTGGCTGGATATTTTATGCATGGGTAATACGGAGGATAAACAGGAACTTTTTATGAAAGGCAGGAAGGAGGTGGAAGAAGTTGCAGAGAGAGTCAGAATCAGAAGAGAACGTATCATGGAACGAAATCGGGGAAGTGCTTGATACGGAAATGAGCACGGTAGAGGATATTCGGGCAGATTTGGCAAGAAACGAAAAGGGCAATATCTGTCAGACAATCAATAACTGTATGTTGGTATTTCAGCGTGATCCGTTGCTGAAGGGTGCAATTAGAAAAAATGAGCTGTCTGGAAAGATTGATATTGTCGGTAATCTCGGATGGCAGCGCACATCTTCAAGCCTGACGGATACTGATGTATATCAGATACATTGGTACTTGGAAAAGAATTATGGCCTGAAAAATGACCGCAACATCAACAAGGCGATGAATATTGTGGCAAGTGAAAACAAGTATCATCCTATCCGGGACTGTCTGGAAAAACTCAAATGGGATAGACTGCCGCGCATAGATAATCTTTTGCCCAGGTATCTGGGTGCTGATCACGATGATTACACGAAAGAAATCATGCGGCTCTTGATGCTGGCAGCTATCCGCAGGGTGTATGAGCCGGGATGCAAGTTTGAAATCATGGTATGCCTTGTAGGAGGGCAGGGAGCAGGAAAGTCAACATTTTTCCTCTTCCTAGCCATCAATGATGAATGGTTTGCAGATGATTTGAAGCGGATGGATGATGATAATGTCTATCGGAAGATGCAGGGGCATTGGATTATTGAAATGTCGGAAATGATGGCAACGGTCAATGCCAAGAGCATTGAAGATATTAAGTCTTTTATCAGCCGGCAAAAGGAAACCTATAAAATTCCCTACGAAACGCACCCGGAGGATAGACCAAGACAATGCGTATTTGTGGGTACTTCCAACAATATGGATTTTCTTCCTCTTGATCGTACAGGGAACCGGAGATTTGCCCCGGTGCTGGTACATCCGGAACGGGTGGAAAAGCACATTCTTGAGGATGAAAAAGAATCAAGGGAATACATACATCAGGCGTGGGCGGAAGCAATGGAACTATATCGGAACGGTTCTCATGAGTTAAAGCTGTCGAGGGAAACAGAAGAATACTTAAAGGAGATGCAGAAGGATTTTATGCCGGAGGATGCAAAGGTCGGAGTGATACAGCTCTGGTTGGATGAACTGGCAGAGGATTATGTATGTAGCATTATGATTTACAAGGAAGCATTTTCCCACGAGTATGACACACCAAAGGGCTGGGAGCTGAAAGAAATCAATAATGTCATGAACCATAACATTGTCGGGTGGGAAAAAATATCTTCCCACAGATTTGCCAGATATGGCACACAAAGAGGGTGGCGCAGGGTGGCAGGTAAAAATCAGTTTCAGAAACTGCCGGAGGATGCGGTAATACCCTTTGAGGAAAGATAAAAGTTTTTTAGGCTGCGTTTACAAATTCTGTTTACAGGCGTTCGTTTACGGAAATGTAAACAATCCGGTTTACGAAAGAATACAGTAAAATTAAGGCTTCGAGGATTTGTAAACAAAACGTGTAAACGGATATGTAAACAGGACATTCAGGAGGATATTTTAATGGAGAAAAATTATATTCAGAACAATGGAAAAGCAAAAGGAAAAATTTATATCGGTTTGGATCATGGGTATGGGAATATCAAGACCGCACACAGAGTATTTACTACCGGAGTGGAAGCGTATGATGAGGAACCGATTGTCAATACCAACTTTGTGAAATATCGGGAGAAATATTATGTGATTGGCGAGAGTCATTTGGTATATCAGGGCAACAAAACAGATTCTGATGATTTTTATATTTTGACTTTGGCAGGACTGGCAGAGGAGTTGAAATTCCGGGGACTTCATGAAGCAGAAGTCGTGCTTGCAGTAGGACTTCCGCTTGCGTGGGTAAAGTCACAGGCTGCCGATTGGAGAGCATATCTGATGCAGGAGAAAGAACTGGATTTCATGTTCCAAAAGGAACGCTACAAGGTGCATCTATGTGGTGTGGAAATCTTTCCGCAGGGACTGGCGGCTGTACATAATCAAGGTACGATGACGGGAATGAATATGCTGGTGGACATTGGCAACGGAACCATGAGTATTCTTGAAATTCACGATGGCAGACCGATTGAAAAGAGCATCAGCACAGAAGTATTCGGGGTACATCATTGTATGGAAAAAATACAGAAAGAGCTGTCCAAGAGAGGCGGTGTGGAAGTGCCGGAAATGTTAATAGAACCTCTGCTTAGAAATGGCATAGGCGAAAGAATTGATGATGTAGCAATGGTTACGAAGCGAATTGCGGAAAGCTATACAGAGGAAATCATGAAAAAGCTGACGGCACATGGCTATAAGGAAGATCTGATTCATCTCTATATCATTGGCGGTGGTGGCTGTCTGCTGAGGCACTTTTCAGATTTGACAGAAAAGGGAAATGTAACTGTCATTTCCGATATTTGTGCAAATGCAAAGGGATATGAGGCTTTGGCAGAAATGAAGCAGCGCATGAGAGGGAAAACTGCATGAGAAAAACATACAAATCCAGTAACGTGCGATTCTGCATGGAGGATGAGAATCAGCGCTGGACATGGGAGTATCTACAGAGTTTAACCCGAAAGGACAGCTCCTATGGAAAGGCACTTTCGGATGCCTTTGTATTGGTTTTGGATGGTAAGGTACCTAAGGGGGATGCTGAAGAAGCAGAGGAGCCTTGTTTCTCCCTATTGAAAGCCAAGAAAGCTTTGAGCGAAGAAAATATTCCAATCGGAAAGAAGCTTTCGGAGGAGGCTTTTTATGCCGGGTTGAAAGTGACAGCGGAACATATTGAGGAAAGCGTTGCAGATCGAATTTCAAAGATGCAGGAAGCACTTTTAAGGCAGTTGACGAAGGAACTTGAGAAACATGCCCTGAGAACCGTTTCAGGCGAGGATACGCTTCACAGAGAGCAGTGCGAGGAAGAAACGGAGCAAGTGCCGGAGACGGATATGTCGGATGCCATGATGTCAATGGCACTTGCAATGGGTGAATAGGCGGTACCGAAAATGGGAACTCATTTTGGTGCTTGGTATCCACTTTCAAAGTGCAAGCCTATGATACGGTAGCGAAAGCATTTTATTCGGTACCGTCACCCATGGCGAATGACGGTGCGTTTTGCCGGAATGAGCAGTCTGCCATGGGGATTTTGCAATGGCAGACTATGACACTCGCAGAGTGTCATCAGCCTCGCAGAGCGCCTACCTTTGATACGCAGTGTCAAAAGTAATAAAGTTTTACTTTTGACAAAAGTAACAAAAGAGCCAGCAGAGCTGGCGATATTTCTCGAACTGCTAATGTTCGAGAAGGTTCTTACACAGCAGCATTTAGAGCACGAACAGAAGAAAGAAGGTGAGACGATTGGCAGCAAAAACGATTTCTTTCCCAAAAGGGAAAGGGCATCTGACACATAATAACCGTGATTTTATCAGCAAAAATGTGGTACCCGAACGGACATCTTGGAACCGAATTTATATGCAGGAATCTTTGGAGCAGGCGTATGAGAAATGTTTCGGGCAGGCACTTATGGATTATAATGCGGCGCAGAAACGTAAGGACAGGAGAAAAGAAAATTATCTGAAGGAGATAGAAAATTCCGGCAATAAGGAAAAGACGTTCTATGAAAATATTGTTCAGATAGGGAAAAAGGAAGATACTCCTGTGGTGGATGAAAACGGAAATCTTACAGAGGAAGCGAAGTCAGCCATTGAAATATTGGAGCAGTATGCAAAAACCTTTCAAGAACGTAATCCGAATTTGTATCTGTTCAATTGTGTTATGCACCTGGATGAAGCAACACCACATTTACATATTGATTATATTCCGGTGGCGCATGGATATAAAACAGGCATGGAAACACGCAACAGTCTTACAAAGGCATTACAGCAGATGGGATTTGCAAAGGCGGTCAGTAAAAAGGAAAATGAAACAGTTGCGTGGCAACAAAGAGAACGAGCCTATTTGACGGATCTTTGCCGGGAGAATGGCATTGACATAGAGGTGCTGGGAATACAGAGAGATAATCTTAGCCTGCCGGAGTATAAAGCTGCGATGCAGAAAGTGGAAGCACTGGAACAACAGGCAGAGGAAATGGAGATACATAACAGGGAACTTGCTACACAAGCCAGGGAGTTGGCGAATCAGATTGATGAACTGGAGGCAAGGGATAAAAGCAATCAGGAATTACTTGCGAAGCATGATCTGAGAGCAACTACCCTAAAGAACATTTCAAAAGAAGTAGATGCAGAAACCAAGAAGATAAAAAGTGCAGCAATTCCGGTCAATCATCTGTTTGGTGGTGAGGAATATGTCAAGGTAAAGAAAAATGATTGGAATAAGATTATGGATGCTTTCAGCCGGGCAGTATCAAGGAATTATTTGCTGGAAAAATATGAAAAGAAAATATTTGCTTTGGAGAAGAAAATAGCAACCCTTACTGACCAGATTGAGAAGTTAAAACAGTTTGTGGCATCAAGGGGACTTGGAGAGGCGTTTGTGGAGTTTGTAAAGTCACTGGCGCCAAAATCCTTCAAGCAAAAACTCGAAGAGAAAAAAGCGGATGTAGCGGAGCAGAATCGACAGAGAAAGATAACACAACAGGAAATGCTGGATAAGAAGAAAAAATTGCAGCAGGAAATGTAAATTTGAAGAAAGTGAGGAACGTACAATGAATTTAACTTACGAGAAGTGTGGAGATTATTTGATACCGAACATAATTCCTGATCCGGAGCCGGGAGAAGAACTGAGAAAGTTCGGATTGATGCGGAAAAATTATCTGAAAGAATATAAAAGTGGCATTTATCAGGGGATGGTTCTAAGTGGAAAACTAAAGGAACATCTGCTCATGGTGCAGGAACAGGCAGAGTTACAGTTTGATGTACTGGTGGAGCAGATGGCAGAACGTGAAGGAGTGACAGAGCAGTTGAAAGAGGAGAATCAGATGCTTTGGGCGCAGAAGATGAATAATATCCGGGCAAGAGCAGAAGAGATTGTGAGAGAGGAAATAATATATTGCAATGGCTAAGATAAGAGAAAAACAGGCAGAAAGTAATAATGCTTTGAAAGGGCAACCAGTTTGAACATAATGTAAACGCAGGTGCGGAAAATAGTTATATAATAAATTGCAGGAAGTATAATTAAGCGAGCTATTGTGCGTATTTGAGAATGAATGGCAAAAAATATTAAAAAATAATTTTATAGTGAACTTTTTTTACTTTGTAGTGGTTATATAAGATGTAAGACGTTTTATGATTGGAGAAAACGCTATGAAAGACAGCGAATTGATTCAAAAAGTACATAGCGGAAATAAAGAGGCAGTCGGTATTATTATTGAACGATATTATGCAGATATTTATCGCTTTTGTCTATATATGGTTCAAACAGAGGATGATGCCTACGACATTGCTCAGGAAACTTTTTTGAAATTTATGAAATATGGAACTTCCTATAAACATCATAATCTCAAAGGTTATCTCCTGACTATTGCAAGAAATATATGCTTTAATTATTTCCGGGATAAGAAAGAAAAAGTAACAGCCGTCGAATGGGAGGAGATTGATAAAATTCCAAACCATAAAGATATGCTGACCGAAGCGGAGGATGCCGTTTATCTGAGAAATTTATTAAAGGAACTTTCGCAGGATACGAGGGAAGTTATTATTCTGCGTATTTATGAAGAAATGAAATTCAAAGATATTGCAAAGATTATGGGGTGCAGTGTTTCTACTACAAAGTCAAGATTTCGATTAGGTGTAAATCAGTTAAAAAAGTTAATGGAGAATGATTATGAGAGATAGCGAAATAAAGACTCTTTTTGCAAAGGCAGATGAGCAAGTTCATGTTGATGAAATAAGAAAACAAAAGACTTATTATGCAATGATTGAGGAAATGGAAAAGCAGAGAATGCCGATGATGTCTACAAAAAATATTTTGTTTCATCAATTTTGGTACATGGATAAATTGTTTTTTGCTGTTTATGGTGTCCTTATTTGTTTAGGAATTATTTTTATTACAGCATTGCAATATACCGGATTGAATCAAAATGGGATGATTACTGTATGTATGGTTGGAGCAGGTATTCTTAGCATAACGTCTATTAGTGTGATTGATAAATTGTTTTTTGGAAAAATGGCAGAGTTAGGAGAAAGCTGCTATTTCAATACAAAACAGTGTGTTGCTGCATGTCTGGTATTGTCGGGTATGATAAATGTTATGATATTGTTTTTGATAGCTGGCTATTTGAACTATCATTGGAGCGTTGGATTATTACAGGTGGGGCTGTACATTTTAACTCCATATCTAGTATCAAGTATAACTGCATTAGGAATTTTATCAATGGAAACAAGAGGAAAGAATTCATCTTTATTTGGCATGAGTGCCATCTTTTTATCAATAAGTTATGGAGTAATAGGTTCGATTCCGAGAGCACTTTTTGTAACAACTCTTTGGATATGGGCAGTAGCTTTTCTTGTGTCGGGACTTTTATTTGTAATGCAGATAAAAAAATTGCTTAGCAAAATGGAAAAAGGAGAAGTATTATGCACGAATTAAAGTTGATGGATGTACAAAAAAAATACAAGGATAAAGAAGCAGTCAGAAAATTCAATTATACATTTACAAATGGTGTGTATGGACTGTTGGGAGAAAATGGTGCGGGAAAAACAACATTAATGAGATTGATTTGTGGTGTTTTGCAGCCAACGGGGGGAAGTATTTATTGTGATGATATTGAGATAGACAGTATGGGAGCAGAGTATCGTAGGTTATTGGGCTATTTACCACAGGATTTTGGATATTATGGCGATTTTACTGCAGAACGCTTCCTGCGATATATGGCGGCATTGAAAGCACTACCGGAAGACTATGCCGATAGTCGTATTGACGAACTTTTAGATATGGTAGAGTTAAAAAATGTGAAAAAGAAAAAGCTGAAGACTTTTTCAGGAGGTATGATACGAAGAATAGGAATTGCACAGGCACTTCTAAATAATCCTGAAATTTTGATTTTAGATGAACCTACAGCAGGGCTTGATCCAAAGGAGAGAGTACGCTTTCGTAATGTGATTAGTTCACTTGGAAAAAATAGGATGGTTTTACTGTCTACACATATCGTATCTGATATAGATTATATTGCAGACCGTATTTTGATTATGAAGAATGGAGAACTGATTCAAGAAGGAACGGAGAAAGAGATTACTGACAAAGTAGAAGGATGTGTCTGGAAGTGTATTGTTTCTGAAAAAGAAGCAGGGCAGATAACCAGTAGCTTCATTGTAAGCAATATGAGAAGTAGTGGAGAAAATGTTGAACTAAGAATTGTTTCAGAAAGACAGCCGGTTGCAGGTGCAGAAAATGTGGAAAGTACACTGGAAGATGCATATCTTTATCATACACAAATAACAGGGGGAGAAAAAAATGCGACTTTATAAGATGGAGCTTTTTAAACTATTTCAAAATAAAATATTTAAAATAGGAATGTTGGCTGCGACAGGATTGCTGTTTCTGTATTTTTGGTTTGCAGAGGTCGGTGGAGAAATAGCGGCAGTAGATGGGAAGTTTTATTCCGGTTATGAAGCAGTGCAGATGAATCGGAAGATTACGGAAGAATTTGAAGGTGATTTGACGGATGTAAAAGTGAATCAAATAATTGAAAAATATGGTTTACCTACAAAATTTGAGGAAAATATGCCAGGGTGGAGAGATGGAAACTTTTTAAATGATTTTGTTACAAGATATTTTACCAATGGTGCATGGGAAAATGGTGTACTTCCAACGGAAAGGTATTTTCTGTGGGAAACAGAATTGGGAAAAGCTTATGATGAAATTGGGAAAACACCTTATTTGGCATATACAACGGGATGGAAGGTATTCGTTGAAATGCTTCAGTTTGGATTGATTTTAGGAAGCATATTGATTATTTGTGGGGTGTCTACCATTTTCGCAGAGGAAAGCCAGACGAAAATGCTGCCATTAATTTTCAGCACGGAAGAAGGAAGAAGAAAAGATGTTCCTGCTAAAATTTGAGAGCGTTTCAAGTTTTGTGTAAACGTTAAAAACTGATATAAGATTTGTGAATAGTTAC